>Ga0302324_100004280_pt1 | contig 31624 bp, 26 predicted proteins | sample Palsa_T0_1_FD_201949 | JGI IMG/M metagenome (GOLD analysis project Ga0302324, IMG submission 201949) | Peat permafrost microbial communities from Stordalen Mire near Abisko, Sweden - Palsa_T0_1 | ecosystem: Environmental > Terrestrial > Soil > Palsa > Peat permafrost | place: Sweden: Abisko... | reverse complement strand
CGGCGCCGCTCGAATTTTCTATTACAACTCGCTCATGCGCCGCAAGCTGCACGTGCCGCAGATCGCGGCCGTGATGGGTCCCTGCATCGCGGGCGGGGCGTATCTTCCAGCTCTGAGCGACGTCCTCATCATGGTGGAAGGCACCAGCTTCATGGGGCTCGGCGGGCCGAACCTGGTGAAGGGCGCGGTGGGTCAGGTGGTGGATGCCGAATCGCTGGGCGGCGCGAGCATGCACACGTCGGCCAGCGGCGTGGCCCACTTCATGGCCAAGGACGACGCCGCGTGTCTCGAACTAATCCGCCAGAAATTCCGCGCAATGCCCGATCCTCCCGCCGCTCCGCTCGGCGCGCTGCCTCGTAAATCCGCCGAAGGTCTGTACGACCTCATGCCTTCCGATCACCGGCAGGCTTACAACGTGGAAGAAGCCATCGAGCGTATCTTCGACGGCGACGATTATCTGGAATTCCAGCCGCATTACGCGCCCGAGTTGCTGTGCGCGGATGCGAAGCTGGCTGGCCGTCCAGTGGCGTTGATCGCGAACCGGCGCGGCTTTTTGAAAACGGAGGGCGGACCGCGCATCGGCGGTATCGTGTACACCGAGTCGGCGCGCAAGGTCGCGTACTTCGTCGAGAACGCCGAGCGCAACGGCGTCCCGCTGATTTACTTGCAGGATGTTTCGGGATTCATGGTGGGCGTGGACGCGGAGCGCGAGGGCATCATTCGCGCCGGCGCCGAGATGGTGGAAAGCATGGCTTGTTCCACGGTGCCCAAGATCATCCTCACCATCAATCACGCGAGCGGCGCGGGATACTACGCCATGGCGGGCCAAGGCTTCGATCCAAACTTCACGTTCGGATGGCCGACGGCGCGCATCGGGGTGATGGAAGGCGATTCGGCGGTGCAGGCAGTCCACGGTCCGGAGCTGGAGAAGTTCAAGGCGGAAGGTCAACCGGTGCCGGACGAATTGAAACAACGTATCGAGAAGACACGCGCCGATTACGAGCGCTGGCTGGATGCCCGCTACGCGGCGGCACGCGGTCACATGGACGCGCTCATCGATCCGCTGGAGACTCGCCGTGTGCTGGCTTTCGCGCTCGAAGTCGCTTCCGCGGGCGGGCATCGCCGACATCTGGCGCTCGAGACTTTATAAGCGCGCGCCGAATCTCGCGAGAAACCTGGTATCCATCTTTCCGGCGATGAAGTCGGGATCGTTCATGATCCGCTGGTGCAATGGAATGGTGGTGTAGATGCCTTCGACAACGAACATCTCGAGAGCGCGGCGCATGCGTGCGATGGCCTCCGCGCGGTCGTGTCCATAGGCAATGAGCTTGGCCACCAGCGAATCGTAATACGGAGGAATCACGTAATCCGTGTACGCCACGGTATCCACGCGAATACCGACATCGCCAGGCAGATTCAGGCCGGTGATACGCCCCGGCGACGGCGCGAACGTTTCGGGATTCTCCGCATTGATCCGGCACTCGATGGCGTGGCCCCGCAGCGTCACCGGCGGCCGGACAATTTCGGACAAAGGGTGGCCGGCGGCTATCAGGATTTGGCCCTTCACCAGGTCGATGCCGGTGATGGCCTCCGTCACCGGATGCTCTACTTGAATGCGTGCGTTCACCTCGATGAAGTACAACTCGCCCGATTCGTCCATGAGAAATTCAATGGTGCCCGCGTTGGTGTACCCGATCTGGCGCATGGCCTCCCGCAGCCGCGCGGTCATCCTGTCGCGAAGCTCCGCGCTCACCGCGGGCGAGGGCGCCTCTTCCAGAAGCTTTTGATGACGCCGCTGGATGGAGCACTCGCGTTCGCCCAGAATTTCGACTTCGCCGTGTTCGTCGGCCAGCACCTGAAACTCGATGTGACGCGGCGCTTCGATCAGCTTTTCCATGTAAACGTCCGGAGACGCGAAGGCCGCTTGCGCTTCCTGCTGCGCCTGGGTTAGGAGCGCGGCCATATCGGCGGCTTCGCGAACGACGCGCATTCCTCGGCCGCCTCCGCCCGCGGACGCTTTGAGCATCACCGGATACCCGATGCGTTCGGCCGTATCGAGCGCGTTCGCGGCGTCTTTCAGGATACCGTCCGAACCCGGCAGGATCGGAATGCCGCACTCGCGCATCGCGGCGCGGGCGTGCTGTTTTAGGCCCATCGCGCGGGTTATGTCGGGCTTAGGGCCGATGAATTTGATCTCGGAGGTTTCGCAGACTTGCGCGAAGTCGGCGTTCTCGCTCAGAAATCCGTAACCGGGATGGATGGCGTCGACATTCGTGATTTCCGCGGCGCTGATGACGGAAGGAATGTCCAGGTAACTGCGCGCGCTCTTGGCCGGCCCGATGCAAACGGCTTCGTCGGCGAAGCGCACATGCAGGCTGTGGCGATCGGCTTCCGAATACACCGCGACGGTTTTGATTCCCAGGTCCTTGCACGCGCAGATGATGCGCACCGCAATCTCGCCGCGATTGGCGATCAGGATTTTCTGGAACATATCAGCGCGGCCGAATAGCGAACAGCGCTTCTCCGTACTCCACCGCGCGTCCGTTCTCCATCAGCTTGGCGACCACAGTGCCGGAGATTTCCGCTTCGATTTCGTTCATCAGTTTCATCGACTCGATGATGCACAACACGCGGCCGGGCTCCACGAAATCGCCCACTTTGACGAACGACGGATCGCCGGGCTTGGGCGCGTCATAGTAGGTTCCGACGATGGGAGACTTCACGATCACTTCGTTCGCGTCGGGCGTCGCGACACCCGCGCTGGGCGGGGGTGCCCCTGATGCCGCCACGGAGTTGGGCGACGACGCCGGATAGGACGTCGTCATGTCCGCCGGTATGGCGATCTCGTGCGTGTGGCCCATGGCTCGCCGGATGCGTACTCGATTGTCGCCGCGTTGCAGCTCGAGTTCGGCGATGCCACTCTCGACGACGAGCTGGATCAGCTCGCGAATTTCGTCATTTGACATGCTAAAGAAGGATCAGCTCCTTGGAAGTGGGCGTCAGAACTTCGCACCCGTTCTCGGTCACCAACACGGTGTCTTCGAGGCGGATTCCTCCGAAACCGCGGATGTAGGCGCCCGGTTCAATTGTAATCACCATTCCGGCTTCGAGTGTGGTCCGCTCGCTCCTGCCGACCCGCGGAGGTTCGTGGATCTCCAGGCCGAGCCCATGACCGGTGGAGTGGACGAAGGCTTTTCCAAAGCCGTCGGACTCCAGAACTTTCCGCGCCTGGCGATCCACTTGAGCGGCGCTCGCGCCGGGGCGCACCGCATCGATGGCCGCAAGCTGGGCCCTGGCGACTGACGCATACATTCGTTGGACACGCGCGCCGGGGCGTCCGACAAAGAGCATGCGAGTCATGTCACTCATGTAGCCATTCTGGCACGCGCCCATATCAATTAATAATAGTTCATCTTTGGCGACCAGCTTGGCGGTGGGCCGGGCGTGGGGCAGGGAACTGCGGTCGCCCGCCGCGACGATGGTGTCGAACGCGGCCTTTTCTGCGCCCAAGCGGCGCATCTCAAATTCCAGCTTGGCGGCGACGGCCGCTTCCGAAACACCCGGCCGGATGGAGCGGATGGTCCTTTCGAAGGCCTGCGAATTGGTTATAACGCTGCGCCGGATGCGCGCGATCTCGTCCGCGGATTTGATCATCCGCAGCTTTTCGACCACTGCTCCCAGCGGCTTCAGTGTTGCGCCCAGCGGCACCGATTGCTTGAGCCGCAGATAGACATCGTAGGTCAGCCGCGACGCTTCGAACCCGATTCGTTTGAGCTTTTTTCGGCGGATGATCTCGACGGCGGCGAGTTCGAGCGGGCCTTTGGAAACCACGCGCACTTTGCACGAGCATTCTTGGGACGCCTGGATGGTGAAGCGCGGATCGGTGAAGAGCGTGCGGGAATCCGGCGTCTCGATCAGCAGCGCGTTGTCACCGGTGAAGCCGGTCCGATAGCGGATGTTCGGAAGCGCCGAGACCAGCAGCGCGTCCACTTTCAGTTCGTCGAAAGAAATCACGGAACCAGCAGCAGCTTTCCGGATGTCTTGCGGCTTTCCAGATCGCGGTGCGCGTCGGCGGCGTCAGCCAGCTTGTAGATCTTGTGGATGTGAATCTTCAGCTTGCCTTGGCCGATCCAGTCCAGCACATCGCCCGCGCGCCAGGCCAGTTCTTCCGGCGTGGACGTGTAATTGACCAGCGTCGGACGTGTCAGGAACAGCGAGCCTTTCTGGCTCAGCAGCAGCGGAGCAATTTCCGGAACGGGGCCGCTCGCGTTGCCGAAGCTCACCATCATCCCGCGGGGGCGGAGGCAATCCAGGCTTTGCGTAAAAGTCGTCTTTCCGATTGAATCGTACACGACGTGCATGCCTTTCGCTTTTTCCGCGAAATTTTCGCGCGTGTAGATGATAACTTCGTCCGCGCCCGCGTCTTTGACTCGCTTCGCTTTCTCTTCGTCGCCCACCGTGCCGATCACCCGCGCGCCCAGAGCCTTGGCCATTTGAACCAGGAGCAGCCCGGTGCCGCCCGCCGCGGCGTGGATCAGGCAGGAATCGCCGGATTTCAGCGGGTAGGTGGAATGCGTCAAGTAGTGCGCGGTCATGCCTTGCAGGAGCGCGGCGGCGGCGGTATTGAAATCGACGGCCGTGGGAATCTTCACCAGTTGCGCGGCGGGAACGACCGCGAATTCGGCATAGGCGCCGCGGGACATGGCATACACCACTCGGTCTCCCACTCGGACCTGGCTGACATCGGGGCCGACCGCTTCCACGGTTCCCGAGGCCTCGCTACCCAACAGGACCGGCGGATCGGCCGTATACAACCCGATGCGGAAATACACGTCGATATAGTTCACTCCCGCCGCGGCAATCTTGACCAGCGCTTGTCCGGGACCGGGCGAGGGCTTGGGCAGGTCGACGTACTTCAGGTTCTCCGCGCCTCCGCGCTTTTCGGCGAAAACGGCTTTCATAGGGTTCGTAGCTTCCTTCGTAAGTGAACGGTTCCAGCGTAAACAATCAGGTATAGCAGTGTGAAGGGGAATAACACCAGCCGCGCCAGCGTGCGGACGGCCCCGGAACCGGTGAGTCCGGCCCGGAACAGAACGAAGTGGCGGATGTTGGACAGGTGTCCGCGATCGAGCCAAAAGTAATCGCCGTTTTCGTTAAGGACGAAGACTTTGCCGGGGAGCCGCGCGGCCAGAGCCCATTTCCACTTGGTCATGATGGGCTCGGCCGAGCAGATGATTCCGACGACGGTGTAGCGATTGGCGTCGAGCTGGCTGTACAAGGTCTTGCGGAGCCGGCGGCCGGGATAATCGTTGACGCGATAGACTTCGCCGAGATCGGCGCGCAAGTTTTTGGGGACGCCCGCGTAGCAGGTTAGCAGGTCCGCTTTCATTTCCGGATGAACCTCGTAGAGGCCCGTCAGCAAGTCTTCCAGCAGCTCCCGGCGGCCGCTTTCGACCAGCAGCACGCGCGAAAACGGCGGGAGGGATCTGGATAGGAAATAGCGCATTGGATGGCGCAACGCGCCGACGACCTATTGTTTCACCATTTTAGTACTGGAGAACGATCGGTGTTGACCGATAAGCAAAACAACGGCTGCCCTTCATGCAGTCATGCGGAGCGAGCCAATTCATTATGCGCTTGGATACGAAACTGACAGTGATGGGCACCAGCCTGGCAGCGGCCCCTTTGCTCATCATCGGAGTTGTGACATTGATACAGAATCACAATTTTACCGAGGCGGCGCGCGACGTCGAATTGGAGAAAGCTGCCGAGCAAGTCTATTTCATGTGCGAGAGTACGCAAGGCATGCTGGCGCGCGATCTGGATGCGGCGCGGAAGCTGGCGGAGCGGGCGGGAGGATTGCATCCGCACACGGGGGAATCGGTCGAGTGGGCGGCTACCAACCAGCTAACCAAGCAGAGCACGCGCGTGTCGATGCCGAAGATCTTCGCCGGCAACCGGTGGCTAGGAAACTCGCGGGGCTTTGATGTCCCCATGGCGATCGTGGACGATCTGAAAGAAACGACGGGCGCCACCGCGACAATCTTTCAACGCATGAACGACGCCGGCGATATGCTTCGGATTGCCACCAGCGTCCGCTCAAACGATGGTGGACGGGCCATCGGCACGTATATTCCAGCGAGGAATCCGGATGGTTCCGCGAACCCGGTGATCGAAACTGTTTTGCGGGGCGAACGCTTCGTCGGCCGGGCGTACGTGGTGAACGGCTGGTACATTACGGCCTACGAACCGACCTACGACTCCGCTCATCGCGTCGATGGGATGCTGTACGCGGGAACGCCGCAAACCGAAGCGCTGGGGTCGCTGCGCGCCAAAATGATCGAGATGAAAATTGGCGCAACCGGGTATGTATTTGCGGTAACCGCTTCGGGCGCGGCTCGAGGGCAATACGTGGTTTCGAAAGGCGGCGCTCGGGACGGCGAAAACATTTGGGAAGCTCACGACAACGCGGGCCGCTACTTTATCCAGAACATTTGCAACCGAGCCGTCAAGCTGAAGGCGGGCGAGGCGGGAGTGGAGCACTATCCATGGCAGAACCCCGGCGACCCAGCGCCGGTGAAGAAGCTAGCGTATTTTCGTTACTACAAGCCGTGGGATTTGGTCATCGCCGTCAGCTTACCGGAGAACGAAATAGTCCAATCCGCCGCCGCGCTCCGCGAGCTGGCGAACAGAGGCGCGTTGGTGGTTTCCTTGGTGATCCTGGGCGCATCGTTCATTGGAGCGGTATCTTGGCGGCTGATTTCGCGCAAATTGACGGCACGCATAGCGAACAACGTGCGGAAAGTAAACAATTGCGCTGAACAGCTGGCTTCGGCAGCGGGGCAAGTGGCAACCAGCAGCGGATCATTGTCGGGCGGAGCGTCCCAGGCGGCGGCTTCCGCGCAAGAGATTCATGCTTCCTTGCAGCAGGTCTTCGCTAAAGCGGAGCAGAACAGCGCCGCCTGCGCGAGCGTTGAGAAACTGGCCAAAGATTCGAGCGAAGCGGCGGAAACCGGAGTGGTTGAGATGGGAGCGGTGAATGAAGCCATGGAGAAGCTCGGCGCGGCCAGCCACGAGACGCTCCAGATCGTCAAGGTTATCGACGAAATCGCGTTTCAAACCAATATCCTGGCTCTGAATGCCGCAGTGGAGGCGGCACGCGCCGGCTCAGCGGGTGCGGGCTTTGCGGTAGTGGCGGACGAAGTGCGAAATCTCGCCCGCCGGTCGGCTGACGCGGCGCGAAATACTTCGGAGAAAGTAGATGCGTCGGTGCGGAGTAGCGGGGTGGCTGCCGACAAAACAGCGACGCTCGGAGGCGGCTTGCAGTGTATCTCCGACCGGACCCGAGAGATAAAAACTTTGGCGAATGGTGTAGCGTCGCTGTCGGCGGAGCAGCGCGTGCAAATCGATCAAATACGGACAGCCATGGATCAGGTGCAGGCGGCCGTTCAAAGCACCGCTGCGAGCGCCGAGCAATCGGCCAGCGCCTCGGAACAGCTAAGCGCGCAAGCCGCCGAGCTGTATTCGCTGGCCCGGGACATGACGGAGATGGTTTCTTAGAAAAACGGCCGGCGCTACACGCCCCAGCAGTAGTCTTCCACAACTTTGTCGATGCTCTCGTCCTGCTCGGTGAGGCGCATCAGCTCCAGGCGGATCGCGTCCACCAAGGCGCACCAGCTGGCTTCGATGACGTTGTCGGAAACTCCCACGGTGGCCCAGCTACGGCGGTGATCGGACCATTCCACCAACACGCGAACTTTTGCAGCCGTGCCCTTCTTCGGTTCCAGCACGCGCACCTTGTAGTCCGTCAGCCGGACGTTCTTGATATTCGGATACACGGCCGACAGGCATTGCCGCAGACACAGATCGAGCGCGTTCATGGGACCTTGGCCCGTGGCCGTGGCGGTGTGGACGCTGTCATGTATGCGGAGCGTCACGGTTGCGGTGGTGCCCCCGATCATGCGCGTGGTGACGTCGTAGCTCACCACTTCGAACGGATTCCAACCCGGATGCAGAGCCTCGCGCACCAGCAACTCAAAGGACCCTTCGGCCGCCTCCAGCTCGTGACCCTGGTACTCCAGGTGCTTCACGCGCTCGAGCAATTGACGCCGCGCCTCGCCGTCCAGCCGCTCGGCTAGACCGTGCTGCTTGAGCTTGTAGATCACGTTGCCGCGTCCCGACAGATCGCTCAACAAAACGCGCTGGCGATTGCCCACCAGCTCCGGCTTGACGTGCTCATACGTCGACGAATCCTTGAGCACCGCGCTGACATGCACGCCGCCCTTGTGCGCGAACGCGCTGTGACCGACGTAAGGCTGATCGTTGCGCATCGGCAGATTGGCGAGTTCGGCGACGAAGCGCGCCATGGTGGCCAAATTCTGGAGATTCTCGCGGCCGATGGTGGTGTGGCCGAGCTTCAGCTCCAGGTTGGCGATGATCGAAACCAGGTTGGCGTTGCCGCAGCGTTCGCCGTAGCCGTTCATGCAGCCTTGGACGTGCGTGCAACCCGCCTCCACCGCGGCGATGGTGTTGGCGACGGCCACGTCGCAATCGTTGTGCGTGTGGATGCCCAGTACGCCGTCGAAGCGCTTGCGGACTTCCGATACCACTTCGACGATGCGGTGCGTCAGGTTTCCGCCATTGGTGTCGCAGAGGCACAGGATATCGGCGCCGGCGTTTTTGGCCGCTTCCAGAGTGCGCAACGCGAAATCGGGATTGGCGTTGTAGCCGTCGAAGAAATGCTCGGCGTCGTAGACCACCTCGCGGCCATGGTCTTTCAGATATTTCACCGTTTCCGAGATCAGCGCCAGGTTGTCTTCCTCTTCGATGCCTAGAGCGCGTTTTACGTGCAGGTCCCAGCTCTTCCCAAAGATCGAAATGGTGGGCGTTTCGGCGTCGAGCAAGGCCCGCACGTTGGGATCCTGCTCCACTTTGTTCTTCGAGAAGCGCGTCGATCCGAACGCGGTGAGCCGGGCGTGTTTGAGCGTGAGATCGCGGGCGCGCTGGAAGAACTCCTTGTCCTTGGGATTGGAGTTGGGCCAGCCGCCTTCGATGTAGTCGATATGCAGCTCGTCCAGCTTTTGCGCGATGACGAGCTTATCCTCCACCGAAAACGAAACGGCCTCGCCCTGGGTTCCGTCGCGGAGCGTGGTATCGAAAGTCTGAATTCGCATAGCCTACTTGTGCACGGCGGCCGCCTGCTGTTCTTCGGGCACGCCGGCCTCCTTCCTCTTCTTCAAGAAGGGCATCATTTGCCTCAACTCGCGGCCCACCTGTTCGACGGGCTGGTTGCGCGCGGCCTCCCGCAGAGCGAGAAACTTGTGCCGGCCGGTTTTGTTCTCCTCGATCCATTGCCGCGCGAATTCGCCGGATTGAATTTCGGAAAGAATCTTTTTCATCTCCTGGCGCGTTTGCTGATTGACGATACGCGGGCCGCGCGTGTAGTCGCCGTATTCGGCCGTGTCCGACACCGAGAATCGCATGTAACCGAGTCCGCCTTCGTAGATGAGATCGACAATCAGCTTCAATTCGTGTAGGCACTCGAAGTACGCGATTTCGGGGGCGTAGCCGGCTTCCACCAGCGTTTCGAAGCCGGCGCGAATCAGCTCGCTCGCGCCGCCGCACAACACGGCCTGCTCGCCGAACAGATCGCTTTCGGTCTCTTCCTTGAAAGTGGTCTCGATGACGCCGGCTTTCAGGCAACCGAGCGCCAGGGCGTAGGCCAGCGCATTCGCGAGCGCGTTCCCGGAAGCGTCCTGATGCACCGCGACCAACGCCGGTACGCCCACGCCTTCGGAGAACAGTTCCCGCACGCGGTGTCCGGGCGCCTTGGGGGCGATCATCGATACATCCACTCCCGCGGGAGCGTGGATCTGGCCGAAATGGATGTTGAAACCGTGCGCGAACATGAGCGTTTTGCCCGGCGTCAGATGCGGCGCGATCTCGGAGTTGTACAGATCGCCCTGGATGTGGTCGGGCACCAGGATCATAAGGATATCCGCGGCCTGCGTAGCGGCGCTCACCGGCAGCACCTTCAGCCCCGCCGCCGAGGCTTTCGCCGCGCTCTGGCTTCCGGCGTGCAATCCGACCACGACGTTGACGCCGCTATCGCGCAGGTTCAAGGCATGCGCGTGCCCTTGGCTGCCGTAGCCGATGATGGCTACCGTCTTGTTGTTGAGCAGCGCGAGATTCCCGTCTTTTTCGTAATAGCGTTTGGCCATATTGTTTTCTAGTGTCTGGTTTCCAGTTTCTCGTCTGATTCTTCCGTATGCAATGTCCTCGAAACCGGCGGAGACAAGCGCAGCTTCTTGGCCTCGAGCGAAACAGCCACGGTGCCCGAGCGTGTAACGTCGATCTCGCCGTAGCTGCGCATCACATCGATGAACTCGTCCAGCTTCTCGGATTCGCCCGTCACCTCCAAAGCGAAGCCTTCGGTGGACGAATCCACCACGCGCGCGCCGAAGATTTCGGCTTCCTTGAGTATGGCGGTACGGCTGGCTTGCGCGGCGCGTACGCGGATCAAGACCAGCTCGCGCTTCACCGCGCCCGCATCGCTCAAATCGGACGCTTGCAGGACGTTGATGAGCTTATTCATCTGCTTGATCACTTGCGCCCGCAGTTGCGGCTCGATGTCCACCACGATGCTCATCCGCGAGAGCGTCGGATCCAGCGTTCGGGCAACCGTCAGGCTTTCGATGTTATAGCCGCGCGCGCTCAGCACGCCGGTGATGCGCATCAGAGCGCCGGGCTTGTTCTCCACCAGGAGTGAGATGACTTGCAGCATCTTCAGACCTCCACCGGTTGGGGCGGTCCCAGCACCATCTCGTTGATGGCGCCTCCGGCCGGAACCATCGGATACACGTTCTCGAAAGGCGAGACGCGAATGTTGAGCAGATACGGGCCATTCTCGCGCACGGCTTCCTCGAGCGCGGGCGCCAGCTCGCTGACTTTCTCGACCGTGCGCCCCGTGAATCCATAGGCGCCCGCCAGCTTGGTCACGTCCGGAAACGAATTCAGCTCCACCTGGCTAAGCCGATTGTTGTAGAACAGCTCCTGCCACTGCCGGACCATACCCAGGTAGCCGTTATTGACCACCACGATCTTGATCGGCAGGCCATGGTTGGCGATGGTGGCCAGCTCGGGAATCGACATCTGAAATCCGCCGTCGCCCACGATCGCGAAGACCAGCTTGTCCGGGCATGCGAACTGCGCGCCGATGGCAGCCGGAAGCCCGAAGCCCATCGAGCCGAGTCCGCCGGAGTTGAGCCACAGCCGCGGCTGGTTGAAGCGGATGAACTGCGCCGCCCACATCTGGTGCTGACCCACGTCGGAGCTGACGATGGCGCGGCCGCCGGAGAGCCGGTCGATTTCCCGCATCACGTGCTGCGGTTTGATTTCGGTGGTGGACACCTCGGGCGTCAACGGATGCTCGGCCTGCCACTCGCGAATCTGCCGCCACCAGGCCGTTCGATCGCCCGCGTTGCGCTCGCGGTGTTCGGGCGCGAGTTCGTGCAACACCTTGGTCAATTTCTGCATCACGCGCTTCACGTCGCCCACGATCGGCAGGTCGGGCACGCGGTTCTTGCCGATTTCGGCCGGATCGATGTCGACATGAATCACCTTGGCGTGCGGCGCGAAGGCCGACAAGCGGCCGGTCACGCGATCGTCGAAGCGGACGCCCAGGGCGATCAGAAGGTCGGCATTGCTCATCCCCATGTTGGCGGCATAGCTGCCGTGCATTCCCGGCATGCTGATGAAATTGCGATGCTCGGCGGCGAGCGCACCGAGACCCATGAGCGTGTTCACGGTGGGAGCGTCGAGCAACTCCACAAGCTCGCGCAGCTCTTCGGACGCATTGGCCGCGATGATGCCGCCGCCCGCGTACACGAACGGCCGCTTGGCGTCCCACATCATCTGCGCCGCGCGCCGGATCTGACCGGTGTGGCCTTCGGTGAACACTCGGTATCCGGGCAAATGAATCTCCGAAACCGGAGTGTAATGCGATTGCGCCTGGAACACGTCCTTCGGAACATCCACCAGAACCGGGCCGGGCCGGCCGCTGGAGGCAATATAGAACGCCTCATGTAATGCTTGCGGTAACTCAGCTATCGTCTTGACAAGAAAGTTATGTTTCGTGCAGGATCGCGTGATCCCGAAGGTGTCGGCTTCCTGAAATGCGTCGCTGCCGATCAGCTTCGTCGAGACTTGGCCGGTCAGCGCCACCACCGGAATCGAGTCCATCATCGAATCCACGAGGCCGGTGACCAGATTGGTGGCGCCGGGCCCGGAAGTAGCGCAACACACCCCTACGCGACCGGTGGAGCGGGCGTATCCTTCGGCAGCAAAGGCGGCGTTCTGCTCGTGGCGGACCAGCACGTGCCGGATCGGATGATCGTAGAAGGCGTCGTACAAGGGTAGGGTTACGCCGCCCGGATATCCGAAAATGCAATCCACGTTCTCGCGGACCAGGCACTCCAGCAAAATCTGAGCGCCCGACATGAGTTTCGATTCGGTGGCGGGCGTGGGCCGCTGCGCAGTCGGTCGATGCTCGGTGCTTGTCGACATAGTCAATCCTCAGTTCTCACGACTAAAAATGCGAAAGGCCATCGGCAGGGTTTGTGCTCCCCGCCGATGGCCTTTCGGAACCTGTTTCCGAAGCCCTTCAGGCGGGGCCGGGTACGGCTACCTGAATAATAATGGGCAGTTGCCTCGGAAGCTGACCGACTAGACGGATGGCCGCTACTTCCAAGCCAGGTATGGCCGGAACTCGCGCGACAGTCCGATCCAGAGCGATCATTGCATTCAGATTAGCTTAGCAGCGCCGCAAATGCAAGAGGGTATTTGCATAAATAATGTTAATCAAGGCATTGGGTCCATCGTAGTAAAGTACCAACATGAGAGTTGCGTTGAACATCGTAGGCGGTTTACTGTCGGTTTTCGGATTCATATGGTTCCTGCAAGGGATCAACGTGCTGCCGGGAAGTTTCATGACCGGCCAGATCCGATGGGCCGTCTATGGCGGAATCGCGGTCGTAGCCGGGGTCGCGTTGTTGTTCGCGGCAAATCGGAAAAGGCTCGACGGAAGGAGTTAGAAATTTGAAAACCGAACCCGAAGAGTTCAGGCACCGGTACGCGGAACTGTCCGACGAGGCGCTTCTATCCATCAACCGGCAAGATCTTACGGAACTCGCGCGGACCTACTTCGATGCCGAAGTCGCGCAGCGGGGTCTCGATTCCGGCAGCGGGAGCGCCGATCCGCAGCCAAGCCCGAATGTGGATTTGGTTCCAGTGGCAACATTCCTCTCAGTCAATGAGGCGCAGCTTGGGAGGGATCTGCTCCTGGCGGCCGATATTCCAGCGTACTTAGAAAATGAGCTTACCTCGACGTGGACTGGGGCAGGTGGACTTCGGCTTTTGGTCCCCGCGTCTTCTCTCGAGCAATCCGAGCAGATTCTTGGAGCTCAGATTTCAGACGAGGAACTGATTGCCCAGGCGGAGGCGGCAGATCCGATCGACGTCGAGGACGAGGATTACCGCTAAGAATTCGGAAGGACGTGTGATGAAACGCTATAAGCTCGATCCTAAGAAGCCCCGGCAACTGATGCCCGCGGAGACGCGGCGCTTGAATGAAACGCCGATTGACTATTCGGACATACCGCCCCTTGCCGACGAGTTCTTCGCGAAGGCGGCGGATCGCGCTCCAGGGCGAAAAAGAACCAAGCGGCGTAAGCCCAATCCAACGCAATCATAGTTTTTTATTGCGCCCCGAACAAGACGACAAAGCGCTTGAACAGGAACTATGAGGGCGCCGAGCCCGATGACGATAACAATTACTGCAAAGTAATTGTAGAATGACTAGTTCTCGACTTCTTCCCGACCAATGACAATCGATGATTTGGTTGCGCTACTCAAGACGCTCGACAAGTGGCTAATAGTCTTTGGTGTTTTGGTGGCGATTGGCGTTGTTGGCGAGGCCGTAGTCGGATTCATACACTTCCGAAAAAGTAGCGAACTACAGCGGCTACAGACAGATGAAAATCTTAAACAACAAAAGGAAATAGAACAGTTGAGGGCCGATAATCTAAAACTGGAAGCATTGATCCAGCCGCGCTCATTAACCACAGAGAAACAACGAATGATCGGGGAGTCCCTACGAGTGTTATCCGGCCAGAAGGTAACAGTGCTCTCTTTTGCGACAGACTCCGGAGGGATACCAGTTAGGCGAACAAATAGTTGCCTTGAAGATGGCGGGCATGGATGTTCTGGATATGAACGGAAGGAGCTTCGGCGGACCATCCGGTTTGGCTGGCGTAAACATAAATTTCTGGATGGCGGTCGACAGCGCAGAGACAATCGGAACAGCCCTCAAATCCATCGGGCAACTGAAGTCCGTTACGGTGACGCCTGCTGGCACACAACCGCCAGGTACTGCACCATTTCTGATAGTCGCTGTGTTGGCTAAACCTTTACCCGTAGCCGAATAGTCATCACGGAGTTTACATAATACAAGTTATCGGAAGTAGAGCCAAGCCCCAAAACCCTCAACCCTTCAGCAGCCCCAACCGCACCAGACTCTCCGCCGTCGCTACAATCGACTCCTCGTTCGACCGCGGCGCCCACCCCAGCATTCGCTTCGCCTTCGCGTTAGTCGCGTTCTTCACCTTGCCGAGTTCCGGCAGGATCTGCTTTACCGCCGGATCGCGCTTCGCCGCCAGGCGCACCAAAAAGTCCGGCAGTTGCCGCTTCGGCACTCGCTTCGCCGCCGCGCCCATCCGCGCCTTCAGCACTTTCGCGATCTCCACTAGCGCCATGAAATCGCCCGCCACTGCGAGAAACCGCTCGCCCTTGGCCACTGGATCCGTCATCGCCCGGATGTGCAGGTCGGCCACGTCGCGCACATCCACGGCGCCGAAATAGATCCGAGGACAGCCGGGCATGGCGCCGTCCATCAGGCGCTGTACCAACAGGATGGACGTCGCATAATCAGGCCCCAGCACCGGACCGAAAATGCCCACCGGATTGACCACCGAAAGCTCCAGCGCCCCGCCCCTTTTGGCGATAAAATCCCAAGCAGCGCGTTCCGCCAGGGTCTTCGATTTCACGTACGGCAGCACGCCCTCGCCGTTGACGTCCGTCCAGCTGGTCTCGTCGAACGGCTCAACCTGCGGTTTCTTTCCATAGCCGATCGCCGCGAACGACGACGTCAGCACCACGCGTTTGACCCCGGCGTCGCGCGCGGCCCGCAACACCCGCAGAGCGCCTTCGCGCGCGGGCAAGATCAACTCGTCCTCGTCCTCCGGGATGCTCGATGGAAATGGCGACGCCACGTGCAGCACGTAATCGCACCCCGCCACGGCTTCAGCCCAGCCGGCGTCCTTTTCAAGATCGGCGGCCACGAACGACAACCGGTCGCCCGGCTCCGCGCCGCCTGCCTTCAGCATCGCGCGCACGTCGGCTTCGCGCTTCAGCGAGCGCACCGTCGTCCGCACGCGATAGCCCTTGTCCAAAAGCTGCAGGATGCAGTGCGTGCCCACGAACCCGGACCCGCCCGTAACCAGTACCAGTTCGCCGCTCATAACAGCCTCCTAAGTATGTGCTTATTACTCCAATACAGTTTCGCACAAACACTTCCCCGCCCCTCTTGCCAACCTGGGCATACGAGTGATATGCTGACATTAGTTGATAGCAACCCACTAAGGTTTTCAAGCATCTATCAACTAGAATCGAAATCCCAATGGACTTCAACCGATTCACCGAAAAAATGCAGGAGGCCGTCCGGGCCGCCCAATCCCTTGCCGTCCAGCATGGAAACCAGCAGCTCGACGTCGAACACCTGCTCCTCGCCCTCCTTGATCAAGAAGGTGGACTTGCACCCTCTATCCTAAACAAAGCAGACGTTAGAACGGATGCTCTACGCACCCGCCTCCAGCAGGAAATCGACCGCCTTCCCAAGGTCTCAGGCCCCGCCGCCAACCCAGACCAGGTCTACGTCACCCCTCGCATTACGAAACTGGTAACCAACGCGGAAAACGAAGCCAAGGGCATGAAGGACGACTATACCTCAGTCGAGCATGTCCTGCTCGCCGCGACAGATGACGCCGGTGCCGCCGGCAAGCTGTTCCGCGAATTCGGAATCTCGCGCGAGCGCCTGATGCGGGCGTTGCAGGAAGTCCGGGGCAGCCAGCGAGTGACCACCCCGAACCCCGAAGCCACTTACGAAGCGCTGGAAAAATACGGCCGCGATCTCACGCAGGCCTCCGCTCAGAACAAGCTCGACCCGGTGATCGGCCGCGACGACGAGATCCGGCGCGTCATCCAGGTGCTTTCCAGGCGCACCAAGAACAATCCGGTGCTCATCGGCGAGCCCGGCGTCGGCAAAACCGCGATCGTGGAAGGCTTGGCCGGTCGCATCGTGCGCGGCGACGTCCCGGAAGGTTTGAAGGAAAAGCGCGTGGTGTCGCTCGATATGGGCGCGCTCATCGCGGGCGCGAAGTTTCGCGGCGAATTCGAAGAACGCCTGAAGGCGGTGCTCAAGGAGGTCCAAAGCTCCGAGGGCCAAGTCATCCTCTTCATTGACGAGCTGCACACCGTGGTGGGCGCGGGCAAGGCCGAAGGCGCCATGGACGCGGGCAATCTGCTCAAGCCCATGCTGGCGCGCGGCGAATTGCATTGCATCGGGGCCACCACGCTCGACGAATACCGCAAGTACATCGAGAAAGATGCCGCGCTGGAACGCCGGTTCCAGACGGTGTACGTCGATCAGCCGAGCGTCGAGGACACCATTTCTATACTGCGCGGGTTGCGCGAGCGCTACGAGATTCACCACGGCGTCCGCATCAAGGATTCGGCGCTGGTGGCGGCCGCCGTGCTCTCGAATCGCTATATCAGCGATCGCTTCCTGCCCGACAAAGCCATCGACCTGGTGGATGAAGCCGCCGCCAAGCTCCGCACCGAGATCGATTCCATGCCGAGCGACCTGGACGAAATCCTGCGCCGCAGCATGCAGCTCGAGATCGAGCGCGAGGCTTTGAAAAAGGAATCCGACGCCGCGTCCAAGGACCGCCTGAAGAAGATCGAAAAAGAAATCGCCGATTTGAAATCGGAATCCACTGCCCTCCAAGCGCAGTGGCAGGCCGAGAAGACGGCGGTGCAAGGTCTCCGCGCTCTGCGCGAGCAGATCGAGCAGACGCGCGTCGAGATCGAAAAGGCCGAACGCCAGTACGATCTCAACCGCGCCGCGGAATTGAAATACGGCCAGCTGACCGAGCTGGAACGCAAGCTGAAGGAGCAGGAGACCCGGCTCACCGAAAAGCAATCCGGCAAGCGGCTGCTCAAGGAAGAAGTGGACGAAGAGGACATCGCCGCGGTGGTCAGCCGTTGGACCGGAGTGCCGGTCTCCAAACTCCTTGAAGGCGAAATGCAAAAGCTGCTGCACCTGGAAGACGAGCTGCACCATCGCGTGATCGGCCAGGATGAGGCGGTTACGGCCGTCGCCGAAGCGGTGATGCGGGCGCGATCGGGGTTAAAAGATCCCAACCGCCCCATCGGAAGTTTCATTTTTCTTGGACCCACCGGCGTCGGAAAAACCGAATTGGCCCGCGCTCTGGCTCAGTTCCTGTTCGACGACGACCGCGCCATGATTCGCATCGATATGTCCGAGTATCAGGAAAAGCATGCAGTGGCGCGGCTTATCGGCGCGCCTCCGGGTTACGTGGGGTACGAAGAAGGAGGGCAACTAACGGAGTCCGTCCGGCGTCGTCCATACTGTGTAGTCCTTTTCGACGAGATTGAAAAAGCCCACGCCGACGTGTTCAACGTTTTGCTCCAGATTCTTGATGACGGACGTCTAACGGATGGACAGGGCCGCACCGTGGATTTCAAGAACACCATCGTGATCATGACCTCCAACATCGGAAGCCACCGTATTCTCGAATATCGCGGCGAGTTCGACTCCGAGTCGTACAGCCGGATGAAGGATGCGGTGCTCGAGGAGCTGCGCCACCACTTCCGGCCCGAATTCCTGAATCGCGTGGACGAGACCATCGTCTTCCACTCGCTGTCGGAAGAGCATCTGAAGCAGATTGTCGACATCCAGCTCGCCGGTCTCAGGAAGCGGCTGGCCGAACGGCACATCGAACTAGAATTGACGGATCGGGCTCGCGGATATCTGGTCCGCTCCGGCTACGATCCAAACTACGGCGCCCGTCCGTTGAAGCGGGCTATCCAGCGCGAAATTGAAACGCCGATGGCGCGTCGGATTCTCGGAGGCGAGGTGCGGGACGGTCAGCGCATTGTCGTCGATCTCGATTCGTCGGGGAAACTGGCTTTTGAATCCAAAAACGCGGGCCGCGAGCGTGAAGCGGCTCTAAAGGAAGCTTGAAAACTATGAATGGTTCCATCCGTAAATCCACGGTTGTTTTGATTGCCGTGATTGCGATGCTCGGGGGCGCGTTGATCGCGACCATGTCCGGCACGCACGCGGTTCCCATGTTTATCTCCACCGCGCATGCCGCGGCAGTGGAGCAAGGGCCGCTGGTCAGTTTCGCCCCCGTGGTGAAGCGCGCCATGCCCGCGGTGGTCAATATTTCGTCGTCCAAGGTCGTTAAGGAACAGGCGCAAGGCGGCGGCATGTTCGACGATCCGTTTTTCCGCCAGTTCTTCGGCGGACGCATGCCGCAGCAGCAACAGCCGCACTCGCAGCGCGAGACCAGTCTCGGCTCGGGCGTGGTAGTCAGCCCCGACGGCTATATCCTCACCAACAACCACGTCGTGGAAGGCGCCACCGACGTGAAAGTGCAGTTCTCCGACCGGTCGGAATTTCCGGCCAAGATCGTCGGCACCGATAAGTACGCCGACATCGCGGTGCTGAAAGTCAGCCGGAGCGGTCTCGTCTCGCTGCCGTTCGCGGATTCGTCCAAGGCGCAGGTTGGCGACGTCGTCCTGGCGATGGGCGAGCCGTTCGGTCTCCGGGGAACGGTGACCATGGGCATCATCAGCGCCATGGGGCGCGGAGGCTTGGGTATCGAGCGCTACGAGGACTTCATTCAGACCGACGCCGCCATCAATCGCGGCAACTCCGGCGGCGCGCTCATCGACACGCACGGAGACCTGGTGGGCATCAACACTGCCATCCTTTCGGGTGAAACGGGCGGCAACCAGGGTATCGGCTTCGCGATTCCGGCCAACCTCGCTCGCAACGAGATGGACCAGATCATGAAGAACGGCAAGGTCACCCGCGGTTTCATGGGTATCCTTCCGCAGGAGCTGACGCCCGAGATGGCGAAGGCTTTCGGTATGCCGAATGGTCACGGCGTCGCCATCGCTCAGGTGACGGGAAGCAGTCCCGCCGAGAAGGCCGGCCTCAAAGTGGGTGATGTAGTCACCTCGATTAACGGCAACCCCGTGGACGACGTCAACGCGTTTCGTCTGCAAGTGGCGGGGTTCGCGCCCGGCACCACCATTCATCTCAAAGTGGCCCGCGGCGGCCAAAACCTCGACGTTCCGGTTACGCTCTCCGAGTACAACATGGAGCGGGCCGACAACGACAACGGTCAGGGCAATGTTCCCGAAGGCGGCGAAAAAGGCGCGCTTCAGGGCGTGACCGTCCAGACGCTGACTCCCGATCTGCGGCGGGAAATGCAAGTGCCGGAAGGAACGGCGGGCGTCGTCATCACCAACGTGGATGCGGATTCGCCGGCCGGCCAGGCGGGTCTCGAACAGGGCGACATGATCCTGCAAGTGAACCGCAAGCCCGTAACCTCGGCGCAGGACTTTAACCGCGCCGTTCGTGAGGGCACCTCCCGCGAATCTACTCTGTTGTTAGTAAAGCGCGGCGCGGGAACTCAGTTTGTGGTGGTTCCCAATAAGTAACCGCGCAAGCTGAGTCCAAGGGAAGCAGGTCCGTTGATAGCAAAGTACTCGGGCCTGCTTCTTTTTGTCTCTATCCGCATCTAAGCTGTAGGGTTCCATGAGTATACGAAGCAAAAATTGGCCGACTGTTGACCGCGCGGCCCCCTGGGAGCCGAGTGCCGATGTCTATCGGACGCGAGACGGTTGGCTCTTGAAGTTCGACCTGGCGGGCGTCCGGTTGGACGACGTCACGGTCAGCGTGCGGGGGCGCAACGTGTCGGTAAGCGGCACGCGCCTGGATTCGATCGCGGAGGAGGGTTCGAGCTACTACTCGATGGAGATTTCGTACAACCGGTTTGAGCGAACTATCGAGATGCCGGTGGATTTGGGAGATGCGCGCGTGGTTCTGGAAGCGCGGAATGGATTGTTGTTGGTTCGGGTTATCACGGAAGGAAAAGAATATGTCTGATCAAACAGTTGTTTATACATTGCCCTTGCTGCCGTTGAAAAACGCGGTGTTGTTCCCGTACCTGATGATGCCTTTGTCGGCCGGCCGGGCTGGATCCATCGCCGCAGTTGAGGCTGCGCTGGCCACCGAATCCAAGGAAATCGTGGTTTTTGCGCAGCGCGATGGCAACGTCGACGTGCCCACCCAAGACGATCTGTACCCCATCGGCACCAAGGCCGTGATCCGCAAGATGAACCGCGCGGGCGAAGGCCACATTGAAATGCTGGTGCTCGGAATGGAGCGGGTGACGCTGCTCAAGGTGGATTCGTCCGAGCCGTTTCTGAAAGCGCGCGTCAGTCCCCTGCCCCTGCCCGAAGACAAAAGCGCGGAGATCGAGGCGTTGCAGGGAGCTTTGATCGAACTGGCCGGCGAGGCCTTGACTCTCGCTCAGCCCAACGCCGCGCAGGAACTGCGTGGACTGCTATCCGCCAACGAAGATCCGGTTCGGCTGGCTTTCGTGCTGTCATCGATGTTCAGCCTGGAGGCGGAAAAGGCCCAGTCGCTGCTGGAAGCGCCCACGCGCCTGGAAGCTCTCCGGATTATGCATCGGTACCTCACGCACGAGATCCAGGTGCTGGAACTCCGCAATAAGATCAACACCGAAGCTCGCAGCGAAATGACCAAGGAGCAGCACGATTATCTGCTGCGCCAGCAAATGCGCGCCATCCAACAGGAACTAGGCGAAAAGTCGGGCGAAGGCGCCGAGGCGGACCAGCTCCGCGAGCGCCTGGAGAAGGCCGACCTTCCCGAGGAAATCCTGAAGGAAGCCACGCGCGAGTTGGACCGGCTGGCGAAGCTGCCACCCGGCGCCCCGGACTACAACGTCATTCGGACTTATCTCGACTACGTGCTCGAGCTGCCGTGGCGCAAGAGCACCGAAGGTTCGCTCGACATCGCGCATGCTCGCCAGGTGCTGGACGAAGACCATTTCGGGCTGAAGGATGTGAAGGCTCGAATTCTGGAGCAACTGGGCGTTTTGAAATTGAATCCCAACGCGAAGGCGCCCATCCTGTGCTTCGTCGGCCCTCCGGGAGTCGGCAAGACGTCGCTGGGCCAATCGATCGCGCGGGCTTTGAACCGCAAATTCGAGCGCCTGAGCCTGGGCGGATTGCACGACGAAGCCGAATTGCGCGGGCATCGCCGGACCTACATCGGCGCTTTGCCGGGCCGCGTGATCCAGGCCATGCGCCGCGCCGGCGCCAACAATCCAGTGTTGATGCTGGACGAAGTTGATAAGCTCGGTCACGATTTCCGGGGCGATCCGGCGCACGCTTTGCTCGAGATCCTGGATCCGGAGCAGAACAAGACGTTCCGCGACAACTATCTCGATCTGCCGTTCGATCTGTCGAAGGTGCTCTTCATCACCACCGCGAACGCGCTCGATACCATCCCGCGGCCGCTGCTCGACCGCATGGAAGTACTGCGCCTGGCCGGCTACAGCGAGGAGGAAAAGCTCGCCATCGCCAAACGCTATCTCATTCCCAAGCAGCTCAAGGAAACCGGCGTCACCGAAGAGCAATGCACTCTGCAGGACGCCGTAGTCAAGAAAATCATTTCGGGCTACACGCGCGAGGCGGGTCTCCGAGGGCTGGAACGAGCCATCGGCCGCGTGGCCAGGAAACTGGCTCTACGGGTCGCCGAGGGCAATGCGGACGCCTGCACCGTGACGACCGACGACCTGGCCGACATGCTAGGTCCAGAGATGTTCAATCAAGAAGAGGCTCGGCGCGAATTGCCGCCTGGCGTCTCTACCGGATTGGCTTGGACCGAAGCCGGCGGAGACGTTCTGTACATCGAGGCGACGCTGCTGCCGGACGGCAAGGGCTTAACGCTCACCGGCCAGCTCGGCGAAGTGATGCAGGAGTCCGTGAAAGCGGCTCAGAGCTACATCTGGTCGCACGCCGCGAGCTTCGACATCGACCCTATGCTGTTCAAGAACTCCGGCGTACACGTGCACGTGCCGGCCGGCGCGATCCCGAAGGATGGGCCCTCGGCGGGAGTGACCATGGCGACTGCATTGACTTCGCTCTATACCAAGCTGCCGGCGCGGAGCGACGTTGCGATGACCGGCGAAGTGACGCTTACCGGCTTGGTGTTGCCGATCGGCGGCATCAAGGAGAAGGTGCTGGCGGCCCGGCGCGCTGGAATCCACACCGTCATCATGCCGAAGCATAACCAGAAGGACCTGCGCGAGCTGCCCGACGACGTCCGCAAGGAGATGGAGTTCATCTTCGCCGAGCGGGTGGAAGAGGTGCTGCGCACCGCCATTCCGGGATTGAGCCAGCGCATGAATTCCGCCAAGACCCAGGCCATCGATCACGCGGCTTAATCAAAGTAGGACATGCTTTTAGCTTGTCCAGTCAAAGCAGTATGTAAGTCACCAGGGCCGCGGCCGCGAGCCGGCGTTCGGCATCGCGGATCTCCACGCGGCCCACGCACAGATGTTTTCCCACCCGCACGATGTGCGACCGCGCGGTCACTTTGCCATCTACAACCGGGCGCAGATAATTGATCTTGAGGTCGGTGGTCGTGGTCGGACGCCGGCCTCCGAAATGACTGGCCAACCCGATTCCCATGGCCGCGTCCGCCATCGTCGCCATCACCCCGCCATGCAGCGCTCCCGAGCCGTTCCTGGTGTTCTCATCGACAACGCATCGGATGGTGACGCCGTCTTTGTGAATGCGCACAATCCGAATGCCCAGCAATTTGTTGAATGGCATGTTCTCGGAAAGATGGCGCAGATCTCGTAGGGTCAAGGAACCACATTGTATCATCGAGGAATGAAGCTACAGGACAAGGTCGTGGTTGTGACCGGGGGCGCGAACGGAATTGGCCGCGCGTTGTGCCGCCGTTTCGCCGCTGAGGGCGCGAAGGCAATAATCGTGGCCGATCTGGCGGCCGAGGGCGCGCGCAAGGTCGCGGCCGAAATCGAAGGGCAGGACGTGCTGTGCGACGTGTCCAGCGAATCGGACGTGCAAGCGCTGGTGGATGTGGTCTTGAAAAAATACGGCCACATCGATTTGTTTTGCTCCAACGCGGGCATCGCCATTCGCGGCGATTACTGCGTTGAGAACCGCGAATGGCAGCGCATCTGGGAAATTAACGTGATGGCGCATGTTTACGCGGCCCGTGCGGTGATGCCCTCGATGCTCGCGCGCGGCGAGGGCTACATGTTGCAGACCGTGTCGGCCGCTGGTCTTCTGAACCATGTGGGATCGGCGCCCTACGCGGTTACCAAACACGCCGCGCTCGGGTTCGCGGAATGGCTGTCGATCGCGTATGGCGATCGCGGCATCAAAGTCTCGGTGCTTTGCCCGCAAGGCGTGAAGACGGACATGCTTGCCAGTGGAGAATTTGAGCACGTCAATTTCCTGCTGGAGGGCGCCTTGGAGCCCGAGCAGGTGGCCGAGAGCGTCGTGCATGGCCTTGCGAAAGAACATTTCCTGATCCTTCCGCACCCGGAAGTTTTGGACTATATGCAGCGCAAAGCCGCCGACTACGACCGCTGGCTGCGCGGCATGCGCCGCTTGCAGGTCAGCGCGCAAACTTCGAAGACGAAATGATCCGCTCGGCTCAGCTCGCCGGCGCCTGAGCGCCGAACCGTTCGCGCAGCGCGTTCTTCTGCACCTTGCCCGTTCCGCCTTTCGGCAGCGCGTCGGTGAACACCACCGAAGTGGGGCATTTGAAATGCGTGAGCCGGTCGCGGCACCAGGAGATCACTTCCGCTTCGCTAACGGCCGCGCCGGGCCTGGGCACCACCACCGCGCGGATCGCTTCGCCCCAGGTTGGATCCGGAACTCCGATCACCGCGGCTTCGAGCACGGCGGGATGCGAGCACAGCATGGACTCCACTTCCGGCGAGTACACGTTCTCGCTTCCGGTTTTGATCATGTCTTTCTTTCGATCCAGGATGTAGAGAAAGCCTTCTTCGTCGAACGCGCCGTAGTCGCCGGTATGCATCCAGCCGCCGCGCAGAACCTCCGCATTGATGTCTGGCCGGTTCCAATAGCCTTTCATAACGTTCGGCCCGCGCGCGATCACTTCGCCGGCTTGCCCGACCGGAACGTCGCGATCGTTATTGTCCACCACCCGGACCTCAACGCCCATTATGGGCCTGCCGGCGGATTTCACCGGCGAAAAATCGCGGTCGGCGTTTTCGAAGCGATGGTCTTCGTGATACAGCCTGGTGAGCAGCGGACTCACTTCCGTCATGCCGTAGCCTTGCACGAACTGGCAACCCAGCGTCTCCATCGCCTGCTTGAGCAGCGGCAACGGCATCGGCGACGCCCCGTAGACCAGTCGCTGCAGGCTGGAAAGATCGTAGTTGGGAAACTCCGGATGGTTCAGCACCATATTGATCATGGTGGGCACCAGAACCAGCTCCGTTATCCGATAGCGTTCGATCGCGCGCATCGCGCCCACCGGATCGAAGCTGGCGAGGAAACAATGCGTAACGCCACACATCGTCAGCGCGTAAATGGCGCCCGCGTCGGCCAAATGAAACATAGGCGCGGCGTGCAGCCATTTCCCGTCTTTAAACATTCCACCCGGAGGCAGCAGGGAGTGAATGGCGTTCGAGTACAGATTGCGATGCGTGAGCATCGCTCCCTTCGGGCCGCCGGTGGTGCCGCTGGTGTAGAACAATCCCGCGACGTCGTTCTCGTCGGGTTCGGGAAATTCGACGGAGCGATGCTTTTCGTCCGGCGTCAGTTTCCTCCAGTCCAGTAAACCGTCGGGACAGGACTCCGCGCCCACGTAAATGAACCGTTTCAATCCCGGCACGGCCTGCCGGATCTCGGGGACCAGCGGCGCGAAGCGATCGTCCACAAACAGAGTCTCGCTTCCGGAATCGGACAGCGTGAAGTTGATCTCGTTAATATGCCAGCGCGTGTTCAGCGGCACCAGTATTACGTTCGCGAGCGCGGTGGAGTAATACAATTCCAGGTACTCGGGACAATTCAGCATCAGCACCGCGACGCGCTCGCCAGAGGCCGCGCCCAGCGTCGCCAGTTTCCGGGCCGAGTTTTCGACCAGCCTATAGAATTCGCAATAGGTAAGCTGGCGGCCTTCATGATCGATGGCCAGGTTGCGGCCATAGGTATCGCGGGCGCGCCGAAGAATATAGTTCACTGTCATGCGATTACTTCCTCATTCATTAAAGCTTGGATTTCATCAGCAGACAAACCGAAGCGGGTCAAGATCTCGCGCGTGTGGCCGCCGAGCGACGGCGGCGCAGGCCCGTCGCGATCCGGCAGTTCGGCCGCAACTTCAGAAACGCTGAGCACCGGCGTCACGCAGCAATCCCCTTCCCGCAATTCGTCAAACCACTGGCGCGCCGTTTTGGTACGGAAGATGGCGGCGATACGGGCCTTCAAATTGTCCTGCGGCTCTTCGTACTGGCGCGCGATCAGCTCGTCGCAGCCCAACCTGCGGCACAGCTCCGCCCAGAACTTCGGCTCCAATGCGCCCACCGCCACCCAGCGTCCGTCCGAGGCCGGATAGACGTTGTAGCAGGCATAGCGGCCATCCAGTCTTCCCTGCCCCGCCAGCGGCTCCTGGCCGGTGTCATACCAGGCGGCCAGCGGAACGGTGAGCAGTGACGCGACGCCGGCTTGCATGGACACATCCACGTGGCGGCCTTGCCCGGTACTGTTCCGTTCGATCATCGCCAGCAGGATTCCATTGACCGCTTGCAGCGCGCCGCCAACCAGATCGGCAATCTGCACGCCCGGGATCACGGGAAGATTCAACGCCAGCGCGCCGCCGAGCGCCATATAGTTGATGTCGTGCCCGGCCATTTGCGCGTACGGCCCGCTTTGCCCGTAGCCGGTCAGGCTCACATAAATCAGACGCGCGTTGACGGCGCGCAGTTCTTCGTATCCGAGTTCCAACCGCGCCATCACTCCCGGGCGGTTGCCTTCGATCAGCACGTCGGCGCGCCGCGCCAGCGACAGCAGAATCTCGCGGCCGCGCGGCTTCTTCAGGTCCAGGCCGACGCTTTTCTTGCCGCAATTGATGCGCGAAAATACGGCGGGGGCCATGTTGCGCCCATAGTCGCCCTGGCCGGGCTGCTCGATCTTGATCACTTCCGCGCCCCAGTCCGCTAACTGCTGCGTCGCCACCCCGCCCGGAAGCAGCCGCGTAAGATCCAGCACCAAGGTTCCCGAAAGCGCCTTCACGCTCGCGCCTTCACCAGCAGCTTGTCGTAGTAGATGATGACCGAGTCTCCGTGCTGATTAATAACGTTGGTTTCGAATGTCACCAAGCCGCGCCGCTCGGCCTTCTGCTGCTTTTCGATCACTTTTTTGACGACGTGAATCGTGTCTCCGATGAAGACGGGCTTGATGAAACGCAGCTTGTCGATGCCGTAAAACGCGATCACGGTGTCTTGAATCTGGTTCAATTGTATGCCCAAACCGGTGGAGATACTGAACACCAGCGCGCCGTGAGCGATGCGCCGGCCGAACGGTCCGTTGGCGGAGTAAGTCTCGCTGACGTGCAGTTCGATGAAATCGCCCGAGAGCCCGGCGAAGTTCACGATATCCGCTTCGGTCACGGTTCTACTGCGGGTTGTGCTGACCATGTCCAGCACGAAATCCTCAAAATACAAACTCAAAGTTGGCCCCTTTCGAGATGCTGATCTTGACAAGCGAGATCGCCTGTCCTACCTTGAAAATTCTATGCGAAAAAAAGTCACTGTGGTGGGAGCCGGGAACGTGGGTGCGAATTGCGCGCTCCGAATCGCCGGAAAAGAGCTTGCGGACGTAGTCCTGGTGGACGTGATCGAAGGCGTTCCGCAAGGCAAGGGATTGGACATACTGCAATCGGGTCCGGTGGAAGGCTACGACGTCGATATCACCGGCGCGAACGATTACGAACCAACCGCGAATTCGGATATTGTCGTGATCACCGCTGGATTCCCCCGCAAGCCCGGCATGAGCCGCGACGACCTGCTGCTGGCCAACCACGAAGTGGTGAAAACCGCCACCGAACAGGCCGTCAAGCATTCCCCCAACTGTATCCTGATCCTGGTTACCAATCCGCTGGACGCGATGTGCTGGACCGCGTTTCAGGTCTCGAAATTTTCGAAGAATCGCGTGATCGGTATGGCGGGCATTCTGGATACGGCCCGGTTCCGGACCTTCATCGCAAAGGAGCTGGACGTGTCGATGGAGAACGTCACGGCCATGGTGCTGGGCGGTCACGGCGATACCATGGTTCCCCTCGCGCGCCTCACCAGCGTTTCCGGCATTCCGCTCCCGGAACTACTGGACCAGGCGGCGATCGACCGGCTGGTGGACCGGGCGCGGAACGGCGGCGCGGAAATCGTCAAATATTTGAAGACCGGCAGCGCTTACTACGCGCCATCGGCCGCCGCGGTGGAGATGGTGGAATCAATCCTGAAAGACAAAAAGAAAGTGCTGCCGTGCGCGGCCTATCTCGACGGCGAATACGGGATCAAGGGACTGTTCGTGGGGGTGCCGGTAAAGCTGGGCTCGCGCGGGATCGAGAAAATCTACGAGATCAAATTGAACGCCGACGAACAAGCCGCGCTGAACAAAAGCGCGGCCGCCGTCCAGGAACTGATTGAGGTTCTCAAGCCCAAGCTGGCGTAGGGGCGGCCGAACCGCCCCACTCCCAGAAGACTGTAGCTGCTAGAAGACGATCTTCGCCGCCAGCTGCATGTTGAAGGGTTCGCCGGGCCCGATTCCCGGAGCACCGTTGAAGTCGCCGATGGTATCGCCAACGATCCCGGTAGCGCCCACCGAGCCTGCGCCCGATGCCAGGTTAATCCGGTTAAACACGTTATACATCTCGGCGCGAAGCTGCAATCTGAGCCGTTCCACGATGGTGAACGTCCTGAAAACCGAGATATCGACGTCCGCGAAACCGGGGCCGTACAAGACATTCCTGCCGAGATCGCCCGCTGGATTGGTGGTTCCGGGGCATCCCGCTGCCCCAGGGAAACAAAATGCCGCCGGATTAACCCACTGCTCGCCCACGCCTGGAATGAACGCATGATTCACGCCGGCGAATGGGTTCGCAATGATGTTCAAGCCCGGCCTCTGCGTGTTCGCCAGGAAGTTGAAGGGCTGTCCGGTATGGAGCGAAACTAAGCCGCTTACCTCCCAGCCGTGAGACAGCCACGCGGGACCGTGAGAAGAGCCCGGGATCTGGTAGCTCAAGTAGGCCGTGAAGTTATGGCGCGTGTCAAAATCGCTGCTGCCGTAGTCTTCCTTCAAGTTGAAGGAGTCGAAAGGCAGGACGCCGCGATACTCGGTAACTTCGTCCAAAGCGTGAGCCCAAGTGTAAGCCAACTGGCCGGTCACTCCCTTGAATAACCTGATCTTGTAGATGGCCTGCAGAGAGTTGTAGTTGGAGGTGCCGACGCTGTTGAGCTGGAGGATGGAGCCATAGTTGGGATACTGCGCGTTGTAGGCGCCGTTCTGGTTGAGATTCTCCATCACCGACAATCTTCGTCCCTCGCTGCCGACATAACCCAATTGGAGCACCGATGAACTTCCGAAGCTCTTTTCCACATTGAAGTTGAAGTTGTAGAAGTAGGGGGTGCGGAAATTCGGGTTCACTCCGTATACGTTAAATGTTTGCGTCGCACTCAGGCAACCGGGGTCGGTGGCGAAGTTTCCACTACATGTCGTCACACCGGGGAAGATCGACGCGCCTCCCGCCTGCGCGGCGTCCCAGTTATAGCCGTTCCGGTTGTAGCTATCCACTGGACGCGGCCCGATCGGATTGTCCTCCAAACCGTCGGCGGCGGAAATCGGAGGACGGAAGTCGAGGAAGGGGTTGACGTTGATTTGATCGAAGAAGACCCCGAATCCACCCCGAATCACAACGCCGCCCATGGGGCTATAGGCGAAACCCACGCGGGGCGCGAAGTTGTTCCGATTCGGTTTGAAGATCGCATTGATGCCGGCTCCATCCACCACCAAGCCTTGACCGGGGACGAAATCGCCGAGGTCGTTCGGTTCGCTATTGGAATGCAGCGAGCCGAAGTATTCGTAACGCAGCCCGAAGTTCAAGTTCAGCTTGGAAGTCACCTGCCAGTCATCCTGGCCGAAGAAATCGAAACCGTTCACCAGGATCTGACGTTCCGCATCCCCGACCGCGATGGAAGACTGACTCACATCGCCGGCCAGAAAGTCGGCTAGCGCGACGGTGTAGGGACATTCCGAATTGGAACTCGCGGTGCAGTAGTTCGCCCAGGGGCCCTGGGTCCCGTCGAAGATAAACGAGCCAGTGGAGTGCCGGAAGTAGAACTCGTCGATCCGGCCCTGGCGAAACTCGCCGCCGAAGCGGATTTGATGTTTTCCGGTGACATAGGAAACCACGTCAGTCAGGTGGCCTGTGATGTCGTTCCGACCTTCGGGAGGCGTGATGCCCACTTGATCGAACAGCGGAATTTCCGAGCCGGATACATTCTCTCCGATCACGATATTCGAAGCTCCGAGAATTGGGTTGCCATTCTTGAGCGCTCCCGGACTTAGATTTAAGCCCAGTCCCGCCATGTTGTAACTGTTGTTGGAATCGTGGAAAATCTGGTTGAAATAGCTGACTCCGAAGAGCAACTGGTTGGTGATCTTGGGGCTGAACAGCGAATTCAACACGGCGGAATAGTTCTGCACGTGAATGGGCGCGACCTCGAAGTACTCGCCCAAATTAGAACTGGCCGTAGCCAGAGCCAGACTGGCTCCGGGCGGCTGACTCTGACTACCTTCGCCGGCAAACCAGTGGATGGAGAGACGCTCCTTATCCGAGAAATTGTGATCCAGCTTGACGACACCGTTGTAGCTATATCCAGTGCCGGGAACGGTGGCGAAATAATTGTTGACGGTCGCTGGAAGATTATTGATATAGCTCGGGTAGAGAGCCGAAAGCAAGCGCGCCGACAGGGGGCTTTCCGTGACCGGCGCATAAGAACCGTACTGGCCGCCCGCGTTTCCGAGCACCGCGAGAGCCTGGTTAACCCACGCTTGGGAAGGCTCCGTGGCCAGGCCGGTTAAGCCGAACACATAGTTCTGCGTTTCGAACCCGATAAACAAAAAGGTCTTGTCCTTGATGATGGGTCCGCCCAAGGTGAATCCCGAATTGAAGTTGCGGAGTTCCGGCGCCTTGGGAAAGTCGGCGGTGGGCACGAAGAAGGGCGAAGTGGCGGAATAAAATTCGTTACGGTTGTAGTAGTAAGCGCTGCCGTGGATTTGGTTGGTGCCGCTCTTGAGCGTGAGATTGATGGTGCCGCCCGCGCTGCGCCCGGTCTCCGCGTTGGATTGCGTCTGCGCGGAGAATTCGTCCACCGCGTCGATGGGCATCACCACTCCCGCGATTCCCGAGACCCCGCCTTGATTCACGGCCGGGATGTTATGCCAGAAATCGTTGTTGTCGGTTCCGTCGATCTGCCAATTCATCTCGTTGGGACGCGTACCGTTGAGCGATCCGTATCCGCCCACCGCGTAACCGCCGTAGCCCGGCGAAACGGCGATCATCTGCGTGAAATCGCGCCCGTTCAAGGGCAAGTCCTGAATCGAAGCCGTGGGAATGGTGTCGCTCTGCGTCGCAGTGGTGGTGTCCACAGTCACGGCCGCGGCCGAAACTTCGATGGCCGTCGCGGTCTGTCCGACGGTCAGTTTCACCGGCAGCGTGTAGACGTTCCCGGCGGTGACCAGGATATTGGAAACCGTGACCGGCTGAAAACCCGGTGCGTTAACCGCTACGCTGTACCCGCCTACGGGGAGATCCTGAAATGAAAACTCACCGTCGCTGGTGGTGACCATGCTCTGCGCAACGCTGGTCCCATTGTTGGTGGCGGTGACGTTGGCCTTGGGAACCACGGCGCCGGTGGCGTCGGTGACCGTTCCGTTGATAGCGCCACGAAATGTCTGGCCGAACGCGCCCGCGATCAGCAACATTGCGGCGACAAGAGCAAACAAAAATTGTGATTTCCAAAATGTAAAGTGCATGAGACTCCCCAATTCTTTTTAAAGACTGTTTGTCAAAATTCTCGACGGGACGCTTACGGGGCGTAGAGTCCGTCAATCGCCAATAGGCATCGAATCTTACACAGTCACCCGAGACCGAATGGGATTATTATCCCTTGGTTACGGGATGGTGTCAAGGCAGTGTCAAGGCAAATAGGAATGTCCTCTTTTGTCCCAGACACTGCGGACCGCCGGCTCAGCCGATGCATAATAAGAACCATGCGACCGTTCACTATTCTTGTGCTGCTGACCGCGGCGCCGGCATTCGCGC
>Ga0302324_100004279_pt1 | contig 31635 bp, 28 predicted proteins | sample Palsa_T0_1_FD_201949 | JGI IMG/M metagenome (GOLD analysis project Ga0302324, IMG submission 201949) | Peat permafrost microbial communities from Stordalen Mire near Abisko, Sweden - Palsa_T0_1 | ecosystem: Environmental > Terrestrial > Soil > Palsa > Peat permafrost | place: Sweden: Abisko... | reverse complement strand
AGCTGATACTTGCCGACCAGGATGGCACGCTGGCGCTGTGCCGGGCGACTCCGCAGAAGTTCGAAGTGCTTTCGAAGGCATCCGTGCTGCAGAGCATTTCCTGGACGCCACCCACGCTGGTGGGCACACGGCTCTACATGCGGGATCGCCACACCATCGCGGCCTACGACCTTGGCCGTTAGATGGGGCGCTAAACTGGGGCGTTAGATGGGGCGCTAAACTGGGCGGTAATGCGCACCTGTGTCTTCTGTGGTTCCAGTTCCGGCAAAAATGAAGTTTACGCGAATGCGGCGCGGGAATTAGGGCGAACCCTCGCCGCGCAAGGGATCGACTTAGTTTACGGCGGGGGCCGCGTCGGATTGATGGGGACCCTCGCGGACGCCGTGCTTTCGGCAGGCGGAGCGGTGATCGGCGTCATGCCGAGGGCGCTCGTGGAGCGGGAAATTCAACATACCAGCCTCACCGAACTGCACACCGTAGCAAGCATGCATGAACGCAAAACCAAAATGGCCGAGATGGCCGATGGCTTCATCGCCCTGCCTGGGGGAGCCGGCACACTCGAGGAGATCTTCGAACAGTGGACCTGGGCGCAGCTCGGCGTCCACCACAAGCCATGCGCCTTCTTAAATACGAACGGCTATTTCGATCCATTGCGAGACATGATCGCACGGATGACCGGCGAGGGCTTTCTCCGCACGGAGCACGCTTCCATGCTCATATTCGACACCGATGCGGCCGCGATCCTCGAGGCGTTCCGCGGCTATACACCACCGACAGCTATCAAGTGGCAGCCGCAGCCGGTGATTCATATAGTCGCGGCGCTGGTTCAGGACGAGGCCCGGCGGGTCTTGCTGGTTCGCAAGAAAGGTACGCGCGCGTTCATGCAGCCCGGCGGAAAACTCCAGCGCGCGGAATCGCACCTTGCCGCCCTGGAACGCGAGATCGGCGAGGAGTTGAGATGTGCGTTGCGGCCCGGCAGCCCAGTGTTTCTCGGCACCTTTACCGCGCCGGCGGCCAACGAGAGCGGCTGCCTGGTGGAGGCCGCCCTGTACCACGTGGAGCTTGCCGGTCCAATCACGGCCGCCGCCGAAATCGACGAGGTGCTCTGGCTCGATCCCTCATTAAGCGAGCACATTGAGCTGGCTCCGCTCACCAGACAAAGCGTGCTGCCGCTCGTGACCGGGCAAACGGCGCGGCGTTACTAAGCCGCTACTCTCATCGGTGCAGGTAAAGAGGATTGCCGTCGGGATCGCACACGGGCAGCGGATCGGTTGGGAAGTGCGACTCCCGCAGGATGCTCAGAACATCCAGCCTGCGCCGGCGGACGGCCGTGGCCACGCGCGTGCCCGACCCAACGGCGCCCGCGACGAGTCCTTCGGCGGACAGCGCTTGGTAGGCGTTCACCACGGTGTTGCGCGAAATGGCCAGATCTTTCGCCAGCGTGCGCGTGGAGGGCAGTTTCGCGCCGGGCGGCAGATTGCGATCCACAATACGGCGGCGCAGAGCGTCGCGGAGCTGCAGATACAAGGGCCGGTGCGAGCTGGGATCGAGCTGCAAAGTGGTACCTTCCGAATGCAAAATGGCTCTTTCCATCCTCGCACTGTTTGTTGGATACTTGGAAGGTAGAGATCGAGGAGTGAATTATGTTTGCGAGCGGCAACGTCACAGTCTACATTTCGAACATGGATCGCGCAGTGCGCTTCTACACGGAGGTGCTGGGTTTGAAGTTGGCGTATCGCTTCGGCGACCATTGGGCTTCCGTGGAAGTGGGCAAGGGACTGACCATCGGTCTGCACCCTGCATCGGGGGAAACGCCGGCCGGACGAAAGGGATCGATGGCGATCGGGCTGGAACTCGCCGGCTCGATAGAAAACGCGATGAAAACTCTGGGAGCCAAGGGCGTGCAATTCCAAGGGGCGGTCAACGAGAGCAAATCCGGTAAGTTCGTGGGGTTCGAGGATCCCGACGGCAACCAGCTTTATCTGGCGCAGCTCGATTGGAGCCACGTGGACCAGGGCGAAGGCAAATACCAGCACGCCTGAGCCTGCCCACTTCACTGCGCATTCCCGACCTGGCACGTTAGAGCACAGCCAGTTGCGCGCCAACAGTACTGGTGAGATGATTGCCCTTCGGGAAATTCTATGCAGAAATTTCGATCGCTTGCATCCACTTTGGTGGCGGTGTCGATGACACTTGCCGTCTGCGGCACTGCGCAGGGCCAAACGCCGGCCAGGAAGAAGCTGCTCTTTATTGGCGAGGTGAAGGGCTTCGAGCACGATTCGGTGTCGCACGCCATGGCGACCATCGAAAAACTGGGCCAGCAGAGCGGCGTCTGGGACACCTACCTGCGCACCGATTCGGAACTGCTCACCAAGCGGAAGCTGGAAGGCAACGCCAAGAGCCTGAACTACTTTGACGCCGTAATGTTTTACACGACGGGAGAACTGGATTTGAACGACGAACAGAAGGCCGCCCTGCTTTCCTTTGTCAAGGAAGACGGTAAGGGCTTCCTGGGCGCGCACAGCGCCACCGACACGTTCTACAAGTGGCTGGACTACGGCGACCTGATCGGCGCTTATTTCAACGAGCATCCCTGGGGACAGGTGCACGCCGAGATCAATGTCGAGGACCGCACATTTCCCGCCACAAAACATTTCCCGGCGCACTTCCCGATCTATGACGAAATTTATCAGTTCAAGGAGCCGTACTCGCGCGACAAGCTGCGCGTGTTGATGAGCATCGACCCCAAGTCCGTCGACCTCAAGAACCCCCGCGTGCACCGCACCGACCAGGACTTCGCCGTAACCTGGGTACGCCAATACGGAAAGGGGCGCATGTTCTATTCCTCGCTAGGCCACCGCGAGGAAGTTTGGGACCGCCCGGACATCCAGCAGATGTGGACCGAGGCCGTGAAGTGGGCGATGGGCATGATCCCCGGCGACGCGACGCCGCGGCCGAAGCCGGCCGAGTAGCAGAGAGTTACGCATGTGCCACGGAGGTACCGGCGGCGCAGGAACCATCCCGGCCGCCGGTTCGCGACATATTCTATCTATGGAGCTGTAGGAACTATGCTACCGAATAATCCGTGCTTGAAGCTGTCGATGCCCGCGGTGAAATAAAGCGTGGTAGTCGGGCCCGACGAGCCGCCAAGTCCAAAATCGAGCGCCCAGAGCCCACCATTCACAATCGGCTTACCGGCCGATTCCAGGAAGCCCAGGAATTTTCCGTTAGCCGGATTGAACGCGGCGATCGTACCGCTGCCCGTGTTCCCCACCAACAGTGTGCCGCTAAATGCGCCGAAGCTGGCGGGCGCCTCCGCGATACCCCAGGGCTCATTCAGCCAGTTTCCATGTTCCAAACTCAGCATCAATTTGCCGGCCGCCGAGAAAACTCCCACATAGCCGTTCCCCGCTCCGGGCGCCTGGGTGAAGGTGACGTAGATTTTCACGCCGACGCTCTGGATACCATAAGGCGCGTAGCCGGCTGGAACGCTGCCGTCCGTGAAAGCTCCCTTCGCCAGAGTTACCGGGGCGAACGTGGAGTCATAGGCTTCGACGCCGCCGGCCGCATTGGCCACAAACAGCCTCTGCACGCCTCCACTCGTGATCACCGTGCATCCGGTGTAAACGGCGCCCTTGCTGGAGTTGTTTACTTCGATGACCGTGTCAGCCCCTCCCAGCCACTGCTGAATAGTTCCATCCAGAGTGACAAATACAAAGTTTCCGTTAAAAACCGCAGTCCCCGTGGGACTGCCGGTGCCTGTGCCACTGGCGGGCAGAATGCCTACCACCAGGGGTACGATAGTGCCCGTGCCGTCGTACAAAGTCGTTACACCCGTTACTTGGTCGGACACCCACCAAGGCGATCCTGAGTTATCCGACAAGCCCCACGGATTTTTGAGGTTCGGATCCGTATTGGCAGCCTTCCCCGCGACGTCTGAAACCAGATTAGTCTGAGTATAGCTATTGGTAGTCGTGTCCTGAGCGTTCACGGCCATGCACGCCAGCAACGCGAGACTCAGTTTGTAAGCGTTCTTCATTAATACCTCCGTTGAGGAGTATAGCAGCAGAGGTAAGTTGAGCAAAACGAAATCGCCGGCGCACGCGCGAATTTTACACGTTGTCCCAGCGGGTATCAGGCAGGAAGAAGTTGGAACTTATAACAAACCGATGACTGTTTACACATGTCTCGAATGAGGACACAGACTGTCATAATGGTAAGATCCTACCAAGTAACTTCGGCTCTAATGACGCGCGGCCGGCATGCTGCGCCGGCGCGCTTTCAGCACTTCCAGGCCCGCGGGCAAAAGCGAGACGGCGATAATTCCCAGGATCAGCTTCTCGAAGTTGCGCCGCACGAAGCCCACGCCGCCGAGCTCGTAGCCCGCCATCGTCATCATAACGACCCATCCGGTGACGCCGAATATATCGAACGACAGGAAACGCGCCAGATTCATGCGGCCTACGCCGGCGACGAAGGCCGCGAACGTGCGGATTATCGGAATGAAATGCGCATAGATCATGGTGCGGCCGCCGTGCTTTTCGTAGAACTCGTGCGTGCGCAGCAGGTACTCGCGGCGGAAGATGCGCGAATCGGGCCGGTTGAAGATATGCGGCCCGCTGCCGCGGCCCAGCATGTAGCCGGCCGTGTCGCCCAGCATGGCGGCACAGATCAGCAGCACAATGACCAGCGCGATATCGAGCTGTCCGGCGCCGCAAACCACACCCACGGTGAACAGCAGCGAGTCGCCGGGCAGGAAGAAACCCACCAGCATTCCAGTCTCTGCGAATACTAGTCCGAAGAGCACTGCATAACCAAGCCACCCTGTGAGCAGCGTGCTTAAGAGTTGAATCAGCCGCTCCGGGTCGGTCAGCGAGTGTAGGAAATCCAAGAGGGAATGGACCATTTACGTTAGCCGCCGTTAACTGCGGTCAGCCGTGGTAGCTCGCGAGCAACCGGTCGATTACGTCCTGATGAATCTTGATCTTGCCTTCCGCGGTGAGCGCATCGCGCACGCCCTCTTCAAACAGGGAGTTGCGGGCTTGGCCTTTTTGGCTCTTGATCTGGTCGCGTATCGCAAGGCGCTGGCTGGCCAGGCCGGCTGGGTCGGCGGGGATTTTCTCGACAACCTTATACACCAGCTTCGAGCCGGCGGCCAGCGGGTTGGGGCCAATGATGGAGCCCACCGGCTTGATGAAGGCATCCGGAAGCATGCTGGCAGATCCCAACCCCTCAATGGCACCGGCGCGGTCGACGGCGTCGGAGGTTTTCACTTCCAGCCCCAGGGACTTCGCGGCGGCTTCCAGGTCTCCGCCATTCGCGCGCGCCTTATCGGCCAGTTGGGTAGCCTTCTGGTCGACCAGTTTGTTCAGTTTGTCGTTGATCACAGCATCGCGGACCTTGCTTTGCACTTCTTCGAATGCTGAAGGGTGCGCCGGTATGGTGCCCGTGCAGACTGCCATGGCGATTTTATTGCCGGCCACCACGACTGGCTGCGAGACTTCACCCTTCTTCAAGGCGTAGGCCGCGTCTTCGAACTCTTTATTTACGCCCACCTCGGGAAGAGGATCCCCAGGGCCAACATTATCGGCCTTCACGTACTGCACGCCCAAGTCGGCCGCCACCTTTTCGGGATGCAACGGGTCTTTGGTCAGCGCAGCCTGCACGCGATCCGATAACTGCTGCATCATGTCGTTCACCCGCTGTTTCTTGTACTCCGCCGCCAGTTGCGCCTTCACCTCGTCGAACGGTTTCAGTTGCGCCTGCTCGTGCTTGAGCACCTGTAGGATGTGGTAACCGTAATCGGTCTTCACCGGATCACTGATCTCGTTGGGCTTGAGCGTGAACGCAGCCTTCTCGAATTCCGCAACCATCTGGCCGCGCACCACCCCATCGTACTCGCCCCCCTTGTCTTTCGAACCGGGGTCTTCCGAGTTTTTCTTGGCCATCTCGGCAAAATCTGCGCCGGCCCGAAGCTGCTTCACCAGATCGTCGGCTTTGGCCTTTACGGCGGCGTCCTGCTTTGGGTCTTTGCCAGTGGTCTTAAGCAGAATATGCCGGACGTTGACCCGCTCCGGGGTACGATACGTGTCCTTGTTATCGTTATAGAGGCGCAGCAGATCGGCATCGGTCGGCTGAATGGTCTGCTCCAGCTTAGCTTGATCCACGATCACGATGCCCAGATCGCGCTTCTCGGGGACCTGATAGGCGGGTTTATTGGCCTCGTAGTATTTGCGCAACTCGTCCGGAGTCGGCTGTATTTCCCCGCGCAGTTTGTCGCCGGTAATCTTGACGTATTGAACTTTGGCCTTATCGTTGCGATGCCGGTATTCCTGTTCGATTTCCTGCGGAGTCACGACCGTCCCTTCCAGTGCGACGTTGCGCATTTTGGTGATGAGTAACTGCCGGGCCATGTCCTCTTCAAACTGCGGGATAGTCAGATTTTGCTGGGCCAATACCTGGGCGTAGGCCTCCTTGCCCGCGAACTTTCCATCCGTAAACAATTGGGGAATGGTCTGCCGGATGCCGGCGGCCAGGTCTTCATCGGAGATCTTGAAACCCAGCCGCTTAGCCTCGAAAGCTAAAGCGCGCTCGGTGACCATGGAGTTGGCGAACACCTGCACATAGTGAGGCATCAGTTCGGGAGGGAACTGGCGGCCGCGCATATTCATCCGGACCACTTGCTGGACCTCGGGCACCGTGACGGTTTCTTTACCGATTTCGGCGATCACATCGTCGGACCCGCTGCCGCCCATGTTGTAGCTGGGCACCAGGTAGGTCAACATAGACAATGCAACTATAAGAAGCAATCCGCCGAGCATGATGCGCACGACTTTATCTCGGCTGCGGAACAGATCGAACATGTAGCGTAGTCTCCTGCGATTAGGGGAAATTCGATTATAGCAGGATGCCCGCCGGCGTTCGCGGCATGGCATTTCAACGGTAGAGCGGGTTAGGTCACTCCTCGCGCAGCGCCTGCATGGGATCCACGCGCGCGGCGCGCCGCGAAGGCACCCACGCAGCCAGCATGGCGGTGGCGCACAATACAGCCACGGCAGCCGCCAATATCCATGGATCGCGCGCCGAGACATGGAACAGCATGGCTTCCAGCAGGCGTGCCGCGAACAACGATCCGGCCACGCCCAGTACGGCTCCGGCAAACGTCCAGCGCGCGGCGTGCCCCAGCACCAGACGGGCGACCGCACCGGGTGTCGCGCCCAGCGCCATGCGCACGCCGATTTCCTGCGTGCGCTGCGCCACCAGGAACGAGATGACGCCATAAAGGCCGATGGCCGACAGCAACAGTCCCATGCCGGCGAACAGGCCCAGCAGCCAGGCGTTAAAGCGGGGCCGCTGCGCCAGTTGGCTGACACGCTGGTCAAGGGTTTCGATGTTTACGGGCAATGTGGGATCGAGTGCCGCCACCGTGGTGCGCACCCAACGCGCCAGTGCCGCGCGATCCGCTGGGCCGCTGAGGATGGCTGTCGCCGTGCGGCCGAAGGGTTCCGGCGAATGCTTGCGGACCGCGTAGAATTCCGGATCGTCGCGCTCCGCAAGGGTGTTGTTCTTCACGTTGCCGGCCACGCCAATCACGGTGCGCCAAGGCCCGGAGCGCCCAGGCCGAATCTGCTTCCCGAGTGGATCTTCGCCGGGGAACATGCGCCGCGCCAGCGCATCGCTGAGGATGACGGCGGTCCGGCTCGGATCGCGATCTTGTTCCTGAAATCCACGGCCGCGCAGGATGGGAACGCCCAATGCCGCGAAGTAGCCGGGCGTGACTGCGCGCCAGATGACCATGCCGCCGGTGCCTTCGGCCGTTCGCGGGCGTCCCGCGACATCGATCACCGAATAGATCGTGGACCGCGGAGTTCCGCTCAGCGGCGTGGAGTCGCTGAGGGCCAATTGTGTCACGCCCGGTATGCTGTGCAGGCGCCTCTCCAGCTCTTCGAAGAATGCCAGTTGGCTGGCGGGTTCGGAATACGATTTCTGGCCCAGCGTCACCGTGGCCGTGAGCACGCTGCCGGTGCGCATGCCCAGCGGTTGGTTCTGCAGATTCCACAAACTGCGCATCAAAAGGCTGGCGCCGGTCAGCAGAACCAGGGACGCGCAGATCTGCGCGGCCACCAGGCTGTGCCGGAACATATACTGCCGTGCGCCGATCGAGCGCCATCCGGCCAGGGTTTCGGCGCGCGGATGTTCGAGCCCGGGCGCCAGACCAAATACGATGCCGGAAGCCAACGAAACCGCCGCAGCGAATAGCAGCACACGGAGGTCGACCGCGGCCTGCTGCAGCCGGGGGATGCCTTCCGGCGCGATTGCCACGAAGATGCGCAGCAGCGCGGCGGCGACCAGGCATCCGGCCGCGCCGCCGGTAGCCGCCAGAAGCAGGCTTTCGGTCAGCGTCTGGCGCACCAGCCGGCCGCGGCTGGCGCCCAGTGCCAGGCGCACGGCAAGCTCCCGTTGGCGGGTGGCCGCGCGCGCCAGCAACAGGTTCGCCACGTTGGCGCAAGCGATCAAGAGCACGGCCAGCACCGCGCCGAGCAAGATCCAGGACGCCAGGCGCGCGTCGTGAATCTGGCGATCGCGCAACGAGCGCACACGCAGCTTGACCTCTTTGCGGAACGGCCCCGGCACGAATTGCAGCGACTCTTCAAAGAGCGGCTGCAGGGCGGCCGCGGCCTGCGCGGGCGTCAATCCCGGCGTCAGGCGTGCAACCGACTGCAACACGCGGCCGGTGTTGGGCCTCTGTTGAAGGGCTTCGTCGATGGCCTGAGGCACCAGCACGTCGGCATGCTCCAGGGTGGGCAGCTCGAATTGCGCCGGCAGCACGCCCAGGATGGTGACGGACCGCCCATCCAGCGGGATGGTTTTCCCTACAACTTGACGATCGCCGCCGAAGCGGCTCTGCCAGAGACCATACGAAAGCAGCGCGACAGGCGGCGCGTTGGGACGGTCCTCATCGCGCGTGAAGTTACGGCCTGCAATCGGCTGGATACCGAGGGTGGGCAGAAAAGTGGCCTCCACCTGCGCACATTCCAGGCGCACCGGGTTGGCGCCGGTCAGATCGCAATCGTTGATGCCGGCCCAGGATGTCAGCGACTCGAAGGGTTGCTGCCGGGCGCGCCACTCCACATAATCGGCGCCCAGCATGAACTCCTGCGGGATGATGGGCGCCACGAAGCCTACCGACACCAGGCGGTCCGCCTGGGCATACGGAAGACTGCGAAACAGGATACGGTCTACCACGCTGAACACCGCCGTGCCGGCGCCGGTGCCCAGTGCGATGGCGAACACGGCGGCCACGGTGAACGTGGGCGATCGCACAAACCCGCGTGCCGCGTAGCGTAGATCCTGCGCGAGAATATCCATGTTTCGACGGAGATGGTGGCGACTGGTCACTTCAAATTAGAACCCGAGGCGCGGCGGAAGTTCCCGGATACGATACCATCGGGCGTGGAGTTGGCGCGGCGGCAGATCTGCATTCGCGGCGTGGTGCAAGGTGTGGGTTTTCGGCCATTTGTGCATAATCTGGCGCGGCGGCTGGGCCTCGCGGGTTACGTCCTGAACTCGTCGGCCGGAGTAGTGGCGGAAGTGGAAGGCGCGCGCAACGCGCTGGACCACTTCGTTGAAAGCCTGCGCAGCGAAGCGCCGCCGCTGGCACGCATCGAAGAGATGCTGGTCGCGGAGATCGATCCGCTGGGTGAGCGGGATTTCACGATTCGCGAAAGCCAGGCGCAAGAGGGCGAGTTCGTCCTCGTATCGCCGGACGTGGCCACCTGCCCCGACTGCACCCGCGATTTCACCGATCCGGCCAACCGGCGCTATGGCTACGCGTTTACCAACTGCACCAATTGCGGCCCGCGTTACACCATCATCCGCGACATTCCATACGACCGTCCGAACACCACCATGGCGGGTTTTCGCATGTGCGCGGCTTGCCGGGCGGAATATGACGATCCCGGCAATCGGCGTTTCCACGCGCAGCCCAACGCTTGCGCGGAATGCGGGCCTCAATTGTCCGCGGCCGTAACGGAAGCCCAACGGCGTCTGAGCGAGGGCGCGATTGTGGCAATCCGGGGCTTGGGCGGCTTCCACCTGGCGTGCGATCCGCGCAACGATCGGGCCGTGCGCCTGCTGCGCGAGCGCAAGCGCCGCAGCCACAAGCCGTTCGCGCTGATGGCGCGAGATCTGGCGGCGGTGGAGGCGTTCTGCGCGGTGTCGGCAGACGATCGCAAGGCGCTCACCAGCGCGCGGCGGCCCATTGTGATCCTGCCGCGCCAGGCGGCCTCCGGCATTTCAGCGGCGGTCGCGCCCGGCAACAATACCATCGGCGTAATGCTGCCCTACACGCCGCTGCATCATCTGCTGTTCGCGGGCGCGCCCCGTGCGCTGGATGCGCTGGTGATGACCAGCGGAAACCTGGGCGAAGAACCCATCGTGACTTCGAACGAAGAGGCGCTGGTTCGGCTCGGTCCGCTGGCCGACTGGTTCCTGCTGCACAATCGCGATATCTACATGCGCGCGGACGATTCGGTGGTGCGCACGTTCGAAGGCGTGGAACGCGTGCTGCGCCGGTCGCGCGGATTCGTGCCGCAAGCCATCGATCTGGGCATCGAAGCCGCCGAGATTCTGGCTTGCGGCGCGGAGTTGAAGAATACTTTTTGTCTCAGCAAGGGACGCTACGCGGTGCTGAGCCAGCACATCGGCGACATGCAGAACTACGAAACGCTGGTCTTCTTTGAAGAGACGCTGGCAAATCTGAAGAAACTCTTCCGCGTGGAGCCGCACGCCATCGCTCACGATTTGCATCCGGGGTACCTGACCACGCAATACGCGCTGCGCGTGCCGGATCTGGAAAAGATCGGCGTGCAGCACCATCACGCGCATATTGCCAGTTGCATGGCCGAGAACGGACTGCGCGGCAAGGTGATCGGAGTGGCGCTGGATGGCACAGGCTACGGGACGGACGGCCAGATCTGGGGTGGGGAATTTCTGGTGGCGGACTACGGCGGCTTCGAACGGCGCGCGCACTTGCGCTACGTGCCGCTGGCGGGAGGCGATGCGGCTGTCCGGCAGCCGTGGCGGCCCGCGCTCGCCTACCTCGCCGATACATTCGGACCGGCCGCCGAGTTTCCGGAGCTGGCTCTTTGGCGGGACGTTCCCGAGAGCCAGCGCAAGCTGGTGCGCAGCATGATCGCGCATCGCGTGAATACCATCGAGACGTCGTCTTGCGGACGGCTGTTCGACGCGGTGGCGTCGCTTGTTGGGCTGCGCCAGGAGATCGACTTCGAAGGTCAGGCGGCCATCGAACTGGAGACGATCGCGGCGGACGGCGTGGCGGACGGCTACGCGTTTGGGCTGGATGGCGATACGGTGGACTTTCGACCGGCGATCGAACGGATCGTTGCGGAGGTGCGCGCCAGGATGCCGGCGGCGGTGATCGCGGCGCGGTTTCACAACACCGTGGCGGAGGCGATTGTGGAAGTTTGCCGCCGTCTGCGCGCGGGAGAGACCCTGAACCGGGTGTGCCTGAGCGGCGGTACGTTCCAGAATATGAAGCTGCTGGTCCGCACGCTGGCGGGTCTGCGGCGGCTGGGTTTTGAGGTCTTCATCCACGCGCAAGTGCCGCCGAACGACGGCGGCATTGCGCTAGGACAGGCGGTGATTGCGACCGAGTTGCTGCGGGGGTAATCAGGGCATCTTTATGGTGTCGTCGAAGGGCAGATCGATTTCGACGGTCTTGCCGGTGTCGATGTTTATCGGCCCTGGCTTCGGGGGCTCTTTGGTGTACAGGCCCGCGGAGGAACCCGAAGGAGGCGGGCCGGAAGCGCCATCATACCCTCCCGTCGGATCGTAAATCGCGGCGGCATAAACCGGTGAGCCGGGGATATCGGAAAACGTTACCGTGCCACTCTTGGATGCGGTCATCTGCATGCCGGTGGGCATGGCGTTGCCCTGCATAAAGTCCGGCGAATCGAACAGGAACACCTGGATTTTGTGTTTGTCGTCGACAGTTCCGGACCCGGTGTACTTCACAGTCACTTTCAGGGTGCGGGTGGCGGCCTTGTCCTGGGCTCTTCCGAATTGGAATCCGGACGCGAGAGTCAACAGTCCGGCGGCGAGATAAAAGCTTTTCTTCATTGCGCTGGTCTCCTTTGGAGGTAAACGTTGAAATGGGCGATATTGTTCCCAGCATCTCACAAATCCGGCGTAGGACTGGTTTTTGGGGTCAGAGCCCTTCACCGCCGGAGGCTGGCTTCGCGCAGATCCTCACGCTGTACGCGCCGCTGCGCGCTGTTGTCCTTCCACTTGCGATAGTGATTTGCAGTGGCCAACACTGCAGGAGAGACCGAAGAGTCGCCGCGGATACCTAGGAGAACTTCGGCCACCAGACGGGCGTCATCGTCCTCCAGGCTGTCGAGACGTTTTTTCTTCCTGTCCTCCGGCATGCCCGGAAACTGTACGAATGCCGCCATCACGTTCCCGTCGTGCGGCGTTAGCAGGACCATGCTCCCTGGTTCCATATCCCAAGTCTACCGCAGCCTGGTGTCTGCGCCGGTGCCGATTGGATGCACGCCAGAAAGTATCGGGAAGGCAGCAACGCCGCGGTCTCCTCGTCCGTCGGCGGTGAACTCTTCGCGGTAGCGCGTCGATAGCGAAACCGCGATGGCCTCGTTCCCTGGCGGGAGTTCGATTTCTGTTGCACCATTCAAGTGATCCTTCCAAAGCGCCACGACGCGCGAGCGGTTGGGCCCTGTTTGAGGGCGGCTTAGTTGGGCCATGCCGAGACTCGTGAGCGAGAGCACTGAACAACCGGGGTCATCAGCCAGAACAGTCGCGTAACGCGCCGCCCATCGCTCTTTGGTTTGGGGACCGTCCATCAGCAGGGCGATGACAAGATTCGGACCGACGGCGCGAACGATGTTTGCCACAGGGTCGGGCCGTGCCAAGTCTTCACAAACGAGCGCACACACCGCCAGATTTTCGCTTATCGAAATGAAGTTGAGGCGACGACCGGTACAGTCAATGTGCTCCCACCATTGGCGTTCAGGTGAAAGGACACCTCCCAGGCCGTATTGGATGACTTGGCTTTCGTCCAGTTTCCACGGGTGGTGTTTCCTCTGGACGACGTCTTTATGCGGCGGAAACGAGAGCCACACTTCGTTGATCCCCCGTTGGGCATCGTTTTCGTGACCGCCTACGCCGGCTATAAGGAGGCACTCCTCAGGGAGGCTTTTGCGAAGGGCGCGAAACTGATCGTTTGTGATCGACAGCTCTGGCAGGACAACTCCGTCTATTCTGCCCAGCTTACGCTTCGCCTCGACATGCAGGGTTTCGACGCGCTCTTTGAGATTCTGCGGCGAGTCATCGGAAAAAGTGAAGAAACCCGAGCCTTTCGGCAACCGATCGGTCGCGTCGGCTGTCTCGCGAAACTGACTCACGGGTACTTCGAACGGCCAGGGAATCAGAAGGAGGTTGATTGAGTCAGCTTGAAGAAAAGAGTTGGACAGCCATTGAGGCGTGACCTCGCTCGCATCGCACAGGCACAAGTAATGCGATAACGAACGTTCGGTCAACCCATTTTGGGGAGTGTGCATTCGCGGCAGGACACGTAATCGGGAAGGATCAATCCAGGAACATAACGTACCCGACTCCGCCAAGAAGTCGGCCCCAAGATCCTGTATGGGATCGTATTCGCCGGCCGCCTGATCCTTCGGCGCACCAACCCCTTCGCAGGATTCGTCCGAGACGGCGGCTATCGTCATTAGCGCCTCGCAAAGTGCGCGTTGGTCCGCTGTCTTGCTCAGCGGTAACGCAAAGGACTGACATATAATCTGCCATTCAGCGGCCAGATCTTTAAGTCCTCCTATTTCGTCCACATCCTTCCTCCACTTCGCGCCCAATTCACGCACTTTGGCCGTCCATGTCTTGAAGTCGCCATCCCTGGCTGGATCGGGCGGCCAGTCTCTCAAAAGCTGCGCGTAGGCTCCGGTCCGCCGGAGCAAAGCCAGGCACCGCGCGAAGCAGTCTGGCGGCCACAGTGGAAACCGCTTATCGTCCTGCAATCGCGGAAGAATCCCGATGAGAAACTCGCCAATAGTGGCCTCGCCTGCCATTACACCCCCATGCCGCACTCCGCATGCACCGCCCGCACCGCCTTCTCCAGCCCGTCGCGGCTGACCACGATGGCAATCGTCAACTCGCTCGACCCCTGCGCGATGGCGATGATATTCACCTTCTCGCGCGAGATGGCGGTGAAGATACGTCCAGCTATGCCCGGCTTGCCTTGCATGCCTTCGCCGACGACGGCCAGCAGTCCCACCTTCTCATCCACCTGGATGGGATGCACGTAGTCGTGGGCCAGTTCGAGCGCCAGGGCGGCTTCCAGAGCCTGCCGGCTTTTCGCCAATTCCTCCGTGCGCACCAGGAAGCAGAAGGTCTGGCGGTAGCTGGAACTGGAGAAGACCAGCACCTCGACATTGGCGCGGTCGAGCGCGTCGAGCGCGCGGGCCATTACGTGTGCGCCGCTCAACTCGGGGCTGGCGGGCTCGAGCGAGATGAGCGCTACTTGCGCGAGCGAGGTGACCGCGCGCGCCCCAGTGGCCGCGCCAATGGATGGCAGAATGCGTGTGCCCGGCTTTTCGGGGGCGAAGCTGTTCTTGCTCCAGACCGGAATCTGCTTTTCGATCAGCGGCGCGAGCGTGCGCGGGTGCAGCACTTTGGCGCCGTTGTAGGCGAGCTCGGCGGCTTCCGCGTAGGTCACCTCATTCAGCACCACGGCGGAGGGCACCAGGCGCGGGTCGGCGCTCATGATGCCATCCACATCGGTCCAGATCCATAGCTCGGAAGCGTCCAGCGCGGCCGACAGAATAGACGCCGAAAAATCAGAGCCGCCGCGGCCAAGCGTGGTGGGACGGCCATCGGCGGTGGCCCCGTTGAAGCCGGTCACCACGGGCATGACGCCGTGCTCCAGCAACGGCAACAGCCGTGCGCGCGCCTTGGCGCGGGTAGGCTCCATCAGCGGCGAGGCATTCCCGAAGACCGCATCGGTGACCACGATTTCCGCAGCGTTGATGGCTTCGGCGGGCGTGTCCTGCGCATTCAGATATGCGGCGATGAGCAGCGCGGAGAGCCGCTCGCCGATGGCTACGGCTTCATCCACCGAGCGCGGCGGCATTTCGCTCAGCATCAGCATGCCGCCGGCGATGCGTTCAAACTCGGCGATCAGATGCGCGATGCCCTCGGCCGCCGCCGGTTGCCGGTCTGGCGGCAGCAGCTCACGGCAGGTGGCCAGGTGCCGCTCGCGCAGCTTGGCGATATTGGCCTCCAGGCCGGCTTGGTCTCCGGCTTCGGCGCGGCGCAAGGTATCGAGCAGCAAGTCCGTGATCTTGGACATGGCGGAGACAACGATGACAACCGGCCGGCGCGGCTGCGGTTCCGCGGCGATCGCGGCGGCGATACGCATGCGCTCGGCCGAACCGACGCTGGTGCCGCCGAACTTCATCACAAGCAGATCGTTCAACTGAAATCCTTTCCGTTAGTGATTCGTGCCCGCACGACCTTTAAAATCTCCTCTTCCACGCGATCGAGGGACAATCCCGTGGAATCGATGTAGATGGCGTCGGGCGCTTGGGTCAGCGGCGCTTCGGCGCGGGTACGGTCGCGCTGGTCGCGTTCGCGGATCTGGGCGGCGATCGCCTCGGCCGGTACATCGTCGCCCCGGTCCTGGAAGTCGCGCAGGCGGCGACTCACGCGCTCCTGCGGATCGGCGTCCAGGAAGATCTTGACATCCGCGTTGGGGAATACCACGGTGCCGATGTCGCGGCCTTCCATGATGACACTGGTGCGCGCCCCCAGAGCGCGCTGCATCTCTACCAGGGCGCGGCGCACACTCGGAATCGCGGCTACCACGGAGGCCTGTTTACCCACTTCGACCGAGCGGATGGCAGCGGTCACGTCCTCGCCATTCAGCAAGACGCGCGAGCCCTCCGGTTGCAATTCGATATCCGCCGCCAGCGCCAGCTGTTCCATGCGGTGCATGTCCGCGGTGTCCGCATTTTGGCGTATGGCCCACAGCGCCACGGCCCGATACATGGCGCCGGAGTCGATGTAAGTGAACCCCAGCCGGCTGGCAAGGCGGCGCGCAATGGTGCTCTTGCCGGCGCCGGCGGGCCCGTCAATTGCGACTACCACCAGCCGGGATTGTGTGGCCACTATGGCTTGCCCGCAACGCTTTTGACGATTCGAGAGTACATGGAAGGTAGAATAGCAGGAGCGATGCTGCCGGATGAATTCGACAAGCTGGTGCAAGAGGCGTACGGCCGGATTCCCAGCCGGTTTCGGAAGCGTCTGCAGAACGTCGCGATGCTGGTGGAAGCGGAACCCACGCCCGCGCAACTGGCGGAAGGCGGCGTGGGACCGGGGAGCACGCTGCTGGGCCTCTATCAAGGTCGGCCGTTGACCCAGCGCAGCGTCTTCGAGAGCTTCGCGATGCCCGACCGGATCACCATATTCCAGGGTCCGCATGAGCGGCTGGCCCGCGGGGATGCGCAGTTGAGACAGATGGTGGAAGAGACGGTCTGGCACGAGGTGGCGCATTACTTCGGCATGGACGAGCGGCAGGTGCGCGCGGCGGAAAAGAGGCGTGCGCGGCGCAGCTAGCTTCAGTTTTGGGGCTGCTGGGGCTGCTGAGGCTGCTGCGGCTGCTGGGGCGATGGCTGGCCGAAGCCGGTCGATGGCGTGAAGATGCTGCCGGCGCCGCCCTGGCCGCCCTGATTGTTCATCCCGAATGGCGCGCCGGTTCCGCCCTGTTGCTGCGGATTCATGCCGGGTGGCATGCTACCCATCTGTCCGGCTGGTGTGCCAGGCGCGCCGCCGTTACCCTGCACGCCCGCGAGTCCGCGATCCTTGCTCCGGTCGTAGACGAACTCCCACTCGTTGTACTTCTTGCGCTCGTTGTAAGTCTTGATAGATGGCCCTGTGGATTCGCTGGCGACGCCGGCGATGCCGCCACCGATCTGCTGGCCTCCCATGCCGGGCAATCCCGGTTGCATCTGGGGATTGGCGTTGGTGAGACCGAAATTGTTGCCCAAACCGCCCGCAGTGTTGGAATTTTGGGTGCTGGAATCAGTCCCGCCGCCGAAGCCGGACATTTGTGCCGGCTGTCCGCCGAAGCCACTCTGTGGTTGTGCTGGAAACATGCCTGGACGGCCTGGAAAGCCGCCCGGCTGTCCCGGAAAGCCGCCTGGTTGGCCTGGAAAACCGCCCGCTTGGCCTGGAAAGCCGCCGGCTTGGCCGGGAAATCCCGCTTGGCCCGGAATTGCTGTTTGCCCGGGATTCGCGGTGGGTGTCTGGCCCAGAGAGGGCGCCACATAGACACTGCCGCTCGAATCCTGGTTGCCGTTCTGGCTGGAATTGTTCGGAAAGCCACCAGCGCCTCCCGGATTGGACGTACCCGACATCCCAAAAGGTTGATTGGGGTTGGTGGGGTTGAAGCCGGGCTGCCCCGGGTAGACTCCTGGCTGCGTAATACGCCCGGGAGCCATGCCTGGCGTCGGGTTGGACGTCCCCGCGGCCGCGGGCGTACCCGGCGCCGGGGTATCGGCGTTGTCGCTATTGGCATTAGCACTGTCGCTGGCCGAGCTGTCGTCGCCGGTATCCGGTGGCGGCGTCGCAGGCGCATCCGGCGCCATCGCCGGCCGGTCGTCGCTGGCGCGCCGCCGCATAGCCGGATTAATCTGCTGCTGTTGGCTCGGATCGTTCTGGGCGCCCAACACAGGACCCTCGGCGATGAAAGTATTCGTGTTGGCCGGCTGCTGTTGGTCCTGGCCCTGGCCAGGCTTGTTTTTCGGGATGATGGAGTCGGTGAGCACGCCGCCATTGATGTGAATCAGGCGCCATTTTTCTTTTCCCGTCATCGGGTCGAGGTAGCGCTTGCGCAGAAATCGAATATTGTTGGTGTTTTCGAGTTCTTCGATGGTGGCTGGATAACGGCTCATTTTGCGCACGAAAACCTGGATGGCGCGCTTGTATTGTTCGCCGCGTTCGATCAGCAACTGTTCCTTGGCGCGCTGGGCCTCGAAGGCTATGCGCGGAATTTCGTTGTAGAGCGCGATGGCAATCATGGCCGCCATGAGGAAGACCAGCAGCATGGCATAGCCGGACTCGCGGGCGGCGTTGGTTTGTCTCATCCGGCCGCCTCTTCCGCCAGCGGCAGGGTCTGCTCGTGCTTGAACTGCGTATCCTCCATCACTACCGAGTTTACGCCGATGCGCACCACGCGGTAGCGCTTCTTCACCGTCTCACCCTCGGCGGCCACCAGAATATCGTCGCCATCCAGAAAGAAGGCGTGCTTGCGATTGTCGCCGCGGGCGCTTGTGTAGCCGTAGTATTTCAAGGTGATGGGCGGAGCTTGCGGCGCAGCCGGCGTCGGCGGCGGACCGGGAGGAGCCTCGGCGGAGGCCGCCTGCGACCCGGGCTTCAGTTTGATTTTGGGCTCCGGCGGGAGCGGAGGCGGAGGCGGCGCGCCGACCGCGAACAAGTTACGGCGGCCGCCTTCAAGATCCACGGCTTGCACCTTGGCCAACAGGTCCAGGCGCAAGGTAGGATCGATGGTCATGGGGTCCACACGGTCCTCGGGACGTTTCGGCTTCAGCGACGGCCGGAACTCCTCGCCGGAGCGCGATGCTGTGGCCGCGCGGCGGGTAACCGGCGAGGTCCCGGAATAAGAAGGACCCAACTGCGGTGCGGAGGAGGTCTGCGTGGTTGCGCGGCTGGGCCGGCTGGGCTCCGGGCTGGAAGGTCCCGACAGCACATTGTCATAGAAAAGGTAGGCGCCCCCCAAGACCAGGATGCCGAGGGCGTACATCTCGATTTTCTTACGGTTCGCCCCTAGTTTCATGTCGGGTTCCCCGATCGGTCGCGCACGAAGTTGTCCAACTTAATAACGACGTTGAGCAGGTCCGCAACGTTGGACTGCTGAGGCGCGGCAGTCATACTCTCGATGATCAGGAAGCGCGGCGACTTGTCGAGCAGGTTGACGAACTTAAGCAGGCTGGTGTAATTGCCCTCATAAGCTGCGCTGATACTCATCTGGTAAAGCGTGTCGCTGCCCTCGACCGGAGTCAGCTCGTAATTAACCGGGCGGGCGCTGATGCCGGCCTCGCGGGTCACGCGATCCAGTTCGGCCAGGATGGTAGAGAAGGTGATGCGCCGGTCCGTGGTGTACTCTGCCAGGAAGGCGTCGCCGTCCTGGCGCGCGCGTTCCGCCTTCGAGACCAGCGCTTTACTCTTTTCGAGACGGCCTTGCATGGCTGTCAGTTGCTGCTGCAGATCGATCTGCTGGCGCGCCAGGTCTTCAGCCGAGCCGCCCCACGGCTTAAAGGCCATCAGGGCCGCGGCAATGTTGGCTACTACCAGCACGCCCAGCGCGGCACGCACTAAGATGCGCGGGTCCTTCACATTGAAGGGCATGCTGAGGCTCGCACCGCCCGGCAGCATGCGCTGCGAAACGCTAAAGTTTCTGGACATAATTCACGCTCACACTGCAGCGGTACAGTTTATCGGTCTGGGTGGGAGGTAGCAAGCTGTGCGAGTAGACCGCGCCGAAGCTTGGCGAACTCTCCAGATTCTTCAAAAGATCGATCACCGCCACCGGCGTATCCGTGCCGACGGTCATATCGAGCGAGACCTGATTTTGCCCTGACATAGTCGGCCGTATGGACATGATCCGGACATTGTAAGGAACCACCTTTTCGAGGTCGGCGAAAATGCGCGTCCAGCTTATTCCTTTGCGGTAGAGCAGCGCGTTCAGGAAGAGACTGCGCTCCAGCACTTCGGCGTTTTCAGGCTTGCGCAGAATGGCATCCTGGCGCGCCTGCTGGGCCGAGAGGGTGTGTATTTGGGATTCCACGCGCGCGATTTCCTTGCGGGTTTGGGCCACCTGTCCGCTTTCCAGGCTGTTCAGCGAGAGCAGGAAAACCAGCAGCACGACGAGCAGGATTCCCAATGCTCCCGAGGCGACCAGCACGGCGCGGTCGCGGCGGAAGGGCTGACTGGCGAGATTTACTGGGATTCTCATAATTTACAGGCCACAAAGCGCAGCAGGCGATGAAAGTCGGCAGACCACGAAAAACGATGGTCTGCCCCACGGTTCTGAGTTAGTTGTCACGGGAAACAGACCTCAAATAGCCTAACAGGCCGGCGTTATTTTCGCCGGGCGGCGCGAGCGGCGAACGCACGGGCTGCACCTCCACACCCAGCTCGCTCTGAAACTGTTGGCGGGCCGCCTCCATGCGCTCCGCGAAGCCGCATAGCAGCAGGCGCTCGGCTTTGGCCCCGATGTTGTCTTCGATATAAACGAACGTCGGGTACAAGTCGGCGGCGATTTCGGCGACGTCGTTGGCATGCACTTCCAGGCAGCGCACCAGCTTCAAGCGGCCATTCCGCAGCACCATCACGGTGAGCACACGTCCGGTGATCTTGGCCACCACGGTGATTCCGCCATCCTCGACCAGGTTCAACGCGGCCAGCGAAGACGTAGTCACCAGGCCGGGGTTCATTCCATTTGCGCGGAACGGCGCTTCATAACGGGAGACCACCTCCAGCGGCGCGACCACCACCACCACGTCGTACTTCTTGCCTTCCGCCGGTTGCACAAAGTAGCTGATGGCCGCCGATTCGACATCGAACGGGACGCTCTTTTTGATGCGGAAACGAATGAGCGTAAGCTGTTCTTTGGTGTCGGAAGGAAAACTGTCGAAATCGAGGACCGCGATCCGCGAGCTGTAGTCCGGCAGGATAAGCGCCACATCGCGGCGCTTGCGATTTCCGTTTGGGGGGGCTATCTCCCCCACCGCGATGGATAGCTCGTCGGGCATCAGGACGTTGTCCTTCAGCGGCGTGATGGCGAGCACGCCGGGCTTCAGCGGGCGGAAGTCGAGCTCCGTTTTGGCGGCCAGGCGCGCCACGGATATGCCCGCTTCGGAAAGCTCGAAGACCATGGAGGGCGGCGGCTCCTGCAGGATGGCGGCGATGGGGGCGGGGATTTTCATATTAGTTGGCAAGAAGGCGGCCTGCGAGGCCGCCACCGGCTACGAGCCTGCCCCACTATCCTTCGATAAATGTCACCTTGTTGATCTCTTTTAACGTGCTGACGCCCTTGCGCACCTTGTCCACGGCGGACTCGCGCAGGAAGGTCATGCCTTCGTCGCGGGCCATGCGCTTGATTTCGGAGGTAGGCCGCTTGTCCAGAATTTTTTCGCGAATTTTCTCGGTGAGATCCAGCAATTCGTGGATGGCCGTGCGGCCGCGATAGCCGGTCCCGCCGCATTCAAAGCATCCGGCACCTTCCATCAGCTCCACGTGCTCCCATTCGGCGGGATCCAGTCCGGACTCGACCAGCAACTCGCGGCGCGCATCGACGTTGTCGAACTGCACGGGCCGGCGGCAATAATCGCAGATGACGCGCACCAGGCGCTGCGCCAGAATGCAGTTCAGCGCGGACACGAAATTGTACGGCTCCACGCCCATGTTGAGGAAGCGCCCCAGCACGTCGAGCACATTGTTGGCGTGCACCGTGGTGAACACCAGGTGGCCTGTGAGGGCGGAGTTGATGGCGATCTGGGCGGTTTCCTGGTCGCGGATTTCACCCACCATGATCTTGTCGGGATCGTGGCGCAGGATGGAGCGCAGGCCGCGCGCGAAGGTCAGCCCTTTCTTTTCGTTCACCGGAATCTGGGTGATGCCCTTAACCTGATACTCGACGGGATCTTCGATGGTGATGATCTTGTCCTCGTCGTTCTTGATCTCGCTGAGCGCGGCATAGAGGGTGGTGGTCTTGCCGGAGCCGGTGGGTCCGGTGACCAGCACCATGCCGTAAGGCTCGGAGATATAGCGCCGGAATTTGACCAGGTCGCTATCGGAGAAGCCCACCACTTCAAGCGAGAGCTTGGCGAACTTCTCGCTCATGGACTCCTTGTCGAGGACGCGGAGCACGGCGTCTTCGCCGTGAATCGTGGGCATGATGGAAACGCGGAAATCGATCAGGCGGCCCTTGTAGCGCACGCGGAAACGGCCGTCCTGCGGCACGCGCCGCTCGGCAATATCCAGTTCGCTCATGACCTTGATGCGCGACAGAATGGTCGAGTGCCAATCCTTGGCGATGGGCGGCATGGCGTAGTGCAACACGCCGTCGATGCGGTACTTGATGGCTACTTCCTGGTCGCGCGATTCGATGTGAATGTCACTGGCGCGCCGTTCCAGGGCGTTGAAGATGGTGGTATCCACCAGCTTGATGACCGGCGCGATGTCGTTATCGACGGCGGTGAGCTTGTCGATAGAGAGCGTCTCGTCGGAGTTCTCTTCATCCACCACCACGTCCAGCGTGAAACCCTCGGTGACCTCTTCGAGCACGCGCTGGGACTGTTCGGTCTTCTTGAGCAGGTCGGAGATCTGGGAAAGCGTGGCGACCTTGACGCGCAGCTTCTTGTTGAGCAGCAGCGCCAGCTCGTCGATCATGTTGAGGTTGCGCGGGTCGGCCAGGGCGATGTCGAGCGTGCCGTTCTGCGCGCGCAGCGGCACGAAGTTGTAGCGGAACATGAGGTCCACGGGAATGGACCGGAACAGGTCGTGGTCGATGGAACCTTCGCGCAGGTCAACATAGTCGCAGCGATAGCGCGCCGCCACGGCCTGCGCCTGGACGGCTTCGCCGGTGGGATCGATGAGTCTGGGTTTATCTGTCGCCATAATAAACTGGGGCTAAGGCAGACGACGAAAGAGGATGGTCTGCCCCACTAAGTCCATCACCTGATTGTGTCCGCCAGCGAGAAGATCGGCAGATACAACGCGATCAATACAAATGCCACAAAACATCCCATGAAAATCATGATGGCCGGCTCGATCAAAGAGAGAGCCGCGGCCATGCGCGTATTCACATCCTCCTCATAAAATTCGGCCACGCTGTTCAGCATGGTCGGCAGCGCTCCCGTGGATTCTCCGACTTCAATCATATCGATGGAGAGCGCCGGAAAGATCCCGGTGGTCTTGAGCGAAGCCGAGAGCGCCTGCCCTTCGCGCACCATTTTGCCGGCCTTATCCAAAGCCCGCCGCAGCAACGGAGTGCCCAGCGAATCCGAGGCGGTTTCGAGACCCTGCACCAGCGGGATGCCGCCCGTGAGCAAAGTGCTGAGCACCCGCGAAAACTGCGCCACCTGGTACTTCACCCAGATATCGCCCAACAGCGGCACGCGCAGCTTGACGGTGTCGATTTTGGTGCGCGCGGAATCCTTGCGCGCCCAGTAACGATACAAAAACACCAGCCCTATCACCGCCGCAAAAACCAGCAGAATGTAGCTGCGCGCCGTGGTTCCAATGGCGATCAAAATGACGGTCACCTTGGGAAGCTGGGCCTGCATGCTGGTGTAAAGCTGCGCGAAATTGGGCACCACGTAAGTCACCAGGAATACCATCAGCCCGAGGGTGAGCAGGATCAATATGGACGGGTACATCAGGGAGACCAGGACCTTCTTTTTCACCGCCAGCGAGATCTTCTGATAAGTGATGAAACGGTCCATGACTTCCGACAAGCTGCCGCTCTTCTCGCCGGCCATCACGGTGGTGACGTAGATCTTGGGGAAAATGCCCTGCATGCGGAAGGCGTCGGAAAGCAGCGTGCCATTGCGGACTTCGTCGCGCACGGACTTGATGTAGGGGCCGAGCTTGGGATCGGTGAGCCGGTCCGCCAGCAGGTCGAGCGCTTTCAGGATCGGCAGGCCGGCCCGGATCAGCGTGACGAACTGCTGGTTGAAGATCAGGAACTTTTCGATGTTGAGCTTCTTGCGCTTGGAAAACCCTACGGAGAGACCTGCGATTCCGCCCTTGGTTTTGATCGAGTAGATGAGGAAACCCTGCTGAGTGTAGCGGTCGCGCAATTCCCGCTCCGAGCCGGCGTTGGCCACCTGCTGGTGGATTTGCCCGCGCGTATCGGCGTATTTGAGCAGGAATTCGGCCATATTATTGCGCAGTCTCCACCAGCTCAGCGCCGGGCGGCATGCGGAACTGAAACAGCTTGGCTTCGAGCGGCGGATTCAACTTTTCCTGTTCGAAATCGAACTCCAGGACGGATTGATCGTACCCGGTTACCTGCACGCGTCGAATCTGGTTATCGGGGCCGACCACGAACTCCACCTTGGTGTATGGCAGGCTGTCGGTTTTGGGATCGGCCGTGATGCGCGTGCCGCCCGCGACGGATGAGCCGTGGACGTTGCGGAACTCCTTATCGAAGTGCAGCTTACCTAGCAGAAAGGCCAGCGGCGCCCGCATATCGTCGCTTTCCGTGATTTTCATCTTTTCGACCTGGTTGTTGTTGGGGGTGTACAACCACAGGAACTTGCCGTCGGAGACGAACAACTTGCCCTGGGGCGAGGTGTAATCCCAGCGCATCCGCCCAGGTTTGCGGAGAAGCAGGGTGCCGCTTTCCGTACGGCGAGGCTGCCCCGGTCCTGTATATGCCTCATGGAAAAGGACTTGAAGAGTCTGGGCATGATTGTACCGGGTTTCCACGGCTTTGAGCATCGGCGCCAGGTCCGGTGTTTGGGCGGCCAGACACACCGGCAGCAAGCACATCAGTAGCCGTATCTTGCTCACAAAGGGGATGACGCTGGCGCGGCGCGGAACGTGGAGGTTCTTGGGGCACGGGACCCGCCGCGGCTGGGATGGCCGGGGGATGACGAACGATAAAACTGGACATACGAAGCCAATTTCGCGGATGTCCTTTGGGCACTGTGGGTTAGAGGTGAATTTGCGCGGCGTGACACGGAGTTGGGCCGGGGAGGGCGATTTCTTGAGCTGGCGAGGCGAATTTCGGAATTGGAGGGCACTGTGACCGGTTGGCGTTAGGAAGAAATTTCGGGGTGAAACGGGTGGCCGTCTATACCCAGAATAGCACGCGCAGCCAGGAGTTGTTGGTATCCGGCAGGCTATTGCGCCTGGCATTCGAGGATCCGTTTATCATCCGGGTCTTCTTTGATGATGTTCAAGGTTTCCGTAGGCGCCACGCGATAGGCGAGCTTTGCAATGGTATAAATATACTCGATACACCCATGTATTGATGGGATGCTGGATGGGGGTGTCCATTGAGGAGGTCTCGTCTCCACCCAAAGAGGATGTGGGAAATGGTTCGTCCCCGTAGGAGATGGAGACGTGAAGCAGACTGACCTCGGTATTTTCTACTCGCTCGGTGAGGCTTTAGGGGAAACGGAGAAACTGGATGCGGGCGTATCTATCGTGGGGATTGGGTATATACTGCAAAATTCCCACGACTGGCTGCTGCGTTTCCTAATCGAAACTGAAGGCGTAAATCTGCCAGATACTCGCGCAGCGGCGCAGACTCTCAATGACTTGCTTTACGCGATCATCCATAAGCCTAAGGACGACACCTCGGCAGTGCTCTCAACACAGGAGATGTCCAGGCTAGTTGAGGGAATAGATAGGTTTGAAGACTGTTTCAGAAGGGAACAGAGATACCTAGATGTATTTACAGTTACGAAGAAGGGCATATACGATACACGTTTATTGATGACTGTGCCCGAAGAGAAATTTTCAGAACGCATTAGATCATTACTTCCAAAACAAACGGTCTCTGACTTGCGGCAGGCAGCCCGGTGTTTAGCCTTCGACATACCGACCGCATGCGCATTTCATATATGCCGGGCTACAGAATCCCTTATCTTGAAGTACTACGAGGCGTTATCTGGACACGGATGGACTTTCAAAAAGAGGGATTGGAAGATCTACGTGGAGCAGCTTGTTAAAGAGAATGCACCTCGTCATATCACAGACAGGCTCGACGAGATCAGAGAGTTAGACAGAAACGCTTACACGCACCCAGACCGGGACGTAACGGTAGAGGAGGCCCCTATTCAATTCGAGCTGTGCACGAGCGTGATGTTTCAAATGGCCGACGAAATCAGTCGGAAGATGCCATGAATGAGGTATCGGAAACAGTTCAGCTTCAAAACCGGGACCACTTTCGAGGATTCCCCACTTGGGTTTGGCCAAGTGGCTCCCTGCTGTTTGGATGATTGCTAACGACAAAAACGGTATTAGTTTCCTGAGAACTTCACCGTTCATGCCGTGCGCCGCCCGCGCTCGCTTTCAAACCGCCGTCATGCTCCGCGGTTTTAATCGCTCCACCATGTATGCATTGAGGCTCTTTCCTTCGCGCCGCGCCTCGGTGGCCACCTGCCGGTGTAACTCCGGTGGCATGCGCACCAGAACGCTGCCGGAGAACGGTTTCTCCGGATTTTCCTTGCGAGACGTGCAAAAACTCAGATAGTCGTCCACGGAGTCCTTTAGCGCGCGCTTCAGCTCCGCCACCGACTTTCCTTGAAAGGTGATTACGTCCCGCGTGTTAATCACTTCGCCGGTGAACACTCCGGCCTCCTCGTCGAACTCCACCACCGCGTCATAGTTCTTATACGTCACCGCGTCCCTCCTCGGGTTCGATTCCCGCCTCCTGTAAGAAGCGCCGCACCGCGGCCACCGCGCCGCGATCCGTCTCATTCCGGGGATGCGGGCGGTGAAACACCGCGCGCACCCCGCGTAACGCTACCCGCACCCGCGAGCCTCGTCCTTCGCTCACGTCGGCCCCCAGGTTCTCAAAGAGCCTTTCGATATCGCTCCAGGGGATACCCGCCCGTTTTGCGAAAACCGCTTCGAGCGTGCGTCGATGTTTCCCCGTGCCATAATGATATCATAAGTTGATATCATTGCAAGCTCCGAAAGTACCGGGCCGGCCGCCGCCCCCGCGTCGCCCGCGTTGGCGGCCTGGGAGGCCGCCGCAGGCTGAGAGCCTGCCCCACTAACCTTGTGCGCGCGCGAGCAGCCGCCGGCAGCCTTCGCGGAACACGGCTGGCTCCGTCAACAGGCTGAGCACCAGGAACGCTTCGGATTCGAAATCGAAGAAGAAGCCGGGCTGCACCAGGACGTGGTCCTCCGCCAATAGCTCCAGCGCCCACTCTTCCTCGCGGCGGATGCGCGGCACTTGCAGCGTGGCGTACCAGCCGCCTTCGACGGCCAGCGTGCGGCAGGGCGAATCGGCCGCGATTGCGGATTCGAGCCACGCCAGGTTTGCGCACACGCGCGCGGCGATCTGCGACTGAATGCCCTTGCCCAATTCCAGCAGGCGCGGCGCGGCTTGCTGCATGGGCGTGCTTACCGAAAGATATGTGTCGGCGATCCACTCCAGCTTGTCTTTGGCTTCGGTGCGGGCGGCGGCGGGGCCGGCGATCGCGATCCAGCCGAGCTTCATTTGGGGGAGACCGGCGATTTTGGATAGGCCACTCATGGAAAAGGCGAGCGATTCCGTGGTGGCGGCGAGGGTGCGCACGCGGTTGGGGTCTTCGGCGAAGGCGTAGTCGGCGAAGACTTCGTCTGAAATGAGAGGGAGTCCGAGTGACTGGAGGAAACGCAGCTCGTCGCGCTTGAAAAACGATCCCGTCGGATTGTTCGGGTTCACCAGCACAATGGCCCGCGTCCGGCGGGTTACCGCCGTTGCCAGCGCGTCGCAGTCGATCGCCCAGCCGCCGTTGTAGATCAGCGGATACGAGACCACGCGCAGCGATTCCATGGTGGCGAGAAATTCGAACAGCGGATACGATGGCCGCGGCACCATTACCTCGTCGCCCGGGTCGGCCAGCAGCTTAAAAAGATACTGATACGCCTCGCTGGTGCTGGCGGTGAGCAGAACCTGGTCCGGCGCGACCGTGTGACCGGCCTCCGCATAGTAGCGGCAGACGGCCTCCCGCGTCGGCAGCGATCCGGCAGGCTGGGGGTCGTAGCGCAACGCGCGCGGGTCCGCCAGCGCTTCCACTATCTCCTCGGGATAAGAAAAACCCGCGCGGGTGGGGTTCGATTCGGTCAAGTCCAGGATGCGATCGCCGGCATGACACTTCTGTTGCAGTAGGCGCGTGAGGCGGTTGGGAGACAGGTCCCAATGAAATCGCGACGAAAACATGCTTTGATAGGCTTGATTATATGGCCTTTCGCGGCGTGGATTACCTTTGTATCGATTCTCTGTTCAATGAAGAAGAGCTGCTGGTGCGGCAGACGGCGCGTCAATTCGTGGACGATCGCGTGCTGCCGGCCATTCGCGACTGCTATCGCGATGCGCGCTTCCCCAGCGACCTGGTGCCTGAAATGGGCCGGCTGGGATTCTTCGGCGCCAACCTGGAGGGATACGGCTGCGCGGGCATGAGCAATGTGGAGTACGGGCTGATCATGCAGGAACTGGAGCGCGGCGATTCCGGCGTGCGCAGCTTTGTGAGCGTGCAGGGCGCGCTGGTGATGTACCCGATCCACCGTTACGGTTCCGACGAGCAGAAGGACAAATGGCTGCCGCGCCTGCAAAGCGGCCAGGCGGTGGGCTGTTTCGGACTGACCGAGCCGGATTTCGGCTCGAACCCCGCCGGTATGCGCACGACCGCGCGGCGCGACGGCGGCGATTGGATTCTGAACGGCGAGAAAACCTGGATCACCAGCGGCACTCTGGCCGATGTAGCGATCGTGTGGGCGCGCGCCGAAGATGGCATCCGCGGATTTCTGGTGGAAAAGGGCACGCCCGGATTCACGTCGTCGGACATTCACGGCAAGTGGTCGATGCGGGCGTCGGTGACGTCCAGCCTGTCGCTGGCCGATTGCCGCGTTCCGGCGTGCGCGATGCTGCCCGGCGCGAAAGGCCTGAAGGGCCCGCTGGGCTGTCTTTCGCAAGCGCGCTACGGGATCGGCTGGGGGGTGCTGGGCGCGGCCATGGATTGCTACGAGACGGCCCGCCAGTATACCATCGTGCGCAAACAATTCGACGACCGGCCCATTGCGTCGCATCAACTGGTGCAGGAGAAACTGGCCTGGATGATTACTGAGATCACCAAGGCGCAATTACTGGCGGTGCAGTCCGGCAGGCTGAAGGACCAAGGCAAACTGGAGCCCGCGCACATCTCCATGCTGAAGCTGAACAACGTGAGGATGGCGCTCGACTGCGCGCGGCTCAGCCGGGACCTGCTGGGCGCCAACGGAATCACCGACGAGTATCCTATCATGCGTCACTTATGCAATTTGGAAACCGTGAAGACGTACGAGGGGACCGAGCATATCCACACGCTGGTGATCGGAGAAAGAGTCACTGGCATCGCCGCTTATAAGTAAGATGCCGAGTTAGAAGGACAGGCCGGCCTGTCCTACTGCCATGTTCTTATACGCCATTACTATCCTGGTCGGCGCTTTCCTGCTGTTCCAGGTACAACCGGTTATTGCGCGCATTATCCTGCCATGGTTTGGCGGGTCGGCGGCGGTGTGGACCACCTGTCTGCTGTTCTTTCAGTCTGTCCTGTTGCTGGGGTATCTGTACTCGCACTGGCTGTACCGGAAGTTGCAGCCGCGCGCGCAGGCACTGGCGCATATTGGGCTGCTAACGGCGAGCCTGGCAGTGTTGCCGATGTGGCCGTCCGCGTCCTGGAAGCCCACCGGCGGCGAGGACCCCACGGCGCGCATCCTGCTGCTGTTGGCGGTCACCGTAGGGCTGCCGTATTTCCTGCTGTCGACCACCGGTCCGCTGTTACAGGCCTGGTACGCGCGCCGCTATCAGGGGGCCATGCCGTACAGGCTTTATGCGCTCTCGAATGCCGGCTCGATGTTCGCCCTGATCAGTTACCCGGTCCTGTTCGAGCCGTGGCTAGGTACGCGCCACCAGGCAGTGAGTTGGTCGTCGGCATACGGCGTCTTCGTCATCCTGTGCGCCGCCACCGCGTGGTTAGGGCGGGAAGCCCCAGCGACGCAGGCTGAGTCCGCGTCGGATACGAATGACTCCGGCCGCCGCACCTTTTTCTGGATCGCGCTGCCCGCTTGCGCCTCGATTCTGTTATTGGCCATCACCAATCACCTGACGCAAAACGTGGCGGCTATTCCTTTTCTCTGGATACTGCCGCTGAGCCTCTATTTGCTCAGCTTCATCTTATGCTTTGAGAGCGCGGGGTGGTACCGGCGCACGATGTTTCTGGGGTTATTCGCGGTGGCGGTGGGCGGCATGACTTACGCGCTTTCGGCGGAGTTCCAAAACAACCCGATCAAAGTGATGATCCCGTTTTTCGCCACGGGCCTGTTTATCTGTTGTATGGTATGCCACGGGGAGTTGGCGCGCTTGAAGCCGCACCCCAGCCGGCTGACTTCTTTCTATGTGATGATCGCGCTGGGCGGCGCGCTGGGGGGCGTATTCGTCGCGCTGATCGCGCCGCGCGTTTTTTCCGGATTCTACGAATTGCCTTTGGGGCTGGCGGCGACCGCATTCGTGGTGGTGGCGGTTTTGCGCGGCGATCCGGAAAGCGGCCTGGGAGGCTCCTGGAAACGGCCGGTCCCGCTGGCCGCCGTGCTGCTGGCTTTGGCGGTGGCGGCCTATGCGGGATTCGTGATCCACGAACGCGGCAGCGATGCGCGCCTGATGGTCCGCAACTTCTATGGCGGCTTGAAAGTGATGGACGGGACGGCCTACGATACCGACGATCCGGTGCTCAGGCTGATGCACGGGACGATCACGCACGGCGAGCAATACACCAATCCAAAGCTGCAGGGGCGGCCGACCACTTACTACGGACCGAATTCCGGCGTAGGCCGCGCCATCAGGCAGGACCAGCAAAGCGGGCCGGTGCGGGTGGGCGTGATCGGGCTGGGGACGGGCACGCTGGCGGCTTACGGCCGCGCGGGCGACTATTTCCGATTCTACGAAATCAATCCGCTGGTCCTGCGCCTGGCTCGGACGGAATTCACTTTTCTAAAGATATGCAAGGCCCAACTGGAGGTGGCGCTGGGCGACGCACGGCTCTCGCTGGAGCGCGAACCGCCGGAGAATTTCGACGTGCTGGCGGTGGACGCATTTTCGAGCGACGCGATCCCGGTACACCTCCTTACGCGCGAAGCGTTTCTCTTGTACTTCCGGCATTTGAAGCCGGAGGGCGTGTTGGCGGTGCACGTGTCGAACAAGCATCTGAATCTAACTCCGGTGGTGAAGCTGGCGGCCGCGTCGCTAGGGAAGGATGCGCGCATGGTGGACACCGAAGACGAAGAAAATGACGTGTTCGGGTCCACCTGGGTGCTGGTGACTTCCAGTGCCGGTTTCTTCGACGGGCCGCTGATGCGCGCGGCGGGGCAAACGGTGCCGCTGCCGGGGAAAATGCGCATGTGGACGGACGACTACAGCAATCTGTTTCAGATTCTGAAATAGACAGCTTTCAGCAAGGGCGAGCCGCTGATAGCTACTCATACCTCAGGCAGACCATGGGGTCGACGCGCGCGGCACGGAGGGCTGGCAGCAGGCCTGCCAGGACAGCGACGGCGATCAGCAAGAGCGCCGAGGCTACGAACACCGGCGGATCGACGACGTTCACCCCGTACAGCAGGCTGCGCAGCAGCGGCACTATGGCGAACGCGGCGGCTAAGCCCAGCGCCGTACCGGCGAAGGCCAGGGCGGCCGTCCGGAAGAGAACACCGGTGACGATAACCCCGCGGGATGCCCCCAGCGCCATGCGGATGCCGATCTCGTGGGTGTGTTGGGCTACCGAATATGCCACCACGCCATAGATCCCGACG
>Ga0302324_100004273_pt1 | contig 31656 bp, 36 predicted proteins | sample Palsa_T0_1_FD_201949 | JGI IMG/M metagenome (GOLD analysis project Ga0302324, IMG submission 201949) | Peat permafrost microbial communities from Stordalen Mire near Abisko, Sweden - Palsa_T0_1 | ecosystem: Environmental > Terrestrial > Soil > Palsa > Peat permafrost | place: Sweden: Abisko... | reverse complement strand
CGGGGCACTCCGAAGCACCGCAGGGGAAGGCGGTCGACCACGTGCGGGCCATTGAGGCAAAGATTCCGGTTGGACCTTAGAGCGGATCTGTAGGCCTGGGCATCTCCCCTGGGCATCGTGTGGGGGCATGCTTAAAGTGATAGCATGGAGCGAGTGCGAGACGCGGGACCACGATTCTGAGCCAATGTTGAAGCCAAGCAATCGATCCGCAGTATGGGCGCGGCGCTTTGTGGCGCGCACCGGTCGCTTGCGTTCGTGCGTTGCGTGGGGCGCCGCCGTGGCGCTCATTCTGCCATCCATCGCACTACTGCCTGCGGCCAGCACGGGATTCGAAGACGGCGCAGCGCACGCCCATCACGCAGGGCATCGCCACGCGGAGCATGAGCACACCGCCGAGGGTGGCAGTCGACTGTCGGACATTCCGGGCAGTCCAACCCATCCGGTCAATCACGACTGTGCCCCGTGCCAGGTCATCAAGTACCTGACAGCAAGTTACCTGCCCCAGGCCGAACCCGCGCAGTTGCCTTCGGGCCCGGCCGGCGCACCGCCGTCCGAGCGCCCGCACCCGCCGCAGAACGGCGCCCGCGTTGCCGTATCACCTCCGATTCGCGCCCCGCCCCACCGCTTCGTCTGACGTACGCTTGGCGCCTTGATCGGCGCCGGCAATGCTTGTCGCGCGCGAGTGACGCAGCCGCACTGCGCCGCGGCGTATGCATTCGGGCGGCTCAGCCGCCTCGATAGATGCAAGTCGGAGCACGCAATGAAACGAATGATCCTATGGCCTGGCGCGGTCATGCGGCGCGCCGCTCGCGCGAACGCGGATTGGATCGCCGCGCAACGTGAGCGGGGAACAGTCCAACGCGCTATCTCACCGCTGCTTGCCTCGCTGGCTCTTGCGCTTGTCACCGCGACCCCGCAGCCGGCATTTGCTTGTGCCACCTGCGGCTGTTCCCTGTCCACTGACGCCGCCATGGGATATTCAGACGTGGCCGGCTGGCGTGCGACGTTCGAATTCGACTTCATCAATCAGGACCAGTTGCGCTCCGGCACGAGCAGCATTTCCAACGCGCAAGTGGCCGCGATCAATGATGCGGGTGGCAGCCAGGAAGTCGAGAAGCAGACGATCAATCGCTACTTCACCGCGGGCCTAAGCTACCGGCCAAATGGCGACTGGAATTTCAACCTGCTGGTGCCCTACATCGACCGCAGCCACTCTACCTGGGGTGACTCGACCAATCCCCTTACGCCGGACAAGGTAAGCGGCGCAAGTGTTGACAGCCTGGGGGACATGCGCTTCATCACCAGCTACCAGGGCCTGCTGCCGACCCACAACCTGGGATTTCAGCTCGGCGTGGTAGTGCCCACCGGCGACTATGGCGGCCCCAACGCCGCTGGGACCGGGACAGTTGGGCGCAACCCCGTTGCATTCAACTCCGGGCCCAACTCGAGAAATCCATCGCCAGGCAATCTCCTCGATACCAGCCTACAAGCCGGGGCTGGCGCCACCGACCTCATTGTCGGCGCGTACTACTATCAGGCGGTTAGCCAGAACTTCGACGCCTTCGTTAACGGCCAGTTTCAAGCCGCGTTGTGGCACAAACTCGACCAGCCCGGCGAGGACTACCGCCCTGGCAACCTTGCGACCGTGAGCTTTGGCCTGCGCTACGAAGAGAACCCCGACATCGTGCCGGAGCTGCAATTCAACATCACCAACAAGCGCACGGATCAGGGAGTGCTTGCCGACACCATATCCACAGGCGGCACGGTCGTGTACCTGAGCCCCGGTCTGAGCGCGAGCGTCACTCCCAGCATGCAGGTCTTCGCCTTCGTGCAACTGCCGCTATACAGCCGGCTTACGGGTATTCAACTCTTCCCGCACTGGACCGCCTCGGTCGGCGCGAGCTACGCATTCTGATCCACCATGAGATTGGGCATGCAGGTGGCGACTAGCGTGAATCCAAGATGGAGCAAGTCATGACAGGCTTCAACTCGAGACATCGATCGCTCGGCGGTGCGGGCTCAAAGGGCGCGCGCCGCCTGCGTAGCGCAGCGATGGTCCTGCTGTTGCTGGGTTGGTGCAGCGTGTCATTCGCGGCACACGAAGGCCAGCCTGCACCGGCGATACAGGCCGAGTTGTTCGACGGCAGTATGTTCAATCTTGCCGATGACAAAGGCAAAGTCGTCATCGTCAATATGTGGGCGACCTGGTGCGCGCCTTGTCGCGAGGAGATGCCGGCGCTCGACGCGTATTACCGCCAGCATCGCGACCAGGGTCTCGTCTTGATTGCGCTTAGCATGGATGATCCGAGGGATGAGGCGAAGGTGCGCGAGGTGACAAAGGCCTATTCGTTCCCGGTCGGGCTGGCGCACGGCACCTACTTGAACGGCTACGGACGAATCTGGCGTCTTCCGCTGACCTTCGTCGTGGACCGTCGAGGGATCCTACGCAAGGACCAGTGGTATGGGGACCCCGGCCTTGACGCGCGGCTGCTCGAGCAGACGGTTACGCCCCTGCTGCGCGCGCCTTAAATCCGCGTCATCAAAGGCGATCATATTCCCATCGTAGAGCGGCCAAGCTCTTCGCTACAAGACGTGCGGAGTGATCGCGCGCAAAGCGACGGGACCAGACACCTCTACGGCACAAGTGTGTGGCAAGGAAGTTGCTTCACAGAATGTTGGGACGATGGTCCGAGTCACGCATCGCGGCCTTCCACCGTCAGGTGACGTCCCGCGTCCGAACTCGACCCGGGAAGCGCCGGCTTCACCGCCACCTGGGCGCAACCGGCCGGATAATGGACGCCGTACAGAGCGAAGCGCTAATTCCTGATGCGCGACAACTTATGCGCGGACGCCTTGATGGTCCGCCCGACACCATGACGGAGCCTGAGAAGCTGCTCGATCAGGCCTGGCGTGCCTTTTACCTCGATCATCTGAAGGCGGAGCAACTCGGCCGCGAGTTATTACGCATCACCGAAGGAACCCCGGACAGCGCGCTCCGCGGCTACGCTTGGTTTCATGTCGCGTTTGCGCAAATTCGCGTCGGCGACGCCAAGCTGGCAGCCGACGCCAACGAACAGGCGCGCAGCGTATTCAGCCGTCACCACGATTTGCGAGGCCTCGCTTTGTGCCACGAGGTGCGGGCGATCGAGCTCCGACGGGCGGGTCGCTTTGATGACGCGCTCAACGTGTTGCAGGAAATCGCTTCCTCCCCGGGGCTGGTGCGCGAACCCATCGACCTGTTCCTGAGCCACAACTCGGCGGCCAGCACGCACAAGTTGCTGGGGCACGTCGACGAGCCATTGATGTATGGCTACCGCGCGCTGGAGGACGCCGAACGCGTGAGCTGGCCCGGCCCGAAAACGGTCGCCTTGAGCAATCTGGGCGCCTATCACTTTGTGCTCTGCAACTTCGAACAGGCGCGCCTGTTTACCGAAACGGCCTTCGCCAGTGCGCGCGAATCACAGGCGCGCGGATTGATCGGCGCGTGCGGTGCCAACTTGATCGAGATCTACCACGCGTCAGATATGTCCCCCAGGGCAGCCGAAATGGCACGCTGGCTGCTCGACAATCCGCAGCTCCTCTTGCCCGGCGAGATGGAGCGGTTTTCGTCCTACCTTGCGCTGGGACTGCTCTGCGGCGGCGATGTCGATGCGGCGCAAAGCTGGCTGGAGCGGGGAGTCCCGACTTCGATGGGTAGCGGCGACGGGGTGGCATTGTGGGCCATGGTGCAGACGCTTTGTTATCGAGCGCGTGGAGCGGCCTTGAAGGCGCGCGAATTAGCCGAACACACCTTGCTCGAGCGCGCGAGCCAAGGCCTCACCGATGCGCCGTACGATCTCATGCGGCTGCGCGAGCTCGCCGCGGATGCCTGTGAGGCACTCGGTGACGCCGTGAGCGCATTGGCCCATTTCAGACAGGCGCGACGCCTCTATGAAACCACGGCCGGTCAGAGCGCGCGCGCAAGCCAGATTGCGTTGCAGGTCGAATTCAAGACCGCGCAGGCCAAGCGTGAGCGCGACTTGGCCCAGGAAGCCAAGCGCGTCGCTGATCGCAACAGCCGACGCCTGAAGACACTCAACCTCGCACTCGAAGGCAAGATGGCCGAGGCTGAGCAATTGCAGGCCCGACTGCGAGAGCAGGCGCTGCGCGATACGCTCACCGGCCTCTACAACCGGCGTTATCTCTACGAAGCGGCGCCCGGTCACATTGAACTCGCACACCGCCAGAAAAGTGCGCTGTGTCTTGTGCTGATCGATGTGGACCATTTCAAACACGTCAACGACACCCACGGTCACCATGTCGGCGATCTCGTGCTGCAGGGCCTGGCCCGATTGCTGACCCAACGCCTGCGCAAGAGCGACACGGTATGCCGCATTGGGGGCGAGGAATTCGCGGTGGTCATGCCAGGCGTGTCCAGCGCGCAGGCCAGCGCCGTGATCGAGGGCTTGATGGTGGATTTCGCCCGGATGGAGGTGCTCGCCGGCGGGCAGCCGCTGTCCGGCCACACCTACTCTGCCGGCATGGCAGAGTTTCCGACCGAGGGCGTCGGACTGGAGCCCTTGCTCCGCGTCGCCGATGCCCACCTCTATCGCGCCAAACAGGCGGGGCGCGCGCGCGTAGCGTGGGCGTTCGAGACCGAACCAAAGGCCGCCGAACCTCGTGCCTGACCTTGTCGAGCAACGTCCGCCTTCAGCAGCGGTTGTCCGTGCCGCACGAGCGAAGCGGACGACCGACCCCTATGCGTCTTCGGTCCAGCAGGAGTAACCTCCGGGCAGGCTCTTTGGGCGGCTTAACCCGCGGTCGCCCTGGTAGGAACGGCGTGGCTCGCGCCCGCTGAGTGCTCCAGGTCGGGTAGTTATAAGGTCCACCATGCAAGCATTCAATGCACTGTCGCAGGTTTTCGCGCGCGTACTGCTCGCCGCGATCGTGGTCGCGGCGACCATGCCACTGGCCGCCGCCCAAGGCTCGCTCGACGACGGCATGACCGCCTATCGAGCCGGGGATTATGTGCAAGCGCTCGAGACGTGGCGTCCACTCGCCGAGAAGGGAGACCCCGTAGCGCAGTATCGGCTCGGTAACCTGTATGCCGATGGCAAGGGCGTCGCGCAAAGCGACACGGCGGCGATGTTGTGGTTCCTGAGCTCCGCCAAGCAGGGAAATAGAGACGCGCAATACAACGTTGGAGCCAGCTATGCCGAAGGCTTGGGCGTGGCAAAAAGCGACGACGAGGCGGCCAAGTGGTTTCGCCGCGCGGCGGACCAGGGAATGCCCATCGCGCAGATCAACATCGGGCTGCTTTATGCGTCCGGCCGCGGCGTTCCGCAGAGCAACGTCGAGGCGATGAAGTGGCTGGGGCTCGCCGTGATCGCGCTCCCGCCCGGCGAGGCGCGGTCGGATGCCGCACGCGCGATGCAGGATGTTGCCGAAAAGATGACCCCTGAGGAATCGCGGGAGGCGAGGGAAAAAACCAGGATGTGGAAAGCGAAGCCGGAAGGGAAGTGAGCGCGCGACCACGGTCATGTTGCATCACCTTTCACTCGGCGTTTCCAACCTCGAGCGCGCCGCCGCCTTTTACGATGCCACGCTTTCGGCCTTGGGTTATGGGCGTGTTTGGAGCGACGCCACGGCCATCGGCTACGGGCCGGCGGCCGGGGGCGACAAGTTGGCGATCAAGCTCGTGGCAACGGCAGTCGTGCCGCCAGGACCGAGGTTCCACGTCGCATTCGCAGCCCCGTCGCACGATGCCGTCATGCACTTTCACGCTGCCGCGCTTAAACATGGTGGGCGAGATAACGGCGCACCCGGTTTGCGTCCGCATTACGGTGAGAACTACTACGCCGCCTTTGTCATTGATCCGGACGGATATCCCATAGAGGCCGTTGCCAACCCCTAGGGGGCAACGCTTACCGCTGTGTGAGGTCGCGAAGGACCACTTGCGAGTACTATTTCAGTGACAATGCGCGCTTGCGATCCCAGGAGCGGGCGTCTCACCCGCCGGTTGAGTCAAGAAGCCAGCAGCGTGAGGTCCGGCGAGGTCGAGCCAACCGGTGGCGCACTGCAGGCGCTGGGCGCTCTCGCGTTGGGTGCGGCGGCGATCGGCGCGTTGGCCATCGGTGCGCTTGCCATCGGCCGCCTGGCAGTCGGCCGCGCCCAAATTCGACACCTGGAGATTGACGAGCTTGTCGTACGCCGGCTGCGGATTATCGAAGCGCTCGAGGCTCCGCCGCAATCCGGCGCTGAAGAATAGGCCCGGGCTGGTCACCATTCATGATCCTCCTGGGTATCCACGACTACGGCTTATTCGTTGCCGCCGGCGTATTACTCAACCTCACGCCAGGGCAAGATACGCTCTACATCGTCGGTTCCAGCATCGCCTACGGACGACGAATCGGTGTTGCTTCCGCGCTGGGGATCGCCGCCGGCTGTATGGTGCATACGCTTGCCGCCGCGGTCGGCCTCTCGGCCGTCCTTGCAACCTCGGCAACCGCATTTAACGTGATCAAGCTGGCCGGCGCGATCTACCTCATCTATCTCGGCATTCGCGCCTTGGTCACGCCGGCGGCCGTCGCATCTGCATCGGAGCACGTCGACTCGATGCCCACCGGACTCGCCTTTCGTCGCGGCGTCGTGACGAACGTCCTCAATCCAAAGGTCGCCCTGTTTTTTCTCGCGCTTCTGCCCCAATTCATCGATTCCGACAGTCCGACAAAAGTCGCGGCGTTTCTCGCGCTAGGTCTGACGTTCGTGGCGACGGGAACCGCGTGGTGCCTGTTCCTGGCCTTAAGCGCATCCCACGTTCGTGGCTACTTCGCCGAACACCCGCGCGCCCTGAGTCACCTTTCCCGGGCTAGCGGTGCGCTCTTCATCTTTCTCGGCCTGCGCTTGGCGGCGAGCGAGCGATGACCAACCTGGGTGCGCCGATGAAGTGCGGTTCGCCCCGCGACGTAGAGCTCCAACCGGCTGCGGCAAATTGCCTCCTCGTGCTTGGCTTGGCGACTCTCACGGCTTGCGCGACATCGTCGCCAGGGAGCTTTGGCGCTGGAGGTGCGGCTACGCCATACGGCTCTCTCGCGCTCTCCGGGCCTGCTTTCGGGAAACAGACGCTGCTGCCCACAGTCTGCGCGTCCGGGGAGCGGGAGCTTTTTCTCGGTTTCGATCTTCGCGACGAAAAGTCCGAGCTGGTCACGCGCCTTGTCGTCGACCCAGCAAGCGGGCCGATTGTTCGTGTCTTTGCGGCTTCCGCCCCATTCGACAGAACGGTTCTGTTCCAGCGCGCGGCGTGTCGAGTGCTGCATTTCTCACTCGAGTCGACGGGCTGGCGTGTTAATCGTGTTCAGCAGCTCGACGTGTCGCTCGATATCGATTGTCAGCTTCCGTCAGGCGACGCCATCGTCGGTAAGGCGTCCGCGCCCGGTTGTCTCTGACCGCCTTGAACGCGCTGCGGTAAAGACGAGAGAAGTAACCCTAGACAGGCTCGCGCACGTTCGCCGTGTGCCGCAGACGCGGGACAGTGCGGCGGTGCTTCAGACGCTTGCGGGCGATCGCGGCTTCCAGTCGCGCGAAAGTTTCTGTGCCTGGGCTATCTGGCCCGACGTCATCTTGGCCGCAACGTTGTCGCGATTCTTGATAGCCTCCGCCTCCAGCTCCGTCTCCCATGCCGGGGTGCGGGCGATGGCCAGACTCCACAGCGTATAGGCCTCTACATAATCCTGAGACACGCCTCTGCCCGCTTCGTACAAGGACCCGAGGTAAGCCAACGCGCGGGCATCGCCCTGGTCGGCAGCCTTGCGGTACCACGTTGCCGCGGTCGCATCGTCCTGCGCGACGCCTTGACCGAATTCGTACAACAGTCCCAGGTTGACTTGGGCGGCGGCGTCACCCTGGTCGGCCGCCTTGCGGAACCAACTCGCTGACTTGGCGTAGTCACGTGGCAGCCCCTCGCCGAACTTGTACATGACGGCGAGGTTGATCTGGGCTTTGGCATAGCCTTGCTCGGCCGCCTTGCCGTACCACGTTGCCGCCGCAGCGTGATTCTTTGGCACACCCCGACCACCGTAGTATTGATCTCCGAGCGTCGTCTGGGCCACGGCGTCGACCGGAGCGGGTTCGGTCGCCGTTTGACTGGTGGCGAGCAGCTGCGGCGTTTGTCGTTCCCGTGCGTCGGGTTCGATGGAAGCGTTGGCCGACTGCATCCTCGGTGAGGCGAGCGGATTCATGTTGGCGATGGGCAGCAATTGTGTCGCTGCCACGAGCGCCACAAGCCCAGCTGCGCTAAGCCACGGACGGGGCCATGGCGTGCGCAGGTGCGCGGAGGTTCGCGGGGAAGGCGCAGCGTCAGTCACAGGCTTTGACGCAGCCGCCGCAGCTCTACGCTGCTGTGCGTTCGCAAACTCCTTCTGCTGGATGCTGAGGTCCAGAACCCGCAGCTTCATGTACCGCGCTTTGGCCCGATTGGGGTCACCGCCTTGATCGGCCAGAGCCATCGCCCACAACTTGGGCACCATGTGCCCTTCATCGACTTCCTTAAGCGCTTTTACATGAAAAATCATATCGTTCGTCATAGCATCTCCCACGCGGCCAGGCATCCGGACCACGTCTTCGAGACCTATCAAAGCAAGATGCTTGCCCGAGCGATTGGAAACCGCCCTCTTTGGCGGGCTGTTGAGCACAACTTCCCCTCGTGGGGGCCAGTTTTGAGAAATCGCGCCAGGAGCGCCTGCAGCGAGCTTACGGGCGCTGGGTGGGTGGCCGGAGCTGCCGCTGCACGCCCTTTGGCGGCACTCACTGCCGCCCGGCGTCAGGCTCAATGCCAGTCCCGACACCGTGGTTCCATGGGGAAGAGTCGGTTTAGACTAGGCGCGGTCGACCTCCATTTCGCGGCTCCCCGGATGACCAAAGCACTCCCCCGCCTTCTGCTCGCCGCTTCAGCCGCACTGCTCTTTTTCGGTGGAATCGTTCATGCGCTGGCGCTCAAGAAGGCGGTATCGGCGATTGCCTCGTCAAACTTGCAGGACTTCTATGCCGGCGCGCTCAAGGGCCTGTGGTTGATCGATTCGGCGACACTGGTGGTTTTGGCGATTGTGCTCGGACTAATCGCTGCCCGGCCGGTTTTGGCATCGGGTCTGGTGGTCGCGCTCCTGGCGCTCGTGCCCGCTGCGACCGCGGCACTCCTTTACATCTTTATCGGTGCATTCGTGCCCGCGCATTTTCTGCTCACCGCCGCGATCCTGGCGTTCGCCGCAGGGCTGCTTCTTGCATACGCGTGACGGCGAGCCTTGCACGGCGTCCGCGAGCGGGGCGACGCATTCGGGAACTGAGGGATGCGGCGCCGGGTAATCACCGGTAGCGAACGACAGAGCAGCAGGCTGTGCCGGTAACATCGAGCCTTGGCTTGACGAGTTTGCAAAGTACCGAATTTTTCTAACGCACGTCCATTTATTGTCCAAGGGGATACGGCATGAAGAAATGCACGATCGCAATTCTCTTAACCTTAAGCGGCGCGGTTTTCGCCCAAACCTCGAGCATGAAACCTGGATTGTGGGAAATGAAGCAGATCCACCAGGTTGTCGATGGCCGTGACGTGGCGGCCCAAATGGCCGCCGCCAATGCCAAGATGCAACAAGCGATGGCGAGCATGACGCCCGAGCAGCGCAAGCAGATGGAAGCTATGATGGGCAGTCAAGGCATGCCCGGCCAGGGCGCGGGCGGCATGCGCATCTGCATCAGCCCGGCCATGGCTGCTCAGGACAAGCCCATCGTGGACCCGGAAGGCCACTGCGAGCCTGCCAAGATGACCCGCAGCGGCGCCAAAACCAGCTTCGAGGTCCATTGCGCCGCAAATGGACGCACGCAGACAGGTAAGGGCGAGACGACGGTCAGCGGCGACACGGTAACCACGCTCATGGATATGACAACGACCGACCCCCAGGGTAGCCACTCCATACATAGCGAATCACAGATGAAGTATCTCGGCGCCGACTGCCAAGGTATCAAACCTAGCTATTAGACGCGCGGACGACGCGGGTGACCCCTCTCTATCGCGCTTCGGTCTTCGCTTGACCCGACGAGCGTATATGATGAGTGAAGAAAATGTTACCGAACGAGCAGTCGCGGTCCGAGCCTGAGGGCGGCGAGCCTGGGCACGATGTCGCATTGCGTGTTCGCGCAATGAACACTGCTGATTACGAACGCGTTCTAGCGCTTTGGGAGCGAAGCGAAGGGGTCGGCCTTGGCGAATCCGACTCGCAAGAAGGTGTGGCAGGCTTTCTCCGGCGCAACCCCGGCCTGAGCGCGGTTGCCGAATCGTCTGGCGGCGAGATCGTGGGGGCCGTTCTTTGCGGCCACGATGGCAGGCGAGGATACCTCCATCATCTGGCGGTCGACGCCGCTCATCGCGGACGCGGCATTGGCCGACGCCTCGTCGCGCATTGCTTCTCTGGGTTGGCGAACGCGAAAATCCCGAAATGCAATATTTTCGTTTTTCGTGAAAGCCCTGCAGCCGTCGCATTCTGGACCCACAACGGCTGGAGCGCGCCAACGTGGCAGATAATGCAGAAACGCGTGGATGCCTAGCTGACAAGCCGCGAAGCGCCAACCGTGCCGCTCAACCTCTTACTCGACCCAATCGCTCGCCGCCGGGAACACGCGTTGTCTGCCTCGCGTCGGCAAGCTTGCTCGGTCGCGCGCCACGTTTCCGCAATGACCCCAATAGAGTCGCCCTCACTACGTCTTGAGCCACTTCTCGCGGCGCACGCCGAAGAGATGTTTCGGCCGATGTCGGCCGCGGCGATTTACGATTACATGCCCGGACGACCGCCGACGTCGGCCGCAGCCCTGCGGGAACGCTACGTACAACTCGAAAAGGGATGTTCCGCGGATGGGAGCGAGCGCTGGCTGAACTGGGTGGTCCGTCTGAACTCGCAAGACTGCGTGGGCTTCGTGCAGACAACCATTTATCCCCAGCTTAGCGCGGATTTTGCGTTTGCTTTCGCGCCCGCGTACTGGGGACGCGGGATTGCATTCGAAGCCTGTCGCACCGTCCTTCCATGCCTTCGCCGTGATTTCGATGTGCGAGTACTGTACGCGACGGCTGATCCGAAGAATTTGCGCTCTGTTCGACTGCTGCAACGGCTCGGGTTCGTCGGGGTACAATCGACGCGCTACCCGCACGGCGAAGTGGCACCCGATGACCGCGTATTCATGTTTTCCTGCGCCTAGTCTTTTGCCCGGTGCGGAGGCCTCTATCGCTTGCGCGGCAGGGGGCCGGGAAGGGTTCTTCTCAGGGTATCCCTGACGCCTGTGATCGTGAATCGCCTACGCATCTTCGCTCTTGCCACGATCCTTCTATCGGCGGTCGGCTGCTCGACGCCGGGGATCCATCCGCCGGATGCCGTCTTCGATGAATTGATGCGCAAGTCCGGCCTTTGGATTCAGCTTGCTCAGGTCGAACCCATGATGCAGGCCGGAGTCTCCCAAGCGCACGCAAACGCCCCCAAGTTGAGCGAGGAAGACTTGGCGCGCCTCCAGCACGCTATCGCCATGGCGTACGCTGCGGATGCCCTGAGGACATCGGTAAGGGATCAGCTTGCGGCAACGCTTTCTCCGCAGGATGCGGCAAGTGTCCTGCGCTGGCTGTCGTCGGATCTGGGTCAACGAATTACGGTGCTCGAAGAATCGGGCTCGACTCCTGAAGAGGCCATCAAGAGATTGAATGCTGCACCTCGGCTCCTGGCGAGTCTTCCAGCATCGCGGAGAGAACGAGTGGAACGTCTCGCGAAAGCGACGTATTCCGCCGACGCGGCAGCGACAATCATTGTCGATACGATGATCGGAGTCGCGCGCGGTCTGGCACTAAGCCGACCAGGTGCCCCGACGAATGGCGGCGAGGATCTGAAATCGAAGTTTCGTTCCCAAAGGGCTCAGTTTGTTGAGATGCTCGAACCGCGGATTGTTGCGGATTTTGCGTCAATCTATCAGCCCCTGTCGGACCAAGAACTCGATCAATATGTCGCATTTTGCGAATCTCCCGCGGGGCATCGATTTGCCCAGGCCAGCCTCGATGCGCTCGATAAGGCGCTCACTGAAGCAGCTACCCGCCTCGGCGAGCGACTTGCCGACGTCAGTGCGCGGCTAAGAATGCGTGTCGTTGGCGCGACCGCGGGCTAGATTCGACTGTCTTGATGAGCACGGCTTTGTGCGGGTTCTGGGCAGTCCAGCGCCGGTCGAAGACCGTTAGCCAAACGTTAGGAGGGAATGCATCTTGAGTGAAGCGCAAGCGTACCCATACGCAACGTATCTCAATGTTCAGTTTCCGTCCTTGAGCGTGGTCGATGTTCCGGCACTCGTTCAGGCGTGCACCGACCGGTGGTACAACCAGACCCTTTGTAAGGTGAACGACTCCGTCGTTCGGCTTGGCGTATTGCAGGGCGAGTACCACTGGCATAAGCACGAGAGCGACGATGAATTCTTCTTCGTCCTCGACGGGCACTTCATCATTGATCTGGAGGGTCAGTCCATCGAACTTGGACCACGACAGGGCTTCGTGGTACCCAAGGGGGTTGTGCACCGTACGCGTGCCCCGGCGCGTGCCGTCATTCTCATGGTCGAAACGGCGGCAATCATACCCACTGGCGATGCCTGAGCCTTCAAACCTGACCGGGCGCACCACGTCAGCGGCCGGCTGTTCTCTCGGCGCGCATGACTGTTGAAACGTACGTGAGCGCCGTGAGACCAAGGACGGACGGTGGCGGAAACACGTAGCCGCATGCGACTTGTGCGTCCGACGATGGGCTTTCTTCCGAGCTACGTCGCAGCGTTGCAGCGCGGATGGTCCCCGGACAACGTTAAGGGCGCTGCGGCGGCGATCGAAGAACTCGCTGAAATCGACAAAGCCCCCGAAAACTTTGTCGCAAGGCTTACGGATCGAGAGGCCATTGGCCCGCCAATCGTATTGCCGGATGGCTCGCCCGCACGGCGTCTGCCGGGCTATCGGATGTGGATGTGGGACGGCGAGTTTTCTGGATCGATAGGGCTTCGCTGGCAACCCGGGACATCGTCACTTCCCGCGCATGTGCTTGGTCATATCGGTTACGGCGTGGTGCCATGGAAGGCTGGCCGGGGCTACGCCAAGTTGGCACTGAGACTGATGCTGCAGTGCGCGCGCGAGGAGGAGTTAGAGTACGTCGAAATTACTATGGACCCCGAGAACATCGCCTCGAGAAAGGTCGCCGAGGCGAACGGGGGGGTTCTGGTCGAGCGCTTTCAATATCCGATTCAATATGGCGGAAAAGATGCACTCCGATTTCGGATTGACCTTTGATCTACCATGATGTCCATCAATACGCGGACGCATCGACTGGGAACCGGATAAGGGGCAAAGCATGGTGGATTGGGAACCGATTTCCGAAGCCGAACTGTTGGCGCGAATCGGTCAGGGATACGGACGCATGAACGAAGCGCAACGGCGCCTTTGGAATGCAATCCGAATCGACCCTGAAAAATGGCAGCAGCACCCCTACGGGGATGGTGGCGGTGGATTCTGGACGGTTGCGCTAATTGGTCGCACCGCGATTTGGTACAACGATCTTGAAAACGGCTTCAATCGGTCAGCTTACGCGACCTTTGGCCTCATCGACGACTACTGGTGCAACGACGACGAATTGGATGTCACGGTGCAGTACCTTCTGAATACGCTAACCTTGGGCCACGACCTATTGCAGCTCTGGGCCCGCTTCAAGCAACGCGCCTGACGATGCCCGACCAGGCGCGTAGGCCAAGTCCTGCGCTGGCGACGATGGCGCGCGGTCCGATCGAGGGCGACGCCAGCTCTCAGGTTGGTTTGCACCTATAGTCGTGACACTGCGCGGCATCATCTTCGACTTGTTTCATACGCTGACCGGCGTCGAGTCCGAATGGTCGGGCCTGCCATGGACTTCCGATGCCCTCGGCATTGAACGGCATGTATGGAACGAGGCATTGACGCAAAGGTCCCATTGGCGACTTACCGGGGAGGTACGCGATCCGGTTGAGATCGTTCGCGCACTCGCCCACGCGATTGATCCGACAATTTCGGAGGAGACCGTTGTCGGGGCTGCCGCCTTCCGGCAAGAGCGCTTCCGCAGAGTCCTTGTAAACATCCCCCCCGACAGTCTTGGACTACTGGCCGAACTTCGCAAGCGGGGATTTCGGTTAGGGCTGATCTCCAATGCCGATGCTTCCGAAATCGCCGCGTGGCCAAGCAGCCCGCTCGCCGAATGCTTCGACGCGGAGGTGTTCTCATGCAGAGTCGGCCTGGTGAAACCGGAGCCCGCGATCTACATCGAATGTTTAAATCGGCTCGGGTTGAGTGCCGGCGAGTGCATCTTTGTCGGAGACGGCGGGTCCAATGAGCTGCGCGGCGCGCGGCAGGTTGGGCTTTATTCGGTGTTCGTCTCCGGCGCGATCGAAGAACTCTGGCCTGAACGCATACCCGCTCTCGCCGAGGCCGCGGATTTACACATTCGCGCGCTCGCGGAGCTGCTTTCACTGTCCGCGATCAACGCGGCCGGCGTTGAAGGCGCACCGTTGCCGCGCCGGCTCGGGATCCCGGTCTCTCGACCGTGACGCGAATCTCGTCCAAGCGAACTGTTTGGTACAAGCGCGGGCTTCCCATCCTTTGGTTTGGATTCTTGGCCGCCTTTTTCGCTGCTGGCCTCCTGTCGGGCGGATTTGAGAAGGATGTCATGTTCTTGATCGTTCCCTGCATCATGGTCGTGTTCGGATATTTCGTGATGAAGAAGTTGATCTGGGACCTGGTCGACGAAGTTTACGTCGACCAGAACTCTCTCTTGATCAAGAATCGCGGTGAGGAAGAGCGCATAGCCTTGTCCAGTGTCATGAATGTAAGCGCAACCATGCTTGTAAACCCGCCACGCATAACGTTGCGGCTGGTCGAGCCATGTAAATTCGGAGATGAAATTACGTTCACACCGGTGACTGCGTTCACCCTCAACCCCTTTGCGAAGAATCAGGTGACGGAAGATCTCATCGTGAGTGTGCATAACGCCCGCCTACGCGCGCCGCGGCCGAACTGATGCTGCGTGAGATTCCCCATGTGCAGCAAATTGACGGTGAGCCGCGGCGGCGTTGGCTTCAATCCGTCGACTTCGATTTGATCGTGTGGTATGACAAGCAAGACCGGGCGTCGGGCTTTCAGCTTTGTTACGACAGAAGCAAGCCGCGTTCGGAGCACGCATTGACCTGGAACACGCCGGCCCGTTACCGACACACGGCTGTCGACGATGGCGAGGGGCGATCATTTCGCCCCAAGGGCAGTCCAATCCTTGTTCCCGATGGTACATTCGACGCGCCAAAGGTGCGCGATGCATTTGTCGGTGAGAGCGCGGAGCTGGCATCGGATATCGTTGGCCTTGTCGTGGCCAAGCTCTCCGATCTTTTCCAGGCCGAGGGACAGAGCGGTCGGCAAGAAGGCTAGTCAAAAGGTTCCTGTCGCAAGCACGCTCGAGCTTTCGCTACAATCGGACGCAGTCATGAGAACCCACGCTCGATTCGCAATTCTTTTGCTCTGGAGTGCTTTCGCGGCGACGACGCCAGGAGCACAGACCATGTACAGGTCAGTCGGACCCGATGGGCGAATCGTCTACAGCGATCGCCCTCCCGTCGAAGGTCGACTCGAGAAGACAATCGAGTTTGAGCACTTGCCAAGCAGCCCGTTGCCTGCTTCGACGTCATCCTATCTGGAGCAATTGCGGCAGGCAGGGGCAGCGACTTCTGCCAACACGCCAACCCAAGGCGTCGTTCTGTACTCGGCCTCTTGGTGCGGTTACTGTAAGAGAGCGAAGGCGTATCTCGCAGGGAACGGCATTTCATACCAGGAATTCGACGTCGATACCAAAGATGGAATGACTGCCTTCGCCCAAGCCGGCGGCGGCAAGGGGGTCCCGCTGCTCATTGCGGACGGGCAGCGCGTGCAAGGCTTTACACCCGCCGCTTACGACGCGTTCTTTGCGAACCGACGCTAGCTCGGGGTCGGCGCCATGAGCGGTCGGGGAAATGGGCAGAGCGATCCGGGACGTCGCCTGCAATTGAGAGCGACAAGGCCACACGCCCAATTCATCCGTGGCCGGGCCTGCGCAGGCCGTTTGGTTTTTGGCATCGCCAACGGCGGCTCTTCCTGGTCGCGCGCGGATTAGTCCAATGCCTCCAGCACCCGAGGCCACGACGGCCGATGCTACCGCCTCGACGGTAAAGAGGTGGTTACCCTGGGTCGTCGCAACCGCGCTGTTCATGGAGCAGCTTGACTCCACAATCGTCAACACCGCGATTCCTTCGATGGCAGCGAGCCTGGGGGTACCGCCGCTTAGTCTCAAGGCAGTGGTAACGAGCTACATCCTCAGTCTTGCCGTGGGTATCCCGGTAAGTGGCTGGATTGCCGATCGCTATGGCACGCGCCGGGTGTTTGCGCTGGCAGTCGCGATTTTCACGCTCGCGTCAGTGCTCTGCGGGTTGTCGGTCGATGTACCGATGCTGGTGGCGATGCGTATTCTGCAGGGCCTTGGCGCCGCCATGATGACGCCCGTTGGCCGTCTGGCGATTGTTCGCACCTTCCCCAAATCGGAACTGCTGGTGGCGCTGAATTTCGTCATTATTCCCGCATTGATCGGACCGCTGCTTGGGCCGACGGTCGGGGGGCTGATCGTGCACTGGCTGTCGTGGCGGGAGATCTTCTTCGTCAACGTGCCGATGGGCATTGTGGCTTTGCTGATCATCTACCGCCACATGCCTGACTATCGCGGTGGGCCCGCGCGTCCGCTTGATGTCGTCGGGCTCGTCCTGTTCGGTAGTGGTACCGCGTTGCTGTCTTGGCTCCTGGAGATCTTCGGCGAGCACAGCATCGACATTACGTCGGCTGGCGTGCTTTTCCTGCTCTCGATCAGCCTGCTGGCAGCCTACGGGTGGCATGCCCGGCAGGCAGCCTATCCGCTGCTTCGCCTTTCGTTGTTCGCGGTGCGTACGTTTCGAGTTTCGGTGGTTGGCGGCTTCATCACACGTCTGGGCGTCGGCGGCATGCCGCTTTTGCTCCCGCTGCTCTATCAACTCGGCCTTGGCATGCCGCCATGGGAATCTGGCTTGCTCATGATGCCAAGCGCTGCCGCAGCGATGGGCATGAAGTTTCTCAGCGCGCGGCTCCTGCGACGCCATGGATTTCGCCAGATATTGATCGTCAATACGGTCATGGCGGGGCTGACGATCTGTCTTTTCTCGCTTGTGTCGCCAAGCACTTCGTTGGCGATGATTGTGCTCTTGGGGCTGGCGCAGGGTTTCTTCAATTCACTGCAATTCTCGAGCATGAATGCGATGGGGTATGCCGATATCGAGCCTGCGGAGTCGAGCATGGCCACGTCCATCTCCAGTACCTGCCAGCAGCTGTCGATGAGTTTCGGGTTGGCATGCAGCTCGCTCGTTGCCGCCTGGTATCTAGGCGGCGTGCCGCAAACCGAGCAGGTAGCCGTGACAAGCGCGCTGCACCGGACGTTTCTGACGGTCGGCGCATTGACGATGCTTTCCTCGCTCTCGTTTTGGACACTTCGCCCCGACGACGGCGTCAATGTGAGTCGAGGAAAACAGGCAGCGGCATGATGGGAGGGAACGCGGCGAGGAGACCGGGCTGATTTCCGGCGGCCGCGGATCCTCGAGACTCCCAGCGGATCATCACAATCTGATCCATGCGGATTCTCACCCACAGCCACGCAGGGTACGTCGGGAATGCCCGCGACGGACCCTGCGCGATCTCACTTCACAAGATCAGATGCCCTTTCGGCAGCTCTCCTAGTGCTTGAGGCATGCGCCTCGATCGTTCGAGGGGTGGCAGGAAGCGGCCACCGGATTACTTGGTCCGTTCTGCAGCAGCGCGACCGTTTCAACGCCGCCCGCGGAGAGTTGCGCATGCGTTAGGCACGCCCCCCTATCGATCGAGGGGTGGCAGGCAGCGGACACCGGGGTGAAATCGGCCGCGCGGACGCTCGCCATGACAAAGACACATGCGGCGGCGGCCAGTGCGCTAACGGCACACTTCGAGAGTTCTTTGGCAGACATAGTAGGCTCCTTTGATCCGCTATTAGTCAGACGAGACTCTTTCCCGTATGACGCCGAAAAAGTCGCTCCGGCAGCAAAGAACCCGTTGCTAAGCGCTGTTGTGTGACCTTGCTGCGCTCTCCCAGGCTCTGAGTGCACTGTAGCTATACGGAAAGGGTCGTGCACGCGAGAATCCGGCAGCAGTGCTGTCGACTATTCACGGCCTGCATCGCGCGGACCAGGGTCAAGCTGTATCAAATCGGGGCTGCGGCACGCACCGCTTCGAGGCCGCGGACGCGAAGACTACAATGCATCGACTCGGCCGCATGTCGCGCGCGCCAATCCTAGATGGAGGACGCTATGAAGGCACTGCACCCCTCGCGTGATGTGATTATTCGAACGGAAGCGTGGGAACAAGCGACGAGATTCTATGAAACGACGCTTGGGCTGCCAGTGGTGCAGCGTAACCCGAGCCTCATTGGGTTTGAAATGGGAGCCTTTCGCCTTTATGTGGAAAGAGGCGCTCGACACGGACCGGTCTTCGAGTTTCTTGTTCCTGACGTACAGGCGGCGAAGAGCAGACTTCTCGCCGCCGGTTGTACCGTGGAAGAGGAAGACCCCTCCGTTCCACGTTGCTACCTCTGCGATCCGTTTGGCCTCGTCTTCAATATCGGCGTGGCCCATGTGGACCAATGAGTTTGGCGCCCGAGCGTAGGGCCTGTTGCGGTTAATATTCTGTTACGTAATTCTACTACGCTCGCTGTTGCGGCCAAGCGCACAATGTCAATCGATGGCTCGACGGTGATGCTGACGCGATGATCCCAGGCAAACGAATCCTTCAATTAACCGTTGCCTTTTTTGTGCTGGCGGTTGTGTTTTCGGCCATCGAATGGCTATGGCCGGGACAGTCGCAGCAGCGCCGGCTTAGACGCGGCTTCCTGACCGACGTGATTTATTGGTTCTTCACGCCTTTGGTGACCAAGACGATCAGCCAAGCCGCGGTCATCGTTGGCGTGGTCCCGCTGCTCCTCATAATGGGTCGGCCCCTGGACAAGACCTCGATCCAGGCCGGATTCGGTCCGGTGACGTCACTACCGGTCTGGGTGCAAGTGGCGCTGGTCCTGTTGATCGGCGACTTCATCGGATACTGGTTGCATCGCGGATTTCATGGCCGCCGATTGTGGAAATTTCACGCGGTCCACCATAGCTCGGTCGACTTGGATTGGCTCTCTTCGGTTCGCCTGCACCCAATCAACGAGGTCGTCGCAAGCCTATGCCAAGCTGCGCCGTTTATGCTGCTGGGATTCTCGCCCCTGATCGTCTCGGTCTACGTTCCGTTCCTCACCTTGTATGCGCTTGTCCTGCACGCGAACGTTTCGTGGACATTCGGTCCGTTGCGCTACGTGTTGGCGAGCCCTGTTTTTCATCGTTGGCATCACACGAAGGAAGACCAGGCACTGGACAAGAACTTTGCCGGGCTCTTTCCGATATGGGACTTGTTGTTTGGGACATTCTATTTACCGAAAGTCATACGGCCCACTGAGTTTGGCGTGCGCGACAATTCAGTGCCGGAGAGCTTTTGGGGCCAACTCGTATACCCGGTCGTCAACCGCTAGCTCGTCCGCTTGGGGTGGCCATGCTGATACGAAGGCGGAGCCATCGGGTTGGAGGCTGGACGGGCCGCCGGCGGCGATTGAGCGTTGTCCGACCCTGTTAGCCGCATGCCCGACGCTATTGCATGGATCGTCATCGCAGTCTTTGCCCTGCTATCGGGCATTCACGCCCTCTGGGCATGTGGCGTCGGGAAGGGTAAGGACGCAGCCATTCCTGCTCTCGACGGTCATCCTGCATTTGTGCCATCTGCCGCCGCCACCTTTGGCGTTGCAATTGTCCTCGCGCTGTGTGCTCTCCTCGTCGCGGCGAGCGCCGGATTCATCATGTCAAACGTTCCCGCGTCTTGGATAACCTGGCTTGCCTTTCTACTGGCAGTGGCGCTCGTCGCGCGCGCAGTCGGTGACTTTCGTTTAGTCGGCTTCTTCAAGAGGGTTCGCGGCACTCGCTTTGCGCGCATGGACAGCGTGCTGTACGCCCCGCTCTGCTTGGTTCTCGGCGTGGCAGTAGTCTATGTTGCCATCGGGCATCGCGCCTAGCCTCTGGCTTTGACGCTGCGCGTCGGAGGCTCTCCACGATTCGTCCGATTGCGGTCGGACCAATACCAGGGACCGCGGTAGAATCCCGGTTGTCGAGAAACGGGTGCGGTTGGATCCGTTTGGGAATTTCTCCGTGCACACGAGCGGCGTAACGCCGCAATACACATGATCTATCATCTGAAGAGCGTGCTAACCCCCGACGAGCTGCGCCAGCTGCGTGAGCTCGCCAGTGGCATGCGCTGGGATGATGGCCGCAAGACAGCCGGCGTCATCGCAGCACCACACAAGCGCAACACCGAGGCTCCGCGCGAGAGCCGCGAAGCACAGGCTGCCGCCGAGATAACCCTGCGCGCGATTCGACGCCACCCGCAGTTCTTCAGCGCGGCGTTGCCGGCCATCATGAGCCCGCCCATGATGAATCGCTACATCGCGGGCATGGAGTACGGCGATCATTGCGACGCAGCCATCCTCGGCGGCGGCACAGCGATGCGTGCGGATTTGTCGGCCACGCTCTTCATATCCGACCTGGAGGACTACGACGGCGGCGAGTTGGTCACCGACATAACTCCGGGAGGCTATGCGGCCAAGTTGCCGGCCGGCGATCTGATCCTCTATCAGGCGAACACGGTGCACCATGTCGCCAAAGTCACCCGCGGTACCCGACTGGCAATGATATTTTGGACACAGAGCATGGTACGCGACGCCGAGCGGCGCGCGATGCTCTATGCCATGTTTCAGACCCTGGAGAGCCTCGAGCGCCCGTTGGCCGGTAGCCTGGAGCTCACGCAGCTTTACACGTATTACTACAATCTGATTCGGATGTGGGCGACGCCCTAATGCTAACCGGCGCCGTGGACTTTCGTAAGAAATGCATCTGCTTGCGAAATGCGCCGCAACGCGACCATCGATGAGCAGAGCGGTAGGGTCACGACTTGCTCGATCATGCAGGCCCGACATAGCGTAATTGCCAAGAGAAAGACGGACCCATCGCTCAAGCAGCATCGCTGTGGAGAAACAGGGATTACATGCTGCTTTGGAGCGGGCAGGTCGTCTCGACCCTTGGATCAACTGCCACTTCGATCGTTTATCCGCTGCTGATACTGAGGCTGACTAATTCGCCTGCGGCAGCAGGCGTTGCCGCCGCGCTTCGCGCTGTGCCGTACCTCTTGTTCTCACTGCCAGTGGGAGCATTAGTCGACCGCTGGGACCGCAAGCGGGTCATGATCCTATGCGATGTGGGGCGTGCCATTGCGGTGCTCAGTGTTCCCCTCGCACTATGGTTCAACCTACTCACGACCTGGCAGCTCTACGCGGTAGCCTTCATCGAAGGCAGTTTTTTTGTGTTCTTCAATATCGCCGAAGTCGCCGCGTTACCGAGAGTGGTGCCGGCGGGTCAGCTGCCGGAAGCTGCAGCGCAGAACGAGGCAGCGTTCGGGGCAGTACACATCGTCGGACCCTCCATCGGGACAAGCATCTACCAATTGCTGGGACGAGGCGCCCCGTTCATTGCCAACGCGATCGCTTATAGTTTGTCAGTTGTTTCCCTGGTCCTAATCAAGACGGAGTTCCGAGCCGCCAAGGTCGCCCCGGCACGCGCCTTGCGCACAGAAATCCTTGAAGGCTTGCACTGGCTCTGGCACAGGCCGCTAATCCGTTACATGGCGCTCCTGACCGGCGGATTGAATTTTGTGAATTCGGCCGTTCCGATAATCGTCATCGTACTCGCTAAGCGCATGGGTGCAACGGACATAGACATCGGGCTTATCTTCAGTATAGGTGGCGTTGGAGGCATCGCGGGATCGCTCATTGGCGGACGAATTCAAAGACGCTTTTCGTTTGGTCAAGTCATCATTTCCACGATTTGGATAGAAGCGGTCCTGTTTCCACTCTACCTCGTTGTGCCGCAATTTTTCTTGCTCGGGGCAATCTATGCATTTATATACATGATGGGCCCGATCTATAACGTCGTTCAGTTCAGCTATCGACTTTCTCTTATTCCGGATGCACTGCAAGGTCGGGTCAACAGCACCTTCCGGTTGGTTGCGTTCGGCCTTACTCCCATAGGGGCTGCAGCGTCGGGTTTTCTGCTTGAGCACATGGGCCCAACCTCAACGATCCTCGTGTTCGCGCTGTGGTATCTGCTGTTTGCCATCTTGACGACGTGCAACCCCAGTGTGCGTGCGGCCCGGCCCCTGAATCGACCTTCTCAGGTCTAACACCGATACGCTCCCGACGGTCTCTATTGAACGGTCAATTTAAGTCACGGATCGGGTGACAACACCTCGGCCATATCCACGCTTTTCTTCCGCTTTGGCCGGACCCACATCACACCGGGGTAAGCCTTCAGAGGCGCCAGAGGCTCTCCCATATAAGCCCAATCCGCTTTCTCCTGGATGGATAAGTGGTAGCGCGGCTCACGGCCCGTGCGTCCCGAAAACAGTGCGCGGGGAATGTTCACCCACTTTGGCGCGCTCGAACGTTCGTAGAATAGGGGCGTCCCGCATCGGGTGCAGAAGCTTCTTTTTGCGTTCGTCTTCGGTTCATCGAACCATGTGATGCACCCAGATCCCTGCAAGACGCGAAATCGGCTGCGCCACGTACCCACGTACGTCGCGTAGGCGCAACCTTGAGCGCGGCGGCTGGCGTCGGAATGATCGTGCCACGCCCAGAACGCGGGATAGTCGATCTCGAACTTCACGTCCCCACAAACGCATCGCCCCGCCGCCTTGGGAGTGGAGAGCCTGCCGGCCTTGGGCCGGCCCGCAGAAGTTTGCATATCGAACCTCGCAGCGAAAAGTGGCCTTGATATTTTGGCGTCGAATCTCGCAGGCTGTCTTAGGCACAAGAAAGCGCACTTGACCTCACGGCCATCCATGCGGTCGTCCGCGCCTACATAGATCGGCGAGCGAGCATTGTGCACGATACGCTGAAACAAGGGTCGATGGGCCCACGGCCGGCGCGACGCCCAGCGGGAATTCTCGTCCATCCACAATTCATTGTCGGCATTTGCGCCGCGCAATCGATGCTACAGAGAGCCATCGCGGCGACCTATCCCCCGATGGGGGGATAAAGAAGCAGCGCCACGCCATGCAGAATCCAAACATCAGGCTCCGATACATTCGCCCGGCGATCGCAACAAACGAGAAGTCGCGAAGATGCTTAAGGGATTTTCAGGTCGCTCACACTGTGCTGAGCCCTTTCGTAAAAGCTGGAATGAAGGATTTGATTATGAAGCGTCTCATGCTCGCATTTTCCATGGTTGCAGTCGGCGTCGGGCAAGCATTGGCAGCGCAGACACCGGCCATGGTCGATGCCGAGCGGATGAAAAATGCGGACCAGGAAGCCGGGAATTGGATGAGCTACGGTCGAACCTACAGCGAGCAGCGCTTCAGTCCGCTGACCAAGATAACCGCCGACAATGCGAAGCAGATTGGGCTTGCCTGGTCCGCCGACCTCGATACCAATCGCGGACAGCAGGCGACACCCTTGGTCATCGACGGCGTGATGTACGTTTCGACCGCTTGGAGCATGGTCAAGGCGTACGACGCGGCGACCGGTAAGCCGATCTGGTCCTACGATCCGGAAGTACCGCGCGAAGTCGGAGTTAAGGCCTGCTGCGACGTGGTCAATCGCGGTGTCGCCGCCTGGAACGGCAAAGTTTATGTCGGCACAATTGACGGCAGGCTGGTGGCACTCGATGCGCGCACGGGTAAACCGGTGTGGAGCGTCATAACCGGGGACCAGAGCAAGGCCTTTACCATCACCCAGGCGCCACGCGTCATCAAGGGTCGTGTCGTTATCGGCATGAGTGGCGGTGAATATGGCATACGCGGCTACATCTCGGCCTACGATGCGGAGACCGGCAAGCTAGACTGGCGCTTCTATACCGTGCCAGGCGATCCGTCCAAGCCGTTCGAAAACAAGGCGATGGCCATTGCCGCGAAGACATGGAGCGGCGAGTGGTGGAGGCTGGGCGGAGGCGGAACGGTCTGGGACGCCATCTCCTACGACCCGGAACTGAATCTTGTGTATTTCGGCGTCGGCAACGGCATCGAGTGGGATCAGAGCTACCGCAGCGCGAACAAGGGTGACAATCTTTTCCTCTCCTCGATCGTGGCGCTGAACGCCGACACCGGAGCCTATGTCTGGCACTACCAGGCGACGCCGGGAGAGGAGTGGGATTTTGACGCGGTCCAGCAGCTAATGCTTGCCGATCTCGTGATCGACGGGAAGCGCCGCAAGGTTCTCATGCAAGCGAACAAGAACGGGTTCTTCTACGTCATCGACCGGAGGACCGGCAAGCTCATTTCCGCGCAGCCCTTCGTTCCAATCAACTGGGCGAGCGGCGTCGACCCGAAGACCGGCCGCCCGATCGAGAATCCCGGGATTCGCTACAGCGAGACCGGCAAGCCGGTGAACATGATTCCTGGCCCGCTCGGCGCCCATAGCTGGCAACCGATGGCGTACAACCCAAAGACCGGGCTCGTCTACATCCCGGCGCAAGAGATCGGGAATGAATTCCTTCCGGTCAAGGATTTCAAGCCATCTCCCGTGGGCTGGAACGTCGGCGTCGGAAGCGCTTCTATCCCCGATACAAAGGGCCGTCTGCTCGCCTGGGATCCGGTGCACCAGAAGGAAGCCTGGCACGTCGAGTACCTCGGTCCCTGGAACGGAGGCGTGCTAACGACGGCGGGCAACCTTGTTGTGCAGGGCGACGCCGCAGGCGCTCTCAATGTGTTCCGAGCCGACTCGGGCGAGAAGCTCTGGTCGATGTCGGTACAAAGCGCTGTGATGGGCGGCCCCAGCACGTACGAAGTCGACGGCGAGCAGTACATCGCGGTCATGGCCGGCTGGGGCGGAGCCTTTCCTCTTCTCGAGGGCAAAGAATCGGCCCGATCCGGCAACCTGCGCAACCTGAGTCGCGTGCTCGTATTCAAGGTAGGCGGCACGGCGCAGCTCCCCGCTGCCACGCCCTTGCAGAAGTTGGTATTCAACCCACCCGCGGCGACCGCAGATGCAGCAACCGTCGCCAGTGGGGGAACGCTGTTCGCGCAATATTGCAGCGTATGCCACGGTGAAGCCGCAGCAGGCGGCGGGGTGATTCCGGATCTCCGGGCATCGGGCTACCTCACCAACGATTTCTTCTATGAGATTGTGCTTAACGGCGCTTTGAAGAGTGCCGGCATGGCACCATTCAAAGAGGTGCTCGATCGCAATGACGCCACCGCGATTCGCGCCTACCTGATCCAACGGGCCAACGAGGATAAAGCCGCGGCCAACAAATAGGTCCGCCAGGACTCAAGGAAGAGGGGGCACGAGTTGTTCGTCCAGCCAATCGGCTGATAACGTCCCTGCGCGCACAACCCGGACAGGATGCTCGACGCGCATAGACGCGGTCGGGTCGATCCCAATAGCAAGACAACAAAACGGCCGCCCTCGCGGCCGTTTAAGAGGCAAGCAGGCCGATGCGGCACCGAACGGAGACCATTCGTTTGCCGGCCCACCCTCTAAAAAGCTCGGCGCGCCGCGCTAAGGTCTCGAGACCCCGCAGCAGAGGCGACAATTGATGTGCGAAAATGCGATTGCGCAACGTTGTTATAGAGCCAAACGCGGGAGGGGACATGCGTCGCACAATTTTGTTTACCGCCTCGATGATGGTGTTTACATTCGCGTCGGGCGAGGGCCTTACCCTGGCCGATGTCAAGGCGACGAGCGCGGTCCAGCTTAGCGCCGACGACCTGAAGCAGCTTTTGCCCGGCGCCAAAGTCGTCAATCAAATCCCCTTCGGGAAGCACGCGTCGCTGGCAGAACAGTCCGGGCGGGGACCTTACCGCGTCGAGCGACGGGCGCGGCAACGCGACGACACGCGTCTTCTCCGGCTCCGGTACGTGGAGCGTCGACGCCAAAGGGGCGTATTGCGTGCACATCCAATGGCCCATGCAGACCGAAGAGTGGTGCCGTTACGTCTTCAAAGCGGGTGACAAGTACTACACCTTCCTCACGCTCGACGATTCGGCACGGGCTTGGGAGTTCGAAATCTCCAAGTAGCGGTCAAGCACTCAGTGCGTCCGCACCATCGTGCGGGTCGCTGCCCGAATTCGGCCTATGGACCGAGTTCTCGACCCCTACCTTTGCGGCCTTCGACGCGGTACGAGGAACTTCGCCGGCTCGATCACGCCCCTTGGACTGAGTAACCCAACAGCCGGTGGCAAACACGTCAAAAAGCGGACGTGGGATCGCCCCTCACCACATCGAAGTGATCAAATCCACAAGGACTGCTGACCATGCACAAAACACTGCTTGCCGTCGCCACTGCCCTGACCCTTTCTGCCGGATCTCTCGCAGCTGGTCCTGCCGCCTACAAGGAGCCGCTGGACGCTCAGACCTTGAACAGGATCAAATCAGAGTTCAGCAAACTCATGGATTTGGCAAATCGCCACGACTTCAAGGCTCTGCACGAGATGTTCTGGCAATCACCTTCGACCCTTCTTGTGGCCAAGAGTGCGATCTCTTCCGAGGGGAACTGGGCAGGTTTCTGGGGCAATGAGGCAATCGATCAGAAGCTGCACGACATCGGCACCTCCGGCCCGGTCGTGCTCGAGCCGGATTACTCAAAGCTCAAAGTCGTCGGCTTGACGTCCGACGTAGCGGAATCCTACACGCCCTTGAATATCACGGTCTCATATGCGGGGCAGGACGGAACGCCCAAGCCGTTTCTGATGATCATAAATTGGATAAAAATCGGGAAGGACTGGAAGGTCGCGTCCGAGATCATCCTGCCAGTGCCTTCGGCACCCGCCGCCAAGGGTTAGGCAGCCCCTATGCCTAGGGCGCAACGTTTGTCGTTCGTGCGTCGCCAATGCAGACTGATGCGAGGCACTAGGCTCAAAGACCTGGCAGAGCTACCCATGCGGAGGCCGAAGGTCCACCGCGCGCGGTGCGTCCACGATATTGCTCGGCCTCCTCGACCGTGTGATTAGGCGTCGCTCGTGTCACTCTGCGGCGAAAACACTTCAACAACGTGATGGAACGCTGGATCGAATGAAGAGAACGTGAGCGCTTCCGTCAGAAACGGGCTCGCGACCGGGTTCGCACGCATGCGCTGCTAGTCGTCCCACCTTCGCCACTGCGCATACATGGCGACTTCGCTCCATCTCGGCCAGGATGCAGTGATGCCGATATGAATGCCGGCGCGTGCGCTATGGTTGATTCGGTCGCGCGAATCAAGAGCTCAATGAGCCGCGCTTGACTCTCGGGAGCGACGGTAAACCCTTTGATGACGGTCAAAATTGCATCACTGGGTGAGATTTGCGGCATTCGAGCGACGCCTAGCTGGATTTATCAGGAATTCCGGACAACACGTGTTCCTATACAACCGATCTTGTCCCGATATCACGTCCTCGTCAAAAGGCCACCCGAATGTCCGTATATGGAGCCCATGGGGTTCGCCGTAACCGTCTTGACCGCGGGGTCCTATATCATTGGTGATCCCGCCGAGGTTCCCGCATGCAGCCTGCCGACAAGAAATCTCCCAACCGCTTCACGCCGTACCAGAAATTTGTTGTAGCCTCGCTCGCCTTCCTGCAGTTCGCCGTGATCTTGGACTTCATGATCGTGGCGCCGCTGGGTGCGTTGGTTATGCCAGCGCTCAACATGTCTCCGCGCGACTTCGGGTTCATCGTGTCGGCATATGCATTTAGCGCAGGCGCCAGCGGTCTGCTGGTGGCCGGCTTTGCCGACCGCTACGACCGCAAGAGGCTGCTGTTGTTTTTCTATACGGGCTTCGTGCTAGGCACGCTGTGGTGCGGCGTGGCCAACTCGTTCCATGCCCTGCTGGCCGCCCGCATCGTCACCGGCATCTTCGGCGGCGTCATCGGCTCGGTGGTGCTGGCCATTGCCACCGACCTGTTCGAGCCGGATCAACGTGGCCGCGTGATTGGCTTCATCCAGACGGCGTTTGCCGCGAGCCAGATCCTGGGACTGCCCGCGGGCATTTACCTTTCCAGCCGCTGGAACTGGCATGCGCCGTTCCTGGTGATGGTGGTGTTCGGCATCGTCGGCGGCCTGGTGGTCGCATGGAAGCTGCAACCGGTGGTGGCGCACCTCATGGAGCGCCAGGAACGCAGCCCGTGGATGCACCTGTACGACACCGTGCGCGAGCCGCGGCACTGGAGCGCGTTCGTTACCATGATGCTGCTTGCGACTGGCGGCTTCATGCTGATGCCGTTCGGCAGCGCCTACCTCGTAAACAACCTGGGCATCGCGCTCACGAGCTTGCCAACGATCTACCTCATTACCGGCGCGTTCACGATCTTCATCGGACCGCTCGTGGGCAAGCTCGCCGACAAGCAGGGCAAGTACCCCGTGTTCCTGGGGGGCAGCATCCTATCCATCGTGATGGTGCTGATCTACACGCACCTACCGCCGGTGTCGCTGACGGTGGTGATCGTGGTCAACGTGGTGCTGTTCGTGGGGATCTTTTCGCGGATCATCCCATTCCAGGCGATGTCGACCTCGGTGCCCGAGATGACCAAGCGCGGGTCGTTCAATGCGCTGGGTGCGGCCATCCAGCAAGTCTCAGGTGGAATCGCGTCGGTGATCGCCGGCCACATCGTCACGATGGCGCCCGACGGCAAGCTTGAACATTTCCCCGTCGTCGGCTACGTCGTGGTGTGCGCAACGCTGACTGCGATGTTTACCACGTGGAAGGTGAAGCAGGGCATCGAGCGGCGCGCAGCGACGGCCCAGTCGGCTGCTGCGTAGCGCACCTCCGGGCACGTTGGCAACCGGCGTGCCGAAGGTCCTTGTACCGAGAACGAATGGCTCCGGGCTGAGTACCCTGTCCTCGATTCAAAGCAAGCAGTCCGCCGCGTTTGACCAGATCGGCCGCAATCGTGGCATTGCGATCATAAGCCCGGTGTCAGCTTGGACTGTGTGGCATTGCCAGAGCCCGCCGTGCGGCAATGAGGGGAGCGCTAGAGATGATAACCCCACCCACGAGCACCCACATCGCGCTGCGTATTCCGGCATATTCGGCGAGCAGCGCACCTAGCACCATGCCAATCGGCGCAATGATGCTGGCAGCCATCTTCCAGGCGGCCGCAGTTCGGCCCAACGCTTCCGGTGCGACTGCCTGCTGGCGCAAGCTGGTCTCAGTGACAACGTAAATCGTCAGTAAACCGTCGCCGAGAAGCTGGCTCGCGATAAGGAACGCTGCACCGACGAGTGGGTCCGCCGGCGCCATTGGGATGAACAACTGTGCGAGCCCGCCAAACAGCAATGCGGCAAGCGTGGTGCGGCCGGGACCGATCTGGCGCACCAGGGACGACGCGGTCATGGCACCAGCGAGCGCGCCGATGCCACCGCAGCCGATAACGAATCCGAGTATTCCAGGGCTCAGATGCAGACTCTCTAGTCCGAACAGAGTGTAAAGCGGAGCCATAAAGCTCATGAAGAAGTTGAGCAGCGCGGAGCTTAGAAACAACGGCCGCAGCAATGGATGACGCCACACCAGCGTGGCACCCTCGCGTGCCTCGCGCAGTAGGGACCCCCCTGCCGCCCGCTGTGCCATTTCGACGCGGTCACGCACTGGCTCGCTGGCGCGTATTTGGCCAAGTAGCAATGCGGAAACAGCAAACGAGCATGCGTCGATCGCCAGCGCGAACGGTGCCGTCAGCCACTGCACCAGCGCGCCTCCGAGCGGCGGACCTGCGATCTCGGCGAGCGCATCGACGGCTCCGCGTTTGCTATTCGCCGCCACCAAATGCCTAGAGGGCAGAATGACCGGGAGATAGGCATGATCAGCGATTTCGAATATCACCGTCGCCATGCATACCAGCGCTGCGACGCCGCCGAGTTGAATTAGCGTCAAACTGCCAAGGAGTGCGGCCACGGGAACGCTGATGATCAGCAGCGCACGTGCCCAGTCAGCGCCAATAAGCACCTTCCGTCGTGAACGGCGATCAATCCAGGCGCCTGCCCACCATGCAACCAGCGCGCCAGGCAACACGCCCAGCACACTTAGCCAGCCCAGCTGGAGCGGTGTCGCGCCTAGCAACAGTATTGCAGCCATTGGCAATGCCGTGCGCGTGATGCGCGAGCCCACGGCCGACACACCGACGGCGGTCAGCAGAAGGCCAAACGCGCGCTGACGCGTTGAATTGAGTGTTATTGCCATGCTTTCAGGTGCGGCATGCGTCGAGCGCCGCGGGCACGACGAGGCGCCTTGTATTCTGGCGTGATTTAACAGACTCGGCACGTTTCGCCGAGCCCGAGGCGGTCAAGAACTCGGTTTCTGGACCTGGGCAAGTAGGAGCTGGTACTCGGCTATTACGCAGGCCCCTGCCTCGTCAGATCCGTCGTTCTGGGTTGCAGCAGGTCCCACAGGTTGCCGTAAAGGTCCTTGAACACGGCGACTGTGCCGTAACTCTCCTCCTTCGGCTCTCGGACGAAGACAACGCCCTTGGCCTTATATGAGTGAAAGTCACGCCAGAAATCATCTGTGTTAAGGAACAGGAAGACGCGCCCACCCGTTTGATTCCCGATCCGGGATAACTGCTCCTCTCCGACGGCCCGCGCCAAAAGTAGGCGTGCAGAATTCAAGCCTGGCGGCGCCACCACAACCCAGCGTTTATCTTGTTCATGAATGCGACTGTCTTCAATAAGCTGGAACCCGAGTATGTCGACATAGAAGGCAAGCGCCTCGTCGTAGTCACGCACGACAATCGCTACTTGGCCGATTGACTGGGTCATAGAATAATGTAGCGTACTTGTCTCTTTACTTCCGCAGTTCCGACGCGTTCCCTTCACGCCCACATGTTGTCGCGGGGACAAAATGCCTGAACGTTCCGAGAAGTTCGACCCGGACGCAGTCCGCAACGAGTGGGACACCGCTTCAGACGCCTATGCTGAAGGGCAAGCCACAGGCCGCGACTATTACCGGCTGGAATTCTTCGGCCCGGCACAGATTGCGCTCTGCGGCGAAGTACAGGGCCTAAGGTTGCTCGATGTTGGTTGCGGGACCGGCTACTTCGCCCGGGAGATGGCGCGTAGGGGTGCGGTCGGGACAGCTGTCGACTTGTCGCCAGGTATGCTAGCCCACGCGCGAGAGTCTGAATCGACTGACCCGCTAGGCATTCGATACTTGAACGGGGACGCCGCGAGGCTGCGTGAGTACCTTGACGCGGAGCCCTTTGACATGGTGACTTCTTGTCTTGCGCTGCAGGATATGCCGGATATACCAAAGGTGTTTCGGGCAATCCACGACGTACTCGTACCCGGCGGCAGACTCGTAGCTTCCATCGCGCATCCTTGCAATGATATGCCGTTTCGAGTCTGGGCAAAGGACTCTTCAGGAGCAAAGCAGTGGCTCTGTGTCGACCGATACTTTGACCGTGGGCCGGTGAAGTACGCTTGGAAGGATTGGTTGTCTCGG
>Ga0302324_100004272_pt1 | contig 31659 bp, 26 predicted proteins | sample Palsa_T0_1_FD_201949 | JGI IMG/M metagenome (GOLD analysis project Ga0302324, IMG submission 201949) | Peat permafrost microbial communities from Stordalen Mire near Abisko, Sweden - Palsa_T0_1 | ecosystem: Environmental > Terrestrial > Soil > Palsa > Peat permafrost | place: Sweden: Abisko... | reverse complement strand
GCCCGCGAGGGCGCTGGAGGACACCGGCGTATCGTGGCCTACGTGGTGGCCGCGGCTGGCGCGGAGCCATCCACGGGAGCGCTGGTGGAGTGGCTGCGCGAGCGCGTGCCAGAATACATGATGCCGGCCGCGATCGTGAACGTAAGCGAGTTGCCGCTGAAACCGAATGGTCAAGTGGATCGCGCGGCGCTGCCTGCGCCATACGACCACGGATCGTCGTCGCCGGAAGGGGTGAAGACGCAACTGGCGTATATCATGGCTTCGCTGGTGGACGTGAACCGCGTCTCCAACGACGACAACTACTTTCACGCGGGGGGCAATCCTCTGTTGGGCGCTATGATGCTCGATCGCATACGCGAGGTTTTTGGCGTTACGCTTACGCCGGACCAGCTTTTCGAAGCGCCAACGGTGTCGGTACTGGCGATGGAGATCGAGCGCGCGGAGAGTGGGTATAGAGCCTTGCAGTAAATTAGCCGGGCTACGCCCGGCGCTGGAGTTTCTACTTCGTGGCCCGCAGGGCCATGAGGGCAGGCCCGCGGCTGCGGCGGCCTCCCAGGCCGCCCCACAAAAGCTTACTCGGAGAAGCGCCGGAAGAAACTCAGCGCATTCCAGCGGGGCCGCATGGGACGGTCCGCAACCGCCTCGGCCAGCGCGCGGATCAGGTCGTCGAAACGCGCTGCGCATTCCAGGTCCACCGGTTGCTTCAGGTCGTCGGCGGGAGCGTGATAGCGCTCCTTCAGCCAAGTCTTTGCGATCTTTTCCTCGGGCGAGCCTTTGTCATAACCCACCTTAAACGCCAACGCAGGGATGCCGCGGCGGATAAAGCTGTATTGATCGCTGCGAATGAAAATGTTGCGCTCGGGCTCCTGATCGTCCTGCACGCGCACGCCGCGTGCACGCGCCACGGTACGGATATCGTCGCCCAGATCGGACTCATTCAACCCATACACCGTCACGATGTGCAGAGGGAACAGTGGCAGGAACATGTCAACATTCAAGTCGGCCACCATGCTATCCGGCTTCACCGTGGGGTGCGCCGCGAAGTATTTGGACCCTAGCAGCCCCTTCTCTTCGCCCGTGACCGCGAGGAACAGCAGCGAGCGCCGCAGTTTCGGTTTGGATTCGTTGAGCGACTCGGCGATGTCGAGCAGCGTGGCGACGCCGGAAGCATCGTCCATGGCGCCGTTATAAATGCGGTCGCCATTAATCGGCTCGCCGATTCCCAAGTGATCGAGATGCGCCGTCAGCACCACATACTGGTCTTTCAAGACGGGGTCCGTGCCGGGCAGAATGCCGGCCACGTTCTGCGATTCCACTTCCGAGCGCTCCACCACCACCTTCGCGCTGATGAACGCGTGCAGCGGGAAGCGCGGCAATGGCTTGCCGGCATCCACCAGCGCCAGCAGGTCGTCGAACGAATGGCCGGATCCCGCAAACCATTTTCCGGCTTGATCCGGATTCACCATGGCGGCGAAACGCAGGCCATGCTGCTCGGTCAACGCAGGATCGGCGAGGCTCATGGAAGGCTGCCGGCTGCCCAGCGCGATGCGCTGCCACGGCAGATCCATGTGGTGGGGATTTTGAATACTGATGGTTCCGATGACTCCCGCGCGTTCCAAAAACCTGCCGCGCTCGGCGGTGAATTGATAGTGCGAGCGCAGCGGCCCCGGAATGTTGGATGGACCGCCGCCGATGTATAGCACGATCTTGCCGCGCAAATCGAGCCCCGCCAGATCGTCGTACTGCATTTCGGGAACGGTGAGCGCGTAACCGGCAAACACCACTTCGGCGTTCACCAATGGCGCGGGATCGATGCGCGTGCCGATGATGGCGTCCTCGCCGAGCACCAATTCCTCGGACTCGCCGTTGCGTATCAGCGTGAGGCTGGATTGCGTCTCATTCAGACGCCGCGCGTGGAAGTGTACGGGCTGGATGTAGCCTTCTGTGCCCGCCGGTTTCAAGCCCGCGCGCTCGAATTCGCCCGCTACATAAGCGGCGGCTTTGCGATGTCCGGCGCTGCCGGTGTCGCGGCCTTCCAAGCGGTCGTCGGCCAGGAATTGCACATGACTCCACCAACGGCGGCCATCCGGCGCGCTGGCCAGCAAGGCCGCCGCCAGGGCCACAGCCAGTGTGAGCCGGCGAATCACTTCTTTCCCTTCGCCTTCTTGTATTCCTCGCGCATGGCCTGCATCTGGCGGGCGTGACCTTCGGCGTGCTGCGCCAGCAGTTCCAGTTGGTCGCGCAGCGTGATGGCGCCGCGTTGGCTGTGATTGCCGGTGCGCGCATAAGCGGCTTCGGGCAAGTCCTTCAGCAGTTCGTAGTTTTCGGCGCGCAGCCGCCGGAAGGTTTCGAGCGACTGTTTGGGCTTGCGGCGGGCGTAATCCAGGTTCCGGGTCCAGGCATCCTGGTCAAAGGCGATCAGGGTGGGGTGGTCTTCCGCGACGATCTGGCGCATGCGGTGCGCGCAGACCAATTCGGAATCCGCGACGTGCGCGATGAGTTGCCGGATGCTCCATTTGTCGGGGGCCGGCGTGAAATCCTCCTCCTCGCCAAACACCCCGGTCAGGACCATCGCCAGCAACTCGGGGCCGCGGCGGAAGCGCTCCAGTAAGTCCGATATGTCACTCATAAACGCCCTTTCTTATCCGTGTGCATCTGTGTTCATCCGTGGCTCAAATCCTTAATAGTAGTCCGCGCAACTCAGATAATATCCGCACTTTGTGCACACCATCTTGCATTTTTGCTGGACCAGGCGCGTGGAGCACACCGGACAATAGAGCATCGGTTCCTCCTCGGATTTTTGCTCGGACGGTGCCACAGGCTTAAGGCTATTATATCCGTATGAAAGCGGGCCGGGGCCTTGGAAACATTATTTGACGAACCCTCCACGTTCGACCGCGAGGCGCTGGCCGGGCGGCTACGGGGTCTCGCCGCCCAAGGCATCTACCTGGGCGGCAGTTCCTGGAAGTACGAAGGTTGGATCGGGCAGGTGTACCGGCGGGACAACTATCTGTCGCGGGGCCGGTTTTCGCGGAAGCTCTTCGAAGCCAATTGCCTGAGAGAATACGCGGAGACATTTCCGATCGTCTGTGGCGACTTCGCCTTCTACCAGTTTCCGGCGCCGGAATTCTGGGCCAGGTTGTTCGGACTCACCCCGGAAGGCTTTCAGTTCGCCTTCAAGGTGCCGGAACAGATCACCTGCAAAATGTTCCCGTCGCACGCGCGCTACGGGCCGCAGGCCGGCCAGGAGAACGAAGCGTTTCTGAACGCGGAGATGCTGAAAGAAATGTTCCTGCGGCCGCTGTGGCCGTACCACAAGAAGACCGCCCTGCTGATCTTCGAATTCGGCACGTTCTCCAGGCGCGCCATCGCCGAACCGGGCGAGTTTCTGGAGCGCCTGGACCCTTTCCTGGCAGCGCTGCCGCCGCATTTCCGCTACGCCGTGGAAGTCCGCAACCCGGAGTTTCTGGAGCCCGAATATTTCGGCTGCCTGCGCGCGCATGGGGTGGCGCACGTCTACAACGCGTGGTCGCGCATGCCGGAACTGCGGCGGCAGATCGAAATTCCGGGCTCCGCCACGGCCCCCTTCCTGGTCAGCCGCGCGCTGCTGCGGCAAGGGCGGCCCTATGAAGAGGCGGTGGCCAAGTTTTCGCCCTATAGCGAAATCCGCGATCCCCATCCGGCGGCGCGCGACGCGTTGCGCATCCTGATCCAGCGCGCGCGGGACGAGCGCCACATGGCGTTTCTGTTCGTGAACAACCGGCTGGAGGGTAATTCGCCGCTAACCATCATGGCGGTGACGGATCCCGACTAGTACCGGTGACCGGGCCACACGACTTGAGCCGACGGATCTTAGAAAAGCTAAATTCCATCGGCGTTTATCTGTGTTCATCGGCGGCCAGGATATGTGTTCTCTTCCGGCCCATTCGAAAATCAAAACCAATAGGGGCCGCCGATGAACGCAGATAAACGCCGATGGAAAAAAGTCTTTCGGCAACAGCGCTTTTGTGTCGCACAACCACTAGTACTGGTGACTGGGCCACCGTCGCCTTCGGCGTGGTAAGCTTGCCCAGAATCGGAGGAGAGATGAAAGTATTTAAGCTGCTCGCAGTCAACGTGCTATTTCTTATGCCTGCCTGCTTGTGTGCCGATTCGCACGCTTCCGTGGTGGCGTCCGGCATCTCGTTCGACACGCCGGGCTCGATAACTCCTTTCAACATCGCTAAGGGCGAATTAGGCGCGGCGTTCTTTGTACCTATCGGCGGCTATATCATCGGCGTGCCGCACGGCACGGGCCAGATCTGGCAGGCGGTGGCCGACCCGGACTGCATCTGCGACGGTCCCTGGGCCATCAACGTTCTGGACGCGAAGTCGGGCGGTACGCTGGGCAGTATTGCTCTGACGTATAGCGCTTATGCGATGATTTTCGATGCGGCGGGGCAGTACGCGTACGTTTCACTCTTTAACGGGGACCTGCTCAGGATTGCCGTCGCTTCCCGCACGATCGTACAGACTGTGTCCCTGGGCGCTTACAATTACGGGCCCATGGTCTTGTCGAGCGATGGCTCGCAGCTTTTCTTGGCGACCTCCAAGATATTGGTCCTGAATCCCCAATCGTTCAAGATCGGCGCAACTATTCCGGATACCGGCGCGATGTTTGTCTTCGGCACTACGCTGTTAGTCTCCAGTGGAACCCAAATGACCTACTTCGACACGGTCACGCTGCAACAAACCAACAGCGCGGTGGTTCCGGCCAACAGTTCGATCTTCGGTGTAAGCCCGGATGGCAGCAAAATTTATATCTACTCGAGTTGCGGTTGTGGCAGTCCCGACACAATGGAGATCGTGGATTTCTCATCGGGGCAAATACTAGTCACACAGGCCTTTTCCGAGGTAGACCTGACCAGCGTGTTTCTCTCGCCGGATGGAAGCGAGATCGTGGTGGCATCCAGCGCCGTGCTGCTGGTGGATCCCAATACGCTGGCCACCATCAAGGCCATCTGGGCGGTTGGAATTCCGAACTCCGCCGCCTATCTTGACTCGAATACTCTGCTGATGCTCAACACCAACACAGGAGCCATGATGGTGGTCGATCAAGCCAGCGCACAAGTGACCGCCACTTTTCCGCTAGGACTCAGCCCGCTTTCCGGCGAGGTCGCGGATCCGCAACGCGGCCTCGTCTACGTGGGCGGCTACTATTATGAAGACGGCACGCCGAACGTGGTGAGCACCAAGTTGAACCGGATCGTCGCGAACCTTGGGATTTACGGCGGCTTCGCTCCGGCGGCCGTCGCCGGAGACCAACTTTACGGAGTGGTCAACGGTGGGACGGATGTCTATAACCTCGCGACCGGGACTTACCCCTACTTGTCGGCGCCAGTTACCGTGCACCACGGCCAATACCTATTCACGGGCCCGGGTGTTGCTCCACCCGATGGGAAGACTTATTGGGAGCCATTTGCCGTCGATAACAGCAACGGTGGCGCGCTCGGCAGCGGCGTGGCGGTTTATGCTACCGCGACTAACATCTTAGCCGGTAAGATTTCGCTGCCTCTCACTTATGGACCCTCTGTGTTCAGCCCGGATTCTACTTTGGTGTACATTGCCGGGCCCCAAGTCATCGCGGTCTATAACACGTCGACTTTGCAGAAAACCGCCACCTTCGACTACACCACCACTTTCACGGCGCTGTGCATCTCGCCGGACGGCTCGCTGCTCTACGCCACGGATGGCAGCGCCATCTATGTTCTGGATGCGGCCACCGGCGCGCAGCAGCGGACCTTTGCACTGCCGGCGGCGGTCGCGGGGGTGATGGCCATCTCGCCCGATGGGACCGCCCTTTTTCTTGCGGAATCGGACGAGAAGAAGGTGGTGGACATGGTGGACACGGCCAGCGGCCAGGTGACCCCGGTGCCCGTCCCCTATCCGCCGAGCAGCATTGTGGTCATGCCGTGAGCGTGGGCCATGTTAAAATACGGCTTTCCCCGCCCAGCGGGCCCGTAGCTCAGTTGGTTAGAGCGCTACCTTGACACGGTAGAGGTCTGGCGTTCGAGTCGCCACGGGCCCACCATATTCTTCAATGGTTTGCACGCTCTAACGCCCGAGCCGCCGAACCACATTCGAACCACATTCTTTCTGGTTCGGGTTATTGCGGCTTCCCATCCGCCGTCCCGAAGATGCTGTCCAAGATCGCCTGAACCTGGGCCGTTTCCCTTTCGGGGTCCGTCAACGTGTACAAGAAAGTCATATCCAAACTACCGTGCCCAGCCGCCTTCTGGGCTTCCAACGGCGTTGCGTTGCCGACATTCTGCCGCCACGTAATGTTCGTTCGCCTGAAGGCATGCCATCCGAAGCCGGGGTAGTAGAGGCCGAGCCTCTTCAGGATGGGCCGGAATTCGAACCGCAGGAGGTCCCTGTCGTCCGCAGGCATCACACCATCCTCTCCGATGAAGATGAATTGATCCCGAGCCTGTGGGCCAGGATAACGTCGCCGTAACTCTTGAACCAGCGACCCAAGTTGGGGACTTCGGGTTGAGTTCGCCGACTTGGTTTCACCCTCCTCGCTGAGATCGCCCCGGTACCAGCGACGCCGGATGTGAAGCTTACCGGAATCGAAGTCGACATCCCCCCATTTGAGGCCTAGTGCCTCGGAGACCCTGAGTCCCAACCCGACCAGCACCAGGATTAAGAATCTGGTACGGTCGTTCACCGCCGCCAGGATCGCCCTGAGTTCCCCGACCGTGAGTAACTTCTTCTCCCGGACCTCCCGCTTCCTGCCTATCCGAACGCCCTTGGTGGGATTCTCCCCGGACCACAGCTTCCAGTTGGCGGCGGTGGTGAAAATCGCCGACAATACGGCCTTGAGATCCGTACGGAACCACCAACTATATCCATCGGCATTCTTGGCGTTGAGCCATTCCTCAACCAGTGACCGGTCGATGTCGCACATGCGGAGATCACCGAACGCCGGTAGGATATGGTTTTCGATCTGGGTCCGGTACTTGTCCTGCGTGCCGGAACCGAGTTGGGGAACACGCACATCCACGAACCGGCGCACGATATCCTTGAACCTGATTTGCGACGTGACCAACACCCGACCCGAGTTCACCACTTCCAGCAACTCGGCCCGTGCCTTCAACGCCTCCTTTTTCGTGGTCTCGTCCGTGAAGCCAAGGGTCCTGGACTGCCTCTGAAGCCGTCGGCCCTCCGGGCTGATTATCGGAACGGAAACTCGGATGAAGTAAAAGGGCCTCTTCACGTCCTTCCGGACTTCAAGTTTTGGATTTTGGTATTTTCGCGGCATGGCATCTCCGTCGCCGCCCAGTATGACACGGAGCCAGTCGCCGTGACAAACACCCTTGCCGCGACACCGTACCGGATTTGAAACCGGAGCCGCCATCAAATGCACTTCACTTTTCCTTGCCGAGCTGCCCGCATACTGACATTACACGCGTTTTGAAGATGGCTGCGATCAATGTTTGGAAGGTATCCCAGATCTGGCACGTTTTCAATGGCTTAGCTGAGGGGGTAATTCTTTGGAATCGAAATTGGTGGCCACCGAAGCCGCTGGTGAAGTTTTCCTGGACGGCCCCGGCCCTCGGTTCCCCCGACCCCAGAAATTCACCCCTGTGCGGCCTTCATCCGTTCCAACGTCGCACACGCCTTCCGATCCTCCACCCGCGCCATCGGATTCCAGCCCCAAAAAGGCGTGGTGCGAACCGGGATTAAAACTTTTTTCCGACTTTTTTCGCGGCCTTTTCGTAGCAATAACGTGAGTGCTGTCTATCATCGTACACGACCCCTAAGTGTGTGTCATGGAGCGAGTTAGCTTGCCATAGCCGCGCCTCGATGGTAGCATTGCGAATGTAAGTAGTCGCTAAGGAGAGTCAGTAACTATATGCCCACCGCAACCACAGTCAGAGGCCGCACCGGCCACCGTTCGGGAATCTGCACCGACCCCTTCCATAAGTGCCCCGAGGCGGGTAAGACCGTCGAACTTATCGCCGCCGGTATGTGCAGGAAATGCTACGACCAGACCCGTACCGCCAAAACCCAAGTCCAAAAGAGACTCCACAAATCACTCGATTTGGTCACGGAGGGCCTCGATTTGGCTGGAGCCACCGAAGAACACTTTAATACCTTCTATCGGGATTACGGCCCGCTCTACGGCGATATCCAAGATGACATTTCCAAGGATCACGCCCGCTACGGGAAGTTGCTCGCCGCCATTAAGGCTGTTGGCGTTCAACGGTCAACACCCTCAACGGTCCAACACAGCCAACAGACTGATACCGCGCCCACCCAGCCGACCGAGGTCGTGCGCGACGATAACTCCGAGACGCCGACCGAAGCCGCGCCTGCGCCTGAGCCGTCTAGACCGGCCCAGCAGTCCACTGAACCGGAAGAGTACCAACCCGAAGTGGACCGCCGCCGCGTGCCGCCCATCAATAAGCGCCGAAAAGGAGCCGCCGCATGAGCAAAACATTTAAACCCAAGCCGTTGGTCCTCACTGACGACACCCATTTGGCCGAGGTTCCCTGGACGGCAGCAATGCAACGGAAACGGGACTTCCTCAGCCTCTTGCCGTATCGTGAATTTGATGAGTGGTGGCATCGGCTAATCTCTTCCATCCCTCCCACCGCCGTGAACGATTGGTTTGTGGATCTGAAAGAGATTAGATCCATCGCCTACGAGTTGTATTTTACCGTTCGTATCGAGCCGAAGGAGAACCCCGGCGGACTCACACTGCTCATGGAGTTCTGGGTGCTGATCATCACCAGGGCCACCCCGAAAAGGAATGATCCCACGCGTCAGGCCGTAAACGCCGTCCATATGTGGCTCGCGTTAGTAGGCCCCGCGCGGAGCGGTATGGAGGACAGTGAGCCTACACCGGCGGGGATGGCCGGGACACTCGACAGGTGGCTCCACAGCTTTTTTTACAGCCGGTGGGAGGATTTCCAGAAGCTACGTATCCCCGGCGATTCCACGCCCGCTGGAAGGGTTAACTAGGCCCCGACAGCGACCCTGCCCGGAGGATACCAGGACTGCGTCCGCTGGCGATTAGACATTCCGAAGCCTATTATCCCGGTGCTTTGAAATGAACGTGCGGAGCAATTCAGGGCTGGCTAACAGGTGGCGGAGACCGCCCAAAACTATCCAGGGCCAAGAGGCATTGGACACCAGGCGGGCCGTGGAAATCGTTTCTGGCCCCCACAGGTGGCCTTCCGAAGGCCATCAGCCGGGATGCCAACGAGACCTTGCGGACGTGCCTCCGGGGCGGATCTGGCGTGGGCTGGATGGCTTACACTTGAGAATAGAGGTTTAAGCGTTTGCCGGTTCCGCCAGAAGTTGCGTTCGACAGGTTTTTCCAGGAACAGTGTCCCTACAAACCGCCTGTCCGACCCGAGGACCCAGACCCGCGGCTTTACCGAGGCAGAGACGCCCTCAGCGGGTTACAGCCAATACTTGAGAGACAGCTTCGTCTCTTTCAACACACATTCAACGAGGCACTCCGAAACGAAAAGCGAAATGTTCCGGAGCACGTTGACCATCCGCCGTTTCATGTTGACTACGTGGATTCTAGCATTGACAATGCCTTGGCCTTCCGTTACGAGGGTTACTCGTTCATTGGCATCACTGTTCCCCTGATCTATACACTGTCGCAAGTGTGCCTGCGGCTGAGCACGTCGGAGACGGTGGCCAGGGTGCTGGGTGTCGAGCCGTCGAACGAAGAGTACAACCTGCTTCAGGCCGTGTTCAACATGGTGATCAGCTTTGTTGTAACGCATGAGTGGACGCATCACGTTCACGGGCATCTGGAACACTCTGAGAACATCTTCCCTCATGAGGTGTTGGATACCGGCTGTAACGGAGACCTAGCGGGGCAGGTCAAGGAACTTGCGGCTGACGGATACTCCGTCTATCACGCTTTGGCTAACTTTATAGACGGCGATGGCAGGTCTATGCTGAGACTGATTGGCCTTGATAGTGAACAGGCCAACATACAGGATAGGGTGCTGTTTGACCTATTTGTCATCGCTGTCGGGGCTTACTTGTTTGTGCGCCCCGCTCCTGAGTTGAGTCAAGTCGATGTCTTTACACTCACGCACCCACCGCAAGCGGTGCGGATGAATTTCGTGATGCTCGAAGCGATGGGGTGGTGCAAGCAAAACCGGCCCGAACTTCAAGCTTGGATGACGGCGACTCGATTTCAACAGCTTATGAACGCTGCGACCAGGGCTACATTGGGGATGAGTGGTGGGCAGGTTTGGGGTCGTCAAGCTGCATTTATGAACTCCGAACGTGGCACCGAATACATGAGGGCACTAGCCGAGGGCATCGACGCTAACAGGCAGTCTTTAATGGCCATCGGGGTAGAACCCTAGCCGCCTGGGCAATCGATATAGGCGATTGCGTGAAAGAGTATGTGGAGTCTCGGATCGTCGATGCCGCCGGGCCGGGTGGATTTGGGCCGCCGCCTGCGCTGCTTTCTCAGAGGATAATCGGAGGTGACGTGAGCGGGTGGGGACGTTTGGCCTGTTCAAGCGCCCGAGGAAGTGGACCGATGACTACGAGGAAGGAAAAGCTGAATCCCGAAGACAAGGCCTGGCTACAGGCATACTTAAAACTCTGCCAGAGGCGTTCAACTTCGACTTCGAAGAATCCACTCGAAACCTGATCGAAGACCAGGGTCTCCAGTGGGTCAAAGACCACGAGGGTCTACTGAGGTTGGAGGCAGAATGCATCGCGGCACTTTAGTCGCCAGTTGGTTCCCGGATCTTGCTGGGTATTTTGCTGAGTGACCGGCGGGCGGGGTTCTAGCTTTCCCTCCTGGGCTGGTGGCCTGGACGGGTGGCGGAAGATGCCGGGAGCGAACCCCCGCTTGCATTCGTAGACAAATTGGGACATTGATAATACTTGAGACGCTGCAAATGGGATACTGTGCATTTTGCCGAACGCCACTCATGGGAGAACCGGAAGCCTGCCTGGATTGTGGGAACCGCCGCTTTCGTTTCCTGACTGGGAAAATTCAAATTGATCCAATCGATCCAGCACCGCCGCCTTCATGGTATGGGCCAGTAACTTCGAGTGAGTTTGCGGAAGCGATCGCCGAAGGGAGCTTAACATACGAGCAGGCTCGTGAGCGGATGCGAAACATCCCAGTACGGAAGTTGATGGAATACGTTGACACCCGCACGGGGCCAACGTGGTGGGAGCCATACGACGCAATCGATTTCAAAGTGATGCAGTTGAAAGACTTCAGCGGCCTATAGCCCCAAGGTCACCTGGTGGTCACGACGTTGCCAGTTCCAGCGCCGCCGCGAAAGTTCGTGGGCAGTTCCGGGGTCGATCATACAAACCCGTGAACTGAAGCGAGCCATCATAGTTCGGCTGATGACTCGCGGGCACGATTCCAGATTCTACTGGGGTGTGTTTCGGCGACATTCGGGCCGGTGTACCAACACCTCTATCGAGCACAAACGATTCCGAACTGAAAACACGAGCTCAAACCCAGCCCAGCACGGTGTACCGAAACCAATTCATTCTGGTCCGGGCAATTCAGCCTGAAGATATTACCCATTTACGGCTTTGGAGCTTGTGGGGTTGAGGGCGGCTTCCGCTTGGTCAAAATACCCCCGCCCTCTACAACCATCCATTTGTTGCCTGTGAAATCCGGGTCCGGTTTATTGAATTGTGGGAGAGGCTGATCGTCAGCAAATATGCGGCCATCGCGCTCTAACAGGGAGTGAATGATGTCCTTGTCGCTCTTATCTGGGAAATAGGAGGCGGTTAATTCATGAGTCTTCAGATTATCTGGCGGATCGGCCCAAAAGAAAACGACGAGGTTCTGAACGGTGGCATAAGAATCCTGTGGCTGGGCGTAGACATGCCATTGTAGCTGAAGAGTTTGTGGAATAGGTACCGATTGTAATAACAGAAGCACGATGGTCATGTTCCCACCTGCTGGCGGAGGGAGCACCTTGTAACGTTCATTGGGAGGTTGGCCGGTATGGAAATACTCCACGAGGTGGGAACCGTTCCTGCTCCCATGTGGATAACTGCTCCCAGAGCGGATCGAACTCATGGAGGGTCGCCTCTACGTCGTGGGCATTGACGCTTTCTGCGTCGATGGCCGCCAGCCGCTGGCGAAGCTCTGGCAATCGGTTGCTCAGGTGCGAGACGCGATCCTGGAGTTCGGCGAGGCGTCGGGTGGCAGTATCGGCCGAACAACCGCCGTTGCCGGCAACCGAGACAGCCTCCTTCATCTCCTGAGCGATCCCTTTGAGTTCCTGTTCGATATCCGTCTTTTCGTGTTCTAGCTGCGCCGAATCCTTCCGTTGCTGCTCGGCAAGTTGTCGTAGGACCTCGCGCAGCATGGCGGGATTGCGGCCAATGCCCCGAAGTTGCTCCACTACCGCATTCTCCAGCGCGGGCGCCGACACGGACCGCGTCTCGCACTGGGTCCAACCCCGTTGATGGGCCTTTACGCACACGTAGTAGCGATAGAGCCGATTCTTCTTGCTGGCGTAGGTGTGAATCATGCCGACATCGCAGCTTCCGCACCGCACCAGTCCTTTAAGCAGAGCGGCGTACTTATTCCCGACGCTCCGGCCGCCGCGCCGGCCATTCCTGTTGAGGGCGCCCTGAACCTTGTTCCAGGTTTCGTCATCAATGATGCGGTCGTGCTCGCCCTGATAGACCTGGCCGCCGTATTCCACTTTGCCCACGTAGATCATGTTCGTGAGCAGGTTGTAGACGCTGTTCTTGACGATGGGTTTGCCGCCTGCTTGACGACCTTCCCGCGTCGTCCAGGTTTTCATCCGCCATCCGCGCCGGTCCAATTCCTCCACCAGCGGAATCAGCGATCCCAGTTCAAGATAAAGGGCGAAGATGTCACGCACGCGCTGCGCCTCATCGGGGTTCACAACCAGGGAGCCGCCTTGCGGGGCGACGTCGTATCCCATCACGGGGTTGCCGCCAACCCATTTGCCCTTGCGCCGGGCCGCGCTCATCTTGTCACGGGTCCGCTCCGAGATCATTTCCCGCTCAAACTGGGCGAACGACAGGAGGATGTTCAGGGTCAGCCGGCCCATGGAACTGGTCGTATTGAACTGCTGCGTCACCGAAACGAACGTCGCGCCGTGCTTGTCGAGGATTTCCATGATCCGCGCGAAATCGAGCAGCGATCGTGAAAGCCGGTCGACCTTGTAGACCACCACGCAGTTCATGTTACCGGCCTGAACGTCGGCCAGCAGTCGCTTCAGCGCTGGGCGATCCATGTTGGCGCCGGTATACCCGCCGTCATCGTACTTCTGTGGGAGCGCCACCCAGCCTTCCGGGCGCTGGCTGCTGATGAACGATTCGGCCGCTTCGCGTTGCGCGTCGAGCGTGTTAAAGGCTTGGTCGAGCCCTTCCTCAGTCGATTTCCGTGTGTAGATCCCGCAGCGCACATCCGCGCGCCCAGTGAAGCCGTTGCCATTTTCCTTCGGTCTTCCGTTAGCGCGCACGACGCGCCTCCTTCTCCAAGCCGAAGAACGCAAAGCCGTTCCAGCGCGTGCCGCTGATTTCGCCGGCGATAGCACTGAGCGACGAGAATCGCCGGCCATCGTATTCGAACCCGTCATTCAGCACTTTCACTACGATGGTCGCGGCTTTGTACTGCTTCACGATCAAGCTGCCTGGCATTGGAAGCCGCGCATCGTGCGTTTGCACCACCGCCGTTGTAGCGGTCTGATCCAGCGGGATCCGGGCCAGTCGCCGGGCAGCGTTTTCAGAGATGCGTAATCGCAACTCCGTCCCGCGGGCTATGGCGATGGCGTATTGCCGGGTCGATTCCGGCAGGCCACCTTCCTTCGCTGCTTGCAGATGCCATGCGATTTTGCGCCGTAGATGTTGGCAGTTTGCGATCGGATGTTCCGCGCCGAACAATTCTCGGTGCACGGCTTGCAATTGTGGCGCGTTCATCCTTGGTAGGTCCCCAATCTGTGGCATTTTCCCGTGTTTCGTCATCGCTGTGCTTACTCCTTTCTCTGACCCGTCAACCTCAGTTCATGAAGGCTCGTTTCGGCCGCGTTAGCAAGTCCCTCTGTTGACGGAAGCGGCCTGGGAGTCGCCTGAATAAGCCGGATTTTGACGCGCCGCCGATACGCCGTCGCCAGCAGCGCCGCGATCTCGTTGATGACGTCCTCAACCTTGGGTTCATCTCCGCCCTGCATACGTTTTGCCTCCTTGGGCTTGCAGCTTGGCGGAGAAGGGGGGTGGGCGCGGACGAAAGGCCGCTGCTTTTCGGCAGTTGTGGTTGCTCGATCCAATGTCCAGCACCCACAACGAGTTCCGTTTGGCGGCCTGCCCGCTGTCTGGTGTTACAGGGCGCGTTCGCGCCCCTGTCAACTAATACTCGGGCAAGTTGGAAAATGTGCACATACGATTGCCCAGGCTCAACCCCCCTGTCAACAAACGCCTCCTGTCAACAAGAGAAACAAGAGAATTCGCAAGTAAAAACGCGGGGGCCGGCCGCAACCTTGGGGCTGAGTTCGGACGCCCGCCAAGTCTGACTTCAAACCAGAGAGAACGCGCGGCGCGCAAAAAGCCGCGGAATGTGGCGGATACGGGCGAAGGGAACGGTCGGCGATGCTGTCAAGAAAACTGGCCCATGGGGTTGGGGCGAAAAGGCGGTGGCTCCCCAAAAACCAACTTTTCCAACTTCCTCTCCTGCATGGAGACGTTTCTAAATCATTGATTCTAAACAAAGCCACGCTCGTTGCGCCTATTGAGTGTTCACCGAACCAGTCTGATCCGGGCCCGATTAGAAAGCCTAAATGCCGGCCGCCGGAAGCTGGTGGTAGTCGAACCAGCCCACGCCGCTGTAGTTGCACACCGGCGCCGTGCTGACCTTGTCGGTGGAATGCGAATCCGCGGGCAACCTGATATTTCAACCCTATATCGGTAGCCAACCATTCGTCGACTCTCCAAGAGCCTGCTCCCGTGACATTTCCTCTGCCCCACCACGCACTCTGAGGGCAGACAGACCAATTGTCTCGGTGGCGGCGAAAAAGGGCACCGTTTTGGCGGCGAAGTGGTCCCCTACCCGTAGGCCGTTCGGCATGAGCCTTTCCCTCTTGTCCAGAAGGTGTTGTCAGAAAGGCCCGGAGCCGTCAAGGGCGCGCCGTTGTTGGACGCGGCGCAGCGAACCCTTGACGGCGAGGACCGTTCTGAGATGATCACTGAAGAGGGAAAGGCGGGGCGAAAGGGTCGGCGAAACGTGGGCCGCCAAAATGGTACCCTCGCCCACCGCCTCTAACACAATTGTCGGGTTTGTCCGGTGTCTCGTGGCCATGCAGACGCGGTTTGCGAGATTCTGATGATCAAAACCGGTCCAGAAAATGCCCATTTAGTGTCTTTTGGGGCCACCCTGTGACCCAGTTTTCCAGCATCCGCGAGCTATCTTGTTGGAAAATAGGCGTTCTTGTGCTGAAAAAAACCACCAAACCTGAACATCTGCGGACATCGGTGGACAGTCTGGCCTCCCGAACCCGAATTATCGCGACGTTGTATTTTTCTTCACATTTCCCAATACTCCAAATGGCGCGGTGGGATGTATACTGGCCACAACTGGGTATCCGAAATAAGACTCGAGATATGCCGTCTCGCAGCGCACCAGAAAGGGCCAAGAATGAAAAGAATCCTCAGCCAATGCCTCCTCTCCGCCGGTCTAGCCTGCTTAGCCACGGGCGCGTACGCCGCAAACAGCAGTTGTCCCACTCAGTTCAATCCGGGGTCCTTCACGAAAGGCAATTTTTTTGCCAATTTCAACAGCAATTGCTATTTGATTCCCTTCTCCACGGGCTCCGGGTCCGCGCATCAATGGGGCGACCTCGACACATATTACAACAAAATATATTTTCAACTTAATCCGGACATACCTCCTTACCAGCTCGTTATTTTGGGGGAATTTCCGAATGCGCGCTACTTTTCGATCTCTATCAACGACGACCATTCGGCGGTCAGCCAACATCTTACGGATGTAGACATCGTGCCACTAACATCCGGCGATATCAATCCGTACCAACCGGGTGTGGCATTCGTTAGCGGACAGCAGTATGCCGTGCCTGTTAATCTGGGCGGCACTCCCGGCGCTCTGGAGCCGGGCTGCACGACCAACGGGACCAACTTCGACGTGAATGCCATGGACGGCACCCAGCGCCATCCATTCATGAACTGGAATTTCGATACGGCATTCTTCCACGCTAACCCCACCATGCCCACTGCCAACGGGGACGTATACGGCACCACGGCGCTGGGCGGGTTGGGCAACGGCGGAACGTTTTTCCGTTTCACGGCCGGCGGCACGTTGACCACTCTGTATAAGTTCTGCTCGGAGAGAAACTGCACCGCATCGGATTCGCAGTCATCGCGCAGCCGTCCGCCGGCCAACCGGGGTTCGGGAGCCGATCGGGAAAGCGCCGCTTTCAAGGCTTAGTAACTCATTTTGAAGGGCGGCCGAGTATGGCCGCGGCCGGCTGTAGCCGGCGTTTTCAACTAGGAGCAATATGCCCTATCGGAAATTGCTGAGTGCCGACCCTGCCACGAACGGCATCCTGGCCAGGATGGAACGGGAAGACTATGACGCATTGATGCGCAATGCCAAGGTCGTTTTCTTGAAATTCCGAATGCGGCTGGTGCGCCAGGACGAGAATGTGGATGCCGTTTACTTCCCCTTATCCTGCATGGTGTCGCTGTTGGTCACCACGGATGGCAGGCCGCACGTGGAAGTGGCTACGGTCGGCCGGGAGGGAGTTGTGGGAGCCTCGGAGCTGATTCAAGGGCAAGGCGCGATGGGACTGAATCTCGTTCAGTGACCTGGCTACGCGGTGCGCGTCGAAGCCTCTGCGTTCGGGAAACTGCTCGACAGCCGGCCTGCCGTACAGAAACTAATCTCTCAGCATTTCTACGCTTTGACGCGGCAGATACTCTATGGAGCGGCCTGTAACCGGCTCCACACCATGGAAGAGCGTTGCGCCCGGTGGCTGCTGATGACGCACGATTCGAGATCATGCTGAGCCTGCTCGAAAGTCCGGAAGGAACCTTGGTCACGGCGGCGATCCGCGACATCAGCGTGCGCAAGGTTGCGGAAAAGCGTCTGGAGCAGATGGAGAGCAGGTATCGCGGGCTGCTGGAGGCCGCTCCGGATGCCATGGTGATCAGCGACTCGGATGGACTCATCCTTTTGGTCAATGCTCAGACAGAACGATTGTTCGGTTTTGGTACAGCTACTATATGTGAGAAATCGGGACAGGACTAACAAATCGAAGAAGTGGTCGAATCGACTGTCCCAAAATCCCGAACTCAAGAGGCGGGGTTCCAGGTGGGCGTCTCGACGCGCCAGCAGATCTCCGGGCCAAGAGATGTCTAGTCTCGATCCTGGAGGCCCCAAGGTGCCATGAATATCGGATAGTATGTGATTCGCAAAGTGGGCAAGGCGGGGCGCAGATTTCTATGAAACGGATCGTTTTCTATTCCTGGCAATCGGATTTGCCAAACTCGACCAATAGGGGCTTTATCGGCGACGCCCTGGAAAACGCCGTGGCCGGTATTCACGCCGACGAGACGATCGCGGTCGAACCGGTCGTGGATCGCGACACGCAGGGCGTTCCCGGTGCGCCGGATATCGCGTCAACAATCTTCGCCAAGATCACGGGCGCTGATGTCTTCGTTGCCGACATATCGATCGTGGGACGGAACGAGAGTCGTCCCACTCCCAACCCGAATGTTCTGATCGAACTGGGCTATGCGTTTAAGGCCCTCGGCACGGAACGGGTCATTCTCGTGTTTAACCGGGCATTCGGGAAAATAGAGGAGTTACCGTTTGATCTGCGGATGCGCCGGGTGCTCGCGTACGAAATGGAAAGCGCCGGTCCGCCGAAAGCTCCCGAGAGGAGAACGCTGGAGAAGCAATTCGATGCCGCGATTAGAGCGGCACTGCAACATCAATCGGCCGATCAAACCGCTCCCGCGATTCCGTCAATAGCGGCCATGGAGAACCAGGCGCCAAATCGGCTCATCGTGCTCCGGCGGGACCTGGAAACAGTTCTACGAAGGCTCGATAATCTCCAACCCAAGCGATATCGGGAGGGTGGCAGCATTGACGATCTGCTAAAAGGCCTCGACGCCACCCAGGAGGTCGTCGCAGAATTCACCAAAATCGCAGACATGGTGTCAATGATGAGCGACGATGGCGCAACGGTCGAAGTGCTTCGGTGGTTTGGGAGCGTCTTCGAGCGATACAACAAACCGCAAGGCTTCAATGGCCGCTTTCTCGCTTCTGACGAGGACTATTTCAAGTTCCTTGGCCACGAACTGTTCGTCTCGTTCGTGGCAGCGCTACTACGGGAGGAACGTTGGAATCTCATCGAAGACATTCTCCGTCGGCCGATTTCCATGAAGTACGTGCCGGACGAATACGGTCCTGGTATCGTGGACTGGCGTTACGCCTCTGAGCCTGTAGTGTCGATCATCGATGAATCGCCACGACGGCAGCGGATCTCCTTTCACGCGGACATCCTAAAAGAACGGCACACGACAGGCGGGTTGGCGGAAGGAATGCCAATGGAAACTCTAATGGCCGCCGACTACTTCCTGTATTTGTTCGGCGAGATGTCCCAGGAGGCGTGGAATCGGGGCTTCTTCGCATGGAATCCATGGAGCGCCCTCTTTTTGAAACGTGCGCCCGTTTTCCTGCGGCATGCTGAACACAGGCAAGTGGCGGAAACATTGGTACGGGTGTTTAGACTCCCAAGCGTTGAGGAATTCAGAAATCGGCTCAGAGAACGCGCCCCGCACCTTCGGCAATTGTACGGTCGTGGTTTCTGGGATGATCCCTTTAAGGAAGAATACGCGGCACGCTTTGGAACGGTCTAGTTATCAGAAGCGCTGCGACGCATGTTTCGATTTCGAAAAGTCGCGCGATGGCGGGTTGGCTAAATTAACACGTTTTAATGAGCGGTCCGGAGCGACCCGTTTGGATGGTACGCTTACAGAGAACCGAGGAAGCCAAAATGGAAATCCCGGTTCGCACTGGATTTTCTCCTACGGGTGGCAGTAGAACGTACAAACGAAGGCGGCTAGGAAGCCAAAGGAGACTCCATGGAACGCAGGTTGAATCGGTTACTTCTGGGTGTTGGCAGATTGTCGTTCGCTGCACGAAAGAGAGGACCAATGCGAGGAATAAGTAGCCTAGTAGCTATGGCCGCGATCATGAGCGGAGCGCACTGGCTCCTCGGCCAGCAGCCGCCTCCTTCCGTGACTGGTACGGAACTTCGAAATGAAGATGTCCTCAAGATGGTTAAGGCCGGACTGGATGATTCGATAATCATTTCGAAGATAAAGGTTTCGCGAACGCAGTTTGATACTTCAACAGACACCCTGATCGCGCTGAAGCAGAGCGGCCTGAGTTCCGCAGTGTTAAAGGCGATGACTGAAGCGTCGGTCCAACCGCTCACCGAGGCGCGCAGTCAAAGTGAGGCGTCCAGCCCTGCTCTACCAAAGAGTTATGGTTGCTTTCTGCTCGACGGCACGCGGTATCAGCCGCTCACACCTACGAAGATCAGCGTAGTGGTAGGGTTGGCCCTCCGTACCGGGGGGAACAGCTTCGCCGTCGACGGGTTCGACGGAGATCCACCGCAATCGGCCGTCGCAGCTCTTTCAGAACTGCTCCTCTACCAACAAAATGTCGACATAGCATCTGTTCGCTTCGCCAGACTTGAATTTGTTCGTAGCCTACAGGCCCACCAGTTCAATATAGCGACCGCCGTGAACCCTCAGCCGAACTTGTACCCAGCGCTTTTCGGCGTTGAGTACAACCAAGTTATCCCGGTCGATCTTTGGCGCCCGCTGGCGGAGGGCGTTCCCTTCCATACCGAGCCGGTCATAGAGCGGAATGGCATGTTCCGTTTGATCGCGGAGTCCTCGCTCTCCCCTGGCCGGTACGCCATCTTCGTCGGAGACTCGATTCATGCATCTGGAATGATCTTCGCTACCAGCGGCGGCCAGGCTGGCACAGGTTTCTACTTCGAGGTTCGTCCGCCGGGGGCCCAGGGTGCGACTTCCAGTCCAACCCCTTACACGGGAGGGGACGAGGGAGGTGAACTCACTTCGGCATGGAATAAGGCACTAGAGCTTGGTAAGCCGGTTGAGATAGGGGCATGTCGCGCTGGGGGGCTGATTAGGGGCGGGCGCACTTGCGGAACGCTCTCGCTCAGTCACGAGGAAGTATCCTTTACTCAATCCAACGGTCAGAAAGTTTTCGCAGTGCCTCCTTCCCAAGTGAAGATTAAGGGCGTTGACCTTCCTGCTGGTGTTTTTTCACTCGAAGTCGGCGGCAAGGTCTCGACGTTCGCGTACGTTCCGACTGGTGTGGACTGCCCAAACGGGGCCTGTCCAGAAGAAGGATTGTTGCAACAAAAGGCTGTAGCCGTTTATGTGGCACAGACTATTCGGAAATTGGCACACAAGTAGCTTCGGGCAGCCGCAACAATAGATGCGGGCATCAATCGCTCCTCGACCGTTTGCGAAAAGGGCCGTTCCGGCGTAGCAATCCCGAACTGGTGCGGGGGCTGCAGGAGACATGTCTTGCCTCCGGCGGCAACGATTGATGCCTTTTGATTGCGCATCGTGCTGATACTGTTTGAACGATGCAGGATCACACCCAGGAAAATGCACTCGGACGGGCTTTCCGCGATCTCTATCCGACACTGAGCGACCAGGAATTGAAGGAAGCGGAAACAAATTTTACCCGCTACTTCGAAATCGCCCTGGAGATTTACCGCGAGCTGCATTCTGGCGCGGGCGCCGTTGACAGTTTTCCGACCGAACGTATCATCAAGGAAAGGTCGAAAGAACTCTCAGAAAGTTAATTTGGTCACACCATGAGCGCATACTTAGCGTATGCCCGGGTGTCGACCCCCCGACAGGGCGAAAAGGGCGTCTCGCTCCCCGAACAGAAAGACGCCATCGAGCGTTACGCCAAACTGCACGGGCTGGAGATCACGCGCTGGTTTGAGGAACGCGAAAGCGCCTCGCACCAAGGACGCCCGGTGTTCAGCGAGATGTTGCGCCTGCTTCAGCGGAGAAGCGATCTTGGCGTCATCATCCACAAGATCGACCGCAGCGTGAGAAACATCGAAGACTGGAGCGATATCTGCCGACTGCTGGACGCGGGCGTGGAGGTCCACTCTGCCACCGAGAACCTGGATTTGCGGACGGTCGCCGGTCGCCTTTCGGGCGATCTTCTAGCCGTCTTCGCCACGCATTTCAGCCGCAACCTCCGGGAAGAGGTAAAGAAAGGGATCTACGGACGCTTGAAGCAGGGATACTACCCCTTTGGCGCTTGGTGCCCATGCCATTCTTACTATGTCTGCGAGGCGTGGCCCGGCATACAGAAAGCAAGTGCTCCGCCAAACACGAAATGCTCGCTGGGCTTTGCGCATTTCTCTGATAATCCAGCCGATTACGAACCCGCGCACGTTCCGCATCTGGCTTCCCGATTGAATCTCGAGGTGAAAGCACTAACCAAAAGGTGAATAGAGGGCTGATGAAAGTGAACGTCCCGCTGGTTTATGTCGGGATGCGCAGTCTGGCCCGCCGGTATATGCGGCACGAGCGCGCCGGCCACACCCTGCAAACTTCCAGACTGCTGCGCGCGACGATTCGGTGAAGGGGCGCATGCCGGATAGCGAGCGCCAGCGCCAGGTGGAAGAGCTGCACAGCGCCGCACTCTAACTCGACGCGGGCAAGCGGATCTCCTGCGCCAGGCCTGTGGCGGCGACGCGGAACTGCGCCGGGCTGTCGAAGCGTTGCTGGGCTGCGAGCCGAAGCTGGACGGTTTCCAGTGTACGTGGAAGTTCCGGACGGTCGGCAACCAGATCAACTGAACGGGACGAAATTCCGCCGACTGCTGGAAAACGCCGCTGGGGCGGCATGGCAGATCTCGGGAGCCGAACATAACTCTCCCGATCATCCGATAGCTATGGCGGAGCGGAGCCGATGAGTGGTTTGCACGGGAGGACCAACGGACTTCCGCAAGCTGGAGCGCACCGGCACCACCTTGCGGGGCTGGGGAATTTTCAACCGGCGAAATGGGGAGTTTTTCAACCGGCGTTGACACTGCCATCGAAGATGATGACCATGCGCCAGCCAGGCGCTGGACCGCGCGAGGTGTTTATGGGTGGTTCCCACGGCCACCAATCCGCACCAGGGTGATCTCGACGAACGCCTCAGCTCGATCCAAGGTCCGTCAACGGCCGTGTGGTTCCGCGCCGATTCACCGAGCAAACTATGCCGCGTGGCGCCGGGAAGCCGTCCCGCCCCAGGCGCGTTCCGGTCTGAAAGAAAACACCCTTAAGCCCGCGCTTTTCGAAACTATGACAGAGGTCCGAGCGATGGATTCTTCGTATCGCCGTGGGTGTTATCATTCCTTGGAGGCCCTAGGTTGTCAGCGTCAACAAGTAATCGTCCAATCTGACATTCCGGGGACCTGGAGACTTGGTTATGAGTGTAGAATCCTGTGGCATCAGTGATCCTGGTTGTGTTAGACCCCATAATGAAGATCGCATCCTGCTCGTTCCGGTGTCGGGTCTGTACGCCGTCTGCGATGGTATGGGCGGGCATAAGCGCGGCGAAGTGGCTGCTGAACTGGCAATTACCGCGCTGCGCTACTATGTGGACGCCTCCCGCGATGGCGATGTGACGTGGCCCTTCGGCTACAATTTCGATGTTTCCTTAAACGCCAACCGGTTGATGACCGCAATCCGCTTAGCTAACCGCGAAATCTGGCGTCGCGCTGGTGAAGAACTGGAATCAGCCGGCATGGGAACCACCATCGCGGCCGTGCTGCTGGAAGATGCTCGCGCGGTCATCGCGAATGTGGGCGACAGCCGTGTTTACCACTTGCGGGACAAACTCCTGACCCAAGTCACGGTCGATGACACCTTAGTTAACAGTATGGCTCAGCGCGGGCTGCTGAATGCTCAACAATTGCAAAACCATCCCATGCGTAATCTCCTGTCACAGGCGGCCGGATCCCAGGAAACGATCGAAGTCCATGTGTGGGAAGAGCAGTTGGAACAGGGCGATGTCTTGCTGATTGCCAGTGACGGCCTCCACGGCGTTATCGGGGATGCAGACGTCTGCTCAATTCTAGATTCTGGAGACGGGATGGAACAGATCATGAACAGCCTTGTGCAAGCCGCGAAGGCTGCAGGCGCGCCAGATAACGTCTCCATCGTCTTGCTGCGGTACAGTTAAACTGGGTTTCTGCGCATGTCCGTGATTGGCAAGTACGAAGTATTGGAGCAAATTGGCACCGGCTCTATGGGGACCGTCTACCGCGCCCGCGACACGATCCTGGATCGCGAGGTGGCGCTGAAGACCATCCGGACTGGCACGGATGTCGATCCCGAGATACGGGTGCGGTTCTTCCGTGAAGCCCGGGCGTGCGCGCGACTGGTCCATCCGAACATCGTTACGGTGTTCGATCTCGGCGAAGCGGACAAGGTCGCGTACATCGCGATGGAACTGTTATCGGGCGCGGATTTCCGGCGCATAATTGAGTTGCGGCCGCCTCTGCCTTTGGAGACCAAACTGGAATTGATGGCCCAGGTCTGCGAGGCGTTGGCGCACGCGCATCGGCATGGCGTCATTCACCGCGACATCAAACCTAGTAATCTGTTCCTGGTTAAAGAACGGCGAGCCAAACTGTTGGATTTTGGGATCGCCAGGCTCCCCAGTTCACAACTGACGGTAGCGGGCCAGATTCTGGGCACGCCCAACTATATGTCACCCGAACAGATCCTGGGCCGACCCAGCGACGGCCGGGCGGACCTGTTCTCAGCCGCCGTGGTCTTCTTCGAGATACTGGTTTATACCCACCCGTTCCGGAGCCAAATCATCCCGCGACGCATTGTCGAGGACGAGCCGGACGCTCTATTCGATCACAATTCCGACATTCCGGCCACACTTGAGCGGGTCTTGGCGCGCGGACTCGCTAAGGACCCAAACCAACGCTACTGCACTGGTGATGAATTCGCAGCCGATATTCGCGCCATCCTGGATGGTTTGCGGCAGAATGCTTCACCTTCATTTTCCCAGATCGAACTGCCTTCCGAGCGACCCTTGCTGACCACCCAGAAGATTCCAGAGCTGACCATATCGCCCGCCGTGCCACAGAGAACTCCGCCGGCAGGCGAGGATCCCGATGAGTGGCGCCTCTCGGAAGTTCTCAGGCTGATGCCAGAATTCGAAGCAGCCCTAACTAAGAAAGAAAAAAACGCGGCGCGCGATATTCTCTCCGAGTTGAAAACCACGGTGGCTTCCGACCCGCGCTTCAGTGAGGCGATGCGCTTATGCGGTAGCCGCTTGGCTGGTCTCGACCTGCCGGTGAAGCAGGAGCCGGACACATCCAAATCCACTCCGTCGGACAAACCCGCGCTGCTCAACACTGATGGGATCGTTCCAATCGATACTGGCAGTGCCGCGGGACAAACACCGTGCTCGGCACTGGAAGGCCCGCGGGCAGAAAATACAGCCGGCGCCGCCACGCCCAGACCGGCCGAAGGCCCAAGCTTAGTTCCGCTGTCTCGAACGCCGGATTCTCGCACTATTCACCAACCCACCTCGTCCAAATCAATCTGGACAGTACGAAAATGGATTGCGCAGGAGAGGAAGATCGCCCTTCTGGCCGCCGCAGCGATCTGCCTCCCGGTGATTCTAATCCTTGGTTTTGTGTCGGTGATCCATCCCGTGCCAATCGAGCCGGCTGTGGCAACCGCGGTAGTAGACCGCAGTATCGTGGGGCTGCATGTAGCGCCAGACTCCGATAAGACCCGAATTACAGACCTGAAGCGCGGTGACCGAGTCAGTGTGATTCGATTGCCGAATTCAAGAAACCAGGAATGGGTCCAGGTGCAGTTTATCGCTAAACGACGGGTTTTCCGCCCCGGCTATGTTAAGGTAATGGAGTTGCGGGACTGGTGGAGCGACAAGCCACAAACCGCTTTGCAACTGGTGGAGAACTTGGGAGCCGGCAAATCTGGAAACGAGCTTGACATTGGGCGCCAACTGGCCCAGCTTCATGCGATCGAAACCCGCTTCCCCAACGATCCGGTATCGCGGAAAGCGCTTCTGGACGCCAGCCTGTTAGAAATGGAACTGGCGAGCCGCAAGAAGGACCACGGTGAGGCGGACAGCCAGTGGCGACCCCACCTGCAAGCTGCCGAAGCGGACCTGGCGAGAATCGAAAACGACCCGGCTCTGCATCTGCAGGCTGAAGTGGCGCAAGCGCAGCAAGCCGTTAACTCGCTGGCTTCTGCCAGCGCCCCAGCCAAGGACTCCGCCGCAGTCGCCGAGAAACCGGTGACTCGGAGCGTCGACAGCATGCTACAGAAAGCGGAGAGGCTGCGGAAGCTCTATGAATACGACGACGCCATGCGGATTGTCCGCGAAGCCCTTAAAATCCAGCCGGGTAGTTTGGATGCCCAACGTCTGCTTGACAAGATCCAGAAGGCCAAAGATTTTGAAACTCGTACAATCCACTGATCGGGCGCGAGCCGCAGACCGGTTTGGCATCCCCGTCCTTCTCCTGTTCCTATGCACCTCGATCCATCCAGCGCTGGGCATTCCGCCGCAAAGTAAGAATGGGCCCGTTAGGAAAGGGGAAGACCCGTTCCTAAAAGGAGGACCATTAACTGTGGAAGACCTCATGATCTTGCTGAAAGGCCTCAAAGAGGAGGTCCTGGATGAGGCCCGCATCGAGGCTGCCGTCCAAAGCCGTGGCCTGAGCCTCGTCTCGACTTCGGAAACTGTGGAACGCCTTAAAGCTGGCGGAGCGTCCGACAGCCTCCTGCAATTGATTCTGAAGCTGGCTCCCCCGCCTGCCCCCACGCCTACGCCTCTGCCAACCGGCGCACTCAGTGCCACTTGTTCGCCGCCAGAATGCCGTGTTCGCGTGAACGGCGCTGAATATCGTGCGACAGAAAACGGCAAGCTGACTATCGGTGGCCTCTCCCTCGGAACTGCTTTTGTGGATTTCCAAAAGGATGGCTATCTTTCCAGGCAGGAAAGCGTCACGATTACGGCTGGAAATGAGTCCCATGTGTCGTCCGTGCTCGAGCCCGATGATGCTACCAAGGCGAGATTTGGCCAGGCACTCCTGGCATCCCTGCTAGAGGCTCTCGGCCGCGAGAGCGGCCTAGCCAGCGAGTACGACTTCTCAGCAAGCGGCTCCGCCAGCCTGTGGGATTCCGAGGGAAGGCTCTCGGAATGGGACATTAGCCTTAAGTTTGGACCGCCCGACCTCGCTGACCTGGAAGTTCGCGCGGCGCTGGGCGACTTCGCGTTGCTTTGCCGTGGAGAAAAATGTCAGCCAAAACCCGGCAAACGATTTGGCGGCAAGCGGATCAAGGGCAGCGAGGCAGCCGAGATAGCCACCAACCTGCGCGTTTTTCGCCGCTATTGTTTACCTTTTCTGCTGGAACAGATCGCAAGCCACGACATGAAGCCCGCCGCTGTCGAGGCTAAGCCGCGCGGCAACGCGGAGCAACACCTGCAAATCGCGAGCAGCGGCGAAGCTTACGAACTTACTCTCGATGCTGAACTGTTGCCTGCGGACGTGACCTACACATCAAAAACCGGCCTCGGCTCGGGCTTACATGTGGCCTATGCCGACTACGTCAAAGTGGGCAAATTGCTTCAGCCGCGTCGTACGCAAATCAGACTTCCCGGGCCCAAGCAGCATGGCATTTCGGTGCGGCTCACCGAAATAACAGCCGGCGCGAATCTGAGGGAGAGAGATTTCCCGCCAAAATAACCGCGACGCGGGAAGGGACTCACCAAGAGCGCGGTACCACCTTGCGGCAATGTTTATTTCCTCTTAACTTGCTTCATTAGGATGAGGGCTTCGGCTTGATGGTCATTCCGGCTGAGCGCGTCAGCGTACTGTTTCAACAACTTCTGCTCGTCCTCCTGTTTCTTCTCCTTCTTTAGACCTTGTTGCACTTCGTCAAAGGTTTTTCTCCCCCCGTCGTGGTTTTTCGCGTATTCCAACGCAACCGCAAGGCCGATCATGGCGTCTATATAGGAACTGTTTTTGTATCCTTCACGTTGCAGCAGTTCAGCTACATCTCGGTATGCTTCAACAGCTTTTGGGTAATTCTCCAAATTGTTGTAGTCTTTAGCAAGCTCAAGCAGCGTGATGCGCTCGTACTCGACATTTCCGGAATTGCGAAAGATTGAGACCGACCGGTCAAGATATGTGACCGCTGTGGGGACTTCTTTCATCTTCTTATAGACATCAGCAAGAGACCGAAGGGCATAGCCAACCTCGTCGCTGGTGGAACCGTAGTTCTCCTCAAAAATATGCAGCGCTTCCTTGCGTAATGGAGCCGCGTCTGGGTACCGATCAGGATCGTTGTAATATACTTCGGCCAATTCGGCTAGCTGGTTTCCGTACTCCACACTGTTCTTCCCGAAGACTTCGCCGCTCAACTTCGCGGCGTTCAAGTAGAGCGTTTCCGCATCTTTAGGGCTCCGCTTCTTCTCGTAAAAATCAGCGAGTTCACTGAGACGCCAGAATGGCGGCGGATCATCGGGCGTATACGCTTGCTCGAACAGTTCCCGGCACCGACCGAAGAACCCCTCCGCGATGGTCATCTGGTCATTGTCAAGCGCAAGGGAGCCACGATTGCATAGAACGTCAGCCAGAACTCGACGCGGAGTGTTAGATCGTCCCTGCAGTAGAGAAGCCGCTCTCTCATAGAACGAAGCCGCCTCCGCATACAACGCAGACGCCTGCTCAGGGGTTTGGCGTCGCGCGGTTCGCCGCTCTTGTGCGACCCTGCCTAACCCATTGAAGCTCACGGCAAGCAGCGGGTCGTCATGGTGGTCCGATTTCTCTAAAATGCGCTGTGCGCGTTCAAATAGACCTTTGGCATCGTCATACTTCTGTAGGTTCAAGCTGGCCTCCGCGAGTGCCTGAAGCGCTGGGACAATCGCAAGGCTACTCTCGCCGTCGGCTTTCTCACGCAGTTGTTCCGCAAGCTGCAAATACTTCAGGACCTCCCGGGGCTTGTTTGCAGCGCGGTGGGCCCGTTGCTCATAGAAAGCCGCAGCGTCGCCGTACTTGCCTTGGTCCGCACAACTCTTCGCCAACTGCTCCAGGAGTCCGTCCAGTGTTACCCCCCCGGCACCCGGTTGCTTCGCAAACACTAACGCACGGCGCAAATATACCTCAGCCTTAGCGGAAATGTGGTTCGATTGCAGGGATTGGGCCAGCTTCTCGATGACTCTGACTGCGTCGGGAGTGAATGGGGCATCGTCTTTCATGAACACGGACAAATACTTATCTGCTTCTTCCAAGTTTGAGCTCTCCACGAGAGAGTCGCCCAGAGAGATAAGACTTGCAATGGTGGTGCTGTCGCTCGGCCCCACTTTCTGCGTGCGAATCTCGAGAGCCTCCCGGTAAGCCCGCGCCGCGTCGTTTGGCTGTCTCTGTGCGAGGTAGCAATCCCCGAGCCTTTGCCAGATGTTTGCGACTGCAATTGTCGCTGGCAGTGGCGGAACAACAACCATGGCGTATATAGCCGCAGCGTCTTTGTACTTGCGCTGGTAATAGAGAGCGTTTCCCAGCGCGAGCCGAATGCGGCCGAGAAGCGGACTGCGGCTCGCGACGGGTAGAATACTCAGCAGAGTCCGCTCCGCGTCGGCATACCGCGTTTGCGCCAATTGAATCTCTGCCAAGACGGTGGACGCCTCCAGCCAGTCGGGATCGTCTGGCTGGGTCTTACCGTGGAGTTTCATCCAAGTTACAAGGAGTTGTTGGGACTCAACGTCCTGATGACCAATGTGCAAGAGAACCGCCAAAGATCGAATCGTGTGCAGGCGTTGCGGATGGTCCTCCCGCAACCGCTTACTCTGCGTGTCGAGGGCCTGACGGTAAGCGCGCTCGGCCTCTTCAGGCTTCTGCTCTTCGTTTAGCACGTTAGCAAGTTCGTACTGGGACTCCGCCACAGCCAGGGACTCCGCGCCGAAGTAGTCGGTTTGGATGCGGAGGGCTCCTCGCACATATCCTTCGGCTGTGGGATATTGCCGCTGCTTGCGGGACAGTATGCCGAGGTGGTCCGAACTAACCGCCAGGTCGGGGTGATTCGGGGGCAGTACCTTGCGAAGATTCCAGGCTTTGTTCAGGGATTCGGCTGCAGCACTCAAGTCACCCTGCGCCAGGTAAAGGAGCCCGAGGTGATCCAAACTGGTTGCGGTGTCCGGGTCTCCGAAAGTCGACTGTCGCGATTCATAGGCGCCTTTCAGGTTTTGTTTCGCTAAGTCATAGTTTCCGTTAGCCAAATAGAATCTCCCAACTGCGTCTCGGACAGACGCGAAAATCGGGCTTTCGGGGAGCTTATTCCAGAACGAAAGGGCCTGCTGCAACTGCGCCTGCGCCTCATCCATCTTGTAATCGGACAACGCCAGTTCGGCCGATCCCAGCCGCGCGCGCGCTAGAATCGGCTGTTGCTCGCCATCGGGCTCTTGCAGGATGGATATGGCCTCAGTGTAGCGCGCCTTAGCTTCCGTATATTTCTCACGTGAGCGTTCCAGGTCGCCCAGAGCCGCGAGTGTGGAGGCATGTTCAAGACGGGCGTGGTCGCCGACTGCGGTCTCGATGGCTAAAGCGTCCTGCAGTGCTTTCTCGGAATCCTTGGGTTGCGCTTTCAACAGAAACAACTCGCCCCGCGTGGTGAGGTACCTGGCTCTGTCCACGATTGCCGCTTCAGGCGTGGCGTTCAGAGCCTCCTTGCACTTGGCCAAAGCGGCGTCATATTGCCCCTTAGCCCCTTCCACTTGGCCCTGAAGGAACAGGGTCTTACCCTTCATTGCCGGGTCCCGCCCGGGCAGCCAGGGCTTGTGCAAGAGTTGATCCGCTGGGTCGAGGTGCCCAAGGAGAATTAGAGCCTCGGCCCAAATAAGGGTGTTCTCGATGTGCTCGGGGCTGCCGTAAAGACCGGGGGTCAGCAAATCTCTGTCAGCATGATGAAATCCCTTCTCGGCTATGTCAAACCTCCCGCTCTCGAAGTCCTGCTTCGCTGCGCGGGAGACCTGCCCGTAATCTTCCTGTGCGCGGGTTATGAAGCTGCCCGACAACAACATCGCGATGCATGCCAACCTAGCGATCCCGCGCAGCGTCGCTTTCATTGTCTCCGTCATCCGCGCCAACACTTGATTATGCATCGACTGAATCGGGTCCGGCTGCTCAGACTATTGGATGCCATCTTTAGGGCGTATTACTTTCAATGTGACCTTAACTTCCGCGGCCTTGAGACCGGGAGATTGAACCATAATGGATCCTTGATAGGTGTGGCCAAACATCAAGTTGCGTGGGCTTACCACGACCGCAACAGTACCTTGGTCGTCGAGTTTCCTGGCCGCAAGCCAGGCTTGGCTCCCTTTGTCCGGCGTCACCGTGAAGTTGTCGCCCTTGACGACGCGGAAACTCTTGGTCTGGTGCAACTCGCGCGGGTTGGTATAGTCAAACCAGAGCGACTCTGAGCTGACTTCCAACCTTGCGGGTTCGGTTACAGTTAACGAAACGGGGACTGTGAGGGGCCGCGCTCGAGGCGAGCCGATAACAAGCTGGATTGCGCCATGGTATTGCTTCGCGTTGGAAGAACGGACCTTCGCCGGATCGACACTTATTTCGACGCGGTCGAGTTTATCGCCTCGAGAGGGGCTCACCATAAGCCACGCATCGGTGGCCTTCGCCTCGAAATGCGCATTGATCGGTCCGCAACTGACTGGTTTGGCTTCCGGATTCTTTGCGCCGGTCTGATAGGTGAAGCTCAGCTCCGCAGGATTCGGCTGGCAACTCTCTGTCGTCCGCGACCGTAGATAATAAGCAGCCGAGCCAGCCAGTAAAACTACGACAGTCACTGCACCGAGCACTGCAGGACTTCTGTATAGTGGCCGGGGGACTATCGCCGGCTCGGCCGCTGGAACCGAAGCATCGTTCGCTGCGCCAGCCGGTGCGCTTTCCGTGCCGGGGAGTAGGATTGCTGTAGCGCTGTGCAACTCCCGGGTGCGTTCGGCTTCCCGCCGTTCTGCTTCCCGTCGGACGGCTTCCTTTCGCTCCTTCTCTTTGCGTTCTTTCTCGAGCCGCTTGGCTTCTAAACGCTTACGCTCGGCTTCCTGCCGTTCGGCCTCCAGCCGGGCAGCTTCCTTGCGCTCAATCTCTTTCCGCTCTTGTTCCCGCCGCTCAGACTCGATGCGCTTGCGCTCAGCCTCCCGTCGTTCCGCTTCCAGCCGGGCAGCCTCTTTGCGCTCAATCTCTTTCTGCCGCCGCCCGGCTTCGGTGCGCTTACGCTCGGCTTCCTGCCGTTCGGCTTCCAGCCGGGCGGCTTCCTTGCGCTCGATCTCTTTGCGCTCTTGTTCCCGCCGCTCGGCTTCTACGCGCTTGCGCTCAGCCTCCTGCCGTTCGGCTTCCAGCCGGGCAGCCTGTTTGCGCTCAATCTCTTTCCGCTCTTGTTCCCGCCGCTCGGCTTCTACACGCTTACGCTCAGCTTCTTGCCGTTCGGCCTCCAGGCGAGCAGCTTCCTTGCGCTCGAGCTCTTTCCGCTCTTG
>Ga0302324_100004271_pt1 | contig 31662 bp, 29 predicted proteins | sample Palsa_T0_1_FD_201949 | JGI IMG/M metagenome (GOLD analysis project Ga0302324, IMG submission 201949) | Peat permafrost microbial communities from Stordalen Mire near Abisko, Sweden - Palsa_T0_1 | ecosystem: Environmental > Terrestrial > Soil > Palsa > Peat permafrost | place: Sweden: Abisko... | reverse complement strand
CGGTCGGTACGCCGAGCGCGCGGGCCGCCTCGATGAATTCGAGCTGCGCGACGGCCAAGGTCGACGAACGCGCCAGCCGCGCGTACTGCGGGACGTAAACGATCCCAAGTGCGAGCATCAGATTGGTAATGCTCGGACCGAGGACGGTCGTGATCGCGATCGCCAAGATGATCGAAGGAAAGGCCAACATCACGTCCATCGCGCTCATCAACACCCCGCCCACGGCGCCGCGAAAGAAACCGGCGACGACGCCGATCGCAGTCCCTGCGGTAATCGCGACGCCGACGGCAACAAAGCCGATCGCAACCGAAAACCGCGCGCCGAAGAGCATTCGCGCGAAGACGTCGCGGCCGAGCTTATCGGTTCCGAAGAAGTGCAACGGGCTTGGCGGCGAGCTCCCGAGCCTTAAGTTCTGGGCCAGCGGGTCGTATCGGCCGAGTAGCGGCGCAAGCAGGCCGGCGAGAACGATCGCGGTCACGATGAGCGCGCCCGCCGAGGCACCGGGCGTTCGGCGAAAGCGCCGCAGAGCGTCGCCGAAATAGGTTCGCTGCACGAGCCAAAATGCGCCCGTGGTTCGCGCCGGCCCTGTGCGGGGGTTCTCGGATTTGTCGCGCGAACAGTCGCGCATGACGGTCATGGCGTCGTGCGATGACTAGCTGGCCGCTTGGGATACTAGCGGTCGCGCTGCTCGCCGCGCCCGCAGGTCAGGACCCCGCCGCTCCCGCGAGCGCGGCGCCCGCGCCACCGGATGCCGCGGCGAGCTCGGCGCTGAAACCGGCGCTGCCGGATCCGGAAGAACGCGAACTGAAACTCGCGCCGCTCAAAGAGATCGGCCACGTCAAGGCGACGACCGCGTTCTGCCAAGCGATCATCGATCATGCGGTGAAGGCGGTAACCCTCGGCATCGACAACGATCGGCGGATCGAGGTCGTCCAGCAGACGATGCGCTCGAGCGATTTCGATTCCAGCCTGCTTTCGAAGAATCGCGCGCTGCTCGACCTTACCAACCAGAACGGCCCGCTCACCGAACAAGCGGTTGCGGCCGAGAAAGCGGCCAAAGCCTTGCGCGTCGATGCCGAGAAAGCGCCGACCCCCGAAGAAGCAAAAGAGCTGAACGCGTTCGCCGACGCGCTCGACGGCGCGCTGCACCGCCAACGCACGATCGCACGCGACGTCGCAAGCATGATCGCGATCTTCAACATGCACCCCAACGTCACGAAGGATGAGCGTGATGAAGCAGTCGTGAACGAGCAGCTCAAAGACGGCTACCGCGGCAACGTCGCCTACACATCTGCCGACGACCGCGTGATGCCGCTCCTCACCAAAATTGCCAAAGACGGCGCCGACGACATCGTGACTCGCCAGGGCGGAATCACCCACGACGAACTGCAGGCCGCCGACTTAGTAGAACCGGTTTTCGGCGGCTGCTAAACAGGCGGCCCCGCGTGGCAACGGCGTCACGGGGCCCTAAAAAGAGGGCCCCGGCGGCACGCCGGAGCCCTTCGGAGGTGAGCCCCTATTAGTATTATCGGGTGCGAATCGATTGCGCCGGCCGTCGAAGCATCTGCAACGCGGGATGATGCACGAACGTTCTAAGGCGCGCATCGGCTGCCAGTTCCTGATAGGCCGGTGCCGACGAGATCGTGATGTCGTCTTCACCTTTAGCGCCCAAGATCGCCGGTGACGGATTGCCGAGACTGCTCGGGTAGGACGACTCAAATGCCGGATAGTCGAACCCGAGCCCCTGGACCGTGAACACGTCGCCTGGCGTCGCGGTCGCACCATTCGCGGTCGTATTGGCAGCCGCCGTGCAAATCGACGGCGCACCACCAGGGCCGGCCGCCGGCCCGAGCGTATAGGTGCCCGACGTTGTGCCCTCGATCGTGTAGTAGACAGGCGCCGTGTCCGTGGCGCCGTTGCAGCTCGAGGGCTCCGGCGGCGGCGTGGCGCCGGCGGGGCTCGGAGGCGCCGTCGGTACCGGCCCGTAGTCGACGACTTCGACATAGGCCTCGGTAACGCCGGCCGGAAGGGTGACGGCAAAGGTCGCGCCGCCGTCGCCGCTCGCGTCGAGCGTTGGAGCCGGCGGCGGGGCCCAGCTGGGCAGCGTCGTCAACGTCGTCGGCAGCGTAAAGGACTTGCTCGTCCCCAACGTCCCGATGTTCGTCGGCAGGGCAACCGCCATCGTGTACGTGCCGCCGGCCACCGGCGCTAGGCCTTCAAACACGTCGAGGCCCATGCTGAGGCCGGCGTAACCGGGCGGCACTCCGCCATTTCCTACCGGAGACTGACCGTTCCCGAGAAGGTCGAAAGCCGGAGGGCCACCCCACCCGCTTGGAATCTGGTTGGGATCGCCCCCGGTGACGGAGAGCGCGTCGTACACCGGAACCGGATACGGTGCAACCGTGTACGTTGCCCCGAGCTGGTTGTAGTTGGACGGTTCGAGCCCGAGGCCCGAGACTTGACCCGTGACACCGAACGTCGTCACGTTCGTTGCCGTTTGCGCGGTCGACTTCATCGCCGTACTCTCGCCGGGGGCCGGTCCTCCGGCGTCGATCGTTGCATAGAATGGATCGGCGGTCGGTGCCGTTGCGGGCAGTGTGCCGGCGACCGTGAAGGTCGGTGAATTAACGGACGACCCGCTGTCGCCGGGCGCCGTGTTCCCGGGACCTTGGCGGTAGGTTGTGACGACGTTGAGACCCGTCGCCGCTACGCCTGCGCCGGCGTCGCCGTAGATGTTCGCCGTGCCGACCGCCAATTGCAACACGTTGGTCTTGACGGAGGCGACGTGTGGTGGTGCCGGGGAGTTGACCCCGTTGCTCGGGCCGCAGCCCGCCGCCGTTAACGCGACGAGCGTGCCGGCCGCAACTGCAAAGATAGCGAGGTGCGCGCCTGCATGGCGAAGCCCTAGCTGAAACGCCTTGGAGATCATATGTCCCTCTGTTGTTTCTTTAGAGAACGCGGGGCTACCGAGGAGCCATACGTCAAAGAGCGTTTATAGGATGCCGGAGGCCCACGACTACCTCTGATAGTTCCGTCGCAGTCCGCCTGACGAAGGGTTTCGTTTTGCCCGGACTTTCAAGCTCCTTTAAGCATTTCGGAGCATTTTTCGGCGACAAATCGTAACCGGTTCTTGCTTTAGAGGGCGATACCAATAGGGACCGGATGCCCACTAGTGGAGGATTTCCGGGACGCCTCAGACTTCCATCACCACCGGGATGACGATCGGCTTGCGTCGCGTTCGCTCGTAGACCGCCTTCGAGAGGCCTTGGCGGATGTGTTCCTTCACCGTCGGCACGTCGCGGATGCCCTCCGCCGAGCAGCCGCTGAGGATCTCGCTGACCCGCCGCTCGAGCTCGCGTGTGACGTCTTCGGATTCGGGCAGATAGAAGACGCCACGCGAGACCAAATCGGGGCCGGCGACGACCCGCGCTTCTTCCGCGTCAACGGTGACCACGACCATCATGATGCCGTCCGCCGAGAGGTGCTTGCGATCGCGTAGAACTGCTTCGCCGATGTCGCCGACGCCGCTGCCGTCGACCATAACGTTGCCGCCGTAGGTCTTGCCGACTTTTTCAGCGCCGCCGGGCGTAAACTCGAGCACGTCGCCGTTTTCGATCACGAAGCAGTTTTCAGGCTCGACGCCGGTCTTTTGGGCGAGGCCGGCGTGCATCACGAGCATCCGGTACTCGCCGTGAATCGGGATGAAGTACTTCGGCCGCACGAGATTGAGCATCAGCAAGAGTTCTTCTTGCGAGGCGTGGCCCGAGACGTGGGCCGGGACGCTGCTCGTGCCGTGGACGACGGTCGCGCCGAGCCGGTAGAGGTTGTTGATCGTCTTGCCGACGCTCTTCTCGTTGCCGGGGATCGGGGTCGCGCTGATCACGACGGTGTCGCCCGCCAGAATCTTCACCCGCGGATGATCCCGCACCGCAAGCCGCGAGAGCGCGGACATCGGCTCGCCTTGCGAGCCGGTCGTGATGATGACGACCTCGTTGGGCGGATACTCGTCGATCTGTTCGAGCCGGATCATCCGGTCGGCCGGAAGTTTGAGGTAGCCGAGTTCGGTCGAATAGTGAACGACGTTCATGAGCGAGCGCCCGAGTAGCGCGATCCTGCGGCCGAAGCGAACCGCTTGATCGACGACTTGCTGGATGCGCGGCACGTTCGATGCGAACGAGGTGACGATGATTCGTCCTGGCGCGCGCGCGAAGATGTTCGCGAACGCATCGCCGACGACGCGCTCGGAGGGCGTATGGCCGGGCCGTTCGGCGTTCGTCGAGTCGGAGAGCATGCAGAGCACGCCGTCTTCCCCGATCCCGGCGATCGCCGCAAAATCTGCCGGCTTCCCGTCGATGGGCGTTTGATCGAATTTGAAATCTCCGGTGTGAAAGATCGTTCCGACTTCGGTGTGGATCGCGAGCGCGCAGCAGCCGGCTAGGCTATGGTTGATGTGAATGAACTCGGTCTCGATCGCACCGTAGGTGACGACTTGGCCGGGCTCGATCGAGACGAACAGGCGATCTCCGGCCTTCTGATCGCGCAGCTTGGCACGGATCAGCGCGAGCGACAGCGGCGTACCGACGACCGGGATCTCGAACTCGCGCAAGAGGTACGGGATGCCGCCGATATGATCTTCGTGCCCGTGGGTGACGAGCAGCGCGCGGAACTTGTCGCGGCGCTCGCGGAGGTACGAGAAGTCGTTGATGACGATGTCGACGCCGAGCATGTCGTCGTCGGGAAACATCAGACCGCAGTCGACGACGACGAGGTCGTCGCGGGTCTCGATGACCGTCATGTTCCGGCCGATTTCGCCGCACCCGCCCAGCGGAACGATGCGGACGTAGGGCCCCTCGGGTGGCTCGGCGACGATGAGCGAGGTGGCCGGAGAGCGGCCGTTGCTCTGATTCAAAAACGATCTTTCGGGCTTGCGATACGGAGCGCACCGCGTGAAGGTCCCCGGGAGGCCACACGATGCTCCGCGCTTGTTTCGTTACGCTGCTCGTTCTAACCGTTTCCGCCTGGGCCGTCGCTGCACCGGCCGAGCGCCCCGTTTGCGCCGAAAGGCACGCTCCGCACGCGCGCAAGGCGCCGGCGAAGCCCGCACCGGGCCGCGACTTCACGTCGGATCAGCTCTTCTCGCTGCGCGAACGCCGCCGCATCGCCGCCTACCTGCGGATGCGCCTCCTTGAAATGAGGGAAGCCGGCCTCGAACGCGCCGCCGAAGCAGTAAAGCGCCGGCTGCCGGCCGGCGCCTTGTTTGAAGGCTCGGCACGTTGCGCCGCGGGGCCCGGGCCTTAGGCACCAAGCATTAAGGCGCAAAGAGCGAACAGGTCCGCACGTGACGACTTTGACGCCTCCGTCCCAGGCGCCGCCGGAGCGCCCGGCGCGCGCCGGGTTCAGCTTGCCGCTCGACATCGTCATCGCGCCCGGCCGAGCCTTCACGAAGATCGCGAAGACCAACGAGTGGCTACCCTCACTGGGTGTCATCGTCGCGCTCGGCCTGGTGACAAGCACGCTCTTCACCCCCGCGATCCTGCATATCGCGATCACGAGCGGCCCGCGCCCGGCCCATCCGCTCACGCCGGCGGAGACGCGGACCACCCAGTCGCAAATCATGTTAGGGCTCGGAGCCCGTGCGGTGCTGATCCCGCTGATGATGGCCGCCCTCACCGCGGCGCCGCTCACGATCGCAGCGCGCTTTAGCGATCCGCAGGCACCGTACGTGCGCTACTTCGCGCTCGCAACGAACTGCCTGGTCCCTTCGGCGCTCGGCGACCTCGCGCACGCGATTGCCGTCGCGATCCACCCTGCGTCGAGCTACAACGACATCCGGTCTCTGCAACTGGCGCTGCCCGACAACCTCGGCATCTTTGCCGCGCCGGGGAACGACCGTGAGTTGGATTTTCTCTCGCACTTCGATATCGGCGATGCGTGGTCGTTCATCCTCATCGCGTTTGGCTTCTCATTGTTCGCAAACGTGCGTTTCACGAGCGCACTGATCCTTGCGTTCGCGATGGATTTCGTCTATGCGTTCATCTTTGATTGAGAGGAACGGCGGCCTGTCCGTCGCGTGGGACGTCGTCGTCGCGCCGCAAAGCGCGTTCGAGGCGCTGCGCGAGCGCCCGCAGTGGGTCTGGGCGTTCGCCCTCACCTGCGCGCTCGGCATGGTGGGCGCCATCTTGGAAATTCCGGCCGGCGCTCACGTCGCCGCGGCGACGATCGCCGACCAAGCGGCTCACGATCCCACCATGGCCGTGCTCTCGCCCGATCGAATCGCGGCGATGACGCGCTACCAGGTAAGCACGCAACGATGGTTCTGGCTCGGCTGGCCGCTCGTGGTGCTGACGGCGACGTCGCTCGCCACACTGCTGATGCTCGCCTTCGATCGGCTGACGCGCGGCAGCGCGAGCTTCGCGAAACTGTTTGCGCTCGCGATGAACGTGGCAATCCTCAACTATGGGATCGGGTTTCTCGTCATCGGGGTTTTGTGTGCGTTGCGTTCGCCCGAAGATTTTTCGGCGCCGTCGGATATCGCGCGGTTGACGCCGAGCCTTGCGTGGTTCGCGCCGGCCGCGTCGCCGAAGGTTACGGCGTTCTTCGTCGGGTTCAATCCGTTTCAGATCTGGTCGTTCGTGCTGCTGGCCCTCGGCCTGCGGACGATCGCCGGGTTCGCGCCGGCGGGCTCGTACATCGTCGCCGCGGCCGTGGTGCTCGCCGGGCTGCTGTTCCCGGTGCTCGTCGCGCGATGACGGCCGCGCGCATGTTTGCGGCGCTCGCCGCGCTTTGGGCCGCGACGCTGCCCTGCGGTGCGCTGGCCGGCCACCACGACCGTCCGACCGGCGGCACGCTCGAGGCCGAGGCGGCTGCAACGGCGCCGCCGCCGGTGTTCGTCCCCGGCGTCTTCGACGGCGAACCGGGGAATCGCGCGCCGTTGCGGCTCGACGCGCTGGGCGCCGTCAGCTACGCGCTCGGCCATGCGCCGTCCCTGCTCGCGCAGCGCGCGACCGTGCTCTCGCACGATTCAACCTTCACCAAAGTCCGCGCGGGTGAGTATCCGAGCGCGGGCGGCCTGTTGCAAAACGAAATCGCGAAGTCGGCGAACCAGCCGGGTCAGTTCGCCCAATTCGGCATCTCCCCGGCGAGCAATTTCTCGGAAAACACGGCCGAGCTGCAGTCGACGTACACGCTCTACAACGGCGGCCAGCAACTCTTAGCGCAGCAAGCGAAGAAGCAAGTCGAGAACGCACAGTTCGAGTTGCGCCGGCAGGAAGAGCAGACGGCGATCGCCGTTTCCAACGCTTTCTATGCCCTCGCCGCCGACCGCGGTATCGTCATGCTCGACGAAAACGACCTGGCTTATCAGCAAGCGCTGCTGCAAATCGCGCGCGACGAGGAACGCGTCGGGCGCATTGCCGGGGTGGACGTGCTGAAGGCCGAGGTCGCGGTCGCGCGCAGCGAGTCCGCGCTCGTCGGCGCGCGCGCAACCGAGCAGAACGACCGCGAAGCGCTCGCCGTGCAAATCGGCGCCCCGGCCACGACGACGTTCGACGTGCCGGAGCCGCTGCCGGAGCCGGCAGTTCCGGCGACGCCGCTCGATCAGCTCGCCGAGATCGCCAAGATAAATCGTCCCGAGATCGGCGAGGCGCGCACGGCACTCGACGCTTCGAAGCTCGGCGACGCAGCGGTCGACAACGACCTGCGACCTACCGTCACCGTCAACGGCTCGTTTGGAAGCCAGGTCTCGCCGACCGAATTCGTGCAGGAGCAAAATGAGATCGACCAAAGCAACGCCGCGGCAATCGCGAGCTACAATTCCGAAAAGATGCTCTTTCCGACGCTCGTCATTCCCGCGCCGACGCTGATCCCGCCGGTGGACCGGCACGTGCCCGGGTTCTGGCAGTTCAACATCGTTTCGACATTCCAAGTACCGCTCTACGATTACGGCCAGCGCGCCGCCGAACACCACTCCGCGCGGGCGCAAATCCAGTCGTCGCTGGCCGGCCTCTACAACGCCTACGACTCGGTCGAGGCGGACGTCGATGCCGCTAGCCGCAACTTGGACGCGGCCGCCGAGAGATTGCGGCTCGCGAAGATCTCGGCACGGCTCGGCACGGAAACCGCGCGGATCGCGCAACTGCAGTACCGCAGCGGCTTAATTTCGTTTACCGACGTTACTCAAACCGAGCAGACCGCGCTCTCGGCGCAAAACGATTTGGTCGCCGCGCGCGTGCAGTACGTGACCGCGCTCATCAAACTTCGCGTTGCGCTCGCGCCGCCGAGCACCGCCGCCGCCGCCGACCTTCGAGGATTGTAGTTTTGAATCGACGCCGCAACACGCTTATCGCCATCGGTGGCATCGTCCTGATCGTGATCGTCGGGCTCGTCGTCCGCCGCGGGCAAAACGCGGTCGCCGTCCAAGAGCGCGTCGTGCACTACGCCGACTTTCAGACGAAGTTGCCCGAGACGGGGGTCATCCAGTTGCCCCGCACGGTTACGATTCCGGCCGGCGTCCCGGGCAACATCGAGGCGATCTTCGTGCGGGCGGGCGAGCGCGTGTCCGCCGGCCGGCTGCTCGCCACGATCTTCAACGCGCAGATAACCTCGAACGTGCGCGACGCCGAAGAAACCGCGGTCTCGGCGCAGGGCCACACGCAAAGCGTCGCCGAGACCAACGCCGTGCTGCCCGAACAAAACCGCTCGAGCGTGCTGCAAGCCGAAGCGAACGTCGTGGCCGCGCGCTCGCAGGAAACGCAGGCGCGACAGGATCTCGTCGCCGGTTCGCAATCGGGCCTCGGATACGGCGGCACGACCGCGGAAGAGCAGCGCTTGAGCGCCGATACCGCGCTCGCAAAAGCGGCAACCGATCTCGGCGAAGCCAAGCGCACGTACGATGCGAACAAGTTCCTCTACGATCAGAAGGGCCTTTCGCGCGACGCGCTGCTGCAGTCGCAGGCCCGGCTCAACGAAGCGCAAGCGACCTACGACCAAGCGCGCCGCGAGCGTTCGATCTTGGGCGGACAGCTGACGCGCGAGACGCAAGTCCTGCGCGATCGCGTCGGCTCGGCGCACGACGGCGTGCTGCAGGCCGAGGCGGCGCTCGCGGCTGCGCGGGCCACGGCCACCGAGTCGAAACAGGGCGACCTCGTCGCCGCGCAAGGCGACGCCGGCCGCGCCGTTGCGGACCTCGCCTATGCCCGCGAACAAACGAGCAAACTGCGAATCGCCGCACCGTTCGACGGGATCGTCCAAAGCGTCGCCGCGGAGGCGAACGACCCGCTGCGCCCGCTGCAGCCCGGCGACAGCATCGTCTCGGGGCAGGCGCTCTTCACCTTAGCCGCCGACGACAACTTCATCGTGCGCACGAAGGTCGACGAACAGGACGTCGCGGACTTGCGCGCCGGCGAACGGGCGATCGTGAGCGGCGAGGACTTCAACGGCGCGAAGCTGCCCGGTTATGTCGTATCGATCTCGCCGGTCGCGCAGCAGTCGCAGGATCCGTCGAACACCTCGCGCCAGGTGCTGACGACGATCGCGCTCGAGCGCCGCTTGCCGTTCTTGCGCGACGGCATGACGGTCGACGTCGACATCGTCACGCACGCCGAGAAGCACGTGCTCGTCGTCCCGAACGACGCGCTCCACACCGACGAGCGGGGCAGCTTCATCTTCGTCGTCCAGGGCGGCCGCGCGCGGCGAACCAACGTAACGCTCGGGGCTCAGAACGACACCGACTCGATCGTGAAATCCGGATTGCATGACGGCGACACGATCGTCGCCGAGAAGAACACGGCGCTCGCGCCCGACGCCCCCGTCAAACCAGCACCGACGCCGACCGCTGGTTCCTCGCCGACCGCGACGAAGGGCGAGTAACCACCGTGGGCCGCTATCTCGCGTACGCTAGAGAAGCGCTGGATGCGCTCTGGCGAAACCGCGCGCGCTCGATCCTCACGATGCTCGGGATGATCATCGGAACGGCTTCGGTGATCACCGTGCTCGGGATCGGCAACGCCGCTTCAAGCGGGATATCCTCGTCGCTAAACGCCTTCGGCGATCCGGGTTATTTGGTCGTCGTCGATCCCAAGCAAGACGATCCCGACTCCGCGCAGATTCAGTACCGTGACGCAGCGACCGTGCTCGCCCAAGACCAGGGCGTCGTGCGCTACGTCTTTCCGAACTACGGCCGGAACTACCACATCAAAGCCAACGGCATCGATTACATCGGTCTGGTCGCAAGCCAAGAAGACGTCGTCTTCGATTCCTTGACGTTGCACGAGGGCCGGCGCATCGATCTCGACGACGTGCGCGGCGCCGGCCACGTGACGCTCATGAGCCAAGCGCTCGAGCGGCGTTTCTTCGGCGGCGGCCAGGCGCTCGGCCAGGTCCTGCGCATCAACGGCGTGCGCTTTCGGGTGATCGGCGTGTACGACGATCTCAAAGCCAGCCTCTTCTCGAACGCCGGCGCCTCCGATTACATCGAAATTCCCTACTCGACGTTCCACGAACTCGTACCGGGGCCGGTCGACTCGCTCAACGTCTGGGCTCAGCCCGGCGTATCGAACGACGAATTGCGCGACGCGATGGTCGCGACGTTGCGCCACCTGCACGGTCCGCGCGCGGAGTACCAACTGCAGGACTTCAACGCGTTCTTCGGAGCGTTCGAGAAAACGATCGCCGTGGTCGGTTATGGGTTGACGGCGATCGGCGGGGTCGCGCTGCTCGTGGCCGGGATCGGAATCATGAACATCATGCTCGTCTCGGTGACCGAACGCACGCGCGAGATCGGCATCCGCAAAGCAATTGGTGCCGCCGGCCGCGACATCACGACCCAATTTTTGATGGAAGCGCTGATCCTTTCGCTGATCGGCGGCGGGACGGGGATGGTGCTCGGCATCGCGGCGGTGTTGCTCGCGTACGGGGTCGTTTCGGGGCTGCTCGGGCCGGCGCCGATCCCGTGGTTGTTGATCGTCTCGGTCGCGGTCGGGTTCTCGACCTTCGTCGGCGTCGTCTTCGGCACGTATCCGGCGATCCGCGCGGGCAAACTGGACCCGATCGTCGCGCTGCGCTCCTAGCGTGATCCGTCAGCTCGGGCCGTTCTTCATGGAGGCACTCGGGGTGCTCGCGGGCAACCGCACGCGTTCGATCCTCACGATCACGGGCCTGATCATCGGGGTCGCCGCCGTGATCGCGATTCAGATTCTCGGCAAAGGCCTTTCCGGCGCCGTCACGGGCGTCCTCGGATCGATCAACGACCGAAGCTTCTACATCTTCCCCAACGTCCGCCAAGCCGATTTCTCCCAGGCCGAGATCAAGTACAAGGACATCGAGAAGACGACCGAGCTTTTCCCGAACATCGTTGCCGCAATCCCGGCCGGTTCGGTCGACCGGTTGATGAGCGTCGGCCACCGTCACGCGCGGCTCGCGCTTGCCGCGGATTCCGACATCAGTTTCGCGGCGGTGCCGCTCGGCTACGGGCGCAACATCTCCTACGACGACGTCACGACGAGCGCTCACGTGTGCGTCATCACAAACGACGCTTACAAGCGGCTCTTCCCAGACGGTGACGATCCGGTCGGCACGAGCCTACGGGTGGCCGAGCGGCGCTTCGTCATCATCGGCGCGCAGGGACCGCCGACGCAGGGCATCCTTCCAACCAACTTCGGCGGTGACGTCTTCATCCCGTACACGACCTACGAACACGAATACTTGCGCACGCGGCCGCTGATCGCCGCGCGGTTCCTCGTGCGCGACGCGAGCCGGATCGCCGATACGGAGGCCGGCGTCATCAACTACTTCAAAGCGCGCAAAGCGGGCCGCGCGGAATATCAAACCTTCGATCGCAAGTCGTTCTCGTCGACCGTCGACGGAATCTTTGCGGCGCTAACCCTCGTCGTCGCGTTGATCGGCGCGGTATCGCTCGTGGTCGCAGGGATCGGCATCATGAACATCATGCTCGTCTCGGTCACCGAACGGACCCGCGAAATCGGCGTGCGCAAAGCGATCGGCGCGACCCGCTTCCAGGTGCTCGCGCAGTTCTTCATCGAGGCGCTGCTGTTGTCGCTGATCGGGTGCGGCATCGGCCTCGTCATTGGGGTCGTGCTCGGCGGCCTAGTCGATCGCTTCGCGCTTGTTGCGATCTCCGGCGTCGTCCCCGAGCTACCGTGGTTGCAGTCGGTCGCGATCGCCGTCGGCTTCGCGACGCTCGTGACCTTGGTCTTTGGAACGTATCCGGCGTATCGCGCGGCCCGCCTCGACCCGATCGAGGCGCTGCGCTACGAGTGAGTCGCTAGCGACGGCCGGCTAGCCCTCAAGAGCGCGGCAGATGCGGGGCCGGACCCGGGACCGGATTAGGTACGGGCTGCGGTGTCTGCGGCGTGCTCGGCTGCCGTTTTCTCGCGCCCACTGGCCCGGTGACCGTTCCCGTCGGCGTCGACGACGGCGTCGGAACCGTCGTCGGCGGCACGCTCGGCACTGGTGTCGGCGTCGGCACCATCGTCGGCGACGCTGTCGGTATCGGTGTCGGAATGGGCGTCGGTATCGGTGTCGGGATGGGCGTCGGGATCGGCGTCGGGATGGGCGTCGGAACAGGCGTCGGCACCGGCGTCGGTATCGGTGTCGGGATGGGCGTCGGTATCGGTGTCGGGATGGGCGTCGGAACAGGCGTCGGCACCGGCGTCGGCACCGGCGTCGGCACGGGAGTCGGAACAGGCGTCGGCACTGGCGTGGGGACGGGCGTCGGAACAGGCGTCGGAACAGGCGTCGGGACGGGTGTCGGCACAGGCGTCGGCACAGGCGTCGGGACGGGCGTCGGGACAGGCGTCGGCTTCACTGTCGGGGTGGGCGTGGGCAGGGCAGTCGCGGATGCCGTCGGCTTCGGTGTCGGCGTCGGCGCGATCGTGGGCGTCGCGACCGGGGTCGGCGTCGCGACCGGTGTCGGCGTCGGCAGCGCTGTCGGGGTTGGGGTCGCTGTCGGCAGCGGCGATGGCGACGGGGTCGGCGTGCGCGCCGGGGTTTGCGTCGGTGTCGGCAACGGGGTCGCCGTCGGTATCGGGGTCGGCGTCAGTAACGGAGTGGGCGTCGGAATTGGCGTCGGCGTGTGCGGTGTGATCGTCGGCGCATTCGTCGGCGAGCTGCTCGACGAACCTCCCCCGCCCCCGCCGTGACCGGCCGCCACAAGGCCAATGAGTCCGACCCCGCCCAGAAGCCCGAGCAGTATCCCCGCGCTGCCGCCTCCGCCGCCGCCTCCGCCGGCGCCGGAGGCCGGCGCGGCGGCGGGAGCAGCAGCGTTGCCCAGGTCGCAATGAACCGTGGCGAACGACGTACCGAACGCGAACGGCGCAAGTGGTGCCGGCGTCTTCCCGGGGGTTGTTACGGGCACGGGCACCGCGTGTGCGCCGACCTGGGCGCCGCTCTGGTCGTAAAAGGTGAAGACGATCGTTTGGGGCACGCCGCTCGCGGCCGGCTGCAACACGACGATCGGAGCGTACGTCTTGGCGTCGGAATCAAAACGCAGGCCGCACGACGCAATAACGGACAGGTCGTCCACGACGCCGTCGTACGGCAACGACGCGCCGGCAGCAACCAGCGGCTGAAAAAGAAACGCTGCGACAACCGATACCGCGAGCGGTTGCTTCATGACGGCGCTACTCTTTGGTGCGAATGAGGGGGAACCCCCCAAAGAGAACAACGCCCCGACGAATGTCAGCGCACACGATCCTTTTGGCCGGCGTCACGAAGGTCTACAAGATGGGGACGCTAGACGTGCCGGCGTTGCGCGGCGTCACCTTTACGATCGATCCGGGCGAATACGTCGCGATCATGGGGCCGTCAGGTTCCGGGAAATCGACCCTGATGAACCTGATCGGGTGCCTCGATCGCCCGACGGCCGGTTCGTACCGCCTCGACGGCACCGACGTCGCGACACTCGACGACAACGCGCTTGCCGGGATCCGGCTCAAGAAGCTCGGCTTCGTCTTTCAGGGCTTCAATTTACTCGCGCGAACGAACGCAATTAAGAACGTTGCTCTTCCGCTCTTTTACGCGGGGATTCCGCAAAAGGAGCGCGATCGCCGAGCGGAGAGGATTCTCGCCGAGGTCGGACTCGCCGACCGTGGCGACCACAAACCAAGCGAGCTATCGGGCGGGCAGCAGCAGCGCGTCGCGATTGCCCGAGCCCTCGTGAACGACCCGGCGGTCCTCTTGGCCGACGAACCGACCGGCAATCTCGACTCGACGACGAGCGCTGAGATCATGGCTCTCTTCCGTCAACTCAATGCCGGCGGCCGAACGATCATTGTGGTCACCCACGATCCTGAAACCGCCCGCAACGCCGGGCGCATCATACGCCTGCGCGACGGCTGGGTCGTCTCCGACGGTCCCGGGACCGGCCTGGACGAAGCTGGGAACAACCCCCCTTGCTCCGCCGGAGAGTGTGCCTGATAATGAGATTTCGGACTCCGGCATTCAAGAAGAAAGCGAAAATAGGGTCGCGGAGCGTGACTTCCTGAGCCCGCCCGAGTATAAGCTCCGTACACGAACGACCTCTCTATAATAATCGGGGCGGCCTGGCCCCGACCCCCCAACGGAGAAATAGAACCAGCTCATGCAGAATCTTCGCGTCCTGCCCACGTTGATTGTCGGCCTCGCCGGTGCCGTCATCGGCAGCTTTTCGATGATGCTCTATGCGAGCACGCACTTCGCCGGCGTTGCCGGCCCCGGCAACACGCCCCCGTCCGTCAACGCCGCACCGATGCTTACGGCCGGCGACGACCAGAGCCGGATCGTCAGCGCGGTCAAACGGGTCGCGCCTTCGGTGGTGGCGATCAACGTAACGGTCAACGGTCAGCAGGTCGTCCCGCTGGATCCGTTCGCGCAGTTCTTCGGACAGCAAGGGCCGGAGCGCGTTCAGCGCTTCCGGGCGCGCGCGTCGGGCTCGGGTTTCGTGTACTCCCGAACCGGTGACGGCGGGATGATCGTCACCAACGCGCACGTCGTTCGACCGCCCAGCGGCTCGAGCGTTTCGTCGATCCAGGTCGTCTTTCAGAACGGCGACCGCGTTCCGGGCCACGTGTTCGCCTCGAACATCGGCGCCGATCTCGCGCTCGTGAAGGTCGACAACTACACGAAGGTTCCGCCCCCGGTCGAGATCGCCGATTCGAGCAAGCTCGAAGCTGGGCAATGGGCGATCGCCATCGGCGAACCGTTCGAGCTCAAGCAGTCCGTCTCGCTTGGCGTCGTCTCCGGCTTCAACCGTGACGAGACGATCGGCAACGACACCGGCGGCAGCGAGATCGACTTCAAGGGTCTGCTGCAAACCTCGGCCCCGATCAATCCCGGCAACTCCGGCGGCCCGCTGATTGACGTCGAGGGCCGGGTGATCGGCGTCAACCAGTCGACCGCGAACCCGCAGGCCGGCGCGCAAGGCATCGGCTTCGCGATCCCGGCCAACACGGTCCGCGAACAGGTCGCGTTGCTTGAGAAGGACCCGGGCGTCCACCAGGGCACGAACACCGGCTTCATCGGTGCGGCGCTCGAAACGGTCACGCCCGACCTTGGCGTCCAGCTCAACTACAAGGGCAAGGGCGTCGCGGTCGCCCAGGTCGTCTCGGGCGGCCCCGCCGACCAGGCGGGCATGCAACCGGGCGACGTGATCCAGAAGGTCAACGGCCAAGACGTCACCACCAACGACGAGGTCGTCAAAGCGATCAAGGCGACGAAGCCCGGCGAGACGATCAACATGGAAGTCTGGAGCGCCGGCATCAAAAAGCTCGTGACGATCAAGGTTCAGGAGCGCCCCGCCGACGTCGGTGTAACCCTCCCCCAACAGCCGTCCGACCAAGACCCGAACCAGCAACAGCCCTAAGTCTTGGGTGCGCCAAAGCGCTTGTCATCCTGAGCGGAGCGCCGCTAGGCGCGCAGTCGAAGGACAAACGGAGTTTCGCCGAGCTACGGCGCTCCTTCGACTCCGGCGCTTTGCGCCTCCGCTCAGGATGACAACACAAACGGCCCGCGAGCTGAAACCGTGGGGGGCGTTTTGTGTATTATGGGTAGCGGTAAATAGCTTGCGCCGGGTTTTATGCGGCGCGCGTCCTTGATTAGTCGGTAAGCGGCAAGGCGAAGCCCCGGTTTTATTCGGGGGTCGCGAGCGTCAAGCTCGCGTGCAGATGGTCCGCGACTGATCGGAAAGAGGTTCACCTTATGGCAAAAGTGGTCGGAATCGACCTCGGCACGACGAATTCCGTCGTAGCCGTGATGGAGGGGCAAACGCCCACCGTCATCGCGAATTCAGAGGGCAGCCGTACAACGCCCTCCGTTGTAGCATTTACAAAGACCGGCGAACGGCTCGTCGGCCAGCTTGCGAAACGGCAAGCCGTCACGAACCCAGAGCGCACGATCAAGTCGATCAAGCGCCACATGGGCACGGATTTCAAAGTCAAGATCGACGGCAAGGATTACACGCCGCAAGAGATCTCGGCGATGATCTTGCAAAAACTCGTCAACGACGCGTCGACGTATCTCGGCGATCGCGTCACCCGCGCCGTCATCACGGTGCCCGCGTACTTCAACGACGCGCAGCGTCAGGCGACCAAGGACGCGGGCCGCATCGCCGGCCTCGACGTGCTGCGCATCATCAACGAACCGACGGCCGCGGCACTCGCGTACGGCCTCGACAAGAAAGGCAACGAGACGATCCTGGTTTGGGATCTCGGCGGCGGCACGTTCGACGTGTCGATCCTCGAAGTCGGCGACGGCGTCTTCGAAGTCAAGTCGACCAACGGCGACACGCACCTCGGCGGCGACGACTACGACGATCGGCTCGTGCAGTGGATCATCGGCGAGTTCCGCAAGGATCAGGGCATCGATCTTTCGAGCGACAAGCAGGCGCTTCAGCGTTTGACCGAAGCCGCCGAGAAAGCCAAGATCGAGCTTTCGACCTTGACTTCCACGTCGATCAACCTGCCGTTCATCACGATGGATCCGAGCGGCACGCCGAAGCACCTCGATCTCACGGTAACGCGCGCCGACTTCGAGCACCTCACGAGCGATCTGACCGATCGTATGGTGGGGCCGTTCAAGGCCGCGATCGCCGACGCGAAGATCGACCTCAAGCAAATCGACGAGATCATCCTGGTCGGCGGCTCGACCCGCATGCCGGTCGTACAGGAACTCGTTCGGAAGCTGACCGGTAAAGATCAGCTCAATCAGTCCGTCAATCCCGACGAAGTCGTCGCGATCGGCGCGGCGATTCAAGCCGGCGTGCTCGCGGGCGAAGTCCGCGACGTCGTTCTGCTCGACGTAACCCCGCTGTCGCTCGGCCTCGAGACGCTCGGCGGCGTGTTCACCAAGCTGATCGATCGCAACACGACGATCCCGACGAAGAAATCGCAGGTCTTCACCACGGCCGAAGACGGCCAGACCTCGGTCGACATCGCGATCTTCCAGGGCGAACGCGAGATGGCACGGGACAACAAGCCCCTTGGCCAGTTCCGGCTCGAGGGCATTCCGGCTGCACCGCGCGGCATTCCGCAGATCGAAGTCACGTTCAACATCGATGCCAACGGCATCGTGAACGTCTCGGCGAAAGATCTCGGGACGGGCAAGGAGCAGGCGATCACGATCACCGCTTCGACCAACCTCTCGAAGGAAGAAGTCGACCGGATGGTGCGCGACGCCGAGGCTAGCGCCGCTGAAGACGCGCGTAAGAAGGAAGAGGCGGAGGTTCGCAACCGCGCCTCGAGCCTGATCTACTCGACCGAGAAATCGCTCAAGGAGATCGGCGACAAACTCGACGCAAGCGCGAAAGCCGACGTTGAGGCGGGCTTGGCCGAACTGCGCCGGGTCAGCGAAAACGGGACGGCCGCCGAAGTCAAAGCGGCGACCGACAAGCTCGAGCAGGCGTCCTACAAACTCGCCGAAGCGCTCTACCAAAAGACGGGCGCTCCGAACGGCGCGGCGGGTGCCTCGACGGCGGGCGACGGCGGGTCGCAACACGACGGTGCGACCGACGGCCAACCGTCGGCACCGCACGGCGACGACGTGATCGACGCCGAGTTCAAGGAATCGGTCTAGGCCCGGTATGGAAACGGAAGCAACGACGCCTGCGGAGCGAAGCGAAAGCGACGCCCCGCAGGCGGAGGCTTCGCTTGGCGAACGGGATCTCGCGGCGCAGCTCCAAGCCGCCAAGGCCCTCGCCGACGAACGCTATAGCGAGCTTCAATACGCTCGGGCCGAGATCGACAACGTCCGCAAGCGCGCGCTGCGCATTGCGGACGAGCGCATGTCGCATTCGCGCAGGCAAACGTTCGGCAAGTTCTTGACCGTGCTCGACAACCTCGAGCGCGCGCTGCGGTGCGACGACAGCCAGGATCTCCGCGGCGGCCTGCAAGCGACGCTCAAGGGCTTCGAGCAGCTCCTGGCGAGCGAACAGATCGTGCCGATCGAGACGGTCGGCAAGCCGTTCGATCCGCGCGTGGCGGAAGCGATCGCGACGCGTGAGTCGCCCGACGTCGACGACGACGTGGTCCTCGAAGAGGCTCAGCGCGGTTATCGCTTGGGCGAGGATCTGCTGCGTCCGGCGCTGGTCGTCGTCGGCAAGCGTTCCGGCGACGGCGGCGACGCACCAGCTGCGTGAACTACAAGGACTACTACGAAGTTCTCGGCGTACCGAAAACGGCTGCCGCCAAGGACATCAAGTCGGCGTATCGCAAGCTCGCGCGCAAGTGGCATCCCGATCAAAACCCGAAGAACCCCAAAGCCGCCGAGGAAAAATTCAAGGAGATCGCCGAGGCCTACGAGGTCCTCGGCGATGCCGAGAAGCGCAGCAAGTACGATGCGCTCGGCAGCGATTGGGCGCAAGCCGCGCAGCAAGCCGAGGCCCAGCGACGCTATCGCTCCGCGCAGGGGGCAGCGGCCGCGGGGTCGCCGTTCGATCGCGCGACGTTCTCAAACGACGCGGGGCCGAGCGGTTTCTCCGACTTCTTCGACTTGTTCTTCTCCGGCGGCGGCGCAGGACGCGGCGCGCGAGGCGGGGTCTCGACGCCCTTCGCGCAGCGGGGTAGCGATCTGGAAACAACGCTTGACTTAACGCTGCGCGAGGCCTACGCCGGCGGCCCCAAATCCCTAAGTTTGCAAATCGAGGACACCTGCCCGACGTGTAACGGCTCGGGAATCGTCAACGGACAGGTTTGCCCGACGTGCCACGCAACCGGCCGGGTCGTGCAAACCAAGAAGTTCGACGTGACGATCCCCAAGGGCGTGCGCGACGGGCAACGCATCCGTCTCGCCGGCCAAGGCAGCCACGGCGCCGGCGGCGGCGCGAGCGGCGACCTGTACCTCGTGGTGCACCTGCTACCGGACGCAACGTTCGAGCGCAAGGGTGACGACGTCTACGTCGATCTCCCGGTCTCGATCTACGACCTCATCCTCGGCGGCGAAGCGCGCGTCCCGACGCTCACGGGCGACGTAACCGTCACGATCCCGCCCGGAACGCAGAACAACAAATTGCTGCGCCTCGCGGGCAGAGGTATGCCGAAAGCAACGCGCGGCGGCTACGGCGACGAATACGTTCGCCTCATCGGCATCTTGCCGACAAAGCTCGACGACCGCGAACGCGAGTTATTTCGGGAACTCGCGTCGATGCGTGACGGGGCGAGTCAAAGTTCGTCGCGCGCCGTTCCCTGATATTCCGGTCGAAAATCGACCTCAGTGGTTTCCGGCGAGAATATCGTTGAGTACGCCGTCGGGGGCGGCGTCGGGCACGGAGAAATTCAAGCGAGCGCTTATGGCGCTGCCATACGCCGTCCGAGCGTTCCGCTGGGAAAGCGAGACCTCGGGGGCAAGCGTGCTGAAGGGCCTAAGATTCGGAACCGGCGTGAAAGCGGAGAACATCGGAAGCGCCATCGCATCGTATGTCGACAGGGGCCGCATCCCAAGCATCATTTCGATCGTGCGCAGGACGCTGACCGTCGCATAGTGCTCGTGCCGCAATCCCGTGCGCGCGTACGGCGATACGACGAAAAGCGTCGTACGCTGATCGCTAACGTGGTCCGGGCCATCTTGCGCATCGTCTTCGATGACGAACATGACGGACGTCGACCAAACCTTCGAATGCGTGAGCGCATCAACCATTTGCCCGACGGCATAGTCATTAGCCGCGATGTACGACCTGGGCGTGAGCTTGCCGGCTTTGCTGCCGTAGGTGTGATCGTTCGGTAACCAGATGAATTCAAATTGCGGTAGCGTCCCGGAGCGCACGTACGCTTCAAATTCCCGGCGCCACTCGCGCGCGCGGTCGAGATCGCTGTAATCCAGATCCCAGCCGACGTAGTGCGGGTCGATGACCCCGCGCAGGCTTGGCACGTCGGCGACCATCTGATGGGTCGAACCTGTTTCGCGATCGACAAGCTCGCCGTAGTCGCGGAAGGATACGTGCGCGCGGCGCGCGCTGCCCCAAAGGTACCCGGCGCCGGGCACTCGAGGTCCGTCACCAGCCGACAGATCGTCGGTGGTGCGGCGGCCGCCATACATCGGCGGCCAGAAACGCTCGACGTAATCGTTCGCGAAGGCCGCGTCGGACCACATGTGACCTGCAGCGCTCACCTCGCCGCTCGTGTAGGTGTTGTCGTAGAGCCCAAACCGGGCGGCGAGTGCGTGCTCGTTCGGCGTTACCTTGGCACCGAACCACGCAAGCGCAGGATCGCCGTTTCCTTCGCGCATGTCGCCCAAGATCTGATCGTACGTCCGGTTCTCCTTGAGCACGAAGAATACGTGTCGGATCGGGCCGCCGGGGCGCACGACCGCACTTTCGGCCGCGGCATTCCATCCGAGCGAACCTTGGGGGTCGCCGCCGGCCTTCAGCGCACCGCCCACATCGTAGGCCCGCAACGAGCCGTACTCGATCGCCCCAATGTAGTCCGTGTCGTCATGGGTTGCCATGCGATAGCGGGGATTGGGCCGCGACCCTTCGCCTTTTCCATCGAGAACGTACAGCCGCGCGCCGACTTCTGCGACATCGGTTGGATACCAGCCCGCTTGCATCCGTCCGACGAACCGATCGTTGCGGACGACCGCCGCCGAGTTCGCCGCGCCGAGGGTCACAAACGCGGTCTCTCCCGCTAGGAAGAGCGCATTGGGCGAGACCCCGATGGTTCGAAACGGTGCCTGCGCATCGCGCAGATCAATCCTGGAAATCAGGTGCAAATCGCGCGCGTCGTAGACGGCAAGGGCATCGCTGTCGGTAAGCGCGACGTAAAGTTTGTCGCCCGCAACGGCGAGGGCGGAGGGATGGAGTCCGACGCTTTGATGCGTGGACGAGCGCGAGATCGGATCGATGACGTACAGCTCGCTGCTCGAGCGAACGGTCGCGAAGAGGCGCGCACCGCTCGTACTGAAGCCAAGTCCTCCCGGCCGGCCGCCGATCGAAACCGGCGACGCGTGGCCGATCGCTTCGAGCGTCCCGATGCGAATCGTGCCGTCGCCGTCGCACGCCACCGCGTACGTCGCGCGGTCCCGCGCAACCGCGACCAGCACCGGATAGGAGCCCTTCGGGAAAGCGATGCGCCGCACGGTCTTCGTCCTGATATCGACTTCGAGAAGTGCGTCGGCATTTGCGCCGGGTACGAGGACGTGCGTCGCGTCGACCCAGAGGGGTTTACCGAATGCGCCCGGCAACGCGATCCTTGCAACGCGCATCAGGCCGGGCAGGCGGTAAAGGCTCAATCCCGGCGGGCTGTATCCGGATTCCACGACCGCCATTAGCGCGCCATTGCTCGACGGCGCCATGCCCTGCGGCATCGTTCCCGTGCGTACCACCGGACCGCGCGGTGGGCTCAGGAGCCAGCCGTTCGGCAGCAGCTCACCTGAAGACGCGGCGAACGCCGGCGGGACCGAACCGCGAGCGCAATGGGTAACAAGCACGGCCAGCAAAAGCGCGCAGAGTGCCGCCGTTCTCGACGTCCCGCGTAAGCCCGAAATCTTAAAAGTACACGACGTTTAGACGCGGGTTCGTGTACTGCGTCATACAGGCGAAACTGTCCGTCGGTCTTCCGTCTTCGAGGCCGCTGCGCAGGATGAATCCGTAGTCGTCGCGGTCGCCGTTCGCAGCCCAGGATGAAACGATCGGGGTGACGTCGAGCGTAACCGTCGGCACATTGGCCAGTCCAAACGTCGCTTGACCCGTCTGATGAAACGGCATTTGGCCGGCGCGCCACCACGCGTCGAGCGCGACCGCTAGCGACGTCGCGCACGAAAAGTCGTTCGTTCCGACGAATTTTCTCGATGAGACACGCAACGCTTGCGCTGGGTCGAGCATCAACGTCGCCGAATAAACCTTGCGGCCGGAGAGGCGCTGCAGATTGAAATCGAGGCCGGTGCGCGCGCTGACCGCGGCAAAACCCGCGAACGTGTTCTCGGCCGCGGGACAGTACGGCGCAAAGCCCGTGGCGGGAGAGGTCACGAGTCCATAGGCCTGCGCGCCCGCGTACGCGACGCCGGCCTGCCGGGTGCTGCCGACCAACTGGGGATTCCCAAACGCTGCAAGCCACGGAATCAGCGCGGTGAAGCCCGCGGGCTGGGTGAGCGCGAAGATCTGTGCGGGCCTCATCACGTTGGCTCGCTGGGCGCCGCGACAGGCCTGGTAGAGCGTCGGAACCGACCAGTGCACGAGCGATGCGAGCCGGTCGGGGGCGAGCGTCTTCACCGCGGCCGTCGCACCGGAGGTGACGCAGTACTGCGCGCTATCGGCGGAGTCGACCTTGCCGAGGTACGCTTCGACCGCGTAGCACTTCCCAAGGTAGCCGTCGTGCGGTTTTGGGATGTGGGCGTAGGCGGGCGCCGAGCCGTCGCTCGTGCGTTGCACCAATACGTGGCGCTTTGCGTCTACGCGATAGATCTTGTAGCCGTCGAGTGTCTTGGCCGTCTCGTCCCACAGCAATTGCAGGTCGCCGGCGCGCACGGCGACGTCGCAAGCCGCCATTGCGGCGCTCGAGACGAAAGCGCAATCGAGCTTATTTTGCACCGGCCGCAGATTGGCCGGCACGCCGATGGTTTGGGCACCGGCCGGCGCCGCCGCGCCGAGTCCCACGGCAATCGCGGCAAGGGCGATACGTCCACGCACGAAGAGAGCAGACATAGGGGCCACGCGTTCGCGGCAGCGCGCGAAAGTTCCTTAGCGCAGGTCGCTGTCGTCGAGGCCGCTGTTGATCTTGTAGCCGGTGAGCTCCCAGCGCTCGACGACGAGGCTCCCGGCGTAGCGTTCGCGCATCACGACGAGTCCGGTGTCGCGCTCGACGTCGATGACGTCGAGGGTTACGGTACCGCGATCGGTGGGCGAATCGTCCGGGCAGGTGACGTCGCGGTAGGGCAGCGAGATTTCATCGGTCGGCTTGCCGTCGATCAGCGGTCCCGGAATCTGCCGAAGCGCGTCCCGGTGAGCCGCGTAGCATGCCAGCACGTCGCCCAGATTGCCCGTTTGGATCCCGTTTCCGCGCAGCGACGTGATGCGGTCGTCATGGACGTCAGGATGGATCTTAAAGAGCGAAAAAATGCGCTTGTACGCCGTCACCCGATCGCCACCGTCCCAGGTCACCGTCGAACCGCTGTGCGCGCCCCTAATGACGTCGAGTCGCGCGTGATCGGGGCGCTTGAACGCATAGTGAAGCTCGGCCTCACCGGACGCGTCGCCGAGCACTTCGTGCGCATCGATCGTCATGCTGTAATCTTGGATTCCGGCCCAAAAAGCCTGAAGGCGATCGAACGCCGGCACGGCACCGGCAACGGCTCCCGCCGGGCTCGCGAGCGCAAGCGCAAGGAAGGTTCCGGCGATCAGGCGCGAAGGGGGACTCACCTGCTTCGGTTTTGGTCTCCCTCGGCGACGCTCCTTTGCAAGAGCGCTTGTTCTGCCTGTTCAGTGATGTTGGTCGAAAGGAGCAGCGAGCGAGTCAACCGGGCGCGCCGATCGAGGACGTACACAAAGGTCGAGTGCTGGTCGGGGATGCCGGATTTTCCGCTCACAGCTAGGACCCCGAGGCTGCGCATCAATCGCTCGACGTCGGCGGGCCGGCCGCTCGCGAAAACCCAGTCCTTCGTCTCGGCGTGCAGGCTGTGTGCGAGTTTGCTCATCACAAACGGCGTATCGTAAGCCGGATCGAGCGTGATCGTGACCAGCCGCGCGTCGATCCGATCGTGCTTGAAATGCGCGCGGAGCCGATCGAAAGCGACATTCGCAATCGGACAGGCGTCCGTGCAGCGCGTCGCTACGAAGGTCAAGAGGGACGGCCGTCCGCGCAGATCCAGGATGCGGAAGATCGCGCCGGATTGATCGACGAGCGGTATCGCGCGCACGTCGTCCGCACGTGCAGCGGGCGGAAACCCGCTGCACGCAAGGACGATCAGGAGCATCCAGACACGCTTCATTGCGAGACGATAACGTCTTCCATGTTATCGCTGTTGTAGTGGTAGAAGCAGCCGAAGTAGTAGTCGCCGGCAGGTCCGACCGTGAACGCGGAAGACGTTTGGCCGGCCGTGAGCGTACCGGTCGACCAGGTGAGGCCCCCGTCTATCGTCGTGCCCGACGCTGTCGCGCCGCTCGTGTTGTCAAACCCAGCCGGGAAGCCGCTCGAACCAAGTCCCGATGCGGTGTGCGGGGCACCCGAGCCGTCGTTCATGAAGACGATCTGCGAACCGTGCGTCACCGTAACGACGTTGGCCGCAGACGTCGCGCTGCTACCGGTCGAGTACCACTTGACGTTGCCGAACGTGGATGACGTCTGGGCGTGGCCTTCGCCGACCCGCACGACCTGCGGTTGGGCCGTCGCCGTCGCCGTCGGGACCGGGGTTGCGGTCGCAACGGGCGTCGCCGTCGGTGCGGGGGTCGCCGTCGGCACCGGGGTTGCCGTCGGCACGGGGCTTGCCGTTGCGACGGGTGTCGCGGTCGGGATAGACGTCGCCGTCGGCTGGGACGTCGGGCGCGCGGTCGCGCGAACCGGCGCTAGCGATACGGAGCCCCCGCTGCACGCGGTAAGCGTTGCTGCCGCACACAGCGCGGCGAGTGAAATCGAATACGGACGCATATGTTCCTCCTGCGTCCTGAACCGTACACAGCGTTTCTGAATCAATCATGAAGCCTTAGCGCGTTCGCAGGCCGACGTAATACCGGCGTACCCCGGCGACCCGGGCGGTGCCGAGCGCCAGGGCGGCGCCTTTTTGGACCGGAGCGTAGACGTCGGCGTCGACCGGCAGCGCTTGGCCCGAGGAGAGATCGCGATGGACGATCGCGTCAAAGCGCAGGCCGTCGCCGTTCGCGTAGGTTGCCCAAAGCACTTGGCGGCTCGTGTTGCTTTGCGAATACGGTTCGAATGAGCCGGCGTACTCGAGCGGCGTTGCGCGCAACGTCCAGGTTCGCAGGCTGACCAGCGGAGCGATCTGCCAAACGAGCGAGCCGCCGACGCCGTCCAAGCGCTGTTCGTCAAAACCATGGGCGAATTGCCGATACGCGATCAATTCGGCGCGCACGCGGCCGCCGTCGTCGAAGCCGAGCGCGCTTTCTCCGAGCTCGTCGCGTTCGAGCGGCGCGCCGTTCGGCGGCGGGGACGGTTCGGCATCCGTCTCGAGCAGGCTTGGAACGCGCAGCGCTTGCGAGTATCCGGCACGCAGGTAGAAACCGTCCGAGCCGAGCGGAACGCTTCCTCCGAGCGACGGAACCAAGGCGAGACGTTCGCCGTCCGTGCGCGCCGAGCCGAGCGTCTCCGAGACGGTGACGTTCGAGAGCCCGAGTCCCGCGGTCGCGCCGAAATGTTCGCTGCCGGTTTGCGCTTGGAGGTAGATCGTCTCGTCGTCGGCGCGTCCCGTTAGCGTGGCCGGGTACGGCTCGCCGAGTGCGTAGAAGCCGGTCTGACGCGTCGTCATCGCACCGAGCGCGAAGGTCACCGGTCCCGGGCGCTCGAGGCGGACGTCGGCCGCGAGGTAACTCGAGCGATAGGCTTCGCTCTGCTCGTAGTCGTTAAATACTGAAGCATCGGCCGCCGAAAAATCGGCGAACGAGCGGTAGTTTCGCGACGCGGTCGCGTAGCCGACGTGCGCGAGGTTGAGATCGCGCGTCGCCAATTCGTCCCCGGCCGCAGTGTACGTCTCGTCCGCGCTCCCCGCTCCCACACTGAGCACGCCGCCGCCCAAGCCCGCTGTCGCGTCGAGATCGGCACGCCGCGCCAGCACGCCGTCGTCGTTCGACTCGCCGATTGCCGGGCGGATCGTGCCGAGGACCGGTTCGAGCGCAAGCGAGGGCGCGCCGCCCACGTCGACCGACCCGAAGGATTGCTGGTCCTGGTTCGGCGAGAGCGCGAAGATGCCGCCGCCGGCGTAACTGCCGTAGCGAAACGCCTGATCGGGGCCGGCGAGCGCGATGCTTCGCACGTAGCGATCGGGAAAGTCCGCGAGCGCCGACGTGCCCGTCGCGAAGTCGACGAGCGGCACGCCGCCGTCAAGGACGAGGCCGTCTCCGCCGCCCAGGCCACGGTCCGAGATCTCGGCACCGCCGGCGGCCGGGACGGTAAACGGCACAAGCGCGAGGTCGTCGACGATGCGACCATAGGGAAGAGCCGACAAATCTCCGGATGTCGGCACGTCGCTCTCGAGGGCCGCGTAACGCAGAACTACGATCGCCACGTTCGAGCGGCCGGCGACCGACACGCGCTCGGTACGGCAATGAGTGCAACGCACCTCAAGCGAAACGGCCGGCCCGCCGAGCGCGATCGCGAACGTTCCGTCGGCGTCGCTCCGGTCGCCTCCGACCGGCTGGCCGCTCGGGCCGGTGGCCCGGAGTTCTGCTCCCACGACGGGGGTGCCCGTGCCGTCTCGAACGCTGCCGACGAGGAGCGCGGTCTCGGCCCCCGCGGCGGGAAGAGCGCAGGCGGCAAATCCCATGGCGACCGCGAACAGGGCGGCTTTCAGCAAACTTTCACGTATTTTCGCGAAGATACTAGATGATGGATCGGTTCGGGACCCGGCTTGCGTTCACCATCGCTTTGGCCCTGCTGACGGCCGGAAGCGCCGGATTCGCACGCGCTTCGGTCGCCGCACTGCAAGATTTGGCGAGCAGCCAGCTGCAATCGTCAGCAACCCCGGCGCTGCTCGGACCGATCAACGAGCTCGGTCGCAACGGCTGGCAATGCGCCCCGGAGCGTGCCGCACAAGCGGTTCGCGGCAAGGCCGCGGAGCTACCGCCGGACGACGGCCCGCAGTAGTTCGCCCCGTGCGCCCCGCAGTTTTCTGCGCGATCTTCTTCTGCGCCGCGCTGCCCGCGGCGGCGCTCGCGCAACCCTACCCCGGCGTTACGCCGATTCCGCGCACGACCGACCCCGCGACCTTGCACGCGATCGCAAACAACCGCGAAATCATCGAGCGCATTCGCATCGGCCTGCGCGACGAGACGAGCAGCCGGTGGGCGGATGCCGCATCGGAGTTCGAGCGCGTCATCGCGCTCGCTCCGGTCGAGCCGCAAGCTTCGACGGCGTATTACGATCTCGGCATTGCACGCGCGGGACTGGATGACTACTCGGGCGCCGCGACCGCTTTCGACGGCGCAATCGCGCGCGATCCGGGCTTTCTCGCTGCTCGCGCGAACCTCGTCACGGTCCATTTGCTTGGCGGCGACCTCAACGCCGCCCGCGAGGCCGCGGACGCATTCGTCGCGTCCGCCCCGGATTCGGCACGCGCGCTCTACGCGCGCGGCATCGTTGCCTTGCGCGCCGGCGACGCGACGACGGCACTGCACGACTTCCGTGTGCTCTCGAGCAACGACCCATCGTACGCGGTGGCGCACTACGATATTGCGATCGCCGAACAACAACTCAGCCGGTTCGAAGACGCCGAACGCGAGCTGCGCTCGGCGATCGCGCTTTCACCGGACTACACGCGCGCCCGCATCGCGCTTGGCGCCGTCTTGCTGCGCGAGGGCAGGAAGGACGAGGCCCGGGTCGCCTTCGACGCCGCCGCGCAAAGCACGCAGGACGCCACGCTCCGCAACCTCGCGAGCTCACTGCGCGACGCAATAGAGGCCTCGGCAAGATAGGACCAGCTTGGGGGAGCAGTAGGTCCAAAGTCCCTGTCCCAAGAGGTGGTAGTCTGATACGATACGGCCATGAACCGATCCCGGACGCTTATAGTCCTGGCCTCTATGCTATTTGCCCTGACGGCCTCGCCCGCCGTGGCCCACTCGGCAGGTACCCTTGGCAACGTGCGCAGACTCGCCGGCCAGCCGTTCCGGACGGCACTCATGCCCACGCTCGTTTACGTCGCGAGCGCACCGACAAATTCGATCACGGCCTACGCCTCAAACGGCTCGGGCGGTGCGATGGCCGTGCTGACCCTCCAGGGTCCGCTCACCGGCCTAGACGGCCCGGTCGGCCTCACCTTCGATAGCGAAGGCAGGCTTTACGTCGTCAATCACGGCGCAAGCTCGAGCATAACGGTCTACGCGCCGTTCGCCCACGGCAACGTCGCGCCGCTGCGAACCGTAGCCGGGCCCCAAACGCACCTCAACGCCGGCACGCAGCCGCCCGATTATCCGACTGGGGCAATCGCCGTCGACCTCGTCCACAATCGCATGTTCGTGGCCCGCGTTTCCCAAGAGAGAGCCCCGCTCAACGGCACCGTGCTGGTTTTCCCCGCGACTGCGTCCGGTGACCAAGCGCCACTTACCAGCATCGGGCCGCCCACAGCGAGCGGACCGGTGTGGACGACCCCCGGCCTCAATTTCGAGGCTGGAGGCGAGCTTGTCGTCGGTTCAAACTTCAACGCCTGCTGTCACGGCGGCGACGGCTGGAATTACTATCGCGAAAGCGATCTCGCGTCAATTGGCAGCTTTGTCTACTACGCAAACCTCGGGCTCAACGGTTTAGCCGTCGCACCGTCCACCGGATCAATCGTCGCAATCTACGATTTCGTCCTCAACGTTTGGCCGGCAAACATCACCGGTACGGGCGATTGCTATACATGCTCGCAATCGCAGGTAAATGCGCCGGCGTTGACGCTTGTGGACCCGCTCGGTGTCGGCTTCACCGCCGTCGCCGTCGATGCGAACGACACGACCTGGGCGCTAAGCGGATCGAGCGCGCTCGAGGCTTTTCCGGCGGGTAGCGCAACGCCCCGCGTCATCACGGGCCTCGTCGGGGCCACGGCGATCGCCTTCATGCCGTCCCTTGCCGCCGGCGGCCCGCGCCCATTCAGCGGGATATCCGCCGTTCGGTTCTCGCACTAACGCCGTTCGGCGCGAACGCGTTCAGAGTTTTTTAATTCGCGGCTTATACGCTCGGGCGCATGAAGCGTTTGCTGCTGGGTGTGGCACTCTTATGCGCTGCCTGTACGCCGGGTGCTTTTGGGATTGCATCGACCGGAAGCGTGGCCGGCATTACGGGCCAGATCGTTACGGTCGACGTCGATTTGACCAAAGATCCCGACGGCTACAAGCCACAGGACACGATCCTTAGCGTCGGCGACGGCATTCGTTTTCACAACTCCGACGGATTTAGCCATACCGCGACGTCAATAGCGGGCGACACGTTCCCAACCGCCTATCCGTTTACGAGCGCGGCGCTCATTCAGAAAAGCTCGAAACTCTCGAGCGGTTTTAGTTCGGGCAACCTCACGGCCGGATCCCTATCGCAGACGCTGCTCGCCGACGAGCCCGGCACCTATCTCTTCGGGTGTTTCTACCACTACGGCACCCCGATGAGAGCGACGATCGATGTCCAGTAGAGGAGCGCGGATGTTGCGACTACCGGTGCTGGCCGCATTCGTCCTGTCCGCCGTGGCCGCGACTACGCCCGGCGTTCAGGCGATGCCGGTGTTCGCGCAGCGTTACCATATGACGTGCGGAGCATGTCATACGGCGATTCCGGAACTCAACGCCTTCGGAAACTCGTTCCGCAATCACGGCTACCGTTTGCCCCCCGCGGTGCCGCGTCACGGTACGACCGTGGTTGCGTTTCGCTACAATTTCGAATACGAGAACGCCCCCGCACCCGGCGCCCGGCGCTTCAGCCCGGGCGAGTCGGACTCGATCCTGGCCGATGAAGACGTCGGGGCCATCAACGTGTATCTGCACTACGGGCTCGGTTCCCAGGGCGCTCCATCTGCACCGTATCTTGGTTTTCTCTCGACGTACAACGCGCACACAAGCGAGCTGTACCGGTTGGGACTCTTCGAGGTGCCGTTGACGCAGTCGCCGGGCCAGCGGCTCGATAGCGTATCCGAATACGGATATTTTGGGACGACCGTCGGCCACAACGATCTGGCGTTGAACGCGCCGCGCCTCGGCTTGGAAACCGAGCGCACCGTCGGCTCGGCGATGCTGATCGGAACGCTCGCGTTTGGTGAATATAAGGGCTCGGCCTACGGCGGCGCGCCGGTTTTCACCGGCGTCGAAACGACGGCCGAGCGGCCCGAAGTCGGACTGTACGGGCGACTGAACGTGACCTCCAACATCTTGCTCAACGCGCAGGTCTTGGACGGTGCGCGCAATATCACGCTGCCGGCGCGAGCCACGTTCGTCGACTCCTACGATCGCGCCGGGGTCGGAGCCGACTTCCTCTTCTTCAAGAAAACGCTCGATGTAACGGCCCAGCAGTGGGTCGGCCGCGACAACGCCCCCGACGGCGCGGACAGCGCGACCGACTCGAGCGGCGGCTACCTTCGACTCAAGTACTTCCTGACGCCGCACCTCTTCGTGGCGACGCGCTACGATGCTGCTGCAAACCCCTTCCCGACGCGCGAGTTTTTGCAATATGTCGGGGCCCTGGTCTTCAAACACGCGCGGGTCGTGGTCGAGCGCAGGGTGAATTTGTTAGGCGGGACGCCCACGTTCGGAGGCTACCTGACGGTGGCCGCGCCCTGGCCCTGGGGATTATAAGCACGATGCGCGTTCTCGTCATCGAAGACGACCAAGACATCGCCGGCGCCATCAGCTCGATGCTCGGACGGCGGCGCTACGCCGTCGACGTCGCGACCGACGGTCAATCCGGCCTCGAGCGGCTCCTCGAGGGCGGCTACGACGTCGCGATCGTCGACGTGGCGCTTCCCAAGCGGGACGGCTTTTCGATCTGCCGCGCGGCTCGAGCCGAGCAGATCGCCACCCCGGTGCTCATGCTGACCGCTCGGGATGCCGTCGAGGACCGCATCCGCGGGCTCGACGCCGGTGCCGACGACTACCTGATCAAGCCGTTCGACGCCGAGGAACTCGCCGCGCGGGTCCGAGCGCTCCTGCGCCGCGGCGAGCGTCTTCCCCAAGAACCGACGATTTCGGTGGGCTCGCTGGTCGTCGACGCGAACGCTCGTTTGGTCACGGTCGCCGGGGCTCCGATGGACCTCGGATCGACCGAGTTCCGATTGTTGGAACTGCTTTCGAGAAATCGCGGGATGACGCTCTCGCGGGCGCAAATCCTGGAGAAGATTTGGGATTACGACTTCCAAGGTTCGAGCAACATCGTGGACGTGTACGTGAGTCAGCTGCGCCGCAAGCTTCGCGCGCTCGGGGCGACGGCCTCGATCGCGACGGTGTGGGGCGTCGGCTACAAAATCGTCGAGCGGGAATCGAAGCCCGCGCGCTCTACCGCTTAAGCCTGTCATACCTCGCCGTTTTTGCGGCGGTCGTCGCCGGGCTCTCGATCGTCGCCTACT
>Ga0302324_100004268_pt1 | contig 31670 bp, 37 predicted proteins | sample Palsa_T0_1_FD_201949 | JGI IMG/M metagenome (GOLD analysis project Ga0302324, IMG submission 201949) | Peat permafrost microbial communities from Stordalen Mire near Abisko, Sweden - Palsa_T0_1 | ecosystem: Environmental > Terrestrial > Soil > Palsa > Peat permafrost | place: Sweden: Abisko... | reverse complement strand
CTCACTAGGCGAGCTGTTCCCCAAGGCGGACGGCATAGGCGAGATAGGCCTGGACTCAAAGTACTCCGATACGGCGAAGGGGAGCATGCAGATGAACGCCTTTCTGGACCAGCTGGCGGCGGCCGAGAGGCTCGGCAAGCCCGTGGAGGTTCACAGTAGGGGCAGCGAGGGCGAATGTCTTTCGCTCCTCACCACCTTCAGGTTGAAGTCGGTACTGATGCACTGGTTCGAAGGAGAGAGCCACCTGCAAGAGGTGAGTTCGAGAGGGTATTTCGTCTCGGTCGGGCCCGCCATTCTTTATTCGAAGAAGGTCAGGAGGATCGCGGCATCAGTCTCCGGCGACAGGCTGCTCACCGAGAGCGACGGACCTGTCACCTACAAGGCCATCGGAGGGCCAAGCGGACCGGGATTGATCCCGAGCGTCCTGTTTTCCTTGTCGGAGACCAGGGGAGTCGGCTTCAGCGAGCAGGCGCGGACTATTGAGGAAAACCTGCGAACTTTCTTGGGAACCCGTTAGGCGCCCTCAGGCGAACTTCCTTTTCGATGCCCAAGCCATGATCGTGCCCGTGTTCACTTCGTGCTTTGTGACGATGTAGCCATACCCGTTCAGTATAGACTGCAGAAAAGCGAAGGAGCACTCGGTGGACTCTATCCTCCTGCCCGCCCCGACGATGCTGATCTGTATCGAGTCTGGCTCCTTGCCCTTGGTGACCTTGAACTGCTTCAGTGGGAGCAGGAGGGCGAAGTCCTTTCCAAGCAGCGCGAGCTCGTCTATGTCCGAAGCGGCTATCTTGAGGACCCCGACGAGCCTGCTTCCTAGGTCGGTGAACATCTTCAGAAGCCCTACTTTGTCGTCGGCGTATTCCTTTGCTATCAGCTCGTCCACAAAGTCGGACGGAAACGTGATCACGTCGACCTGCTTCAGAACCGCAATCGTCCGCCACAGGCCGTAGAGCTCGGCAGGGTCTCCTCCCTCCGATGATATCCGGGAGACCGTTGAGAGCGCCTCGTTTGCGAACGCGAAGAGCGTCTTGTTCGCCCGTTTGGCTTCGAATGAGAACTCGTCGAATACGGCCTGGTCGACCGAGATGTTCGTCCTCGTCATAATGACACTGGAGGACCCGTCCCGCCGTATTTAATCGAATCAGGGGCATGTGCAGATGCACGCACATACACGCGTCAGCCCGGATGGGGTTTTATCGACTGGCCGACCATCGATGTCCATTCAAAATGAATAAGCTCCGAACGGCAATCTCGGCGGTACTTCTCGTGTCGGCCATCGTCGGCGCGGTGATACTGAAGACAGATGCGTGGCTGTGGGCGGCGGCGCCTTCCCATGCGTACGGGCTGATAGTCTTCGTAGTGGTCGACCTAGGTCTCGCTGCAATCGTATGGAGGGCGACCAGACTCGCTCTGCTTGGCTCGGCGCTGCTCGGGGCAGTACAGTTCACGGCGATGGCGGGCGACGTGTTCACCGGACAGCCTGCGGGGATGCCGGCTTCCCTCTGGCAGCAATACCTCCTCGGGGACGCATATTTCGTCGCCCTTCTGGCACTGCAGCTCGCGGTCATTGCAGTAGCGGTCTTGGGGCTCACCTACCGGCGGACCATGAACTCAGCCGTCATCAAGACACTCGAGCGGTGAAGACCGCCCGAGGCCCTGTCCGGGGAAGCTGCCTCCCCGCGACAGCAAGCTTAATCTAGCCTCCCGCGAGGGCGACACTTAATCTTGGATAGAGTTCGGAGGATTTCGGAGGAAATTATACTGAAGTTCCCGAATATTTTCGGCACCGATTATCAGGAGAACAAGGAACAGCTCAACAAGATCGCCATCATCCAGTCCAAGATGGTCAGAAACAAGGTGGCGGGTTATATCACCAAGATGAACGGAAGGGCGGCCGCCGAGGAAGAGGTCGCGACGCAGGCAGAGTAGGCTCCGTGCGTACGAAAAGAGACAATCAACCTAATACGGACCGCAGTAATATTTCTAGGCCAGCGCAAATGGTGACCCCTAGATGACAATCAAGGTGACCTGCATCGGCCACATCAAGACGAGCGTCGGCAGGGAGACGGTGGAGTTCGAACGAGCGGAGATGACCGCCAGCGAGCTGATAGAGGCGCTCAGAGAGATGGGGGCGGCGGACCCGAACATGGGCTTCACTAAGTTCAACACGCTGCTAGTCGTCAACGGTGCCAGTGCGTTCACTGCGGCGGCGCACGACAAGAAGCTGCAGAATGGAGACGATGTCTTCTTGCTCCCGTTCTCGCATGGAGGATAGGCGATGGGAGCCTCGCTGTCAGCCGAAACGAGTCTCGCACCGGAAGACGCAGAGGGAGAGCTCGCCACGCTAAGGATGTCCAACCCAGAGCTCATAATCCAGCTTGTGAGCATGAAGAAGCCCCCGAGCGCGAGGGCTGTCGCGATGATAGGGGAGCAGACAATCCGGGCCAAAGAAACGGGCGCCCTCCTCGCAGACCGGCCCGAGGTCGACCTCCTCCTGAGGCTCGCGGGTACGAGCCAGATATCCGAGGCGCTGAAGAAGAACGGTTATCGGTCGAAAGGTACTTTGATTCTGGTAGCGGTGGGCAAGGACAAGGACGTGGAGAAACTCAGGAGAGCGCTATCGAAGCTACGCGCATACTCCCTGCGCGAAGAAGGGGAGATGGATGACGAGAGCCGGGATGCGGTCGAAATCGCCGCCCTCCTCAGCACGAGAACCTAGGCGCTGCGCTTTAGCTTCGTGATGCTGATCATCTCATCAGGCCGCGCCAGGCACAGGGCGGAATATTCCCCCAGGATCTCGACCTGCAGTACCTTGTCCGGAGACTCGAGGCTGACCTTCCTGTCGACGACGTCCGCTATGGCGTCGATGAGTTCCTTTCGAGTGTAGGGAGAATCCCTCTCGTCGATCTCTATCTTGAAAGTCTCGCCTTCTCCGATCTGCTCCCCGAGCTGCTTGGCCGCGTCCTTGATCTGCTCGAGCGTGGTGTCGACGACCATGTCGACCGGGATGACCCGCTGGATGAAGTGTACGCGGAAGGGCTCAGAGCGGACATAGTCCCTCAGGAACGCTACGAACCCCCTCGGGTCCTCGATGTCGACCTCGAGCATCCCGTCGAAGTCAGACTTCTCGACGTGCAGCTTGCGGAGCCCGTGCTGGAGGGCGATCTCCTTGAACTCGGCTGACGCCTTCGCCTCGCTCCCCTTCTGAGAAGTAAGAATAAGATTCAACTCTTGAAACTCTCCCGTCTAGTCCCCGACTCAACGCCGATTGCGCCCCTCCTTAAAACCTCAACAGCCCCCGCGGCCACTTTGACGACGGTCGATTCGACGCCCGACGTCAGCCCGCCGTCTATGATGGCATCTATCTTGTCTCCCAGGCGCTGGTCGACCTCCTGTGCTGTCCTGCAAGACGGCTGCCCGCTGAGGTTCGCGCTGGTCCCGGCGACCCAACCCGACATCCCAGCTGCAAGGGCCCGGGCGACTTCGCTGTCAGGGACACGAACACCCAGCCAGCCCGACCCCTGGTCGAGCCTGAACGGGACGGTCCGCTTCAACGGCGCGACTATCGTGAGGGCGCCCGGCCAGAACCTTTTCGCGAGGCCGAGAGCCACCTCATCAAGGACGACGACCGCTTCGGCATCGGCCATCTCCGAGCACAGGACGGGGACGGGCTTGGCGTCCCTGCCTTTAGCCTCGAAGAGCCTGTCGACAGCCTCACCGCTCCAGGGGTCGCACCCCAGACCATAGACCGTGTCGGTGGGATACGCCACGAGGCCACCGCCTTTCATTATTTCGGAGGCCATGGCGATCGATGCCGCGTCGCGTCCTAGAATTCTGGCCAAGAAGACCCGGAGTCCCAGTAAGGCTTAATAGTTTAGCGAAAAGCCGGCCCGAGCGCTGCCAATGTCCGTCGAAGACGACGAATCCGAAGAGGAGTTGGACGAAGAGCTCGAGGACGACGGCTGGGAAGAAGACTCGGAAGAAGACGAGTTCTGAGCGTTCGAAGATTAGCACCGCCCGTCTGTCGATTGTCTTATAGCAGCGGGCTTTGGGGTTGAACCAAGCGAGAGACCTGAGCCGACCCATTTTCATCATAAATTTCAAGAACTATTCCGAGATTCTAGGAGAACCTGCGCTCCGGCTGGCCAGGTCGGCAGAGCTCGTAGCCTCCATGCTTGATGTTGAGGTGATGGTCGCTCCTCCCGTACCATCCCTCGCATCGATCGCCTCCAGCGTGAGAATCCCCGTCATCGGGCAGAAGGTGGAAGACGCGGTCGAAGGTAAGAGCACGGGAGCTGTCATTCCGGAGGCCCTTCGAGCATGGGGATGCGCAGGTTCGCTAATCAACCACAGCGAGTCCAAGGCGCCCCTTGACACCATTGCGAAGCTAATCCCGAGGATGAAACAATCTGGCATGCTGTCGTGCGTCTGCGCCGAGAGCACTGAGGAGCTAACCAGGATCGCCCCGCTCGCCCCCGAGTTCCTGGCAGTGGAACCGCCGGAGCTGATCGGGACCGGCATATCTGTGTCGAAGGCGAGGCCAGAACTCATCTCTCTGTCGGTCGCCGCCGCAGAGAGCGCCGGATACCGCGGTCAGGTACTGTGCGGGGCAGGGATTGTCAGTGCAGAAGACGTTCGTGCAGCCACGAAACTCGGGGCCCGTGGCATATTGGTCGCGAGCAGCGTGGTCAAGTCAAAGGATTGGGAAGCGAAGATAAGGGAGCTTGCCTCGGCACTTCGTTGACCTTCTCCAACTCCCCTCCTCGAAAGCCGTAAATAAAAAGCGGCCTCGCATGAATAGGCATGCCGGAAGTTGTACCCAACCCCTTCGAAAGCGCCCTCGAACAGCTCAGGATTGCATCCGAGTACCTGAAAGTCGACCGTGGAGTCCTAGAGGTCCTGCGGCAGCCGAAGCGGATTGTCACGGTCGCCCTTCCTGTAAGGATGGACACCGGAAAGACAAAGGTCTTCACCGGCTACAGGGTACAATACAACGACGCAAGGGGCCCCTTCAAAGGCGGGATAAGGTACCATCCCGGAGTCACGCTAGACGAAGTCAAAGCTCTGGCCGCCTTGATGACGTGGAAATGCAGCGTCGCCGACATCCCCTTCGGCGGCGCCAAGGGAGGAGTAGTCTGCGACCCCAAGGCCATGTCCCCGGGAGAACTGGAGAGGCTCACGCGGAGATACACGGCTGCGTTGGCGAACTTCATCGGCCCGACTCAGGACATCCCGGCCCCGGACGTCTATACCAACGCCCAGACCATGGCCTGGATCCTCGACACCTACAGCCTGCTTCAGGGCCACGCTGTGCCTGGCGTCGTGACAGGCAAGCCGGTGTCCCTCGGGGGGTCGCTCGGCAGGGGCACGGCGACGGGCCGCGGAGCTGCGTTCTGCACCCGGGAGGCGGCTGAGGCCGTGGGGATACCTCTGAAGGGGGCGACTTTCGCGGTTCAGGGTTATGGGAACGCAGGTTCGAACTATTCCCTGATAATGCAGCAGATGGGCGCTAAGCTCGTAGCCGCGAGCGACTCCCAAGGCGGGGTCTTCAGCAAGAAGGGCATCGACGCGCGCAAGCTGCTGGCGCACAAGGAGAAGAAAGGGACAGTGGCAGGCTTCAAGGGGACCGCGGCCGTGACCAACGACGAGCTTCTCAGCACCGAATGCGACATACTCTGCCCCGCGGCCCTGGAGAACGCCATAACCCCGAAGGTCGCCAAGGCTATCCGAGCACGGATCATCACGGAGTGCGCGAACGGCCCCACGACGCCTGAAGCGGACAAGATACTCGACAAGAACAAGGTTTTCCTCGTCCCGGACATCCTCGCCAACTCCGGAGGAGTGGTCGTGAGCTACCTGGAGTGGGTACAGAACCTTGACAGGCTCTACTGGACCGAGGCGGAGGTAAACTCGAAGCTGGAGCAGAAGATGACGTCGGCCTTCAAAGGGGTCCACAAAGTGGCTGCACGTCGGGATGTCTCAATGAGGACGGGTGCGCTTATCGTGGGAGTCGGAAGGGTAGCGGAGGCGGTCGAGACGCTCGGCCTGTGGCCCTGATCCGTCAGGACACAGCCGAGAGCATCGCCTCTACCTCATTGATGAGGCTCTGAGTCCCCATGTAGAGAGGGGTGGTCTCCGCCAGGTCGGACGGAGCGATCGCCAGGATGTCCCTAGAACCGTCAGAAGAAGCGCCGTGCGCCTGTCGGGTAATGTACGCCATCGGAGCCGCCTCGTACAGGACGCGCAACTTTCCCCTGGGTCTGTTCTTGAGCGCAGGGTACGCGAATATGCCGCCGTAGCGCAGTACCTGATTGTAGTCGCCGGCGAAGGTTCCCCCGTACCTCAGCTTCATCCCCCGCGCCTCGAGGGAAGCGACGAACCGCTCGACGGGCTCCGTCCAGTCCCTCCTGAGTCCCCCGAACCCAAACACCTCGGGCTTGTCGGGGATGTGGACGTCACTCTGCAGAAGGATGAACTCAGGACCAGCTTCCCGCTCGACAGCGACGAATGTCTGCACACCCTTCCCGACCGCGAACGTAAGGGTGAGCATCGGCCCGTATGTCACGAAAGCGGCCCCTACCAAGTGCTCGCCGGAAGACGGCAGCTCCTTCGAGTAGATTCCGAATATCGAGCCGAGAGGGTTGTTGGTGGAGACGTTAGACGACCCGTCAAGCGGGTCCATCGCCACGTGAAGGGTCCCGATCCCCACCATCGCGTGCTCCATCTCTTCGGAAGCCACCTCGGCTACACGGCCGGTGGCCAGGAGCGAAGTCGCGAACAGCTCGTTCGCGTATACGTCCAGTTCTGCCTGTCTCTCCCCCGACGGGTTCATCCCTCGGGTCATCCCGGTGCTGAACGGGAGCGCCTTCCTGATGATTAGGGCGCTGGCAGCGACCGCGGAAATCGCCCGGGAGATATCCTCGGGTGCGTGAACTCGGAGATATTCGTCTAGAATCGTCAAGGATTCGTTTCAAACTTTTAATACGCCTCGACGGGGATAAAGCTATTGCGTGAGGGACCTTGACAGGTAAGAATGACCGCATGGATGTTTTCATGAGAAACGGAAAGAGCGTAATCTTGGCCTACGACCAGGGCCTAGAACACGGCCCGAGCGCGGATTTTGACAACAGGAACGTCGACCCGGCGTTCATAGTTGATATCGCTTCCAAGGGAGGTTTCAACGGGCTGGCGCTGCAGAAGGGGGTCGCGGAGAGATACTATGACGGAAAAGTCCCGCTCATACTCAAGGTGAACGGCAAGTCGAGCCTCCCCAAGGGTGAGCCTATCGCTAGGCAGAACTGTTCTGTGGAATACGCGGTCTCACTGGGGGCCAAGGCCATAGGGTACACGATATACCTGGGAAGCGGTTACGAGTCCGAGATGTTCGCCGAGTTCGGGAAGGTCCAGGAAGAGGCGCACGAGCGCGGGCTGGCTGCGATCACCTGGGTCTATCCCCGTGGAGCTTCGGTGCAGAGCGACACGTCCAAGGAGATCGTCGCCTACGCGGCGAGGACGGCGCTGGAACTCGGGGCCGATGCTGCGAAAATAAAGTACACAGGGGACACGCAGTCCTTCGGGTGGGCCGTGAGGTCGGCAGGAAAGATCAAGGTCTTCATGTCGGGCGGCCCCAAGGCGCCCACCGACGACGGGTTCCTCGCCCAGGTCAGGGGCGCCATAGACGCGGGGGCGACGGGGATAGCCGTCGGCAGGAACATCTGGCAGCACCAGGAGCCCCTCAAGATGGCGGAGCTGCTCAAACAGGTCGTGTTCGAGAACCTGCAGGTGGCCCCGGTAAAGGCACAGAACTGATTCACAAGGTGACCTTTGAGATGAAAATATTCATTATCGACGTCGATGGCACGATATGCGAGAATATACCGAACGAGCTCGGCGCCGAGAAGATGAGGCACGCCAAGCCCTACCCCGAGTCAATCAAGGCCATCAACAGCCTCCACGACGAGGGCCACTACATCTGCTTCTTTACTGCCAGGACGGATGAGCACAGGGAGGCGACGGAGGACTGGCTCAAGAAGCACGGAGTGAAGTACCACAGGCTCATCCTCAACAAGCCGAGGAAGCTCCCGCCTTTCACCGAATACCACTTTATCGACGACACGCACGTAAAGGCGACGACCTACAAGGGGAAGTTCACCAACCTCATCAAGAAGAACATGGAGATAGAGGTCTTCGAAGAATGACGATGCGAATATAGGTTATATACGCAAATCGTAAACGCTACTAGGTATGTCCATTCCGATGATCCAGAAGGGACTCGAGAGACTCGAGGCCCTTATCGCCGAGTCCCAGGGCCAGATGAAGCGGATGGAGGAGTTCATGCGTTCAAGCAGGGGAGAGTCGAACTCGAAGTTCGAGGCGCTGATGGAAGACCAGAACGCTAAGTTTGCTAACCTGAAGACCGAGCTGAGCGCGATGCGGACGGACATGAACGGGATGAAGACAGGGATGACGCAGCGGATGGACTCTATCGACAAGAAGATCACCACCCTCGAGATAAATTTCAAGAAGCTGGACGACGGCCTGAGACAGGGCTAAGGCGCAAGCTTCGCGAGCCCACCGCCCGCCACCCTGAGGTTCTTACCATTGAGGTCTATCACCGCGAGCCTCATCCCATCCCATACCGGGACGGGGGCGGGTACTTTTGCGTAATAGACTCCCCCCTCCTTAGTGATGCTCGCTAACACCATCTCCCCCGGCAGCTGAAGGTGCAGGTCCCTCCCAGCGACATCCTGCTTGTAGTAGGCGCTGGGGGAGAACGCGAAATTCAGCCTGTCGCTGAGCTTGAAAGACCCGTCGTCGAGCCATGAAGTCTTGTCGAGCTCCTTTGCGTCGACCCCCTTCAGCGACAGGCCTACCCTCATTCCCCTCCCTGCGCTCTCCTGGTCTTCATCGTTGACCTGTATGCCCTTGACCTCGACGGTCTTCTCGGGCGAGGAAGGGACAGCCCTCAGCTTGTCGTGTACCGTGACCTTGCCGGAAAGCACGAAGCCCAGGACTACCGTGCCCACGCCCTTCACGCTGAATGCCCTGTCTATGTAGACGAGCGCCCCCGGGGTCGTAGGCGGTAGAGACTGGTCCAGCCCCGAGAGGTCGATTACGGATGAGTCTCCGCTCCTTCGCTCGACCGGGTACGCTGCGAGGCTGAGGCCCTTGAACGCTGTCTTCACCTCCTCGGGCCCGGCGCCTCCGTCGACTATCTCGACCCGCCCGGGGAGCCGGAAGCTCTCCAAGAGCACGGCGAGCTCACCGTCCGGCGCGGACAGCCGGCCGTTCGGCGGGAAGAGATAGCAAGCGTAGTCCGAGATTGAGGCTATACGCGCATATCCCTGGATCTTCTCTGGAAACTGCGGGTCATCGATGAAGGAGATCCTCTTGCCGGACTCGTTCCTGTGGTAGACGATCATGCCCTCGACTTCGCTCTTCTTTGCGACCGAACCCTCGAAGCGCGTCTTGAGCTCTTTGTCGGCCCCGAATACGCCGATAGTGTATCCTTCCATGGAGAGTGCCAAGTCCGCTCCTCCGTGGCGTAATAAGCCTAGGGGAAGAGGTCGGTACTCAGGTACTTGAGTCCCGTGTCAGGGACGACCGTGACGATGACGTCGTCCCGTCCGAGCCTCCTCGCGAGCTTGAAGCTCGCGGCGACGTTGGCCCCGCCGCTGAATCCGCCCAGTATCCCTTCCTTTCGAGCTAGGAGCCTGGCGGCTCTGACCGCCTCAGAGTCGGTGACACCCAAGTAGCCATCGCAGAGGGCTGCGTCCCACACCTTGGGGAAGAGGGCATACCCCGCACCCTGCAGCTTGTGCTTCTGCGACTCGACTCGCTTCCCGGCGAGCACGCGGGCGCGCGCGGGCTCGACGACGTAACATTTGACGTCGGGGTCGTGCGCCTTGAGTGAGGCCGACGTACCGATGAACGTCCCGCTGGTGCCCGCGATGGCGACGAAGTTGTTTACCGCTCCTTTGGTCTGCCTCCAGATCTCCTCCCCGGTGCCCTCCCTGTGCGCGGCCGGGTTGGAAGGGTTGTTGAACTGGTCGACCCGGAAAGCGTGCAGCTTCCTGGTCAGAGCCTCTGCTCTCTTCTCTGCGAGTTTGAGGTCATCGCCCGTCACCTGGCCCGGGACCCCGCCCTTGGCCTGGGGGACGAGGACAACTCGCGCGCCGAGCGCCTTCATGATCCTCCAGCGCTCGCGGGAGTTGCCGGCGCTCATGACGGCGGTGAAGGGATAGCGCTTGATGGCGCAGGCGACCGCAAGGCCGATCCCCATGTTCCCGCTCGTCAGCTCCACGACCATCTGACCCGGTCGCAGCCTTCCTGATTTTTCGGCATCTTCCAGGATCTTGAGGGCGGCCCTGTCCTTGATGCTCCCTCCGGGGCTGAAGTACTCGAGCTTGGCGAAGACCCGGGGCTCGACGCCGGCCGCCGCCCTCATCCGGTCCAGGGCGACCAGCGGCGTGTTCCCTATGGCGTCGAGGATGCTGTCCATGAGCCGAGGGTTTGAGTCCTCGGGCACGGATAACAGTATCGTTGGGAACCACCACGGAAAGGGCAAAGCATTTCTACGGCTGAGCAGCACGGAATAACATGCAAAGAGAGCCACTCGTGTACCTCGACGGCGAGTTCGTACCAAAGTCCCAGGCCAAGGTCTCGGTCTACGACCACGGCCTCCTGTACGGAGACGGGGTCTTCGAGGGGATTAGGGCTTTCGACGGGTACGTCTTCAAGCTCGCGGAGCACATCGACAGGCTCTATGAGTCGGCGCGCTGCATCGAGCTGGACATCCCGATGACGAAGGACGCCATGAACGAGACGGTCATCGAGACGCTGCGCAGGAACGACCTCGGCAGCGCATACATCCGCCTGGTCGTGACGAGGGGCGTCGGAGACATGGGGGTAAACCCAGTGCTCTGCAAGAAGAGCACGGTGTTCGTGATCGCCGAGCCGATGGACACAGGGTTCGCAAAGGACCCACGCGTGCTGTCGACCGTGGTCGCATCGGTAAGGAGGGACCCGGTAGACTCTACCAGCCATGAGATCAAGTCGCTCAACTACCTGAACAGCGTGCTCGCGGTCTTGGAGGCTAACAGGGCGAAGGTCGACTACCCCATAATGCTGGACCACAGAGGGTTCGTCTCCGAAGGGTCGACCATGAACATATTCATCGTCAAGAACGGGAACGTCATGACACCGTCTCCCTCGTCGGGGATACTCCACGGCATAACCAGGGCTAGGATAATCGGGCTGTGCAGGGAACTGAAGTATTCGGTCGTCGAGAGAGACATCACCCCGTTCGAGCTCTTCACGGCGGACGAGGCCTTCTTCACAGGTACCCTTCTGGGGCTCGCTTCTGTCGGCGATGTGAACGGAAAGAAGATCGGGTCAGGAGGGGTGGGTCCGGTCACGAGGGAACTCTACGACCACTTCAAGGAGATAGTCTCGCGGCCGGAGGAGGGGACCCCCGTCTTCAGGCACGTCAAGGCACGGGCCACGCGAAAGAAATAGGCGGCATATTCCAAATCCTAGTAGTCTGCGACTTCTCAGGCCCGGGATGTCGTGCGGAGCCGGCCGGTGACAGCGAGAAAAAAGGGGAAGAACGCTTCCGCGCGCTACTTCATCCACTTCATCGCGTCTTCGTATGAGACGGCGACGAGAGTTTCGGACGAGGCCGAGTCTGCGCCCATCATTGACATCCGCATAGGACCGCTGATGTCGGGAGCTTCACTTATCCAGACCGCGTCGTATGCTCCGAGTGTCATGAACCCCTGATGGATCTTGATGCCCATCTTCTCGGCAGCTTCCATCATCATCTTGTTCATGGCCTCTGCTTCATGCGCGTTCGGGGCCTTCCGCAGTTTGATGAGGGTGATGAACCACATCTCGGCGTCGCTTTAGGGTGGCGAATATTTAAGTCAACCATGAATAATATACTGTGATCACCCAGAGCGCGAAAGATATTAGAGGGTAGAGGAGATAATAGAAATCTTATGAACAAGAGACGGGGTTTCGTCCACATCCTCGCGGCGATAATCATCGTAGTGGTTATCGTGATACTGCTTCTTGTCTTCCTGTAGCCGCGCTGGACTTCGAGCACAAAGAACAAAAAAAGGCAAGAATCCCGCCTCCTCGTGAGGAGGGAGTTGAGACGAGCTCCCGATAGATAGAGAATCCTAGACATTTATACACCCAAGTCCGGCCGCATCGGAAAGGCGCAAACTAGTGGCTGAAAACACTCCCCAGACGGCGAAGGCCTCCGGAAATTCCACTTTGCGTTCGAGGCTTCCGTTGATTGTGCTGATCATCTTCCTCGCGATTGCCGCCGCGGGAGTCGCTGCAGGCGCAGCCTCTTCCTCCGGAGCCACGCAGCTTTCCTGCCTCTCGATCACACACCAGGGGAGCGGCCTCCAGATCACGACGAATGGGCTCGTACACATATCCGGCACACAGTACTATGTGGCGTGCCCCGAGGGGTCGAACCCGGTCACGAGTTCGACCAGCGTCTCGTGCCTGACCATAGCGCCCCAGGAGCACAACTTCAGCTATCCCGACGCCGCCCCGTATCTCTGGTACTACCTCGTCGCACCGGGACATGCAATCACGATTCCTGGCGCCGTCGCCAACGCCACGGAAATAATACCTCCGCCGGACGTAACGATACAGGTCAGCTGCTAATCCGTCTGCGCCCTCAGCGAGGGAGTTGGCGGGCCCGGAGAGATTCGAACTCTCGACCTTAGGCTTCGGAGGCTTGCACACTTATGATCTATGCCCTGATCCGTGCTAGGCTACGGGCCCCCACCCGGCACACCTCGCGACAGGTTATGAATGATTTCCCTCCAGAGGATTTATCAGCCAAAGAGCCAAGAGGCGCACGACTTGATGTTCAGGGAGTTCGAGGACGAAGTGAGGGCCACAGTAGAGAAGGCCCTTTCGGCCAAGGGCTACCCCAAAGTCCAGCTAGAGCTGCTCGTCCCGAACAAAGAGGGGTTGGGAGACCTTTCGTGTGCGGTCGCCCTAAAGCTCGCCAGAGAGATGAAGAAACCTCCGCTGGTCATCGCAGAGGGACTCCGAGACGCGATAGAAACCGCTGGCAAGCCGGCCCTCGTCGACGATGTCAAGGCCCACCCGTCGGGATACCTCAACTTCTACCTTAACTGGGGGAGGTTCGCGTGCGACACCCTCAGTCAGGCCATGACAGGCGTCCCCGGGCTGCACCAGGAGTCGCGAGAGGTCCTCATTGAGCACACGAACGTCAACCCGAACAAGGCGCTCCACGTGGGGCATGCGCGGAACCTCGTCCTTGGAGATTCGCTCGTGAGGATAATGAGGAAGCTCGGAGATTCGGTCCAGGTTGTCAACTACATCGACGATTCCGGCGCGCAGGTGGCCGATGTGATCGTGGGGCTGAAGTTCCTTGGTTTCAGCGACGTGGCTCCAGCGGGCGTCAAGTTCGACGCTTACTGCGGAGACACGGTCTACACCGGCGTGAACAAGATGTATGAGAAGGACCCAGCACTGAAGGAAAAGCAGCGCTTCGTCCTGAGGGAGATCGAAAGAGGCGAAGGAGAAATTTCGGAGTATGCGCATTCAATAGTTCTCAAGATACTTGCTGACCAGCTGAAGACCTGCTGGAGGCTCGGCGCTAGGTACGACCTCCTGAACTGGGAGTCTCAGATCCTGAAGACAGGGATGTGGGAGAGAGTGTTCGAGGAGATGAAGAAGCAGGGCGTGGCCGTCCTGGAGACAGAGGGGGAGAACGCGGGTTGCTGGGTAATCAGGGACGACAAGGTCGGAGACGAGAAGGTTCTCGTCAGGTCCGATGGGACCGTGCTATACGTCGCGAAGGACATTCCGTACGCTGCTTGGAAGGTGGGTCTCATCGAAGACCCGTTCAGGTACGACGTCTACATCGAGCAGCCGGGAGGCCCGACTCTCTGGACCACGACGACCGAGGCGGGACGAGAGGTCCACCCACGGTTCGGAGGCGCGGACCTGGCGATATCGGTCATCGACGCGAAGCAGAGCAGGCTGCAGCAGATAGTTAGCCGGGTGCTGGAGCTGATGGGCGGGGGGCGGGGCGGCAAGTACCTCCACAGGGGTTACGAGGTGGTCGCGCTCTCGAAGAGGTCGGCAGAGTCTCTGGGGATCGAGACCCAGAAGGAGTTCATACACATGCAGGGCAGGAAGGGGCTGTACATCAACGTAGACACCATCCTCGCCACGCTGAAGACCAAGGCCCGGGACGAGACGAAGAAGCGTAGCCCGGAAGAGACGGAGGACTGGGTGGAGGGCGTCGCAGAGAAGCTCGCAATCGCAGCGTTCAGGTTCGAGCTCCTCAAACAGGACCCGGACAAAATCATAGTCTTCGATATCGAGTCGTCCCTCGAGCTGCAGGGGGGGGATACCGGGCCTTACCTGCTCTACAGCTACGCGCGGGCAAGGAGGATACTGGGGAAGGCCGGCCTCGAACCAGCGGTCAGCGAGAACAGCGCAGGTCTTCTGAACAACCCGAAGGAGATCGCACTCGTGAAGGCCCTTTCGATGTACGACAAGTCGATAATCGAGGCCGGCGAGTACCTGACGCCGAAGGAGGTCGCAAGATACGCGTACCGCATCTGTTCCCTCTTCAACGAATTCTACGAGGCCGTACAGGTCAATAGCGAGCCGGACCAGCGGATAAAGTCCGCACGGCTAGCCTTGGTAGCTGGGTTCTCGGTGGTACTCGCCGACTCCCTTGAGCTCGCGGGAATAGAGACACTAGAAAGAGTCTGATCCGGTTCGGGCTGAGGAGAAGCTAAAAAGGCCCGCGTGCCGGGGCGTCAATCACCAGCCCGATCGTCTAGTGGTCAAGGATAGGGGCCTCTGGAGCCTCTGACCTAGGTTCGAATCCTAGTCGGGCTATCTACAATAATTTACCTTTTGACTTGCGCCTACTTCCACCTTGTCAGTATCTCCTCTCTTCTGAAGGTGGTCCGGACTAGGAAGAGGAGCGCAATCACGGCTGCCAGGAGGATGCCGGAGATTGTGAGGAGGTCGTTGGTGTCTCCAAGGTTCACGAAGTTCCGCTGGCCGGCGAGATAGATTCCGGCGTAGGGGAGTGCCATCAGTAAACCCATTTGCTGCGCAGCCCGCACGTCGCTCACTCTTGACGATATCATTACGTTCACCTCGACGCTCAGCATCACAGCGAGAGGAATCAGCAAGAGCAGGAAGTCCGCCGTGTTCCACGTTGGAAAGTAGTAGTACCCCAATTTGTCGTGCGTCACAGCGTCCATCAGTGTCATGAGTATGGCCGCGCCGCCCCAGACGCTCCCGATGGACGGCAGAAACGCTGCAATCCCCTTCCCGAGCAAGATCTCTCCATCCGTCGTTGGGGTGGCCAAGAGCGGCTCCAAGCTCTTCTCGACCTTCTCACCCACCAGGGTCTAAGACGCGATGGTGTTCGGAACCATTCCGGCGAGGATGAGGTAGAACGAAAGGAAGGCGGGCAGGAGAATCAAGAGCTCGGCTGGGGCCAAGCGAGTTCCGCCCTTCCCATACTCCGCATAGTAGATAACGAGCGGAAGAAGGAAGGCGACTATGAGAGGAACGGCCACGAGTGAGTAGATTATGTACTTCTTCTTAGAGAAGATCTTGAAGTCCTTCGCTGCGATGATCCACGACTTGGAAAGTCTCATCTCTGGTCCTCTCTTACCACTTCCAGATAGGTGTCCTCAAAGGTCGAACCCTGCTACAGACAGTCCAACGTCTCGAGGGGCACGTGGAATGGGCAACGTCCAGGGAGTCCGAGAAAGATTGAGTCCTTGAACTTGTACGTTAACAAGCCCATCTCAATGTTTGACCTCCTGGCTAAAGTCGACTGAACCCGCGGACCGCTCCTACAACGACTATCACAATCAAAGTCAGGACGACAATTATGACGATTCTTCGAGTAGTCGTCATTTCTTGCGACCAGTCTTAGAATTTACCATCATCAGATATAGGCGTTTTGCCTGGTGCATGATTTGTACCAGATGGCGGTCACCTGCTGCAGAGCGCCATTGTCTCGGTTTCAGGTGCTCGATCTCCGTGCCGGCTTCCCGTCCACAAACACCTTCAAGCCTCTCCTCTTAAAAATTGCGACCAGGGGCAAACTCATTCCTAGTTTGACTTCGACCTTGTGTACCTCAGAGGTTCCTACGTCGAAAGACCATGTCTTCGCACTGAGCGAGTAGTAGTATTCATCGGCCAGCTTCTCTCCGTCCAGCTCGATGCGGATATGCTTCGTTAGCCAGTCATGATCTACAGTAAGCGTGTGCTTCTCCCTCTCTCCTACTTCGAAACTGGCTTTCGTCATGCGTCTTGCGGAGGGTGACAGAATTTAAAAGAGATTCGAATCGTGAGCCGTCATCCTCTGTTTCTTGTTTGGGGCAGAGTTCGTCCCGCAATCTCCCCTCGAAAAATAGACTCCGACCAAGAGGAACACGGAGAAGGTCATCACGAAGTACTCCTTCCAGCTCATCGCTGGGCTCGGCCTCAGAGACTCCAGCCATGGCTCTCACTCTCCACTCGCTTCTTTCTCTCGCAGCGTCTTCGCCATATCGTCGAATTGCTCCTTCGTGATCTCGCCACGCGCGAACCTCTCCCTCAACGTCTCGAGAGCGGGATCAAGGTATGGGCCGTACCAGTCCCGGTTCCAGCCCCACCGGCCCCAGAAGAACCAACGGAAGCCGAAGAATAATAGGAACACGACGGGGATAAACAGAAGCGGGAAGAAGGGGAAGGGGAACCAGAACCTCAAGGAGGAAGGCGAATAGCTACGGAGATAGAGGGCTAATCCGAGGTCTGTTACGAGCACGGCGACGACAATCAGAATCGGAATACATGCAAGCGTGAAGCCGGACTTCATCACGGTCCCTCGCTCGACCTCGTCATGAGATAGGCTCCGGATGCTATGAGCCATACAAGTACCGGATAGACGATGATGCTCTCCCAACCTCCAAGGCCGAGTGCCAGCTTATCGAGTCTCTGGTCGTATGAGCATGTGCCGCAAGGACCGACTATCTGGTAGCCGAAGAAAATCATGAAGGTCGAAACCAGACTGAGCGCGCCCAATCCAATCGAAAAATATCTGATAGGCCCCCGTATTGATCTGTAGCTCAGCATGACGACGATGGCTCCCAGCGGAAACGCGAAGAGCGCTCCCACGGAATGTATTGTCAGATTGACGTTCTCGGGAGAGAGTCCCGCGAGCAGGTATCCTATGCCAGGGAGAAGATTCAGGACCATCAGCCGCTTTCGGCCGGTATTCCTGAACAGATAGTACGAGCCCACTATCCAGCAAGCCGCCAGCCCCAATACAGCGGTCTCCTCGATCGCGGTTGTGGATGTGCCTAAAGCTGCGAGGTCGCTAATCGCGTTGTTCTGCATGCTGAAATTCGGATATATCGACTCGGCTGCGGTCGTCAACAGCAGGAATAACAAACCTCCAAACATGAATAGAGCCCCGGCCCGTCTGGCGTCCGAAATCTTGCCAGCTCCGCTGCTACGGGGTTCCTCTTGAACGACGTCGCTCCTTGTCTCAGTGGTCTTCATGACACTCCGTCGACGAAGACCTCGCCTGCTTCCGCTGTTAAGGCGAACCCCAAGACTCTTCGTGTTTTTGGACAGACTTTTTAGGGGAAGGAAGCGCGTCCAAAAAGAGCGAGGTAGCGCAGGTGTCGAATCAGAAGGACAAAGCGTACACGGATTTGGTGATGGAGCTGTGGGGTTCTCCCGAGCGGTGGAACGCACGGAAATCGCACGCCGACGTGGCTAAGAAGCTCGGTGTCGACGAGGAGACGGTCAGGAACAGGCTCAGGCGGATGAGGGAGAGCGGGCACCTGCTCGGGTGGTGTCTCTTTCCCAACGCCGCTCTACTCGGACGCACCGCCGCCAGTCTCCTTCTGGAGTTCGACGCGTCCTCCTCGAAGGAAGATGCGATCCTGCGTCTGAAGCAGGTGGGAGGGGTGATCAGTATCGCTAGCAATCACGGGAACAGCCTCGAGGTTATGGTCTTCGATGATAGAAAGGGCGCATCATCGCGCGAAGTAGAGAAGATTGACGCCCTCGCGAAGGTTCAGAGAGTACCCAGCATGAGGTTCCCACCCACGTCTTATCGGATGACCTCTACGGACTGGCAGATAGTCGAGCTCATGTTGAGGAACGCAGAAAGGAAGGTATCAGAGGTGGCTGCGGAGCTCAAGATCTCGTCAAAGTCAGTGAAGAGGAGGCTAGATAGGATGATGGACTCTTCGGCAATCTTCGTGGTTCCGATGGTCGAAGAGAAAAGATCAAGCGGGGTGTCCTATAGGCTAATCGTCGAGACCAAGGACGGGAGGAGATCGGAGGTAGACGGCATGCTCTCCTCGAGGATAGAGAACTTGAGGTTCAAAGCGGCCGATTCCGGGAATGGCCTCATCTTCGGCTTCAGCGGCAAGAACATGGAGGAGGGAAACAAGGTCACGCGGTGGGTCGAGCAGCTACAGGGGGTGAAGTCCACTAGAATGACCATCGTCGAGGAGGTCTTCTACGTCTTCGACTGGCTCGAACGGGAAGCGGGCAGGCAGGTTGTCGGCGGTACCTCAACCGAATAGTCGACCATCCTGGCGACCTGACGAGCTGAAGCGTCGTCGAACGGGTCAGAAAAGCGAGCATCGCTGCCTGCATTCCCAATGAGAGCTAGGAGACCGGGTCTTTCGAAACGTTCCTTATGATAACTTCTAGGAAAGTCTGTACCTGAATCCGTGAGAGACTTTGCCGAGGAGATAGACTCCGGCCAAGAAGAACCCGAAGAAGGCGATCAGGATTCTCCTCGACCGGCTCGGCGGAAGTGTGTGCGTGACTTTATGGACGCGGCAGCACCCCTGCAGCAATAGCAAGGCGGTCCGCTCCAATGGGTGCAGACCCTAGTCGGGCTATCTTCTGATGCTTCGGAACCGTTCCACGTTTTACTAACCATCTCCCGCACTCCCCTACTCGGATGGTCTTGGCGCCACCGAATTCTGGAATTGGATCCTGTAGAGCTTGGCGTAGACCCCGTCCTTCCTCAACAGCTCATCGTGGGAACCCTCTTCCACAAGCCTCCCATGGTCGAGGACCAGTATCCTGGTGGCCATCCTTATCGTCGAGAGGCGGTGGGCGATGATGAATGTCGTCCTGTCCGAGAACGCCTTGTCAAGCGCTCTCTGGATGAGCACCTCGGTGAAGGGGTCGACCTTGGACGTCGCCTCGTCAAGGACGAGAACATTTGGATTCGCCACCAGCGCCCTGGCAATCGCGACGAGCTGCTTCTGTCCCGTAGAGATGTTATTGGCGGACTCACGTATCAGGGTGTCGTATTTCTGCGGCAGGCCCATGATGAAGTCATCGAGGCCCACGTCCTTGGCGACCCTGATCACGTCTTCGTCGGTGGCGTCCAAGTTGCCGTAGCGGATGTTCTCCATCACGGAGCCGGAGAAGAGGAAGGGGTCCTGCAAAACGATGGCCATGTGCTTCCTCAGGCTTTGGAACTTCAGGTCCCTGACATCATGACCATCTAGGAGCACGGCGCCTTCGTCCGGGTCGTAAAACCTGAAGAGGAGGTTGACGAACGTGGATTTACCTGCGCCTGTCTGCCCGACGATGGCGACGATCTCCCTTGGCTGGATGTGCACATTAACGTCGGTAAGGGCGTTGGGGTCTCCCTCTTTGTATCTTAAGGAGACGTGCCGGAACTCTACCTCTCCTCTGACCTCGGCGAACTCTATTGCGTCGGGTGACTCGTTCAGGTCGACAGGGGCGTCGATTATCTGAAGGACCCTGTCGAGCCCGACCATGGCCGACTGGTACTGAGGGTAGAACTGGGTGATCTGCTGGACCGGCCTGAACAGGTTGTTCAGCCAGATGTAGAAGGCGGCAAGTATGCCTATCTCCAGTCCCCCGCTGTAGATGATCGTAGCCCCTACGTAGAAGACGGCGAATATCCCGAACGACTGGATTACCTGGGCCATCGGGCCCACGAAGGAGGACCATTTGGCCGCCTCGACGTTGGTGGTCAGGTTCCTCCTGTTGCTCTCGGCGAACTCGGCCTCGTCCGCCTCCTCAGCTGCGAAAGACTGTGTGACCTTTATGCCCGCGACGCTCTCGGCCACCTTTGCCGTCAGCGCGCCGACGCTCCTCCTTGTGCTCATCCATGCCTCCTTCATCCTTCCGTGCAGCAGATAGATGAGCAGGGCCAGCATCGGGACGATGCTGAGGGCCACGATTGCCAGTTCGACATTGATGAAGAACATGACGATGGCGATGCCAATTATCGAGGTGAACCCGGAGATGAGCTGGGTCGACTGGAAGGTGAGGAAGTTGTTGAACACCTCCACGTCGTTAGTAACGTGGGAAATTATCGCCCCGATCGGTCTGTTATTGAAGTAGCGGAGCGACAGCTTCTCCAGCTTTTCCACTGCGTCTTTCCTGAGCTTGTAGACTACGTACTGACCGGCGGTCGCCATATAGTACGTCTGGATGTTCTCGGTCGCATAGGTGACAAGCGATATCAGCATGTAGGCGATGACGATCACCGAGAGTCCGGTGACGTCGTCCCCGGGTCTGCCGCCCGGGAAGATGTACTCGTCGATGGCGTAGGCTGTAAGTATGGGCCCCAGAACTCCTGAGGCCGAGAATATCGCCACCGAGGCGACCATGTAAGCGACCTCCCTCTTGCGTTCCCGGGAGTACTTGACCAGCCTTCTGATGAGGGTCCAGTCAGACTGGCTCTTCGGACCCTGGTCTTCTATGTAGGCGCCAGTCCCGCTTTGGGGTCCCCCGAAACCTCCCTGCCAGCTCATCTCAGGCTCCGCTCCTGATCGTTTGGCTCGTCGACGCGAACTGAGCCTCGAAGATCTGGGTATAGACCCCCCTCTTCCCGATCAGATCGTCGTGGGTCCCGAACTCCACAAGCTCTCCCGCGTCAAAGACGGCAATCTTGTCGGCCAACCTGATGGTCGAGAGCCTTTGGGTGATGAGTAGCGTCGTCCTGTTCGCGACCATGGTCCGCATGGCCTCCTGAATCTCGTACTCTGTCTCGACGTCGACGCTCGAGGTAGAGTCATCGAAAATCAATATGCGCGGGTTGAAGAGCAGGGCCCTCGCTATCGCGATGCGCTGCTTCTGTCCCCCTGAGAGGGTGCTCCCCCTCTCTCCTACGATCGTATCGTAACCCTTCGGGAACGTCCTGATGAACTCGTCCGCATGGGCGACCTTGGCGCATCGGACGATGTCGTCCAGGCTCGCGCCCCTGACGCCGAACGCGATGTTGTCCCTGACCGACCTGGAGAAGAGGAACGTCTCTTGTGAGACGGTGCCAACGAGCCTCCTGAGCGACTGCAGCTTGATCTCCTTCACGTCCACCCCGTCGATGGTAACCTTCCCCGAAGTAGCGTCGTAGAACCGAGGGATGAGGTTCGCGAATGTGGTCTTGCCGGAGCCCGTCTTGCCAACTATCGCTATGGTCTCGCCCGCCTGTATGGTGACGTTGACGCTCTTCAGAAGTGGCTTGCCCTGCTCGTAGGAGAAACTGACGTTCTCGAAGGCTATCTCGCCCCTAGCATCCTTCATCACGATGGAGTCTGGCGAGTCGCGGATTTCTGGGGTTGTGTCTATCGTAGTGAAGATGCGCTCCAGCCCCCAGCTCGCATTTAGTGCCTGGCTGAGCGTAAGCCCGAGGAAGCGGGCGTTGGGGGTTATGATCACCAGGATCGAGTAGGCCTCGACCAAGTCTCCCAGGGATACCTGGCCCCTCATCACGAATATCCCGCCGAAATAGAAGAGGACGGCGATGTTCAGGCCGATCAGGAAGGGCATGAGCGGGATGAAGTAAGCGCGGGTCTTCGCGACCGCCATGTTCGTGTTGTAGTACTTCCTGTTGATCTCGTCGAACTTCTTCATTTCATAATCCTCTCTCGTGAACGCCCTTACCACCCGCATACCTGTGAGATTCTCCTCGAGGACCGTGTTCATGACCGCATACTGGTCGCGCACCTGCTTCCAGTTCGGGCTCTGCTGCCTGTCGAAGAGGTAGCCCGTGAGAGCCACGATGGGCATTAGCCCGACACCGGGGAGGAGGAGCAGGGGGTTCAGGCTCACGAGTTCTATGACGACCCCGATCATCAGGGCGATGGTGAAGAGAAGCTGTCCCATGGACTGCGTGACGAACCTGCGGACGGCCTCCACGTCGCCCGTCGCCCTGGCTATGAGGTCTCCGACCTGGTTCTGGTCGTAGAAGGAGAATGATTTTGATTGTATGGACGTGAACAGGTCGTGCCTGATGTCGTAGACCATCTTGTTCCCGGTAGTCTGGGTAAGGTAGGAGTAGACGAACTGCCCAACCCCGGAGACGGCGGTCACACCTATTATGGCCAGCGAATAGAAGAGAATCGTCCCAAGGCTCGCCCTCGACGTGATGTCGACGGTGATTATGTTGATGAAGGCCGGGACGAGCAGTCTAGTATAGACAGTAACCGCGATGCCCGCCGCAATTGCGGATACGCCAAGCTTGTACCTAAGGAGGTACCTTATGAATCGAAGTGCCTTGCTCAATAAATCGGAGGCCTGCTTCGCAGAATGCCCAACCGCTATTTAACTTTCAATCCGTTGGCACCGCGGGTAGCCAAAGATCCGGCGGGGTCGCGAGCCCGGAACGCTTAAGTGGATAATCGGAGCCCATTTCGAAAGTCAAGATTGTGATCAAGCGAAACTCAGACACGGTTACGACGGCGCTCGCAATCCTCGCGCTCTTGGTCCTTGTGTCTTCATCCCAGCCATTTGCACACGCGCAGCAGGTAGTGGCGACGGCGAAGGATGGAGGTTCCGCTTACGCGATCGTCTACGACCCCGCCAAGAGCGACGTGTTCGTGGCGAACTATCTCAACGACACCGTGACGGTCATCTCTGACTCGAGCAATGCGGTCGTGGCGACCGTAAAAGTGGGCGGGGGTCCAGATGCAATCGCGTACGACTCGGGCAAAGACGAGGTCTTCGTAGCGAATAGCATCGACGGCACGGTAACGATCCTCTCGGATGCGAACGACGCCGTGGTCGCGACGGTGCCCGTTGGAGTAGGTCCACAGGGCGTGGCTTACGACCCGGCCAAGGGAGAAGTCTTCGTGTCACTCGGGGGCAACCTCGCCTCCTCGGTTCCGAGCGGCATCTCGGTCATATCCGACTCGACCGATAGCGTAGTGGCTACGATCGCCGTGAACCAAACGGCGCAAGTGCAAGGTCAAATCCTGACGACCAACCTAGAAGGCGTGGCCTACGACTCGGGCAAGGGCGAGGTCTTCGTAGCTAACTATGGTCTCGACTCTGTGCTCGTCATTTCTGACTCCAACAACTCCGTGGTCGCAACGGTGCCGGTAGGTTCCTACCCCTACGGCCTTGCATACGACCCGGCTAAGGCCGAGGTCTTCGTCGCCAACTCAAACTCGAACTTCACTACAGTCATCTCCGACGCGACCAACAGGGCCATCGCGAACGTTACCGTGGGAGAGGACCCTGGCGGCGTCGCGTATGACCCCTCAAGCGGACAGGTATACGTGACGAACGCCGAAGGGACGTCCTACGCCGAGGGGACCTACAGTGGGACCTCCGACGGTACCGTCTCTATCATCTCCGACGCGACCGACAAGGTCGTCGGGAACGTGACCGTGGGGATTCAGCCGGGAGGCATCGCGTACGACTCCGGCAGGAACGAGGTCATCGTGCTGAACGTGGCCAGCGACACGCTCAGCGTCATCTCTGAGGGTTCAACGACCGCCAGCAAGACCTCGAACTCCCTCGCCTTTCTCCCCTCGTCTATGGCAGTGGTGGCCGTGAACGTCGCAGTGCTTGGAATCCTCGCTTCCCTCTTGATGGCGAGACAGCGAGGCAGATTCAGGACGATTTCTCGGTCCTCGTGACGACCTTTCGAGCCGGGGCCGGAATATCTCGCCAGTCAGTTGACACCGCGACGGCGATCGCGCTGCTCGGAATATTGGTCTTGGCATCCTCTTCGCATCCTTTCGCCCGCGCCCAACCCTCGGTCGTCACAACGGTGACTGTCGGAGCTTCACCAGGCGCCATCGCTTACGACTCGGCCAAGGGTGAACTCTTCGTTACGAACTTCGACTCCGACACGGTCTCAGTGATATCTGACCAAACCAACACGGTCGTCGCGAATGTCAGCGTAGGAAAGGGGCCTGACGGTGTAGCCTACGATCCCTCGACGGGAGAGCTCTTCGTTTCCAATGCGAGGGCAGCCAACGGCTCGGACTTCCCTACCGTCTCGGTGATATCCGATAGCACCGACAAAGTCGTCGCGAACATCGCCATTCCCGATTATGTAGATTCGATCGCCGGAATCGTCTACGATTCGGTAAAGAACGAAATGTTCGTCATCTCCGGTTCATCAGCTGACGTCTCCGTGATCTCCGACCGCAACAACCAGGTCATCGAGAATCAGGAGGTGGACTTCAATGCGCAGTACGCGGCCTATGACTCGGCGAAGGGTGAGTTGTTCCTTGCCGGCTATGCGCAAGGGTCGGTCTATGTGATGTCCGACAGCACATACGCGAACGTCGCGAGTGTGGCCATCGGGTCCGGTACCTTCGGCATAGGCTACGACCAGGCCAAGGGGGAGGTCTTCGTGGCCGATCAGCACTCTGACACGGTCTCGGTCATCTCCGACAGCACCAATACGGTAATTGCGAACGTCACCGTGGGAAGCGACCCATACGGCGTGGCATACGACAACGCAAAGGGCGAAGTCTTCGTTGCGAACTCCGGCTCGAACACCGTCTCGGCGATATCGGACAACAACGACTCGGTAGTGGCGACAGTGAACGTAGGGACCTCTCCCAATGGCGTCGGTGTGGCCTACGACTCTGGCAAAGGCGAACTCTTCATCACCAACGCAGGAGGTTTCCTCAGCACAACGCCCGGTAACGTCACCGTGATATCCGATGGGTCGGGATCGACCAGTTCGACCTCGTCTCCCGTCACTACCAGTACCTCGGTCGGGGTTACATCGAGTTCCGCTTCGGCATCGACAAGCAGCTCACCTTCCCACAGTTCAGCAACGAACACGACCAGTAGCTCCGGCGGTTCGCTGTCAATCTCGTGGAATTACATCGGGATGGTCGCTGTCAACGCGGCGGTTTTCATCATAGTTGGCAGCTTCGTTGCGACCAAGAGAAAAAATGCACGGCTTGGCGGCGGGCCGCACTCACGTGCGAGCGGACCCCAGTCGGGCTACTCCATGCAGTCGCCCGAAGACTAGGAGCCTAACGACAGGACTCTGCGCTGGGCCACGGCCCTGGCCAATCTCCGCACCTGGTAGTAAGATAACCCTAGCAAGGCTATGCCGAGTAACGCGGTAGAGAACAACTCCAGTCCCTGGAGGAACCCGGTCACCCAAAAGACCCCAGCGATAGTCCCGTAGCCGAAGATTACCTTCTTGCTCAGAACGGAGGTAGAGGCCGAGACAAGGTACATGAGCGAGTTCACACCCGTAGGGGTAAGACAGCAGATAGCCGCGGAAGTCGCCAGTGCAGGAACGGAGGTGGCAAGGAACCCACCCGCAGTCTGTGTCGCCATGAGGCGCATCGAGCCGGGAACACCCACGTTCGAGCCAGATTGCGAGACGTAGACCAAGGTCGCAACGTAGTACCCGAGGACCAAAGCGAGCGAGAGGAAAAGGAGGTCCACAAGGCCTATGACGAGCAAGTCGAGATTCAGCGCGAGTGAGCCGACCATCGGGACGCCGACTGCCTGGTAGGAAATCTCCGTCACGGGGACGAAGTAGGAGCTGATATTCACATCGGGGACGAGCAAGAGCCCGCTGCTCACGAGGAAGGAGAGAAAGAAGACGGGAGCGAATACTATGAGAATTGCCCGGCCCATCCTATCTGCTAGCACTCCGCGGACTATCGACCTTATCCCGACCCCGCCATTGAGAGGGATGAAGCGGGCCCAGTCCAGCCTCCGCAATAAGACGACGGCGAAGACGTTGGCCACTACGCATGCGGCCACGAACTCAAGGAACGGGTAGAGGAAGGAGACCTGGCCCGTGGTCGCCATAGGCGTATACCAGATGTCGGCGACTCTCAGGCCTGTGGTGACGACAGGGAGCAGGGCGGTGACGTTGAAGAAGAGAATCAGGAAGTAAAGAGGATTGAGAGCCCTCATCCCGTCTCGCTTCCTAACAGTGAAGACCGGTCACAGGCGGAGAGAGCACGCTGTCCGCCAAGTAGGTCCCATATTGATACGAAACCGGGATGGCGAACGCGGGGGCGGTCGTGAGAGGCACGCTCCCGGTTGGCGCCGCGTTTGTAGAGACGCTCGCCAGCGCTATGAGATAGATGATGCCTCCGGTGGTAGGTGTCCCGTGCATGACGACGTAGGCGTTAGCGCCGTCCGGAGTAATCTCCATGTCCGCCAGCCCTGGAGAGGATGACGCAGGAAGGTCGATCGTGTTGACCACCGTAAATGTGCTGGTCGAGATGACCTCGACGACATTGGTCGAGCCTGAGGCTTCGAGATAGTACTGACCGTTCGGAGTGAAGACACCGCGTGTGGGACTGAAGGTCGAGATGCTGAAGCTCGTCGTGCCCAGCGACTTCAGCGCCGGGTACGAGTAGAAGGCGTCAGTCTTGTTGCCCGAGAGCTCCACGGCCAGCATGGTCCCCTGAGAGTTGATTGTGAGCATGAACGGGTCGGTGGAGAGAGGAAGTTTGGCGCTCACTATGATGCTGCCCGTTGCCGCGCTGATCTCGTCGACCGTGCCGTTGTTCTTCATCGGGATCGCGATCGTATTTCCATCGGGCGCCCACCTAATATCACACGGGAATGCGGTAGCGCCGGTCGTGCCCTTGAAGACCGTCTGCCAGACTACCTGGAGATTAGCCAGGTTGACGACCTCGACGACGCCAGAAGGCCCGTCAGCGATAGCTGCGTACTGCTGATCAGGGGAGACCGCGACTCCGATGAACCCTGTGGCCGTCCCCACGCTGAGCCTCGATGACACTGTCAGCGATGCCCCGTTGATCACTTCGACTGTGCCGTTATTGAGCGGGACGAGGAAGTTAGGATTGGAGATCGGGGCACCCGGCACCGGATAGCTCGTCCAGTAGAACGTCTGCGCCGGAACGCTGTCCGAGATGTTGTAGATGCGGCTGTATCCCAGCAGGCTGCCTTCGGGCGACGCGAGCTCCGCTATCCCCTTCTGAGTGAAGACAAGGAAGAAGTAGTTGTTGAGCGCGACCGTCGATGAACTGCTCGACGTCGTCGTACTAGTCGAGGAGGTGGAGGATGTGGACGAGGTCGTGGAACTCGACGATGAGCTTGTCACGGTACTCGAACTTGGGGACGTGCTAGTTGTCGTGGACGAAGTCGATGGGAGCGAACTGGAGCTTGTGGCCAGGGTGCTGGTAGATGAGGAGCTTGCGATTGAGGACGAAGAAACAATTGACAGAGACGAGGTCGAGGAGATGCCAGTGGACGAGGACGAACTCGGCGTCGAGGAGGAGGTGAGACTGCTCGAGGACGAGCTACTGGAGCTGCTCTGAGCCGCCTGGTCCGCAATAACCAATACCGCTCCGGCGAGAACAAGTATCACCACAACCGCAGCAATCGCGACGTACGCTCGTTTCAATTGAAAAATGCGCCCCGCGAACACGATTTAAGCCTTAGTGACAATAATAATCATATATTCATCGTAGTAACATAGGAATAATGACTGCCCGTCAGCGGTCTTGCCGCGACGCGGCCTCGAGGACCATCTTCGCGAAAGCGTTCTCGGCCGGGGCGCCGTCGAATCCAACGACATCGTCAATGACGGTCCTGGGGACGCCCAGGACATCATACTTCTTGGCTAACTCGGGAAACGCGGTCGTTTCGACCATGATAGACCGTATGTTGCGGTTTTCCAGGGCAAACCGGTGCGCGGAGCGAACTACCAGGGGGGAATAGGGGCAGAAGGTCGTGACGAATACCCTGATGACCGTCTGGGCGTTGACGCGCCCGATGACGCTCCTTGTCTCCTCGTCCATTTCGGACCGGCCGCGTGAGGCGTCAACAATGCCCTCGACAAGACTCCTCAGCTGGCGCCCAGCCGGCGTGCCGACAAAAAAGAGCTTCGCGCCATTAGGCGCAACCACGACGATTGTAGGCGCCAGATCGACCGCCATCTCCCTGGCACGGGACGCCTCCTTCTCCAGGTCGAGAACTTTGAGCTTGACCCTGTCGTCCAAAAAGGCGACCTCCTCTAGGAGCTGCCTCGTCTCTGAACAAAAGGCGGAACTTCGATCTGAGATGAAGAGTACGACCTCGACTTCGTCCTTCAACCGGGATCGGAATAGCCTACCGATCTCCTTCGTGTCCTCCACGCCGATTAATGCGGTCATTTCTGAACGGTCGAAGTTGGCGCGCGAAGGCATCGAGGGATGGTCAGGTCGCCGTCTCAGGCGGCGTGCGTAAGTGCCGCCTTGACCTGGCCGTCGATCTTGGCAATCTTCTCCAGACGGTCTACGAAGCTCGCGAGCTTCTTTGCGTTCAAAGTCACTACTATCTCGGACTCTTCGTACCCGGACCTTGTCCTGCTCGCGGTACACCCGAGCCCAATGACGACGTCTCCCTCGTTAGCGAGCGGGAGGCCCTGACAGGTTGGCTTGACTGTGACCTTGCTGTCTGGCGCAGCTTCCTTGATGAGCGCGGCCTGTTGTGAGTCGGCGAACAGCAGCACGATGTCCGGGACGAAGGGCGACTTGTCGAGGGGGGCGTATCCGATATTGCGCTGCGCCTCGAGGGGTAGAGCGGGCAGCCCCAAGATATCGTTCTTCCCGATCCATCCGACGCTCGTCAGAAGGTCGATATCTGCTAGCCCGGCGCCAGGGAGGGAGTCTTTGGCGGCCCGATAACCGTGAGTGACAGCGCCGACCGAGCAGTGAAGATGCTGGTCGGGCGTCGTATAGAAGGCGCCGTCAAGGGCCTTGGTCCAGAAGACGCAGCTCGACTCGACGACGTCCGTAGACCTTCGCAGCTTGCTGACGTCTGGGTTGAACGAAACCGCAACTATCGGCTTGGAAAGTCCCAAGGCCGACTCCAATCGCTTTCCGAGACTGTTGAACTCTGAGCTTGACAATCTAACGAGATAATTTTAGCGAGCGGTAATAAAGTTGAGTAATTCTCTATTCTTCGGTAATTCTCTATTCCTATGCGCGGGACGAACGGACCCGCCCTTCGGCTATCTGCCTGATGTACTCCCTGACCACAAGCTTCTCTATCGCCCTGCCCGACCTGAACGCGTCTGGCGCGGCACGGATGCTCTCCTCCGCCCTCGATGGGTCGATTCCCTTCTCTGCACACTTCATCCTGGCGACCTCGAGGGAAGTCTCCTCGTTGATGGGAGGAAACTCGATCGCGTAGAGCCTGTCCTTCAGCGCGCTGTCGAGGAGCTGGAACTTGTTGGTCGTCATTATGAGCGAGGTCTGTGAGGTATCCAGGTCGTCAATCTGGTGGAACAGGATGTTGTTCTGCGCCACGTGCCAGCTCTCGCCCTTCATCCAATCCCTGTCTGGGAATACGGATTCGGCGTCATCGATGAGGATCAGGGACCGCTTCTTGCTCGCGGTCGTGAAGACCTTCACTATCTGACGCTCGGACTGGCCGTAAAGCTCCCTCGCAATCACCGAGCCATCGACGAAGAACAACGAAAGCTGGAGCTCCTTCGCCAGGACTTTGGCCATCAAGGTCTTCCCGTTGCCCGGCTCCCCGTGGAAGATGAAACCCTTGATCCCTTTCAGGGAGCTGTTCCCGAGCTGGTGCGCTATTACGCTCCTGACCTCCGCGAAGGTCTTCTGGAAGTCTTCGCCCTTGCAGTCTGCGAGGGACTCTGGAATCTCTCTCCACCCGATCTCCAGGCTGTCGCGTTTAGGGTTCACGTTGGATCGCGTGTCGGGTCTCCTTTCCAGACGCCAGCGTCTTCGTGCCCGATATAAGCACTGGGAAGACGAAGAGGTGCGCCGAGGCCCTCACCGTCAGATATGACTGTGGTTACACTTTCTATGAAGGTCAGCATTAACCTAAGAATATTTATCTACCCACGGTCGGCCTCGCCCGCCAAGGTCTCGACTTTGTCCTCCGAACCCGCGCGTCCCGAATGGGCGAAGGCCGATGTTTCGGTGGACGTCCGCGGTGAAAGCTGCCCCATTCCCGAACTGACCACCTCGAAGAAGTTGAAGGAGATGCCTTCGACGAAGGTGCTCGAGGTCCTTACCGATAATCAGGCCTCCGTCGATGTGACCCTACCTGACCTTGCGAGGGGGATGGGTTACGAGTTCTACTCCGAGAAGAGCGGAGACCTGTACCGGTTCTTCATAGCAAAACGGTGAGCCGATGCCACTGCCCAGCATGCTGCCGCAGCAAGTGCTACCCTTCGGTTTCGTGTTCGTCTATGCCGCGTTCGGGGTAAGTGGTTTCATCCTCGGATGGGTGGCACAAAGGGGAAACTACTGCTTCGTGAACGCCATGACCTCTATCTTCACCACCAAGAGCTACGACAGGTTCGGAGCGCTCCTCATCCTGTTCGGAATCTCAGCGTTGCTCACAGGGCTCCTCGTCGTCACGGGGATCGTACCCGCGGTCGACCAGTACTATGACAACTACTTCTCCGGATGGTACGTAATCGTCGGCGCCGTCATCTTCGGTTTCGGCGCTACGATGGCGGGCGGTTGCAACCTCTCGATGCTCTACAGAGCCGCGAGTGGATACGTACAGAACTGGCTCGAACTTGTCGGGATGATGGTCGGCACCTACATCTTCGCCGTCGCAATCTGGCCCTTCCAGTCCTTCACAATGGCGGACGGCATACTCTCTACCAAGCTCGGGGCATACACGGAGTATCTGCCGTACGACCTCTTCCACTCGGTCTCGCAGGTCTCGATAGGGGTCACCGCCGCGGGCATCGGAGTCCCGCTCATGGCCATCGGGATTTTTCTACAGCGAAAGACGCGCTCCAGGCGCTCCGTCCAGAGCTCCGGGATCTCCGGGATCGGCTCGTTGCACGCGCTAGCGGCACCAGCCTCAACTGGAAGAGTGGGTCCACTTCCCCTCATCGGCCTGCAGGGAACGAAACTGAGACTCTCCGACGCGAAGGAGATGCTGCTCCTGAGGAGGCCGTACGGTGCGAACTTTTCGACCCTTCTTCTCGCGGGAGCACTCCTGCTAGTCTTCGTGGCCGGGGCCGGGTACACTTTCAACTATCTCGTGATAACTTCTTCAGACGGAGGTAGGTTCCTCGAATACATCCTGATGCCTTTCGGCGTCAACCTCGCCCTCAACACACCCTGGTACAACGACGCCCTTCCAATACTAGACCCGAGCGTGCTGATGGTCGTCATGCTGATCGTGGGCGCATTCAGCGCCAGCCTTCTCAGTGGGGACTTCAAGGTAAGGGTTCCTCACCAGAGGAAGAGGCTGGCTGTCGGGTTCTCCGGCGGGATACTGGTAGGCATAGGGGTGAGGACGGCACTCGGCTGCAACATCGGGATGATGTGGACCAACTTCGCGCAACTCGGCTACGACGGGATACTGTTCCTGTTTTCGATGCTGTTCGGCGTATGGATCGCCGTGAA
>Ga0302324_100004266_pt1 | contig 31699 bp, 23 predicted proteins | sample Palsa_T0_1_FD_201949 | JGI IMG/M metagenome (GOLD analysis project Ga0302324, IMG submission 201949) | Peat permafrost microbial communities from Stordalen Mire near Abisko, Sweden - Palsa_T0_1 | ecosystem: Environmental > Terrestrial > Soil > Palsa > Peat permafrost | place: Sweden: Abisko... | reverse complement strand
CATTTATTCAGGTACTTACGTCTATCTCGGGGACACCGCGGGCCACGGAAGGACGCGGTGAGATAAGGTTCTGGAGGCTAGGGTCGGAATCCAATAGGTGCTCGTCGGCTTGCCCGTCGCAACGCTCGTCTACCTATTTGCGTGCCGATCGATGGACGTGGAAGCTGATCGGGAACGGGCCGCCACCGCCGATGTGGGTCTCGATCCGGCTTAAGCTACGCGCACAGTAGCCGCTATCGGCGCGAGAGCAAGGCAGCAATACCGGGCGCTGGAGCGGCCCGGTCACCTGTGGATTGTGAGCGCCGCAACCCAGGGCTACTCGCCGCTAGCGGCTCGCAGCGCGGCCTTTCGCTGGGATCGGCGTACATACAGGATCGCGTCGGTGTAGCCGTTCGGCTGCTCACGCCCTTTGAACACCAGATCGCGCGCGGCCGCAAACGCGATGTTGTGCTCGAAGCCTGCACTCATTGGGCGGTAGGTGCGATCACCGGCGTTTTGCTGGTCCACGACTTTCGCCATTCGGCGCAGTGCCTCCTCTACCTGCACTTCGCTGCAAATTCCATGATGCAGCCAGTTGGCAATGTGTTGGCTCGAGATTCGCAATGTCGCGCGGTCTTCCATTAGCGCGACGTTGTAGTAATCCGGCACCTTCGAGCACCCAACCCCCAAATCTATCCAGCGCACCACGTAGCCGAGAATGCTCTGGGTACTGTTGTTGAGCTCCGCGTCGATTTCGTCTCTAGTCCAGGCGATGTCCGTCACGAGCGGCGGCTGCAGGATCTGCTCCAGGGCCGCGCGCGATTGCGCTTTAAGTTCGGCCTGGACTTTGAAGACATCCACGGCGTGGTAGTGCAGCGCATGCAGAGTGGCAGCCGTCGGCGAGGGTACCCAGGCCGTCGTGGCGCCAGCGCGAGGGTGCGCAATCTTGCTCGCCAACATGGCGGCCATCAAATCCGGCATAGCCCACATCCCCTTGCCTATTTGAGCTTTGCCGGGCAACCCGCATTGCAAGCCGAGTTCGACATTCTGGCGCTCGTAAGCGTCCAGCCAAGGAGATTTTTTCAGATCATTCTTGCGAAGTACTGCGCCGGCCTCCATGGAGGTATGGATCTCATCGCCCGTGCGATCAAGAAAGCCGGTATTAATGAAAACCACCCGGCGACGGGCGGCACGGATGCATTCCTTGAGATTGACGCTGGTGCGGCGCTCCTCGTCCATGATGCCCATCTTGAGGGTATAGCGTGGCAAAGTTAGCAGGGCTTCGACCTCAGTAAATAGCTCCTCGGCGAAGGCAACCTCTTCGGGGCCGTGCATCTTGGGTTTGACGATATAGACTGACCCGCAGCGCGAATTGCGCAGCGCACTGGTGGCGCGCAGATCGTGCACGCTGATCAATGAGGTCACCACGGCATCAATAAAGGCCTCCGGCACGGCCTGACCGCCCATGGTCATCGCGTCGCTCAACATAAAGTGCCCGACGTTACGCACCAGCATCAGGCTGCGACCGTGCAGCACCAACTCATCTCCATTCAGCTTGTGAAAGTGGCGATCGGGATTGAGAGTGCGATGCGTGAGCGCGCCGCCCTTGTCGAATGTGGCCTGCAACGTGCCCCTCATCAGGCCCAGCCAGTTGCGGTAGATACGCACTTTGTCCTCTGCGTCCACCGCCGCCACAGAATCTTCGCAGTCCTGAATCGTGGTGATCGCCGACTCAAGCAGCAGGTCCGACACACCGGCCGGATCGTTACGGCCCACCAAGTGCGCCCGATCGATCTGAATCTCTATGTGCAGTCCGTGGTGCACCAGCAACACAGCCGTGGGAGAGGAGCGGTCGCCGCGATAGCCGGCGAAGGCGGAGGCATTCCGTAGGCCGGTACTGCGACCGTCTGCGAGCGTGGCCGACATGCCGGCTGCGCACACCGTGTACGCTGCGACGTCACGATGTGAGCCGTCAACGAGCGGGAAGTGCTCGTCGAGAAACGCGCGCCCGAACGCAACGACTTTCGCTCCGCGTATGCTGTTATAGCTGCCGGCACGCACGGCGCCGTTATCTTCCGAGATGACATCGGTGCCATAGAGGGCATCGTATAGACTGCCCCAGCGAGCATTGGCCGCATTGAGGGCATAGCGAGCGTTGTCCAGAGGTACCACCAGCTGTGGTCCGGCAATTTTAGCGATCTCGTCATCGACCTGTTCCGTTTCAATTTGAAACGAATCCCCTTCCGCGTTCAGGTAGCCGATCTCTACAAGGAAGCGCTGATAACTCTGGCGGTCAAAACCCGGGCCGGGGTGGGCTCGATGCCAGGCGTCAATCTGCGCTTGGAGCTGATCGCGTCGACGCAGCAGCCGAGCGTTGCGGGGAGCAAGCCTGTGAATGAGCGCCGCAAATCCAGCCCAGAAGCTCTGCGGTACCAGAGCGGTGCCAGGCAGCGCTTCCTGATTGACAAAATCGTAGAGAACACGAGCGATTTGCAGCTCGCCACATGAGATACGGTCACTCATATGAGCTGAAACGCCGGCTGCCGCAGCTGTGCGCATTTGCGTATTCCTGAGCATGACCCTCGACGACACACTGGGAGCGCCCATTATCGACGGCTCCGATCCCAGCATTGTTTTGAGCGGTAGTGATGAGTGTAGCCCGCGACGATAGGCGCCGGATCTTTATGCACGTAACCTTGCTTGTCATCACTCACGAGCTCCTGTGCTGGCTCAAGGGCGGGCGCATTGGCATGACTCAGGCACGCTTTTTCTACGATTGACCGGCGTGCGGCCGCGAATACAAGGTCATTTTCTCTGCGGATTTGGTGTTCGAAAGCGAGTTGGTGCTTAGAATCATGACGCCTCGCCAAAGTTCTGTGCGACTCCTCAGCCTCTACGCGGGATTGAATACGTGCCCACGGCGTGAGCGACCAGCTCCGGGCTACCTTCCGAATACAGAGCCACATCGCCCACAACCAGTGCCTGGCCCACCTTGAGAAGTCTGCAGACGGCCACGATGCTTCTGTCTGGCGACGGCTTTCGCAAAAAGTTAACGCTGAGGTTTGTCGTGACCGCCAGCGGAACAATGCCGATTTCGCCAAGGATGGCTACATAGAGCGCAACATCCGCAACCGCCATCAGCACCGGCCCGGACACGGTTCCACCCGGGCGCAGCTCGTCAACGCCGACCTGATGCTTCACGGTAGCCGAAGCGTGACCGACCTCCTCGACGATGCACTTGCTTTGAGGAAGTTGGCGCGTCAGGAATTCGATGATTTCGGCCTTGGTGGCCACCCTGCACCCCGCAATGGATTTCTGCCATGACAATACTCAAGCAGCTCGGATGAAATGGTCGGCAGCTCAGGAGCGACCGTATTAACCTCGTTTACTGACTCTAGAGCGCGTCAACATCGCCTGATCGGCTACCAGTTTGGCCGCTACGGGTCACCACTTGATGCAGACGCATACAAATCAACCTTGCCTTTTGGAACGCGTCACACCGATCGGCAGTGTCTCGATCGCCTGCATTTGCGAGGATTTGAATTGCTCTGGCTCTCGCAGGCAGTCAAGCGCCATGCCAAATGCGTCGTGCCCCCAGAAAATCTCATTTTCTATAACGCAGGTCGGCACGCCAAAGACGCCGCGGTCAATTGCCCACTGAGTATTCGCCCGCAGCCGCTGCTTGACTGCAGGGTCGCTGAGAGCGCCTTGCGGATCGTCAATATCGAGCTCGCGGGCGAGCTCCTCAATAACGCCGGGATCTGCGATGTCCCGGCCGTGCAGGTAAGCGGCATCCATCACGGTATTCACCGCACGGCGATCACAGCCGGCGGCGAGAATCATCCGCAATGCTGCGAGGGGATTGAACGGGTGTGCGGGCGGCATGCGCATCGCGATGCCCATCCGGCGTGCACGCCAGAGCACAAATCGGTAGGTAAATCTTCGCTTCGGCGCCACCTCAGCGTTGCCCAGCTGCCCGAAATGCTCCAGCAGCCCGGCGAACAGCACCGGGACGAATTCAATGCTGTCCGCCGCCGGCATATCCGATAACTGTTTGAGCCCGAGATAGGAAATCGGCGACACCACATCAAAGACCCAGAATATCTGCATGGCTCTTGATCTGGGCCAGAACGAACCGTTAACGCGGCGCGATCTCAATTGCGGGCGCACTCGCCATCCGGCCGCAGCTACAACCCCGCGGATCTCGGCCCGAGCGGCGTCGCACTTTGCCAGCGCGACCTGCCGCAATGCCTCGCCCGCGCAAGCCGTTCACGGCGCGCGCTCGCTCAGAACTGATAGCCTACGCGCAATGCAATTTCACTGGCCCAGTCGAGCGTACCGATAATGTTGTCGTTGGGGTTGGTGCGGCCCAAGTGCCCGTTCAGATAGTTATAGAAGGTTTCCACAGTCACATTGCCCGTTGGCTTCCAGCGCACCGCCGGCTGAACCAGGATGCCGCCACGAGTGTCGAGGAGCGCCGCAAAGTCGAATCGCCAAATGAGGCTGGGAAAGGGTTGCTGGAAGGCAAAGGCCACCGCATTCCATCCGTTGACACCCGGCGCTGCCTTCGACTCGCTGCCGCCCATGCCGCCGAGGTAGCGGCCGAACAGGTCGCTCTCGCTCTTATGCATCCACTGAAACACCATATACGTTGCCGGGAAATCCGCCGAGAAACGTTGATATTTCTCCATCACCAGGGCCGTCGACGTCTCAGGCTTCACGATGAAGTCTGAACTCAGCGACGGATTCGTGAACGTGCGGTCCGGTGTGTAAGACGCCTCGAAGTTGATGATCAGCTGATCGAGGATGGAGCCAGGGGTGGAGCTCACGACATAGCTGGCGCCCAGCCCAAAATTATCCTCTTCGAAATATTCCCGTGCCAGATGGCCACGCAAGCCGCTGCCCGACAGCTGGAAGAACTCATTCAGCTCCCCGGCTGCACCCGCGTAGGAACCTGCACTGTTGGGGTTGCCCGGGATCACCACTGCTCCAAGCGCCCGTGCAGCTGCAAAATCGGTCACCGCTGAATTGAGCGCGGTAACACCATTGAGCCGCGCCATGCCGGCATACGTGTACCACTCATTTGCGGACCAGACTCCAGAGGGGTCGACTTCAAATGGCGTTCCGGCCATTAACTCTCCGGTACCGGGCACGAGACCCAGAGAACGATCGACGCCAGACTCGGTCCAGCGGAAGACGCCGTCCGGATTGTAGCGGCGTACGGCCATCGCCTGAACCCCGAGCGCGCCAAGCTCGCCCTTGAGGCGAATTCCGAAGTCCGGTTTATCGTCGTATTGTTGGTACAGATCGTGAATCGTGAACTGCGAAGCGATCACGTTATATGGCGTATTGGGATTGGAATACACGGTCGGTTGAAATTTCTGCACGTATGCATCCGCGAGCCAGCCATCCCTGATCTGATAGGTCGTGCGCAGGCTCAGAGCAGGCACCCGCTTGTCCGAATACTCCTCCGAGGCGAAGTCGAGGGCCGAATGACGGCGCAGGTCGAGGCCGTCCACAACATCGAACACCCGAAAGAACAGCGCCTGGCCCCAGGCGATCTGCTGGTTGCCGAGGCGCACGTCAACCGGGCCCTGGTTGTATTCGAGGAACAGTGCGGGGAAGTAGACCTGGTAGTTGGTGCCATCCCATTCCAGAGGATTCGGATTGTGCATTCCTTGGACGCCATACGAGAAATAGTTTGGGCGGCCGTAAACCCCGCCGGGATTGCCCTGGGCCGTGGTCTGGGCGAGGCTGCCGATTCGGCCCGGTTGGTACTCCTCATAGAGGCCGGGGTCGTATACGGTACGCAGTTTCGCTTGCAGCGAGAAGCTGCTGTTGAATTTCCAGATCGAATTCAATTCACCGCGCAACATCTCCATGTTTACCCAGTTTTCGGCTGGGATTCCGTTACGCGTCGCGGTGTCGGTGAATAGTGGGGATACACGTGTCACCGTCACGCCGTTGAAGGGATTGCCCCTCTGGTTAAACGGATTCTCATCGCCGTTATCGGCGCTTTTAAATGCCGATTCGTCGCGGATGAAGCCGCTCCAGCTGAAATCGGAATCGGCCCGGGCTACCGGCCCCAGCAAGAGCGCGCAACAGATGCCCGCAAGCCTAAGGATGGTGATGGTAAATCGCCCATTGAGATATCGCATGATGCCCCCCTCTTCGCACATTACCCCTCGCGTCGTGCGGCCCATGACTTGAAAATATTTGGCCTATGCGGACGCGGTGCTCTTCGACAGCGAGTATCAGAGTGGGCCTCGCGCGCTGCAATTCGGAACATATCGTTCGTCGGGAGGGGATTTCCCCTACATCTCGTAGCGAATTACCAGGCTCATGCTGAAGTCCGCTTCAGGCGTTGCGCAAAAGCGCCAGCCGCTCGAGCACTTGCTCGGGAATGCCATCAGCAGGAATCTCGGCAAACCTGAATCCGTTGGCCGGCACGGGTGGCGGCGGCCCGTCGGCCCAGAAGTTTGCTGGAGTCATGACGCCAGCAACGGCTGCGTCGATCGGCCGTGGGGCGATTACGAACCCAACGCTGCCCAACGGGCCTACGAACCCGCCGGCCTCTGGAAGCTGCAGCCCCAAATCCCACCGATAGTGGGCGCACACATTGATAACCGGCTTGTACCAGGCCACTTCGGCGTCGGAGTTGGGTTCCGCCCCGATTCGTTCCTGGAGCAACAAGCCACTAATGTCAAGTTCGCCGAAAGTGCGCAGGAACTCCGCCACGTACACTGCGCTCGAGTCGGTTTCCTCTGCGCCGACATCCACGTTCGCAGCTGCTCCAAAGGCACATCTGTAGGCCTGCGTCACCCAGTTACGCGGTGACGGCAACGTCAGTAGAAAAGGCACCGCCGGGAAGGTGCTGCGCAGGGCGCGAGCAATCTCAAGCAGCTTCCCACGAACTGAGGAATCGCCGAGCAGCGTACGCAGTGGCGCTATGGCACGCTTCTTCGTCCGCATAGACTCAAGCAGTCCGACATCGGCCGCCACGCATGCGTCGATGACCGCATTCAGCGACAGCTGCGTAACTTGCGTTCGCAGCAGGCCATTCGCCTTGCGCCGCAACGCGATGAGTTCCGCGGCGTTTAGCCAGGGTGTACGCCCGCCGCCGAGAAGCCTTGCTACGTACGCCTCGTCGTCAAGCCAAACGAGTGGAGGCGCTGAGGTTGCGATTCGGTCAAGGAGCGCGGCCACTGTGACGTCTCGTTGGTTATCCTGGGGCTCGGGTCGCCTGTCACGAGCTGCCAAGGCGCATGAGCGCTGAGCTCGTCAGGTAGCGATCGTAAGTGCTTTGTTGGTTGACGCTCGTCGCGTGCCCTCCAGATACCGTGCGCACCTGCTCGAGGCGCGTCATGCGCCCGGTCTGACTGTCGAAGCAATGCAGATGAGTCCATGACCAGTAGGGATGAGCGCCGTCCATAAACGACTTGCCGCCTTGCTCATAAAGCGCATAAGCGCCATCGAAGGAGCGATAGATCTCGCCCCTGCGATCGTAGGACACCATGGCGATCGGCAATAGGGTACGCACGTCGAACCAGACCCGCTTCTTGCTTACCGGTGCGCGCGCAAACATTGTCGGCTCCGCCTCGGCAATGACCGCCTCAGGCACGAGTTCAACCTGTGTGTCCCAAAACGTCTTGCCCTTGGGGCCGCCGTGCGTCGAATGCTCCCAGTTCGGATCAGCGGCGTTCCAGCCCCCGGACACTGCCGATAGCATCGGCCCGCGCCCGACGATCCTGTAATTGCCCCAGGTGTAAAGCGGATCGCCGGTCGCCCAGGCGTCCGAGAGGTAGAGGGTCGACCCCGGAATCATTGGCTCGAATCGTTGGTCGGTCGGAAACTGGCGAATGCGTTTGAACGCAGGTACGTAGCCCCAAAGCTCGGGAAACTGGTGCTGGTCGTATGGCCAAACATTCAAGAAGGCGGTGCCCTTGACATTGTCCGGCGTCTGAAAGAAGACGGACTGAAAGCGCAGCTTGTCCTCCTTCCCCGGCCAGTATGGCATCGGCTCCATGGAGACACGCGCCACCGGCGACATCTCGGCCCATCCTGATTCATATTGAAATTGCACCGCTCCCTCAGGCGAGACTTCCTGCTCCTTGATGGCATAGAACGAAGCATCGTGCCGCCCCCAGGACAAAGTCTGTCCGGCGAACATCTCAAGCGCGGAGGTCGCATCGGGAAACGGATTGCCGCCAATCCAAGGCTTGCCATCGCCTGTTACGACGTTACCCCGATCATCAAAGCGCGCTTTGCCGCGGTTCGTCAGCGTCGCCTCAATGTATTGCCATGGGCTCAGCCGCATGATGTCGGTCGTTGTTGCGACGACCTTCAGCCGCCTGCCCAGTGTCGCCACTTGCAAGTACTTAATCGGCTCAAGCAGGTCCTTGACGAGGTCAACGTTCGCGGCTGTGATTTCGTCGCCAGTGCTGATCTTGCCGTGCGTGTAGTTCTCTATCGAAAGCAGCTCCTCCGGGTATGCGGCGCTCACGTCGCCGTCCTTGGCGATGACGTCCCACAATGGCGCCAGCACCCCCGCTGTACCGACGCCCGCGGCGAGGCCCCTGAGAAAGTGACGTCGGCTGAAATCGCGATCGTAGCGCCGGATATGCATCAATGATTCACGCGTACGATCTGCCCGGCGTGACCCACCATCAGAACGGCAGCGGTCGCGTCTGCTTGACTGACGCCGCCGTACCAGGAAGCCGTGGTCTCTGCAGTCTTGACGTGTCGCCAGCTGTGACCGTCATCGTCACTTTCCAACATGTCGTGCATACCCGTCACGACCACGTGACCGTCCGCCGTAGAGTGCACCCCGAGTAGATTCGCCTTGGTGGCCGGTTCGAGCCCCTTCCAGGATACGCCGCGATCCGCGGTCTGCAGAATGGTTCCGCTCTGTCCAACGGCGTAGCCAATGCCGTCCGGACGTATGTGCAATGCGAAGATCGACGCATCTCCCTTGTGTGCCAGGTCCCAGCGCGCGCCGCCGTTGGCTGATCGCAATATCAAGCCAAACTCGCCGCAAATTGTGAGCACGCCCTCGTCCGTCACATTGGCGACGTACATGTGTGGCTCGACTGCATCCTCGACATAGCTCTTCCACGGGGGTGCGATCGACTGCCACGCCGCGCCCTCGTCCGTCGATCGCAGCACGGTGCCGAATGCGCCAACGGCGACCGCCTCGCCGTGCCTATTGAGTCCGACCGAAAACAGCCGGTTTTTTGTCCCTGACTGTACCTGTTTCCAGTCGCCATCCGCGAGATGCTTCGTGAGGATCAGCCCAGATTGGCCTACTGCGATCGCCGACGTGGCGTTCAAAGCCACCCCTAACAACGCCAGCAGTGTAGGTACGCGCGTCTCTTGCTTCCAATTCGACCCCGCGTCGGAGCTGACCAGTGCCGACCCTGCCGATCCTACCGCCATGCCCTCGCGGCCACTGAACGCTATCGCGAATAAAGCCTCGTGCGCCGTGCCGGACCGTACCAGCCCAATCGGGGCTTGTGCCTCCAAAGCAGCGGATGCGATTCCAGATGGCAACATCGCCGCCACAACGACCATCATTGTGCACAAAGCTGGGCTGCGCCGCGCGCCGCCGATCAACTCACCATAAATTTGCATCCGCATCTCCCCGCCACGCACGCGGATTCTGGGCGCCACCTCAAACCGTCTCAGCCAACTCGCCTGGAGATGCTGTCACGACCGACAGATCCACACCCTCACCCACCAACAGCACCTTTCGTCCCACAAACTTTGGCTTGACAAACCATACCAGCAGCGGGAGCACCACCAGTGCCAGCAACATGTTGATGACAAGCGTCAACACGAGCAGCAACCCCATGTCGGCCATAAATTTCAGCGGTGACAAAAAGTACCACGGCAGAATCCCGATCAACATGATGGTCGATGTGAAAAGGATTGCCCGCCCCGTCGTCGTTAGCGCTGCGGTCAGCGTGCTGCCCCAATCGAATTCATGCGCCTGATGCTCTTCGCAGATGCGCGACAGCAGATATATGCCGTAGTCGATCCCAACACCCACACCGATCGCAGCCACCATGAGCGAATTCACATCCAGGCCGATACCCATCAGATGCATGCACGCGTTGAGAATAAAATTTGCGAGATTAACGGGTGTGAGAAGAATCAGCCCGGCGACAATCGAACGGTACGCAAGGCTGCAGCCAATCAGAATCACAACGTTCAGGAGGCCGATGACTACCCAGTGGTAGCGTTCCACAACGTTATTCATCGCCTCCTGCAGCGCAATCGTGCCACTGCCGAGCCTGATGCGGAACGCATCATGGTCAATACCGACTTGCGCGACCGCTTTGCGCACCTGGTCAAGTGCCGAATTGACGGTATCCTGCTTATTGTCCTTGTACCAGAGCGAGACAGTGCCGTTTTCCTGCTCGAAGTCGACGACATTCGAGAATGCCTTAGCACTGCTTCCCAGCATCACCGCCTGGGCTGCGGCATTGACCGCCGAATCGGTCGGGTCAAGCGGGGTCCAGTTCGGGTTGCCACCGGCAAACAGCCGGTTGCCCTCCATCAGATAGTCCCCAAACGACAAGGTCGCGCGCGGCGGATTGGGGCCATGCTCGATGAGATTCTGCAGCTTCAACATCGTTAGCACCGTGGCCGCCTGGTGCGTGACTCGATTGGGATCCTGCTGATTCTTGCCCTCAAACACGATTTCGAGCGTGTTGACACCTGGAAAGTGCCGATTGATCTGCCGCACGCCGGTGTTGAATTCGGAGTTCTCCCACAGCAGGTTGCTGCCCTCCGTCGGGTTGCCGATCTTGATCTGCAGCGCGGTGTACACGGCGAAGACGGCGACTATCGCCACGAATGCGCCCGTGTAACGCGCGGGCCTTCCATGAGTTAGTTTCGCCAGCGCGATCAAAACGGACTTGATGATTCGGTGCACGCTGCGCTCGCCACTGCCACCCGCGAGGCGCTCCACATTCTTCGGCGCCGGCAGCACCGACAGCAACAATGAGATCAGAAAAACGCCAGTCGGAATCAGCCATATTGCCCAGAATCCGCAAAACAGCGCGAAGCGCTCCATCGCCGGAATGGGCGCAAGTGCGATGAGAAAAATGCCGACAATGTCGGTGAAAATTCCCAAAATGGAAGGCGCCATCATCACGCCCATCGTGATCTCGGCAGCCTTGACGCGGTCCTTGACGTGGGCGTAGACCTCGAAGTAACGCTCTGTGAACTGCACGCAGTGCGATAGCGAGCGCGCGACGAGTAGCAGCGGTACGATCATGAGCAGCGGCTCGATGGGGGATCTAAGCCACCCGACAAAACCAAATCCCCAGATGGCCGCCACGAGACTGGTGGCAACGGGTGTCACCACGCCGACTATATTGCGCATGTATAGCGCGAGGGCGAAGATTATTGCGCCCAATGTCACGGCGAAGATGCCGAACATCTGCGATTCGTAGTGGTATACCCAACCCGTTAAAGCCGGCTGCCCCGCCATGTAGACATCGTGATCGGCGTCGCGGCTTTTGACGACCAGGCCTTGGACGAAGTCGAATGCCTTGCCGTAATCGAGGCGTTTTTCGATGAAAGTTGCATTGATCAGGGTCGCGGTCCCGTCGTTGGAAACGAGAAATGTCCGGGCGTTTGGGGATTTGTCGACGCGATCGCGGAACGCACTGATCTCTGCTGCGGTTTTCGGCGCATGGTCCTCCATCAGTGGCCGCACATCAATGCCGAACGGCGTAGCTTCCGCGTAGCGGGCCTTTTCGGTGGCGATGGATAGGATTTGATCGTGGTCGACGCCGGGCGCCAAGTCGATATCGCGAGTGAGCTGCCATACCTTTGCCAGCGATTCGGCGTTGTAAATGTCGCCGTTCTTGCGCTTGACCATCAGCGTAATGGTCAGCGGATTTCCGAAGTTGGGATGGTCCTTGTAGACCTGTACGAAGGGATCGTCGCGCGGCAGAAGATCCGAGAAGATTGTCTGCAGCTGCACCCGCGGCAGGCCAAGTGCAAACCCAATTGTGACGACACCAAAGAATATGCCCGCCGCCAGGCGGTGGCTCATCATCCATCGCGCGACGCGATATCGGAAGGAGGTCATGGAATCCTCAGGCCCAACCGGTCAATCGCGACGCGTCGGCTGTCGCGATCGACCCATGGGAACGCCGCTGCAATCTAGGCGGATCCGAGCCGCTGCATCGCCTGCACCGTCAGGTATCGGTCCACCGCGTCGCCACCCATGTCGAATGTGGTCACGTAACCGCCTTGGACCTCATGGACGTGACTCAGAATGCTCATGCGGTTGGACTGAATGTCGTGGACCATTACGTAGGTCCATGACCATGCCGGATACCCAGACGTGTCCTTGAAGACAACGCTGCCGTCAACGAACTGCCCAGAGCCTGTTTCAAATGACTTCCAGACTTCGCCGCGACGATCGAACGTGACGCTTGCCACGTACATATTGTTTCTGACATCGATCCAGACGCGCTTTTTGCTGACAGGCGCTCGCGGATAGCCAGTCGGCTCCGCCTCGATCACGATGACCTCTGGGATGAGCTCCATGTAGGTGTCGATAAACGTCTTACCCTTGCCACCGCCATGTCGATTCTTCTCCCAGTTGGGACGGCTGCCTTGCCAATTGCCGCTGATTGGCCCCAGGAACGGCTGCCGACCAACTGTCTTGAAGTTACCCCATGTAAGCATCGGATCCCCAGACGACCACGCGTCCGACAGGAAAAACGTGATGCCAGGAACGAGCGGTTCGAAGCGTTGATTGGTGGGAAACTGCCGCACGCGCCGAAAGGCAGGCAGGTACCCGTAGAGATCCGGAAACTTGCGCTGGTCGTAGTACCACTGCGAAAGATAGGCGGTGCCGGCTGTGTCCTGCGGCCGAGTGAAGAACACCGACTGCAGCCGCAGCAGATCCTTTTTATTGTCGAATACCTTGCCGTCGGTGCGCGCCGTCGTATTCAGTTCGCACCATACGAAGTCGTACTGATATCCCTCCTCGCCTGTGGGCTGAATGTCCCAGTCGCGAATTGCATACAGCGAATAGTCGTGCCGGCCCCAGCTCAATGTGATGTTGCAGAGCGCTTCCTTCGCATCCTTGGGCTCGGGAAACGGTGTGCCACCACGCCACGGTCCGCCATCCTCGTAGACAACATTTCCGGTTTCATCGAAGCGCGACTTGCCCTTATTGCGCAATGTCGCCTCTAGGAAATCATGGTTGAACATCTTCGTGATGTCGGTGGTGGGGGCAACAATGTTGATACGCCGCCCCATCGTCTTTACCTGCTGGAACGCGATCGGATCGAGCAGATCCTTCACGACATCCACGTTGTCAGCAGTGAGCACGTCACCCGGCTTTATCTTGCCCTTGGTGTACGCCTCAATCGACGTCAGCTCTTCGGGATAAGCCTTCGAGGTGTCTGCGCCTCGGGCGATCAACGGCCACAATGGCATCAGCACGCCAGCCGCACAGGCGCCCTTCAACGCCTTTTCCATGAGCGCGCGCCGACCATAGTTAAAGTCATACTTTTTGATACGCATTGGACCCCCCTTGGCAACCACGAACCCCGCTAGGTAGCAGTATCCGCGGAAGTAGGAAGCGATCAATTAGGTATATACCACCGACAGCGTCTCAGCTTCGCTAGGAGCGGTAAGTACATTCACCTCTTGACCCGCGCATTAGGTTTAGAGCTATGCGGGAAAGCCCGGGTAGGACATAGGGCTTTCCCTACCTCGCTTGCCTGCGGGCCGCGGGAGCCGCCGAGCGCTGTATTAGGCCCCGGCTCGCCGCTCCCCCGCGTAGCTACTCCAGACTCTGCGCACCGTCACCCCGACGCACGGCCAGCATCATCTGTACTAGGTCGGGATAGCTGCGGGCCTGCATTTTGCGCATCACCCGAGCACGGTGCGCTTCGGCGGTCTTGTAGCTGACGAGCAGCCGCCTGGCAATCGCCTTGTTGTTGTCTCCCGCGACAAGCCTGTCTAAGACTTCGCGTTCCCGGGCGGTCAGCGTCGCCAAGCGCACGTTGATTACTTCCGCCTCCTGCTGATCCTTATGCGCCCGCCTGCCCTGCGCCAACGCCCGCCGCACGCATTCGAGAAAAACCTGGCTATTTGGCGGCTTTTGCAAAAAATCGACCGCACCGCCGCGCATCGCCCGCACCGCCAGGGAAACATCGCCGTGCGCAGACAGGAAGATGATCGGCAGAACAAACCCGCGGTCGTTCAGGTGATCCATGAGTTCCGGCCCGCTCATTCCGGGCATCCGCACGTCCAACACGACACATCCGTGAGAACTTGGAGATAGCGCTTTTAGCAGGCTTTCCGCCGAATCAAACGCCTCCACGCGCAGCTTGACCGACTCCAGCAAATATTTCAGAGACTGCCGCAACGATTCTTCATCGTCGACGATATAGACCGTCTCCTCGTTTGGCATAACCGTTTCTATGTGGAGAACGGTAGACAGGCGGTAAATACTGCTCCCCCGTGCGGATTGTTGCACACAGAAAGCTTGCCGCCATGCGACTCGACGATCGATCGGCAAATGACCAAGCCGAGACCCATGCCGTTCTGCTTCGTTGAGAAAAATGGCTTGAATATATTACCAATGTCCTCGGCTGCCACGCCCTTGCCGCGGTCGGAAACAGTAACCTCAACCGACTTGCGGCCCTTCAGCTTGGTGGCAATGGTCAGGACCCGATGCTCCGCCGGTATGTCTGCAATAGCCTCCAAGCCGTTCTTGATCAGGTTAACCATGAGCTGCCTAATTTCGAACGGATCGAGCCGCTGGGGACCGATATCCTCGGAAAGCATGATGTCGATGCTGGCGCCATGTTGACGTCTTTCAGCATCCATGAACTTGACCATGTCCGTGATGATGCCATTCAAATCGCATTGCACGGTGTTCGGCTCGTGCAGGCGCACGAACTGGCGGATGTGCTTGATAATATCACCTGCCTGTTCCGTGTAGTGCAGCGCCTGCGATATGGCCTCGGAGATCTCTTTCTGATCGACGTGTCCGTCCGCAAGACGCAACTGGCAGCCAGAGAGAAAATTGACGGCGGAGCTGAGCGGTTGGCCGAGCTCATGCGCCATCGCAGCCGCCATTTCGCCCATCGTGTTCACTCGAGAAGCGCGTGCGAGCTCCATGCGCTGCGCGCGCTCCTGCTCCTCGAGGCGCTTGGTCTCAGTAATCTCCCGATGCGCAACGACGGCACCATAGGCCTTAACGGGCATAGGCGCACTGCTAACGCTGAACCAACGCACCTGACCCTCGCGGTTGCGCACGCCGAACTCGAATTCCGGGACTGTCTTGCCTTCGCGCAATGCGCGCGCGTCGGCAAACTCTTCGCGTTTCATCCGTGTGCCATCCGGATGAATTTGAGTGATACGCGCAGATTTCGAGCCACGCATGCTCGAAATCAGCTCGGGTTTCGGAATCATGCGCGCCATTGCGCGATTAACCTCTACGACAGCGCCGCTACGGTCCGTCACGAACATCCCTACTGGCGAGGTCTCGAATAGCGTGCGATATTTTTTTTGACTCTCGCGCAGATTCTCTGCAATGCGCTTGCGCCGGGCAATTTCCACACGCAGCGCCTCATTTGTCTGGCGTACCTTGCAGGTACGCTCCTCCACGAGACTTTCTAGCCGCTGATGCGTGCGCTGCAGAGCTTCCTCAGCATTCTTTCTGCGCGAGATGTCCTGCAGAATCCAGATTGCCCGGCGTGAGCGTGTCCCCGGATTGAGTTTCTTCGCCGACACTGCACACCAGAACAATTCGCCGCTCTTGCGCCTGATCATGCGTTCGTCGGCATATATACGGTGCTTGAGGAAGTGCTGCGACATCGCCGCATTGGCGCGCCGGTATTCGCGCTCGGATGGAAAGATCTGCTGAAAGCACGCCTTATCGAGTTCGGCCGGTTCGTAACCGAGCATCTCCTCGAAGCGGCGGTTGCAACGCACAATTCTGCGGTCGATGCTGTAGCAGATGCCAACGATCGCATTGTCGAAAATGACCTGGTAATCGCGCGCGTCCTGCAGCAGCCTCTCGTAGGCATCCTCATCGTTTACGACGATCGGCGGCGCCGGAGCGGGCCCAACGCGGTCCCGTGCTTCCGCGGGGCGTGGCGTCAGCGCACTGTGGGCATGCCGCTCGGGTGTCGGATTGGCCTGCACCACAACCGAGCGCGCAGCAACGGGACGAACCGTCGACTGTCGGGTGTGCGCCAGCGCTGTGACTTCTGACCGGGTGTCATTGCTGAGAACGTACGCGGTGCCAAGATAGCGACCTGTACCCTCCATGTGGATCGGAATGGGATCGGCGCAGGCACTCAGAGACCGCGGGGTGAGTGGCAGCGCGTCGCCCAAATTACGTTCAGTTCGTAGCAGGCGGCCACGATCATCGAGCAGGATCAAACTCTCCGCCCTATAACGGTCGCAGAGAGACTCGTAACGCTCCAACAGGTAATGCCTGGCGGACCCCGCCTGGTGCGCGAGTTCGCCACAAATCCCCTGCGCCATCGCTGCGGTAAGCGCTACCGCTTGCTCGTGGTAATCCTTGCCGACGGTGGTGAAATCGATGACGCCGATTGTCTCGCCACTTTCAGGATCAAATAATGGCGTCGCGGCACACGTCCAGCGATGCCAGCCTTCGCAGAAGTGCTCCGTAGAGAACACGTGGACCGGCTGGCGCTTGGATAAGGCGGAGCCCATGCCGTTGGTCCCCGCCACCGTTTCAAGCCAACACGAGCCCTCAACAACACCTGAACGCGATGCCGCAAGATCGCGCACCTGCGAGCTACCTGCGATGTAGAGGATGACTCCTTCGGCATTGGCGAGCACCACAATCCCGGGAACATCGAATGACTGACCCGTTACCTTGTCGATAAACGGGCGCGCCGTATCCAGCAGTTGACGGCTCTTGTCCAGGTGCTTTTGAAATGCGTCGTCCGAGCACCTCACGCCGAAGGTTCGAGTCGGATCTACCCCCATTCGGACGCAGCGCTTCCATTCGCCGACCATGAGCCGGACATAGGGATCCTCGAGTTTTTCCGCCTTCAGTTCCCCGGAGTTGAAGCTCTCCCAGAGCGAATAGGTGCGGCGTTGGTCCTTCCGGAAGCCAACATAAGGATTCTTCGTTGACACGGCTGCTCCCCCTCTACACGGCTCGTACCAAGCACGCGCAAACCGCGGGAAATCAGGGAACCAACCACGCCCCATGGCACGCCCCCCGGCCCGCTCGCAGCCACATTATCACGTATTCAGGACCGCTTCTGCTGCTCCAGCTCATCGACCCGCGCCTGCAATTCTGCAATCCGTACATCCTTTGGATTTGGCATAAATATAGGCTCGATTTCGCTCGATTTCATCTTGCGACGGGGCACTCCGGCGAACGGTCCTGCATAGATAGTCTCACGGTCGTCACCCCAGCAGCCAAACAGGGGTAGCTGGGCAGGCGGCTCCTGCGTCACCCATTTCTTGTAAAAATCCTTGTAGGGCACGCCACGCCGCTTACGGGCGGCTCGTTCCGCGTCGCGGGCTGCCGTGGTCGCCTCCCGATCGAGCACGAGGGTCTTCGGGTTGTAGACAATATGGTACATGCGGGCGGCGGTTTCGTGCGAGATCAGATCCTCTTCGACGTCCTTGATTACAAGGTCCGGATCGCGCTCCAAAACGTCACCATAACCGCCGCCGCATCCTTGCATGATCATGTACAGCTCGCCGCGATCGCATAACTCAAACTGCAGTCCCATGTGGTGGGTGGTGTACTTCGCACCCGCGAACGGCTGCTTGTTCATGATGTCGACGATCGAGAACTCCCATTTTTCCGGGTTGGTTTTCATCACTTCGAAGGTATCGATTCCCTTGACCTTGCAGAGGGGATAGGTAGGCGAGGAGTAGCCGCCAAAGAGCCCGGGCGTGCACGACACCTTGGAGCCGATGCAGCACACCATGAAGCCCCACATGTTGCTCATAAGATTCGAAGCGATCATTTCGTAGCCCTGACCGCCGCGATACTTCCCGAACGCCTGATTGTCCTTCATGATTTTTTTGGACACGATCTGAATGAACGGGATCTCCTCCTCGTTGAGTTCCTGCTCGCCCGTGTCCGCCATGGAAGCGAAGATGGGGGCGACCCCGTGCTCGCCGTCGCGGTCGGCTCGCGCTCCGCCGCCCATGCCGTTCAGATCCGCGCACAGATTGCCGACCATCTCGTTGTGCTGCGTCAGGCCGCCCCAGATGAATGTGCGGATCATGTTGTGCCAGGGGGCGATCACCTTGGTGAACTTCGACGGACTGCCGTACAGGAATTTCGCCACGCATAGCTGCGCTGCCGTGAACGCCGGGAAAAACGTCATCATACTTTCGGAGTTGGGCGTCAAATAGGATGATCGCAGCGCGGACTTCGGGTCGCAGATCACCCGGATCGGGGCGAACACGGCTTGGTTGCGCGGTAGGTCCGGCCATACAAACATCAGAAACAACTGGCACAGCATGCCCTTCAACGAGGCCAGCACCGTGTTGTTGCAGCGGTTGGCGAACTCCGGACTCGAGCCACGGAAATCCAGAATGAGCTCGCCGCCCTTCTTTTCCATGGCGAGCTGGATCTTGATGAGGCAATTCTCGCGCAGCGTGCCGTCTGCCATAATGATGGTGCGCACGATGCCTTCCGGCCATTCCTGCAGACGGCGCTGCACCTCGGTCTTCGAGTCCTCAAGCCCGCGCCGCAGCGAGGAGACCACCGCTTCCACGCCAAACTCCGCAATCGCGGCCTGGACGCGCTGCTCAAGACGGCGGCACACGAACAGCTTCACCTTCATGTCTTCGTATTGCAGCTTCGGTTCGCGCACGGAGTTCTGCAGGTAAGTCACGAGATCCTTCTTCAGCTCGTAATTCTCAACGACCTTGAAAGGGGACATCATCAGTCCTTGGTCGTAGACCTGCTCCGCAGCCGAAGGCATCCCGCCCGGCTCGATTGCGCCATTCTCGCCTTCGTGCACTGTCGCACCGGCCCAGGCGACGAGCTTGCCCTCGTGAAAGATGGGGACGATGAGGCTCTGATCCGTGTTATGGATGTTGCCATAGCGCGCATCGTTGTGGATGAAGCCGTCGCCTTCGCGGACGCCAACGGTCGGCTCGTCTATCCAATACTTCCTGATGAACTTGATCGGGTGATGCACGAGACATGCAAACAGCAGCACACCGCCGGTGCTGGCGACGGCCAGATCACCGCTCGGCGTGAAGATTCCGGTGATCATGTCGCCCCATTTCGCGCCGGGTGCCGCGCCCATCTGCTCGAGCATCTCGAATGTCTCGTTGCAGCCGGCCTGCAGGCGATCGCGGACCAGCGCGAGAATCGCCGGATCCGCCTCCTTCTTCATTGCCACATCCTCGAAGTCAGTGCGCGGCGAAATATCATGGTTTTCCATGATTTCCGGGTCCGGTCCCAGGAACACAACATTGTCCTCCAGGAAACGGCTGATGAGTTCCTGTTCGCGCGTGTGCTCGCTAACTTGCTTTTCGGCGGTGTTCATCGGCGGCTCCGACAATATTTGTTGAGATCAGGCGATTTCGGGCTTACGCACGGCGTCCGCTACGGCGCCGGTCCGGGCCTGCGGCGCGCCGCGGCGGGTGAACCATGCGGCACCATGCTCGCCAACTTCCAATTGCCAGCCGGGCTCGACAAGATAAGTCGTCACTGGCGAGATAATGACCGCCGGCCGATCGATCACGTGGCCGGGCTCAAGCTGCCCGATATCGTAGAACAAAGTCTGGATCGGATCCTTGCGGTCGACGAAATGACATTGGCGTTGCTCGAGTGGTGCGGGCGCTTTCTGATTAGTTGCGCGCGGGGCGATGTCGCTGAAACTCACCGTTTCGAGCTCCACGTAGCTCAATACCCGGACCGTGTTGATGCGTATCCCCGCCTCCGGAGCCTCGCTGCCTTTGCCAAACCGCTTGCCGTAGTCGAGGGAGAACTGTTTGATGAGAGCCATCACATCATCCATGTTGCGCAGACGATCCGTGGGTGAGATCACGGTCGTCTGCACGAGCTGGTTACCAAAGCGCATATCCAGTTCGAGCCGGTGCTTGACCTCCTCCGGACGCATCCCCTGGCGCAGCAGATCGAGCCGACCGGCGAGTTCGAGCTCGGCAACGATCGCGTTCAAGCGATTGAAGTCCGACAGCAGCCGGCGGGCAGTGCTGTCATAGATGTAGAGGAACAGCGAGCGCTCGTGGATGTGAAGCTGGTGCATGTTGCCCGCACCCACGGCCGAGAATACCGAGCAGAACGGCGGCACCAGTATCTTGTTAATACCCAGAATATTCGCGATGCCGCAGGCATGCAGCGGCCCATTGCCGCCGTACGCAAGCATGGTGAACGTGCGCGGATCATAGCCGCGCGCCCGCAGCTCCTGAAAGATGCCGTTCGCCATGTTGGCGTCGACGCGCCGTTTGATCATGCGCGCCGCCTCAACCGGCGTGCAGTCGATCTCCTCGCATATGAAATCTTCGATCGCAGCCTTGGCGCGGCCCGGGTGCAGCTGGATGTTGCCGCCCGCGTACCGGTCAGGTTGAACGTAGCCGAGTATGAGATCCGCATCGGTCACGGTTGGGCTGAGCCCACCGCGGTCATAGCATGCCGGGCCGGGATCCGAGCCGGCGCTCGCGGGGCCGACTTGTACCGTGTCATGCATCCGATCGTATCGACAGATCGACCCGCCGCCAGCGCCGAGCGTCACCAGATGGATCATCGGCACCGATACCAGCCAGCGCTCGATGATTGGGTTGAAGTCGTAGTGCTTGACGCCGCCCTCTACCACGAGGCCGATATCGAAGCTCGTGCCCCCCATGTCGGTGCAGATGACATTGCCGAGATCCGCCTGCGCGGCGAGGTGCTCGGAGGCGCTGACTCCAGCGACCGGGCCGGAGTGAATGGTCTGCAGCGAGTCAGTCGAATTCAATTGCGCCATGCCACCGGAATTGTGAATCACGAGCATGGGCCGCTGATAGCTTGACTCGCGCAGATTGAGCTCCAGCGCGCTCAAGCCGTGGTACATGACATCGTGCAGGAAGGCATCGATAATCGACGACGACCAGCGAACGTATTCTCCCTTGCGCCCTGCTACCATATGCGACAGGACGACCGGCATGGCGCCGAGCATGTGCTCTGGATACTCCTCCAGCAGAATTTCCTCCACGCGCCGCTCGTGCACCGGGTTGGTAACCGAATTGACGAGACCGACCACGAAGGCCTGTGCGCCCCGATCGACGAGTTTTCTGATCTTCTCGCGCAAATCCTCTTCGTCGAGCGTCATGACGATTCTGCCGGCGGCGTCGATGCGCTCGCGCACCGTGGCGATCATGGGGATCGGAACGAGCGCGTCGGGCCGGTCCGCCGCGGGCAGGTTGGACTGGTCCGTCCCGTCAAGCCCCTCGCCGTAACCACGACCGCGCGAAAGAGGCACCGTGCTCTCGAATCCGGCACTCACGAGCAACGCGACCTTCGGCCCTTTGCGCTCAATCAGCGCGTTGGTCCCGAGTGTAGTCGCGTAGCGCACAGAATCTATTTGCGAAAGCACCGCCTGCACATCGAGGCCAATTATCTTGCAAGCACTCTCGAGCGCCTCGCGAAAGCCAATCGATAGATTGTGGTGGGTTGTCAGCGCTTTCGACTGTATATAGCGCTCATCCCAGACGAAGAAACAGTCCGTGAAGGTTCCCCCGATGTCGACCGCCACTCTCTTCATGACTCGCGCCCCGTCAGTTTGTTGGTTTTCTGCTTGCGAGAATGGGTGTGATGCGAGAGGCTGACGAGATCAGGCCCGACAAGCTGCGCCTGGGTCAGAGGAGTACGCGAGCTCCACTGCTGCTTGAGCGCATCAATGTCAAACTGCATGTCATGCACCGGCGGATGTCCCGGCGGCAGATACTCCACTTCGACCAGTGTTGCGCATTGCGGACAGTAGAACTCGAGGATCTGCACCCAGGCAGGGTCGGGCGCGAAGGTAAATTGATACCAGTCGGGATTGAGAATCGGCTTATGGATTTCACGCGGGTCGCGCACGTGGACCAACAGCCCCTCCTTGTAGGACTTGCGGGCAGGCCCAATGTCATGATTGCACACCCGGCACGTCCACAGTTCTCGTTCGAGGTCTATTTGCAGATACTCGGTCATCGGAACCTTCATGATTTCACTCCGGATGTTTTCTTGTTCAAAACCAGATCGTGGTTGTCGTTGACCAAAAAGCGCCAGCCCTCGGGTACGACGCAAGTGAAATATTCCTCTTCGACAATAGCCGGACCCATCGCCCACTCGCCCGAGCGCAGCTCCTTATGACGGAATAAGGGCACTTTGACGATTGAGAGCTTTTTCGATCCGCGCTCCGGTAGGTGCAATGTCCGAGCGTGCGTGGGCGACGCCGCGGCGAGCGCCTTTGTGTCTGCATCGCCCAGCGTGAAATGTGGAATCGCCTTCGTCGCCCGCAGCTGGACGCGCAAATCCTGCGCCCCAGTAAGTTCCCGCGGCAGCTTTTGCGCGCCGTTCAGGGCGTGAGTTGTGCTGGCGCCATCGCGTGTAAAACCAATCGACGATTCCACCGCACAGTCGCTCATCTCAAAACCTTCGGCATACATGTCACGCCGAGCACGCTGCGTCAGCGTCTCCAACAGTGCCTGGACTGCGCCGGCGGTCGGCGTCCCCAGCGCCGCGTTGTAGGTATGCGCAATGTCGCTGAAGCCGATTCCGAAGGCGCTGAACACGGCTGCCATGCGCGGTACGATGATCTCGGTAACCCCAATTTTGTCAGCTATTTTGCAGGCGGACATCGGGCCTGCGCCTCCGAAAGCCAGAAGCGCCGTATCCGCGCCGCTCACCAGATCTCGCATGGGCGCGGCGATTTTTGCGACGTACGCCTCTTCCATGCGCGCGAGCGCTTCGTCCAGCGACACTCCCAGCGGCTTGGCGACGTTCTCGGTGATCGCAGCCTGCGCCCGGGAGCTATCGAGTTTGAGGGCGCCTCCGAAATAGGAATCCGCATCAAGAATGCCTAGCAGCAGATAGGCGTCCGTCATGGTGGCTTCCTTGCCGCCGTAGCCAAAGCAAGCAGGTCCCGGCGCGCCACCTACGCTCTCGGGCCCAAACTTGATCGCGCCGTCGACGACCTTGAAGATTGAACTGCCGCCGGCGCCGAGACTTTCCACCTCGCTCAGAGGAAACGAGATTCCGATGCCCTCCATTTTCCCCCAGCGCCGCTCGCGCACCCGGTTCTCGTTGACGACGCCGATATCGGTGGTTGTGCCACCAATATCCATGGTGACCAGCGTTTTGCGACCGTAGTGTTCTGCCAGCGCACGTGCGCCCTCCATCCCGCCGCGCGGCCCGGAGCCCCACGTCTTCAGGGCGACGGTCTTGGCGACACGCGATGAGGTGCCGTCATTACAAAAGATCAGAAGCGGGTTACGTGCGCGCCGCTCACGCAGCACACCTTCCGCGTTGTAGAGAAACCGCTCCATTGCCGGATGCAGGAAAGCGTTGAGTAAGCTGCTCCAGGTGCGCCGTGAGTTGTCGGCGTCGTCGGAGAGTTGATGCGAGTAAAGGATCGGAACGGCTCCCAGCAGATGTCGCGGATAGCGCAGCAGCGCCATGCGCTTTATGCGGGTTTCATCCGCGGCGAGCTCGTCACCGCCGAGACTGACCACGAGCCGGTTTGCTCCTCGCGACATGAGGTCGTTCACGGCCGCGATAACCCCGGCCTCGACCTTCTCATCCGTGCCTTCAAGATCGAGATAGCTGATCCGATCGCCGACTATCGCCTGCAGCAGCTCGCGTTCGCGTTCATCTGTACCGCGAGTGAACTCCGCCAGGTCCTGACCCTTGCGCAGCAACAGTCCAAGTCGTGGCCCCTTGCGTTGCACGACGGCGTTGGTGCCTTCGGTGGTCGAATAGCGTATGTAATCAACCTCTTCCAGCAGCTTGTCGAGCTTGGGTTCCCCGTAGATGCGGCGGGACACCTCCCGCAGTACTTCGGTGAAGCACTGTGCGAGATCATGTGGTGTCGTAAGCGTCTTGGCGTGAAAAACCTGCTCGCCATTAATGACGCAGGCGTCCGTCAGCGTACCGCCGTTGTCAATGCTGATCAGCATTCCCATGAATTCCCCCCCCTTTGAGCCATCGCTTGGCGCACGTATGACGGGGTACGCCTAGACCGCTAGACGATAGATGTCCCCCCGTGCTGGCTCAATTGGCTTGCTGCCCCGTTCCTTGTAGGGATTTCACTAACTTGCTGCCGCAATTCGCGCGCGTTCGTAGACGGTCACGACGCAGCTGCTGCCTATGCCGATGTTGTGGGTTGCACCAATGCGCGCGTTCGCCACCTGCCGTTCGCCCCCTTCGCCGCGCAGCTGAGAAACGAGCTCGAAGCACTGCGCAAGACCCGTGGCTCCGAGCGGGTGTCCCTTGGAGAGCAGGCCTCCTGAGGGGTTGGTCACACACCGGCCGCCATAGGTGTTGTCGCCGCGCGCAATGAAATCGGCCGACTCGCCCGGCTTGCAAAGACCCATGGCTTCGTAGGAGAGGACCTCGTTGACCGTGAAGCAGTCATGCAATTCCGCAAGATCAACCTCAAGGGGACCGACGCCCGCTTCCTCGAAGGCCCGCTTCGCGGCAGCGCGACCGAGCTCGAACCCGACGGCATCTAACGCGCTGCCCGCGAAGCTCGATGGCTGATCGGTCGTCAGCGCCTGCCCACTGATGCGTATCGCGCGGCGTGCTCCTAACCTGCGCATCATCCCTTCGCTGACAAGTACCGCCGCGGCAGCACCGCAGGTCGGGGCGCAGCACTGCGAGCGTGTCAGCGGGTCACAAATCAGGGGGCTTGCGAGAACTTCTTCTGCGCTCAGCGGCTCGCGAAAAATAGCACGCGGGTTTTGCGCGGCATGGCGGCGGCTCTTGACCGTAATCGCCGCGAACATCTCGGGGTCCACGCCGTACCGCTCGCAGTACTCGGTGCCTGCGGCACCGAAGAGTTTTGGCGCAAGCGGGCTTGCCGTGTCGATTACCCGGCGGTCGGCAACCTGCACGAATCGCTCGAGCGGGCTCGGGCGGTCTTTCCAGTACTCGACGAGCGCACCGGAGGGCATTTGTTCGAAGCCCACGGCAAGAACTACCTCGTTCGCGCCACTTGCGACGGCCTGACGAGCAAGATAGAGAGCGCTCGCCCCGCTCGAGCAGTTACTGTTGACGTTGAAGATCGGGATGCCGGTGAGACCCACTTCGTAAGCCACGCGGTGACCGCTGCAGCTGTCGCCGTAGACATGCGCGGCAAATACCTGCTCAACTCTGTCGTACCCGACATCCGCGTCTGCCAGTGCAGCGCGGATCGCCGCGGCACCAAGCTCGAGATAATTCGGGCTGGTGCGCGGCGAGCGAAAGGGCGTCATGCCTACGCCGACTATATAAACCGAAGCAGTCATGATGCGCGCTCCTGCACGTTCAGTTCACCGCGCGGTTCGTGTTAGCCCAGTAGCGTGCGCGAATCTCCTTCTTTTGAATCTTCCCGACGGCTGTGCGCGGCAGCTCCGCCCAGAATTCGACGCTCTTGGGGGCCTTGACACTGCCGAGTTTTGCCTTGCATAGCTCGATGATTTCCCGCTCGGAAACCGTAGCGTCCGGGCGGAGCATGATGATCGCCTTCACCGCTTCTCCCCATTTCGGGTCCGGCACTCCAATGACGGCACAGTTCTCCACCGCGCGATGGCCATTAATCACAGCCTCGACCTCCACCGAGAAGACATTGAAGCCGCCGGTGATGATCATGTCCTTCTTGCGATCGACGATGTACACGAAGCCGTCGGCGTCAATGTGCGCAACGTCGCCCGTGCGCAGCCAGCCATTGTGGTGCGCCGCCGCGGTTGCTTGCGGGTTGCGGAAGTAGCACGGGGCCACGAGGTTGCCCTCCAACACCAGCTCACCACGGCTGCCCGTCGGCAGCAGTCTGCCGTCGTCGTCCATGATGGCTGCGCGCGTCAATGAATTGGGTCGCCCACAACTTAGGAGTCGCTGACGGTGTAGCGGATTTTGCACCGCCTCCGTTACATCGGACGGCGACAGAAACATCGCCACCATCGGTGCTTCCGCTTGGCCGTAGTACTGGCACATGCACGGGCCGAATACCGCAACAGCCTCGGCAAGCTTGTCGGGTGCAACCGGCGCCGCGCCGATGATGAAGTGCGTGAGTGAACTGTAGTCAAACTCACGCACGCGCGGATGGGCCAAAAGCGCATATAAAACGGTTGGCGGCAAGTAAAGATGCGTTACACGATGCTCGGAAATGGCGCGCATGATCGATAACGGATCGGTCCCCTCCGGTATGACGTTGGTAGGCGCCAGCGGCAAAATCATGATCGCGATCACGCCGGCCGCGTGGGTCATGGGCGCGACGCATAGGTGCACCGGAGCTCCTGCCGGAGGCGTGGGCCGCATGTTAGGCGTGGCTTGTGCGACGAGCGTCTCCCAAGTGAGGTTGTCCCAGCGGACTGCTTTGGATCGTCCCGTGGTGCCACCAGAGCCGAACATCGTTACCATGCGGTGCGGATCATGTTGCAGCTCTGCGGGCACCCGTCCTTCAGTGCCGGCCAGAATTTCTTCGATTCCGGGACTCATTCCATCGCTCTGGTCGATGCAGATCAGATGCCGCAGCGTCGGCACCTGGGTCTGCAAAGACTCGACGCTTTCACGGCAGCTCGAGTGATAGAAAAGCCACTCGCATTCACATAGGGACATAAACTCCGCATTTTGCTCGACCACGTTGCGGATATTGATCGGCACCCAGACTCCCCCGGCACGCACCGAAGCCAGCACGCACCCGAAAGCGGTTGCACTGTTCGGAGAATAGACCGCGACGCGCCCACCGTCTGTCAGACCGTGCTCGAGCATGGCTACCGCGAGGCGCTGCGAGAACGAGCGCATCGCGGCATAGGTATACGTTACCGTGGGATCGACGAAGGCGCGGCTCTCAGGATGGGCGGCAGCCGCCTGGTCGAAGAAGTCGATGAGCCGCATGGTGCTCCCGTAGCGGTCCTCTGTCGGTGCAACGCGTTCCGGACTGGGTGCTGTTCCGAAAACAATAGGGGGACGCTCGGTGCAGTACAATTGGCGCTCTGCCCCCGCCTGTGTAGGGTTTTCACCAATATGTCTACCGAATATACCGGGGGGCTTGCGTGGAACTCGCAGGCCGTATTCGGGCGCCCAAAGCGACGCCGCATGCCATCTCGTTAACCCTCGGGAGCGGCGCGGACATCATAATAGATGTGTCCGCTTTCTTCGTTGCATACGTCCGCATCGCCGATCGAGCAGCGTCATGCGCGCTCGCTGTTAGGAAAGATCACCGTTCGGCACGCCTGCCTGCGCATGCGGCACCCGGACGCCTTCGACGCCGGATGAGGCCCATCAGTGATACGCGGCGCCGCAGCGTTCTTCGCACACTACGGCAGGTGGTTGTCATTTGACTTCCCCCCGACCTTTATTACTTAGGCTCGCAGCTTGCAGCCACTGATCCCCGGGCAGCAGCCGCGCTCAGCCTGGCTCAGCTGCATCGGGAACGCTCTCGTAGCTTTGTCGTCTCGCGGGGAGCTTTGGTACCACGCATCCGGTCGCGCAGCAGCGCCCCGGTTGTTTTGAGACCCGACGGCCCTCAGCGAGAACACCGCGATCGAGCAGGCTTTCGACCAATTCGACCTTCTCCATCACCGGGTAATTGCGCCAGATTTCCCGCTTCATCGCTTCCGGCGAACCTCCGCCGTGCATAGAGATAACGGAATACCAGCCGGCCTGATGCGAAACAGTCAGATCCTCGATGAAGCGCGACACCTCCATGCGCTGCTCCATCGAGATATCGGGCCGCCCCCCCAGCACCGCGGTCAGCGAAGCTTTCGTTTCCGGATTATGGTCCTCGTCTGGGCCGGGTAGCGCCACGATGAGTCCGCCGGACACATAGTGCGCCACGCGGTGCATGTCGTAGATTTTCGTGGCGAGCAGAAGCTTGCCGATGTTCGAGAATACCGCGTCCGGCATCACCGAGCCCGCTGGATCCTTGGTGCAATAGACCGAGGACGCGACGCCGCAGGCGTAGAAACTTTCCGTAATCGTGATGAGTTCAACCATGGACTCGCGGATGTGGCCATGGCGCTCAGGATCAAGCCCGTTCGCCTCGATCATCAGAGCTCCGGCGCCGATCAGCAAATCGCCGAATCCGGCTCGCGCTCCAATACACGAGTGACGGTGATGGGTGGCGTAGGTTGTCGTGAGGAAGCCCCCTTCTTCGTATTCACCCGCAAGGAACACCCGGTCGTGGGGAACGAACACATCGTCGAAAACCACGACGCCGGTAGACTGTCCGTATTTCGCGGAGAATTTCGCGGCCGCCTCGCCGGGACGGCCGGCGGGCCGAGCGATAATCGTCACGCCGGGCGCATCGACGGGCACGGCGCAACAGACCGCGAAGTCGGCATCCTCTTGCGTGTGCGTCCGGCACGGCATCACGAGGAACCCGTGCATGTAGGGAGCACCCGTCACGATTGCCTTCGTGCCTCTGATCACGATGCCGCCGGAGCGGCGCTCCTTGATATGCACGTACACATCCGGATTGACCTGCTGGCCAGGCCGCTTCGAGCGATCACCTTTGGCGTCGGTCATGGCGACGCCTAGCGTGAGATCGCGGTCTTGAACCTCGTGAAGATAGTTCAGTAAGCGCTGGTGATAATCTGTGCCATGAGCGTCGTCTGTCCGCTTCGTCGATTGGAAGATGCCGTTTAGGGCGTCGTGCGTCAGATAGCGCTGCGCACAGCCTGACACTCTGCAGACGAGCCGCACTGCCTCCAGCTTGTAGAGAAGGTCAGTCGAGGTCTCGTTGATGTGGAGCATGCGGTTGACCGTTTTGCCCGATGTCCCCTGCCGCGCCGTCATGATGGGGACATGTTCGGCCTGGTGGGCAAAGTCATAGGTGACGGCCACGCCGTTGATGCCCGGTGCGAGAAGAGGCTCGTCGGCGACACTCGCGACGGCATTCCCATTTACGAACACCCGCGGTTTGTAAGCGCGCAGTGACTCTCGATAATCGGCAGCGGTCATAAGCATGGAATGTCTCTATTATTCATTGTTCGATATTTTGAACAATGTTATATTTATTTGTCAAGAATGCAACGACAGAGCAATTCTGATAGGGCGGCATTTGGTCCCTCAAGAGGCGGCGTCATGGAACTGCAGCGAGAAAGCCGGCGGGAGGCGGTGAGCGGGCACAAGCGCGCGCTCATCCTCAAGGCCGCGCGCGAGGTCTTCGAGGCAGAAGGCCTGGAAGGCGCAAGCCTGCGCGCCATCGCCGCACGGGCGGGTTACACCCCTGCGGCCCTCTATTTTCACTTTGATTCGAAGGAGGCGATCTACGCGGAAGTGCTGCGGGCCTCGCTGTCGGCGCTAGGCAACGCAATGAACGACGCCGTGAGCAAGGCTCGCAGCCCCGAAGCCCGCCTGCAGGCCGCAGCCATGGCGTTCTTCCGCTTCTACGCGGAGAATCCCCGCGACCTCGATCTCGGGTTCTATCTCTTACGCGGAGGCATGAAGCCCGCCGGGCTGGGCCAGACGCGCGACAAGGTACTGAACGCGGCGCTGGAGGAAGCGTTGCACCCCATTGCGGAATCGGCCAAAGTGTTAGGGGCGTCGAAGGGCGAAGCCAACCTGCTCATGGTCGATGTCTTTGCTCATGCGGCGGGATTACTCCTCCTTCTGCATACCGGTCGTATCCGCATGTTCGGAGCGTCCGCGCCCGCGCAGATGGAAGCCTATGTTCGGGACCGCATCGAAAACTTCGGAAGGGCCGAGCCTTGCTGACGATCGACGCCCGATCATCGACGCTCCTCGTGGTCGACTTCCAGATCAGGCTCATGCCGGCGATCGAGCAGGGCGCCGCGGCTGTCGCGAATGCACGACTGCTGATCGATGCCGCGGCGATGCTCGGCGTTCCGACCGTGTTCACCGAGGAGAACGGCAAAGGTCTCGGGCCGACCGTGAAGGAATTGACTGCCGATCCGTCCCGCCTCGTACACAAGATGACGTTCGACGCTTGCCGCGAGCCCGGCTTCCTGCAACGCTTGGCCGAGAGTCACGCCGTCGTAGTGGCTGGCTGCGAGGCGCATGTGTGCGTCCTCCAGACTGTGCTCGGGCTCATCGACAGCGGCCGCCGCGTCTTTCTTGTGCGCGATGCAGTGGGGGCGCGACGCGGCGAAAGCAAGGAGACCGCGGTCCGACGAATGGAGCACCACGGCGCCGAGGTGGTGACGACCGAAATGGTTGTGTTCGAATGGCTGGAGACGGCTGAGCACCCGCGGTTCCGCGAAGCTATCGCATTGGTCAAATAGGACAAATAGGACCGGGAGAGTCGCCGATCGACGGTCAGAGTTTGATGGCAGAGATGGGGGCAGCGGCCGTTGAAGCGAGGCGCCAGATCCTCTCATTCGACCAATTCTGTGCCTGGACCTAACTGTACGAAAACCATACCCACAAAAGAAGCATCATGTTCAGAGTCCTACAGAGTATTCCGATTCCGCTCTTGCTCTTGATCGCTACCACGCTCGAAGTGAGCGGCGATGCCGTCGTGCGTCTGGGAATCTACCAACACGCAGGCGTCGTCCGTGCCGCTTTGCTCCTCGCAGGGGCGGCGCTCCTCTTAGGCTATGGTTCCTTCTTGAACATGGCGCCGGTGGACTTTGGGCGCGTTGTTGGCCTTTATATAGCAACGCTCTTCGTGGTCTGGCAGATCATCAATTTCCTGGTCTTCCGGACGCTTCCTGGATTACCCGTTTGGCTGGGCGGCGCCCTGGTCGTCGCGGGCGGCCTCATCATTACGTTTTGGTGCACAGCCTGAAGTCATGTGTAGCAAATCCTCTCTGAAGAATGCTTCCTGAGCCTGAAGCGAGCATCGCTGCACATAACTATTCGCAACACATAAGTCGAGCAGTACGACCACAAAAACCTCACGTTCAAGAAGACCAAACGAGACCTGACGATAATCACGAATGGCCTCCGGCGATGTCATCGGACGTCCACGCCGGAACTTCGCCGACAGTGCAGCGCGCGCGGCGTTCAAGGTCTCCTGCGTCATCGCGGGTCGAAATGTGGCAGCATCACGGACATCCAGCGATGAGGAATTGCGCGCAACGTGAGGCATGGTGAATCTCCGGCCCCATCGCGGGCGGGATTGCCCGGTAGGCGCCGGCCTCACGCCGCAGCGCAGCGGTTCAGACTCGTGCGTAGCGCGACTCGCCGAGCGCGCAGGGTCTTGACGGTTAGAGTCGAGATGTGGAGCGGTGGTGTTAGGAGCTTCTCAACTGGCTTTAAGCCCTTTACAGCCGCCTCCGCCAGCAGTGCAGTACCCCAACGCTTAGGAGGTACCCCAATAGATTCCCCAACACAGGGCATGCTGTCAATGGAACCAAGCAACGCGCAGCGGCGCAATAACATCTGAAAATTGAAGAGTTTTAGCTATTTGGCGCAACGGCAGCGGAAGCTGCCGGATGCCCGAATGGAGGCTAGGGTCGCAATCCAATAGCAAGAGCATTACTCGTAAATACGTGCGGATTCCACTGAGTCCTTGCCTTGTTACCCCACTTTGTTACCCCGCGCCATCGCGCGCTCGCGAAGGGTGTGCTT
>Ga0302324_100004265_pt1 | contig 31725 bp, 25 predicted proteins | sample Palsa_T0_1_FD_201949 | JGI IMG/M metagenome (GOLD analysis project Ga0302324, IMG submission 201949) | Peat permafrost microbial communities from Stordalen Mire near Abisko, Sweden - Palsa_T0_1 | ecosystem: Environmental > Terrestrial > Soil > Palsa > Peat permafrost | place: Sweden: Abisko... | reverse complement strand
CGGCAGCCTTCATGAACTCGGCATCCTGCGCCAGGTGAGAATTGAGCTGCGCCAGCGTCTCCACGGGGCCGGGGATGACGGCGATGACGGCCGGCGTCTCCGGTCCGATGTCGAGGTTGAACGCGCCCACCGGACCCAGTCCCATGCGGCCAAGCGCCGGGATGAGTGCGTCGGCGATGTATTTCCCGGTGAGGCCAGTCTGCGGGCCCGACTGCAGGTTGTAGCGGCGAAGCAAATAGTATTCGCGGGTTGCGGCGGGCGCGGCCTGCGCGGCGCCTTCCTGCGCGAGCGCAAGGGCTGAGGTGGCAAGAGAGGCGGCAATAAATTCACGGCGCTGCATGGGCTCCTCCGGTGAACTACTTATTTTACTTGAGTGGATTAACTCTCGGGTAAACGTACGTCCTGACGCGCAGGTGCCGGCTGGCAGTTCGGACTGGCAGGTCGGGGATTTATCCCCGACAATTGGGCTTCGCGGAGGTTCGGCCTTTAGGCCCTGAGGTTTGCTCCTCGATTGGCGAAGTCACACCGCAGGGGCTAAAGCCCGCGATCATCTTGCCGCCTTTGTGTCCGGGTTGAAACCCGGACCTACCGACCTACTCTTCGCCAATATCCTCATGCCAGATTTCGGGATGCTCGGCGATGAAGCTCTCGAGAAGCAGGCGGCACTCTTCATCGTCGAGGTCGATCACATCCACGCCGTTTTCGCGCAGCCAGTCGAGTCCGCCGGGAAAGGTGCGGCTCTCACCCACCACCAGCGTGCCGATGTTGAACTGGCGCACCAGGCCGCTGCAATACCAGCAGGGCGCGAGCGTGGTAACCATCACCAGGTTGCGATAGGTCCGCTGGCGGCCCGCGCGGCGAAAGGCGTCGGTCTCGCCGTGCACGCTGGGGTCGCCTTCCTGCACGCGGCGGTTGCGGCCGCGGCTGAGCAGTTCCCCGCCCCGCGTAAAGACAGCCGCACCGATGGGAATGCCGCCCTCGGCGCGGCCGATCCGCGCCTCATCGATGGCCACCTCCAGCATCTTTCGATACAACGAAACGTCCGCCACAAATCCCTCTCGTCTCTGAGAATAAGACATTGGGTCAATGGTTCATCCTGACTCGTGCACGAGATGCAAACGGCCCGAACGCATGAGGAGACAATGCCCGTCTTGACGTAGAGCACGCCCAAAGATGTACGTTGGAGTCAGAAGACGGGAGCACCGCATGAAGCGACGCACACTGGGCGCGAACGGCCCCGAAGTATCCGCCATCGGCCTCGGCTGCATGGGCATGAGCGATTTCTATGGCGGGCGAGACGAGCAGGAAGCGCTGGCCACCATCGATCGCGCGCTGGATCTGGGCATCGACTTTCTCGACACCTCCGACGCCTATGGGCCGCACACCAATGAGCAGCTTGTGGGCCGCGCCATCAAGGACCGGCGCAACCGGTTTTTCATCGCCACCAAGTGTGGCATCGTGCGCGATCCGGCCGACCCGGACAAGCGCGGCGTGGATGGCAGCCCGGCTTACGTGCGCAAGTGCGCCGAGGGCAGCCTGCGCCGCCTCGGCATTGAGACCATCGACCTCTATTATCAGCATCGCGTGGACAAGAACACGCCGATCGAGGAGACGGTGGGCGCGATGGCGCGCCTTGTGGACGAGGGCAAGGTGCGCTTTCTCGGATTGTCAGAGGCCGCGCCGGCCACCATTGAACGCGCTGCAAAGGTGCACCCGATCGCCGCGCTACAGACCGAATATTCGCTGTGGTCGCGCGATCCCGAGCCTGAGTTGCTGCCGCTTTGCCGGCAGCTCGGCATTGCATTTGTGGCTTACAGTCCGCTGGGCCGCGGGTTTCTGACGGGCGCATTCAAGAGCCCCGAAGACCTGGAGCCTGGCGACACGCGGCGCATGCATCCGCGTTTTCAGGGAGAAAATTTTGCGCGCAATCTGGAACTGGTGGAGAAGGTGAAGCAGCTTGCGGCCGAGGCCGGCATCACGCCGAGCCAGCTTGCGCTGGCCTGGGTACTCGCGCAGGGCAACGACATTGTGCCCATCCCAGGAACCAAGCGGCGCAAGTACCTGGAGCAAAATGCCGCGGCGGTGGAGATTTCGTTGTCGAGCGAAATGCTGCACGGCCTTGAAGAAATCTTTCCGCCCGAAGCTGCCGCAGGCGAGCGCTATGCGCCGCAGATGAAGGCGCTGGTGAATGTCTGAGCGGCGGTTGACTGGCATGGAAAATGGCTCCAAGAAGAAAATCGACCGATTTCCCTGGGGAATATGGGTCGGCATAATCCTCGTGATCCTCGCGGGACTCTATGCATCAAGCCATCCTCACGGTTTCCTATCCCAACCATTGCGTGTTCTCCTCGCACCTTAGGATTTCAGACGTGAACGGAACCGAGCAACATTTACACTGCTCGCCAGCGCGTCCGATCAGATAGCATAGCGGCACAGGCAAGGAGGTTTCCATGGCGGATTCCCCGAATGGAAGGTTTCGCTTTCTGCGCTCAAAGTCGCAAGCGCCGCAGCCCGATGCGTTTGCGGAAGAGCGCCAGTCGATCGATCTGGAGCCGCTGACTCCGGAGCCGGCGCAATCAGGCCTGACCCGCCGGTCGTTCCTCTCGGGACTCGGCGCGGCCGGGCTGCTGGCCGGCGCTGCCCCGCTGGTGACGGCCGCTCCGGCGGCAGAGCCGTCTGCCGACGAGCCCGAGCCGGGCGGCGGTACCGGCACACTGACCCTGCGCGTGAATGGCAAGGATTTCAATCTGCGCGGGCTCGATCCGCGCGCCACGTTGCTGGATACGCTGCGTGAGCGGCTGCAACTGACTGGCACCAAGAAGGGCTGCGATCACGGCCAATGTGGCGCGTGCACCGTGCATGTGAACGGGAGGCGGGTGAACAGCTGCCTCTCGTTTGCCGTGATGCACGAGGGCGACGAGATCACGACCATCGAGGGCCTGGGGCAGCCGGGCAATCTGCACTCCATGCAGGCCGCGTTTGTGGAGCACGACGGCTACCAGTGCGGCTACTGCACCAGCGGGCAGATCATGAGCGCAGTGGCGCTGCTGAAGGAGCCGATCGGCCCCAGCGACGAAGACATCAAACACGCCATGGCGGGCAACATCTGCCGCTGCGGAGCCTACACCAATATTGTGGCCGCGGTAAAACAGGTGCGGGCGCGAGCCTGAGAGGAGAGGCATGCAGACCTTTCGATATTTGAAGGCGCAGACCGTTGACAAGGCGCTGGCCGCTGCCGATGCTGGGCGGTTCATTGCAGGCGGCACTACGCTGGTCGACCTGATGAAACTGACCGTGGAGCGGCCAAAGGCGCTGGTCGACATCAACGCGCTGCCGCTCGCAAGGATCGAGAAGTTGCCCACAGGCGGGCTGCGCATCGGCGCGCTGGTGCGCAACTCCGACCTCGCGTGGAATCCCGATGTGCAGCGCGACTATGCGGTGCTTTCGCAGGCGCTGCTGTCAGGCGCATCGCCGCAATTGCGCAATATGGCCACCACCGGCGGCAACCTGCTGCAGCGCACGCGGTGCGTCTATTTCCGCGAGCCCACAGCGGGCACGCCAGGCGCCTACGCGTGCAACAAGCGCACGCCGGGCACGGGCTGCGCCGCACTGGACGGACACAATCGAACCCATGCGATTCTGGGCGTGAGCGACCACTGCATCGCTACGCACCCTTCCGACATGTGCGTGGCCATGGCCGCGCTTGAGGCCGTCATCAACGTTGAAGGCCCGAAGGGCAAGCGCACGATTCTCTTCGCGGATTTTCACAAGCTGCCGGGCGACTCGCCGCACATTGAGAATGCGCTCGAGAGCGGCGAACTGGTCACGTATGTCGATCTTCCCAGGCTGCCGGAGGGTGCGCGCAGTGTCTACTTGAAGCTGCGCGACCGCGCCAGCTATGAATTCGCGCTGGCGTCGGCCGCAGTGGTGGCGCATGTGGAAAGCGGGCAAATTCGCTCAGTGCGCGTGGCCATAGGCGGAGTTGGCACTAAACCCTGGCGCTCCCATGAGGCTGAAGAAGCACTGACAGGCAAGCCCGCGAACGCGGCGAGTTTCCGCGCTGCTGCCGAAGCCGCGCTGGCCGGCGCGCATCCACGCACTGAGAACGCATTCAAAGTGGAACTCGCCAAGCGCTGCCTGGTGCGATCGCTGAAGCTCGCAACCGCGTGACGGATCGAAGGCCGCCGAAACCGCAGGTCCTTCGACTCCGTCCGCTGTGGCGGACTCCGCTCAGGATGACAGATTTGTTGTGAAGCGAACTTCAATAAAAGCAGTAGCACGAAATGGAAAGCAGTAGCACGATCAATGGAATTCGACCGAACGAGATGAAGGAACTCCATGAGCACAGCACCCGCTTCAATCATCGGCACACCCACTCCGCGCATTGACGGCCCGCTCAAGACCACGGGCGCGGCAGAGTACGCGGCCGACTTTCATTTTGAGCGCATGGCGCACGCGGTGCCGGTGGGCGCGGCCACTGCGAGCGGAAAAATTCGCACGCTCGACACGAGCGCAGCTGAGCGGATGCCCGGCGTGCTGCTGGTTCTGCATCACGGCAACATCGGTCCTCTCTACCGCACGGTGCCGGAAGACGACAACGCCACCAACAGCGAAGTGCGTGCAGCGTTTGAAGACGAGGTGGTGCGGCACTGGGGCCAGCATGTCGCGGTGGTGATCGCGGAGACGCTGGAGGCAGCTACGGCAGGGGCGGCCGCGGTGCGCGTGGAGTACGAAGCGCAGCCGGCAGCGCTGCGCGTGAGCCTGGACGACTACGCGGGCAAGCGCAAATCGGTTTCAAGGCGCGGCGATCCGGATGGTGCGTTTGCATCCGCGCCGGTAAAGATCGACGCAACGTACATTACGCCGAACGAGACACACAACCCCATTGAGATGCACGCGTCGGTTGCGGTGTGGGATGGCGATAAAGTCACGCTGTATGAAACTTCGCAGGGCGTGGTGAATCATCGCGCGGTGATGGCGCAGGTGCTGGGATTGCCTGTCGAGAATGTCCGCGTGATCACGCGCTTTCTTGGATCGGGGTTCGGCGGTAAACTGTTTCCCTGGCCACATACGGCAATGGCTGCGGTGGCCGCGCGCAAGCTGGGACGGCCCGTGAAACTGAGCGTCACGCGGCGCATGATGTTTTCATCGGTAGGCTACAGACCGCGCACTGAGCAGCACATCAAGCTGGGCGCGGGCGCAGATGGCAAGCTGCTGGCGCTGCGCCACGACTATCTCAACGCGACCTCCCAGCTTGACGACTTTGACGAGGGTTGCGGCGAGGCCACGCCGTATCTCTACAACGTGGCAAATCTTGAAATCACTTCGGCGTTTGTGCGCCGCAACGTGGGCGCACCGATGTACATGCGCGGCCCAGGCGCGGTGCCAGGACTCTACGCGCTCGAGTCGGCGATGAACGAGTTGGCCGATGAGCTGAAGATCGATCCGCTGCAACTGCGATTGATCAACGACGCGGAAAAAGACCCGAGCAACAATCAGCCGTTCAGCTCGCGGCATCTGCGCGAGTGCTATGAGACTGGCGCGAAGAAATTTGGATGGGAGCGGCGCACCGCGGGCGTGGGGTCCATGCGGCGCGATGGAAAGATTGTCGGCTGGGGCCTGGCCGGCGCAAGCTGGGTTGCGCTGCGGCTGCCCTGCACTGCTACGGTGGAGTTCCACGCCGAAGGTCGCGTCTCAGTGCGTTGCGGCACGCAGGATATCGGCACCGGCACCTACACGATTTTTGCGCAGGTGCTGCATGAGAAGACCGGCTTGCCGCTCGATCGCATCGACGTGATCATCGGCGACAGCGCGCTGCCCGACGGGCCCATGTCGGGCGGCTCGATGGTGACAGGCTCGGTGCTCAACGCGATTGCCCAGGGCGCAACCAATGCGATCAACCGCCTGTTCAAGCTGGCCGCGGGCACCGATGACTCGCCTTTTCACGACATGAAGGCTGAAGATCTTGCGTTTACCGAGGGACGCATTCACAAGAAAGACCAGCCGGCCGCGAGCGGAACGCCGTTTGCCGATCTGCTGCGCACGGCGCGGCTCAACGGCCTCAGCGCCGAGGGCAAGACGCAGCCCACGTGGGAAGACCCGAAGGCCAAGGGGCTCTCGATGCACTCCTTCGGCGCGCAGTTCGTCGAGGTGGAGTGGGAGCCGGAGATAGCGCGCCTGCGCGTGAGCCGCGTGGTCACAGCGATTGATGGCGGACGCATTATCAACCCGCGCGCTGCCGCCAATCAGGTGGCGGGCGCGGTGGTGATGGGCGTGGGCATGGGCCTGCTGGAGCAGACCGTGTATGACCAGCGCACCGGCCAGCCCATCAACGGCAACATGGCCGACTACCTGATGGCGACGTGCGCCGACTCACCCGACATCGACGTGATTTTTCTCGATCACCCCGATCCCGCGATGGGTGAGTATGGCGCGCGCGGAGTGGGCGAGATCGGCCTGGCGGGCGTGGCGGCGGCCATCACCGCGGCCGTCTATCACGCTACTGGCGTGCGCGTGCGCGAACTTCCGGTGCGCATCGAGCACCTGCTCGAGTCGCAGATTCTTGAGGCCTGAGCGACAATAGAAGTCGATGACGGACCTCGACCGCATACTGCCGCTGTGGCGCGAACTGGAAGCATCCGGCGCGGACTACGTGCTGGCCACGCTGGTGGCTGTGGAGGGTTCGAGCTATCGCCGGCCAGGCGCGCGCATGCTGCTGGCGCAGGACGGACGGCGCGTGGGCACGGTGAGCGGTGGCTGCCTTGAGGCCGAGGTGGCAAGCCGCGCGTGGTGGCTCACCGCAAATGGGCCCGCGGTGGAGCGCTATTCGACCGCCGACGACGATGGCGAGCGGCCGTATGGGTCCGGCTGCGGCGGCGTTATTTATCTGCTGCTGGAGCGGCGCTCGACGGCGCACGCGCTGCTGATGGCGCTTGAGGCAGCGTTCAACAGGCGCGCTCCGCTGGCCATTGCCACTGTGCTCGAAGGGCCGCGCATCGCTGAGCGAGCGTTTGCGTGCAGTACGAGCGGCAAGCTAGAAGCGCCAGTTGACCTGGGTGCTCCATCCTTTCGACTTCTTTCTGGCGAAAGGGTGGGAGACCACGAAGCTGATCCCGTTCATTCGGAACTTCAGCATTTGGCCGATCTTTCGCTCGCGCGGAGAGCTTCGCTGGAAGAGCGTATCTCGACCGCCGAGACAAGCACGCGCGTGTGGGCTGACTATCGCGCGGCGCGGCCGGGGCTGTGGATCTTCGGCGCTGGCGACGACGCACGCCCGTTGGTCAGCCTGGCACGCGAGCTGGGGTGGTTCGTTGCGGTTGCCGACGGGCGTTCGCACCTGGCCACGCGCACGCGCTTTTCCGCGGCCGACGAAGTGTTGGCGCTCGACATCGCCGCGCTTCCCGGGGCTGAATCGGCGCGCTTCGATCTACATCCAACCGACGCAGCCGTGGTGATGACACACAGCTTCGAGCAGGACACGCACATCCTTGCCACGCTGCTCTCTCTCGGTTTTCCGCTGGCTTATCTCGGCGCGCTCGGCCCGCAGCGGCGCACGCGCGAAGTGCTTGCGGAGGCCGCACGCCTGCTTGATTTCTCCGGCCCTGTCGACGAACATGTCGAGCAGTGGCTCACGCATATGCATGCGCCGACGGGACTCGATCTGGGCGCGGAGGCGCCGGCTGCAGTTGCGCTTTCCATCCTGGCGGAGGTGCAGCAGGCACTGAACCACGGCACGGCGCTGCCGCTCAAGCAGGTGCGCGCAACGCGGGCCGAAGTTCCGCAGCCTTGACGCGAGCCATCGCACCCATCGAGGGTCACTCGAACTTATAGCCGCGGCCGGGCACGTATTCCGCCTTGAGCAGGCCGTTGCGGTAGTCGATATGAATCGTCAGCAAATCGAGCGTATTCATCCCGAGAAAGCCTGCAATCTCCATTCCCGCGGCCTTTGAAGCCGATGACGTGTTAAACGAAACCACGCCGTTCAGCTTTTGCGAGACATGCGCAAAATTGAATGTGATTTCGTCGGCGACAAAAATCTTTTCCGTCCTTCCGCCGGGACCAGGGTGTTCCATGGTCTTGTCTTCGTGAACCTTGGCCACGTCAAGGGCGGCCGAAGCAGAGATGTTGGTCACGTCCGTAGACGCATCCGCAATGAACAGCTTGACTTTATCTCCGTTCAAAGCAGCAGGCAGAATCAGGTCGTGGCCGACATGGTAGAACTGCGTGTAATCCTTCATGTCGGGCGCGATGAAGCGGTCAAAGGGGCCGCTGGCAACGGGTGCCGTGGGAGCAGCAGCCGCGCCCGGAGCAGGCGTGGCAGGCCTCGCACTCTCCGTAGCCGCCTCGAGGTCGTCGACGTCGCCGGCAATCGTGTGAAGCCGCGGCATGGGCGCTGTCGTCTCTGCCGGCCGCGCCGGAAGCGGACCCAGGGTGAGCTTGCGCATGGGAATATCGAGCGTGATCATGAAATCGGAAAGAATATCCATGCCGATGTTGCCGTCACCATCGTCAAAGGGACTGGCGCTGTCAATCACGCTGACTGCGCAATCCTTGAACTCAAAACTGCCCACGCGAATGCTGTCGGCGTATGCGATGTAGCTTCCCTTCTCTCCCCCAGCGCCGCCGATGCGCTTGAGGCCGGCGCGATCCGCAGCAGCGCGATAGACCGAAAGGCCTGCGCCACGCGTGTCGATCTGTAAACGCGTTGCGTTGCCGTTCAGGCCGATTTCAAGACCATAGGCGCGCGGATGCCCATTCCAGCCCGCGAGCCGGACGAACGGAACCTCTGCGGTAGCCGTTGCGGACGCAAGATGGCAGGCCTTCTCCGGCTCTTCTGCACGCTGCTTCAGCCGGTCGAGTTCCGCATGCAACTGGCCGATGGTTTCCTTGTCGTCGCCGCTCGGAGCCGACAGATAAGCATCCAGTTCCTTGATGCGCAGCGGCAGAGGCAGCGTGCGGAGCCACATCAGGCGAATCTCCGGATCGTCGGGATCGAACTGGTGCGCCAGCACAATCTGCTGCACAGCAGTAGCGTAACGCGAAGTGGCCTCAAGCATGCGTGCGAAGAGCAGGCGCGTGCGCGGATTGCACGGGTCCAGTTTGTAGGACTCGACGACGGTGGGCTCAACCAGCCAGGGCTGGCCCTGGCGCAGTTCCACCTCACCGCGCAGCGTGATGAACGCGGCGGACTTGGGAGCCGCGGCCAGCGCGGTCTTCACGGCGTCGTCGGCCTCGGGCACCAGTTGCTGGCGCAGCAGCGCATGCACCAGGCCCACGGTGGCATCCGTGTCTCCCGGTGTCTTGGCGAGGACAGCTTTATATTGCTCGGCTGCCTTGTCGTAGTCGGCAGCCACCATGGCCTTGTCGGCATCCGTGGGTGGTGCATGTTTGACCACAGGGCAACTCACCGCAAGCAGGCTCTGCGCCGAAAGACACAGCGCAGCCGCCGCCAAGATGACCTCTAATTTGAACCGCGAAACTCCACTTGTCTCACCAGCCTGAATCATAATTTCGCCCCTTCCGGCTCTGCGGCCGGCACTTTTTCGTCGGCTATGATTCTTTCACACAATGCCGAACCGAGGACTCGCTGCGCCGCGATTTGTTCTGAACCTGTAGACGTGGCGGAGGCTCACTGTGCCGCAAGGTGCTCCTCAAGCACTTCAAGAAATCTGGCCAGCCATGCCGGGTGCGCGGTCCACGCCGGGCCGGTGACAAGCTTGCCATCGACTACGGCGCCGAAGAAGTCGACCGGAACGAACGTGCCTCCGGCGAGCGTGATCTCCGGCGCACAGGCCGGGTAGGCATTGAGCTTGCGGCCCTTGAGCACGCCCGCGGCAGCCAGCAATTGAGGCCCGTGGCAAAGCGCGGCGATGGGCTTGCCCGCGGAGTCAAAGTGACGCACGATGTCCAGCACCTTTTCGTTCAGTCGCAGATACTCGGGCGCGCGGCCGCCGGGAATGACGAGCGCGTCGTAAGCGGCGGGGTCGGTCTCGTCAAAAGTTGCATTGAGCGTGAAATTGTGGCCGCGCTTTTCGCTATAGGTTTGATCACCCTCGAAGTCGTGGATGGCCGTGCGTACCTGGTCGCCCTTCTTCTTGCCGGGGCAAACCGCGTCCACCGTGTGTCCTACCATTTGCAGCGCCTGAAACGGAACCATGATCTCGTAATCCTCAACAAAATCGCCGGCCAGCAGCAATAGCTTCGCAGATCGCATCGCAAAATCCTCCCGTCGGTTCCAGCACAAAAATGGGTGCCCGGGGCTAAATGTTCAGGCCTGGGACAGCATACCTCCGCATCCGCTCCATTTGGAAGTTTGACGGATTGGCACGGGTGCGTGCCATAGAATTCTCGCATGGCCGATGCCGCGGACGCGCTCGACATCCTGAATGCACGCATTGTTGCCTGCGAGCGGTGCCCGCGCCTGCGCGCGCACTGCACGGAAGTGGCGCGGGTGCGGCGCCGCGCGTACGCCGAATGGGACTACTGGGGCCGGCCGGTGCCGTCGTTCGGCGATCCCCATGCACGCGTGCTGGCGCTGGGCCTTGCGCCGGGCGCGCATGGGTCCAACCGCACTGGGCGGCCGTTCACAGGCGACGGCTCGGGCGATTTTCTTTTCCCGGTGCTGCATGAGGCTGGATTTGCATCGCAAGCGAGGGGAACGGCGCGCGACGACGGCATGAGGCTCACCGACCTCTGGATCAGTGCGGTGGTGCGCTGCGCGCCGCCCGCCAACAAGCCCTCGCCCGAGGAGCTGCGCAACTGCGCTCCCTGGCTGGACGAAGAGTTGCGCCTGCTGTCCGATCTGCGCGTGGTGGTGTGCCTGGGCCGCATCGCGTTTGACGGCCTGCTGACCAACGCAATGCGCAGCGGCAGGCTGGCATCGCGGGCCGGATTCACGTTTGGCCACGGCGCCGAATACACGCTTCCGGACGGACTGAGCGTGATCGCGAGCTATCATCCGTCGCTGCAAAACACCAACACCGGCAAGCTGACGCGCGGGATGTTTCTCGATGTGTTCAAGCGGGCGCGAGTGCTTGCAGGTTTGCAATAATTCGAAGCAGAGCTGTTTGCGGAGGAATGGTGCGTCCATGAGACTGATTCAGGTTGCGGATGCGGTGCGGTTTTCGCGTATGACCACCGAAGAGTTGCGCGCCGCATTCCTGGTGGACGGGCTCTTTGCGCCTGGCTGCACCTCCCTGGCATACGTCGACCTCGACCGCGCAGTGATTGGCTCCGCTGTACCCCTGGGCTCGCCGCTCACGCTTGAATCGGACCCGGATCTGCGCGCGAATTATTTTACGGAGCGGCGCGAGATGGGCATTCTGAATATCGGCGGCGCTGGATCGATAGAGGCCGACGGCGCAGTATTTGAGTTAGCCAATCTTGAAGCCTTGTATGTTGGCCGCGGCAACGAAGTGATTCGATTCCTGAGCCACGATGCTTCCGCTCCGGCAGAGTTCTATCTGTTGAGTTATCCGGCACATTCCACTTATCCGGCAACCAAGATCGATTCAGCCAGAGTAGAGACGGCAGTCCTGGGTTCGAGCGACACGGCTAACTCGCGAAGGATAACCAGGCTCATTCATCTCGATGGCGCGCGCAGTTGCCAGTTAGTCATGGGATTCACGCAGATGAGCGCAGGCAGCGTGTGGAACACCATGCCGCCGTACACGCACATGCGCCGGTCTGAGGTGTATCTTTACTTCAATCTGCCTGCGGCGGACCGAGTGATTCATCTGATGGGTCCGGCGCATGAGACGCGGCATCTTGTCGTCGCGAACAAGCAGGCAGTTATCTCGCCCGGATGGTCGATCCACGCCGGCGTGGGCACGGCGAGTTATACATTCTGCTGGGGCATGGGCGGAGAAAACCAGGTCTACAGCGATATGGATCCGCTGGCCATTGCGGACCTGCTCTAGGTCTCTGACTGCGTGAATTGGTACGCTGGGTTTGTGGTTTCCCAGGTCCCAAAATCGGGACCTGGGGCACCCATCATTAATACAACATCGAGCGGTCGGAGACCTGAATGAATCGAGGGAGATATGAAGAGGCCGATGCACATTTTCATCGCCGCGGCATTTACGCTGCTCTCCGCGAGGGCATATTCTCAAACCATGATTAGCGATCATTGGACCCCCGCACAATTGCTGGAACGCGCACAGCACCTGAAGCAGCTGGCCGCGCAGGGCGACGGCTCGGCAAGCGAGACCATGGAGAAGTATCCGCATCACTACACCATGCTCGCGTTTCGCCGCCGCGACGGCGGCGGCGAGCTGCATCAGAACTTCGCGGACCTGTTCTACATTCTCGACGGGCACGTGACACTGCTGACCGGCGGTGAAGTGGTCGACGCGAAGACGACAGCTCCGGGTGAGATTCGCGGAGCATCGGTAAAGGGTGGGACCGGGCAGGAGCTCAAAGCCGGCGATGTTGTGCACATTCCCGCCGGCATGGCCCACCAGATGCTGGTGCCGGCCGGCAGCACGGTGACCTATTTTGTGGTGAAGATTGAAGAGTCACGATAGGGAGAGGTTCGATGCGGCGCAAGCGCTGTATTTTGGGTTTCGGTTTCCTGCTTCTTTCGAGTTCAGTAACTTATGCCAGCGGTGACTTCGGCTGCCCCGCGCCGAGAGGAACCATCGTCTTTCGCGCATACACCAGCTGCAACAGTGTTCCATTCCTCCGCCCTGGAAACGACAGCCGGCTGAACCTCGAATTGTTACTGATCGACGCCGGCAGGCTAAAGGGAACCCTGAACACGACGCCGGAGCCGAATTACCAGCCGCCACGCGCGTTTGCCAGTTGAATATGCCCTTCAAAATCGGACTGATACAAGGGGGCAATTGGGATGCGCCAAGCTATCTGGCAGAGAGCGAATGGTTTCGCGGCTATGTGGTGTTTCTGCAGAATCCCCGAGCGTCGAAATAAAAGCCCCCCATAGTAGCTCATGATCGATGGCAGAAGATTGAAGCACTCGAAAAACGGAGCGTGTTTCAAAAATGGTCCCGTCGATCGGTAGTGCAATCCCCTCAGGGGCTAAAGCCCATCTCTTATGGGGACCCTTTCGGCACGACTGAAGTCGTGCCCTGACACAAAACAGGTTTTTGAAACAAACTCTAGAAGTCCGCATACGGAGCGGACCGTTTAATCCACCGTCAGCGATAAAGTGACGCTGTGACGCAGGCCGTTTGACATGGCGGTCACTGGGATCGAATAAGTCCCCGCCGGCGTGACGCCCTGGCCGGGGGGATGCGAGCCGCCCCCGCCGCCGGCGCCCAGGCAGCTTGACAGGCACCCCGCCGCCAGCGCAATCAGCACTACCAGCAGCATGGCTTTGCGCCGTCTGCGCCATACCATGGGCAACAGGAGCAGTCCGCAGGCAAGCGTGGACGCCGGCCAACGGCCCGCGCGCTGCAGCCGCGCCGCAGCGGAGGATGCCGTAACCCCGGTTTCGATCTCCACGGTCACCGAGCCCGTGGCGCTGGCCGTCACGCCCGCAGTGGGCGGGCTGAAGACACATTGTGCATTGGGCGGCAGCGCGCCGCACTGAAACGTAAACGACCCCTGCGACCCGCCCAGTGTGGCGATGGACAGCACGTAATCGGCCGTCTGCCCGTCTGAAGTCGTCTGGCTGGTCACGCCGACGGGCGTCAGCGTGAAGTCGAAGCCGCGGCCGGAGAGCGAGGCAAACATCCCCGCCACATTGGCCGCCGAAGCCGATACACTCCCCGTCTGGCTTCCGGGCGCGCCCGGTGAAAATGCGATGCCGAGCGTGCAGCTTGCAGCCGGCCTCAGCGTCGCTGCGCAGGTGTTGGTGGCCAGCTGGAAATTTCCCGCCATCTTGAAGCTGAGTCCGTTCACGGCGGTCAGCGTTCCCGGATTGGTGACGGTAATCTGCTGCGGGCTGCCGGCCAGGCCAGCGCCCACCTCGGCAAATGTGAGCACCTGAGGTTGAAACTGAATAGCCGGCGCCGTAGCCCCGCTTCCGCTCAGGGCCACCGTAGCCGGCGTCGCCAGCGATGGCGAGCTTACCGTGAGCGCGCCCGACACCGCTCCGGGCGCCGTCGGCACAAACTCGATCCCCACGCTGCATGAGGCGCCGTTGGCCAGAGTAGCGGTGCAGGTGCTGCCGGTCGTGGCGAACTGCGCACTGACGGCAAGGTTTAGCGAGGCCAGCGCCAGCCCGGCCGCATTGGTTATGGTCACCGTCTGCGCGGGGCTGGACTGTCCCACGCTCAGCGCCGCAAAAATCAGCTTTGTGGGGCTGACCATAATGCCATTGGTGGTACCCGTACCGCTCAGGGCCACGGCGGCCTGCGCCACGCCCACCGACGAGGAAGAAATCTCCAGCGTGGCCGCGCTGCCGCCCGTGGCTGCCGGCGTGAACCTGACCTGCACGGTGCAATGGCTGGCCGGATTCAACTGCGCCGTGCCGCAGGTATCCGCGCTCCAGGCAAAGCTGGCTGCGGCCTGCCCGGTAATCTGAAACCCCACATGGCCGATGGCCGACTGGCCCTTGTTGGTGATGGTCAGCGTCTGCGGCGGGCTGGCCACGCCCACTTTGAGCAGCGTGAACGTGAGGCTGGTCGGGCTGAGCCCAAACTCACCTGGCGTCACACCTGTGCCCGCGAGCGCCACTGTCTGTTTTCGAATGAGGTCAGTAACCGTGAGCACGCCGGTCTGCGCACCGAGCTTCGTGGGTGCAAAGCTCACGCTGATGCCGCAACTGGAGTGGCCAGGGAGCAAGCCGCCGCAGGTGTTTTGTCCCAGTTGGAAGGCCCCGCTCACCTGCACCGCGATCCCGGTCAGCGAGAGGTCGCCGCTGTTGGTCAGCTTCGCCGTCATGTTCGCTGACAGCTGCCCCGGCACCGTCGGTTGGAATGCCAGCGAGGTGGGCGTCAGCGTATCGGTAGCAAGCGCCGCCCCGCTTCCAGTCAGCTGCACCATCTGCGTGCCGGTGCCGTCGATCATGGTAACCGTGCCCGAGGCCGGCCCGGCCTGGGTGGGCGCAAACACGATCTTGAGCTGGCATTGCGATCCCGCCGCCAGCTGGCTGCCGCACGCATTGCTGGAGATGGAAAACTCACCTGGCGTGATGCTCACGCTGCCGATGGCGACCGCGGACTGGCCGATGTTGCTGGCGGTGATCTGCTCCGGCGTGGAGGTGCTGCCCACTGGCTCCTGGCCAAAGTGGATCGTCGCCGGCAGCAGGTTCACAGCCCCCGCCGTGAGGCCGGTGCCCGTAAGCGGCACCGTGAACTCCCCTCCAGGCACGTTGGCGGCGATGGTCAGCTGGCCCGTCCGGCTGCCTGTGGCCGACGGCGTAAACGTGACCTGGATGGCGCAATGCGCGCCCTCGTTGAGAGCCGCGGCCTGGCAGTTGTCGGTCTCGGTGAAATCCCCGCTCACGGTGATCGCCGATTGCAGCGCGACCGCCCCGGTGTTGGTCAGCGTCACGGTCTGCGCCCCGCTCGGATTTCCAACCACCAGGCTGGGAAACGCGAGCGATGTGGGCGCAACCGTCCCCGTAGTCAGCGTGACGCCCGCGGTCCACAGCGGAACCTGCCACGCGCCGCGCCCATAGGTGCCGGCGATCAGCACCTCCTCCAGCGCCGAGGCAGGCAACGCGCTCAGCGTAACCACCGGCGCGTCCGGCAGCCCAATGCCAAACGGGCTCCAGCAATCGGAACTGGCCAGGGCACATGTGCCGATCTGCCGCGTCGAGAATACGCCGTCGTCGGTGGCCAAGTAGGCGGTATTAGCGTCCTGCGGATCGATCACGATGCTGCTGGCCGGCGCCGCGGGCAGCAGGGACGAGAGATTGGCCCAGTGCGCACCGCCGTCGGTTGACCCGTAAACCACCGACGTTCTCTGCGAAGTCAGCGGATTGCCCTCCACGGTCAGGTACACCGTGTTGCCGGTCGCATCGTGCGGGTCGACAAAGATGCTCGATATATCCAGTCCCGAGACGTTCAGCCCCTGGGAGTCATTGGTGACCGGGTTCGAGGTCAGATCCAGCCAGGTGGGTGACGCGCTCAGCGACGGGTCGATGGTGGCGCTGAACACGTGGCCGGCAATCGGATCGCCGCCGTCCAGCGCGCCGTACATGCCCACATACACCACCTCGCTCGTGACCGTCGTGCGCAGCGCAGCCATCGACCGGATCAGCGCGTCGCCATTGCAGGCCAGGTTGCCGATGCTGTCATCGAGAATCGGGCTGACCGCGCTCGCGGTGCTCCAGCCCTCGCCGCTGGCCAGTCCGCGCCATACCCGGCAGGTGCCGATCAGCAGCTGCGTGCGCGCCAGAGGATCCACCAGAAAGGGCGCCGGCGTGGTCATGGTAAGCCCGTCGCCGTCCACGTCGGCATCGGTGACCTGCGCGGCTGCGCCAAACGCAGCCGGCGTGCACGGCGACGACTGCGAGCACTCGTGGATCGACACTCCGGCCTGGTTGTTGGCATACCAGTGGGTGTCGTTCACCGCGTCGATTGCTACCGGACCGCCCTCGCCGCCCAGCACCGTGGGCCAGTTGGCCACCGGCCCCGCGGCCTTCACGCCGGCTGTGCCGTTGACGCCCAGGCCGATCATCGCCGTGTAGGGCGTGGTGCTGGAGGCCGCCATGCTCACCACCTCCGCCAGCGATCCGAGGCTGCCGTTCAGATTCTGAAAATGTGTGGCGTCGCTCGTGGAACACACCGGGCCGGTCTCGCCGATCGCATCCATCGAGCGCCACAGGCCGCCGTCGTTGCCTAAAAACACCTCCAGCGGATTGGCCGCGCTCCAAGCCAGCGCGTGCTGGTAGGCGCCCACCTGCGCACTCATGCAGGTGTAAACATTGGTCGTGTTGCGCCACACGCAACTGTTGGCCAGGCTGCATTTCCACAGGTCGTTGGCGCCGGCCATCAGCAAGGTATCCTGCTGCGACGGCACCGCTGCCAGCGTCAGATTGTAGTCGCCGTTCTCAATGGTGGCCGGCCCGTCAGGCCCGTTCGTCTCAAGCGCCGCCGTATTCAACTGCTGGCTGAAGGTGATGTTGAGGTTGGTGCAGCTTCCCGCCGAGATCGCGCACTGGTCCTGCCAGATGCCCAGGTCCTGGTTGTTCTCGTCCACTGTCCACGCAAACGTGTCGCCGGTGAGTGGGTTCACCGCCAGCGCGCCGCGAAAGATGGGGCACGCCGGCGACCCGGTGCTGCCGTTGTTGGTGGGGCAAAGCGTAGTGGAGAGGCCGACGCCCGGCTGCACCGCCATGCGCGTCCAGGTGATGCCGTCGGGCGACTGGTAATAGCCATGAAACCGCACCGCCGCCATGAACAACTGCCTGATCGGATTCCACACCACCGAGGTGGCCGCATTGCCGTCAGGCTGTGCAAACTGGTCATTGGGACCCTGCACGTCGGCCCCAGCGCCATCGGTGATGGTGGCCAGCAGCCAGGTCTGGCCGCCGTCCGCCGAGTAGTACAGGCCTTCGTAGCTCACCTGAGGCGTGGTGGCATCGACCAGGATCGCCTCATACGCCTGCGACACCGCCGCCACCGCCAGTTGCGGATTCGCCGTTCCCCACGCAAACCCCGCAAACCCCTCCCCGGCAAAGCTGTAGAAACTGCTCTGCACGCCGCTCACAGGCAACGACTCGCTGATCTGGGTCCACGTCTTGCCGCCATCGGCCGAGCGCAGAATACCCGCGCCATAATATGAATCGAGCGCGTCGTTGGGGTCGCCCGTACCGGCCAGAATGACCCCCGTGCCACCCGGCTGCACCGTCAGCGCGCCAATGCTGATCGACACCTGCGCATCGCCTGTAAACGCCGCCAGATCGTCGGTGAGCGGCGCGAACGCCACGTTGCCCGTGTTCGAGATGCCTGCATTGTGCGAAACCCAAACTCCGCCCCCGGTGGCGCCAAGGTAGAGCAGGTTGCCGGTGGAGTCAGAGGGATCGAGCGCCAGCGCCGAAATGCGCCCTGTGACGAGCCCAAGACTCGGCGACTCGACGGCAAGGGGACCGATCGGTTGCCAGGCGGCTGTCGCGGCATTGAGCGGCCGCACCCGCACCGGGCCAGAACCGCGACCGCCAACTAAGCCGAAATTACGCCGCCGGTCGGCCGCGGGGCCGCGTTCAGCCAGAAACCGCCGCGCCGCAAGCACTCGCGGGGGGGTGACGCCGTGGTCCAGCGTCGCGCTCCCCGTTCGCGCACTGGGAACCTGCGCACCGGCCACAAGAGCCAGCGTCGCCGCGAGCGCGCAGATCGCGCCATCCATCCGCCAGGTTTTCAGTCGATTCACACGCGTCCGCAATCCGGTTTGGAGCCTCTCCTCTCATTCATCGTCCGAGGGAGAACCGCCACAAGCCTATGCACAACTAAAATGCGAAACGCGCAGATTCCGGGATTGAGATTGCAGCCAATTATAGCCCCAGCCGGGAACGCGGTGCCCACTTGAAGACTCGTACTGGGAAAAGTCTGAAAATATGGCCCCTTATAGCCTTTGTTCATCCTGTGAGAAGATATTCAAATGAAACGCCAACCGCTTCTGCGTCTATTTGTTGCCTACGGGATGGGAATGCTCTCCTTGGCGGAATCCTTCAATCCGAATTTCCTGCGAGCGAATCCCGCGTCCTCAAATCCATTTGTCCACTTGTTCGTGGCCCTATTCGGCGTAGCCTGGTTCATTCAGGCAGCTTTCCTTCACCGCCAGCTTAGGAATCAAAGAAGCTGAAGATGTACGTGAACACTCTTGCATACAACACTGCGATTCATACAACCCTCCCGCCCGCCGAATATAACCCTCCGCGTCAAACTTTTTCCTGATGGAGTCGCCCGACATCGGCCTCACCAGCCCAAATACCGGCCGGTTAAACCACGGCCTGTCGTGGCGTCCCACAATGGCCCACGCAATGCCCGCGTAGCCGTTGGGGTCGCGCCCATCCAGCTCATAGCGGTCGTTCAGCGTCACGGCCCACTCAAACGCCCTGGCCGGATCGGGCGCCCATTCGAGGATTTTTTTTGCCCAGTACATGCGCATGTAGTTGTGCATCCAGCCGGTTTCCACCATCTCGCGCTGGGCCGCATTCCACAGATCGTCGCCGGTCTCGCCGCGCTCCAGTTGCGCCAACGAATAGCGGTGCGGCCGCGCGTCGGCGGCGTGCTCCACCAGCGTCTTACGCGCCCACGGCGCGGCGCACTCCCAGTTGTCGTAGTGGGGCTCGTGGCGCACAAAGAGTACCGACAGCTCACGCCATCCGATCAGCTGTTCGAGATAACGCTCGCCCGCCGCGGCAGGTACGCGACACTCCCGCACCGCTTGCTGCACGGCCAGCGCAATCGTGATCGGCCCGATTTTGCCGAAGTGCAGGTAAGGCGACAGCCGGCTGGTTCCGCGCACTTCGGGGTGGTTGCGCGCGGTCTCGTAGTGTGGCAGCTCGTGCGCGACAAAATCGTGCAGCCGCTTGAGAGCCGCGTGCGTCCCGCCGGTGAACGAATCCACCGGCCCCACAGTGCGATCGAGCTTCGTGAATCCCAGCGTAATGTCGCCGTCGAGCGAAAACGTCGTCAGGCTCTTCCTCGGCTTCAACGCAACCAGCGGCTTGGGATTTCCGGGCGCAACCAGCCACTCCGGCAGCACAGCCTTCAAATGAGGCCGGAAGTGGTGCATCAGCACAAAGCTGCGCCCAAATAGGCGCGACGGCACCACCACATCGGCGTCCACGGTCCAGAAGGGCAGCCTGAGCCGCCGCGCCAGCACACTGCGCCACCGTTCCGGCTCGCGGCAGGGATTTTCGTCGCCAATGAGCAGCGCCGCGCCAGCTTCCTCAAGAAAAGCCTCCAGCGAATTGGCAGGATGGCGCCGCACCACAAAGCCCAGGCCGCGCTCAGCCGCATCCTCAGCCACATCGCGCAGGCCCTGCTGCAGAAAGTGATAGTGGCGAAGATTGGCATTGGGATAATTCGGAATGACCGAGAAGAACACCACCACCGGCAGGCCAAGCGCATTGGCAGCTTCGATCGCAACATCGAGCGCGGGATTGTCGGCGATGCGCATGGCGCGCTGCATCCAGTAGACGACGCAGCGCGCGCCGGGCCGCGGCGCGCCGCTCCGCCGCACTAGCACGCGCGGATTGTCAACCAGCCGGGCAACTTCTTGCGGCAGCTTTTCCCCGTCGGGCCTAGAACTCAAGGAGTTCCTCCTCAGTCCTAATTCTTGCACCCCCCGGGACTGGCGGCGTGAAGCGACGTATGTCGGAAACAGGGCGCCAGAATTCCGTCCATCTATCGTTCTTTCCTTGTTACTCTTGATGCCATGAACAGCCCAGGGAAACCGCCCGAGCCGCTGGTCGGTAGAAACGATCCGGCCGAGTTAAGGGAACTCGTAATTCGTGCCCAGCCTTTTCTGCAGCCCGGATTTTCAGAACTCCTTTCGGAAGAAACCCGGAAGGCGCAACGGTCTCTGCTGGTCGTCGCCTTCGGGCTGGTATTGCTGGCGGCCGAGGCGATTACAGTTAGCGGCCCCTTCAAGTTCTTAGGCCTGAATGTCGCAATTCAGCCCAAGATAATTCTCTATGCCGGCTTTGCAATCTGCCTTTATCTCGAAGCACTTGTAGCAATAAGGTGCTTCAGCGATTGGAAGCTACATCTACTTCAAACCAAGATTCCCGATATTGAGCTCAAATCGATGTTTGAGGAACAAGTAGCCGCCAAATCCGGGACGACAAAACGTTGGTTTCTTGATGTTTTTTTCGCATTTTATGGGTCTCGGAATTTGAGGTTCGCAATCGAGATCTTCTTTCCGATTGGCTTTGGGCTCTTCGCCTTGGTCATGTGCATATGGGCCTTTATTGAACACTGAGAAACAGATGGAGGCCAAGCAGAGGTGGCAATTTTCTAATGACCGACCGCTCATTTCATACAACTGAGCGAGCCCGCACAATCACCCCCTCCGCAGCCCGCAACCGCATCGTTCCCCTCACCGCCTCCCCCTCGCGATCAAGACAAGTCGACATCGCAATCGTCCCGCTCACCGCCGCGGCCCCATCAGCAGACAGCCCCGCCTCCATCTCCTCATGGCCCAGGTTCAACAGCACCACAAAGCGCTCCCCATCGCCGCCACTCCCGTAGCGCAGCAGATTGCCCTCGGCAGCCACTGCCTCCACCCGGCCCGCAACCAGCGCCGCATGGCTCCGCCGGAGCGCGATCAGCCTCCGATATAAATGCAGGATCGATGCCGGGTCGGCCTCCAGCACCGACACGTTCACCGCCTCGTGATCTGGCCCCAGCGGCAGCCACGGCAGCCCCTCGGTAAACCCGGCCAGCGGCGTCGCATCCCACGGCATGGGCGTGCGCTCCGGGTCGCGCCCCGCACCGATGCCAGGCTCGTTCTTCTCCGCCGGATCCTGCACATCTTCGGGCGCAATCTTCACATCGCACATGCCAATCTCTTCGCCGTAATAGATGGTCAGCGTGCCCGGCAGCGTCAGCAGCAGCATGGCTGCCACGCGCGCCTGGTGCGCGCCCACGCGACTGGCCAGGCGCGGCTGGTCGTGATTGCCCAGCACCCAGTTAGGCCATGCGCCCGTGGGCAGCGCCGCATCGTAGCCGGCAATCACGCCGGCCAGCGCCTTGGCGCTCCACGCGCACTGTAGCAGCTGAAAATTGAACGGCAGGTTCGCTCCTTTGAGGTCGGCGCCGTAATACGTCACCAGCTGCGGCAGCGGCAGATAGATCTCACCAATCAGCACGCGGTCGCCAAAGCCATCCACCACCCGCCGCATCTCGGCCACGATCTCATGCACCTCGGGCCGGTTGGCGTTGTAGACCGGGAGATGCTTCTGGTTTTCGGGCTGGCCGGGCCGGTAGCCGGGATTGTCCGGGTTGTCGCGGAACTCGGCGTCCTTGATCATCAGCCACATCACGTCCACGCGGAAGCCGTCGACGCCCTTGGCCAGCCAGAACCGCAGCACGTCCAGCATGGCGGCCTTCACGGCCGGATTGCGCCAGTTAAGGTCGGGCTGCTCTTTCAAGAACGAATGGTAGTAGTACTGGCCCGTCGCTTCGTCGAGCTCCCAGCCCGGCCCGCCAAAGTTGCTCAGCCAGTTGTTAGGCTCATCGCGCCACAGGTACCAGTCGCGCTTCGCATTGGTGCGCGACGACCGGCTCTCCAGAAACCACGGATGCTGGCTCGACGTGTGGTTGGGCACAAAATCCAGGATCAGCCTCATGCCGCGCTCATGCACAGCTGCCAGCAGCCGGTCAAAGTCCGCCATGGCGCCAAAGATCGGATCGATGCCGCAATAATCGGCCACATCGTAGCCAAAGTCCGCCATGGGCGAGGGGTAAATGGGCGAGATCCAGATCGCGTCCACACCCAGCCCCGCCAGGTAATCGAGCCGCCGCAGAATTCCCGCCAGGTCGCCAACACCATTGCCATCCGTGTCCTGAAACGATCGCGGGTAGACCTCGTACACCACCGCGCGTTGCCACCACGTCAGATTCTGCATCCAATCATTGCTCCCGCTGCGCGAGTTCGCCCGCGCCACGCCGGACTCGAAAGCCATTCATGATCAACGATCTCTGGTATAAGAACGCAGTCATCTACTGCCTCTCGGTCGCCACATATATGGATGCCGACGGCGACGGCATCGGCGACTTCGAAGGCCTGATGCGCCGCCTCGATTATCTGCAGGGTCTCGGCGTCACCGCCATCTGGCTCATGCCCATCCAGCGCTCGCCGTGGCGCGACGACGGCTACGACGTGGCCGACTACTACTCAGTGGACCCGCGCCTCGGCACCCTGGGCGACTTTGTCGAGTTTACCCAGGGCTGCCGCACGCGCGGCATGAGGGTGCTCATCGACCTGGTGGTCAACCACACCTCGGACCAGCATCCGTGGTTTCAGGAGGCGCGCCGCGACCCCCAGTCCAAGTATCGCGACTGGTATATCTGGTCAAAGAAGAAGCCGGCCGACGCCGCCTCGGGCATCGTCTTCCCCGGCGTGCAAAAATCCACCTGGGACTGGGACCCTGAGGCCCGCCAGTACTATTTCCACCGCTTCTACAAGTTCCAGCCCGACCTCAATACCTCCAACCCCGAGGTGCAGGCCGAGATCCTCAAGATCATGGGCTTCTGGCTGGAGCTGGGCGTCTCGGGCTTCCGCATGGACGCGGTGCCGTTTGTCATCTCGAAGAAAGGCCCGGATATCAAGAGGCCCGTGGAGCAGTACGACATGCTGCGCAACTTCAGCCAGTTCCTGAGCTGGCGCAAAGGCACCGCGATCATTCTGGCCGAGGCCAACGTGCTGCCCGGCAACGACATGCAGTACTTCGGAGCAGCCGGCGAGCGTTTGCAGATGATGTTCAATTTCGAGGTCAATCAGCATTTGTTTTATGCCATGGCCGCGGCCGATGCGCGCCCGCTGATGAGGGCCATGGAGGAAACCAAGCAGCGGCCGGCCACTGCGCAGTGGGGCCAGTTCCTGCGCAATCACGACGAGCTGGACCTGGGCCGTCTCAAGCTCGCGCAGCGTCAGGCGGTCTTTGACGCCTTCGGTCCCACCGCCGAGATGCAACTTTATAGGCGAGGCATCCGCAGGCGGCTCGCGCCCATGCTGGAGGGCGACCGCCGGCGTCTGGAGCTTGCCTATAGCCTGATGATGACGCTGCCCGGCACGCCGGTGATCCGCTACGGCGACGAGATCGGCATGGGCGACAATCTCGACCTGCCGGAGCGCAACTGCGCCCGCACGCCCATGCAGTGGTCCACCGAGCCCAACGCCGGCTTCACCTCAAGCAACAAGCCGCTGCTGCCGGTGATCGATGAGGGCGCCTACAGCTTCGAATACGTCAACGTGGCCGCCCAGCGCCGCGACTCGAACTCCCTGCTCAACTGGATGGAGCGCATCGTGCGCATGAGGAAAGAGGTGCCGGAGATCGGGTGGGGCGACTTCTCGTTCGTCTCGGTTGGCACGCCCGAGGTGCTGGCCATGCGCTACGACTGGCGCAGCAACGCGGTGCTCTTCCTGCACAATCTGAGCTCGGCGCCGCGCGAGGTGCGGTTCCGGATCGGCAGCAACGGCGACGAGCCAACGGTGCTGGTGAACCTGCTCAGCGAAGACCACAGCCGCCCGGAGAAGGGCAAGCGCCACCGCATTCTGATGGAGCCGTATGGATACCGCTGGTTCCGCGTGGGTGGGCTCAACGACATCCTCAAACGCACAACGGTTGGAACGCCGGACCGCCCGTGAAGCGGAGGAAATCGGAGGAAGCGGTGAGGATTGTTAAGGGAGAATAGTGCGGATGCTTAGGGATTCGGCGACTTTGCCAAGTTTCCCGTCCAGGGTCCATATTTGGGTGCCTGGAGTTGCCAGGCAGGAGGCAATCAAATGTGCGTCCGTCAAGCCGATCCCCTTCAAGGCAAATCCCCGCGCCTCGATCATGTGCCGAACATCCTCCAACCGCACCGGGCGGATTGAAATCAGGTGGTCGAGATAGGCCAGTGTCCTTCCGCGCTCCGGCAACGTGCCGAGCGCCAACTCCGCAATCAAATATGGGTGAATGCAGAGTTGATCGTTGGCGATAAATGTGGCCAATTCTGCCTTGTAAGCGCCTGTGCGAAACATGGCAATCCAAATTGAAGTGTCCGCGAGAATCAATGTTCGTCTACTCTCAATCTCCGCACGTCTTCAATGTTGGGAGCGGTCCCGGCCAGGGCCAGCAGCCTGTGACCGGCTTCTCGCGCAATCAATGACTTTAAGGCGGCACGAATCAAAGCCGCTCTTTCGGTCAAGCCGCTGTACTCTTCCGCCGTTCGTAACAGATCGTCGTCCAGCGATACAGTTGCCCTCATATTTCCTCCATGCACCAATTATAGAACCACCGCGCGCATTGAACTGGTGCCATTGGGCCAAATTGCGACGTTCGCGAAATACCGCCGTCCACAGGAACGAGCATCAAAAGGAACGCAAAAGTTTTCAAATGATCGGGATAGAGTAGTTCTGTCTGGGGAACGCGCGAGCCGGGGACTCTGAGGCGAAGCGATCTTCCGTCGACAGTGATCGTATAGAGCGTGATCGGACTCAACAAATCGAGAGCCGTGTGCACATGGCGCTTGACGAGGAAGGTGCCCCGCCGGCCGGGCGGAGCGAGCAATTCACCTGAAGGTCGTCAAGGAGGTAAATCCCTGATAGAAGCAGGACGAATCCTCGAAGATCGCGGAATCTCGATGCCGGGCCACGCTGCGAGCTGAAAAGAGTACCCAGGGGGTCAAAATCGTCGTTGTTCGCTTCTTCTCGACCCAGTCCACCGTGTTACCAGCGTCCCCAGGCGCGGCTGATGTAGTCGGCCAGCGTCATGCCGATCAGCGCCAGAAACGTGAAGAGACCGCAGCCTACCGTGAGCATGGTGAGCCTGGAGCTGTACTTCACGTGCATGAAAAACAGCACCACCAGCGTCGCCTTGATGCAGGCGATGGCGATGGCCACAACGGGGTTGAAGATGCCGAGTTCAAGAAACGAGGCCCCCACAGTGAGGCCGGTAAACACCAGCAGCAAGATCAGGATGGTGAGATAGACCATGGGGCTGACGATGTGGTGCTCATGTTCGCCGTGCTCCTGCTCGTGCGCCGCGTGTGGAGTGTTATCGCTCATGCCATTTATCCTCTTGCCTAATTCCCGAAGGACATCTTGTTTTGTAACAGGGCACGGCTTCAGTCGTGCCAAAAAGCCGCAAAATCCGCACAGGCTTTAGCCCCTGAGAGAAATCGTCCGACACTTACGAGTTCGCGTGCCGGCTGATCAGGTAGAGCAGCGGGAACAGGAAGATCCAGACGATGTCGACAAAGTGCCAGTAGAGGCCGAAGTTCTCAACAAACGTGACGTGGCCGGTGGTGTAGGCACCTGCTCGCGCGCGGAAGATCATGAATCCCAAAATGGCGATGCCGATGATCATGTGCAGCGCGTGCATGCCCGTCATGGCAAAGTAGAGCGAGAAGTAAACCTCGGTATGCACTGCCATGTCGGGCCGGAGCGGCTGGTCGTGGTACTCCTTGTAGATTTCCGGGTCCGATGCGGGATTGAGAAACGACTGCATGCTGTAGTGGAATCCCGGCACGTGGTGCTTCTCGATCTTCTCGGAATACTCGATGGTCTTGATGCCGAGAAACCCGAGGCCGAGAATGAAGGTCAGGATCAGGCACAGCACCAACCCATTTTTCTTGCGCGTCTCGGCGCACCACACGCCCATGGCCATGGTGAAGCTGGACAGGATCAGCACCGTCGTGTTCAGCGTGCCCCAGAAGATATTCAGCTGGTGAGACCCCTGGACAAACGCCGGGTAGTACCAGTTGCGCATGATCAGGTAGGCGGTGAACAGCCCGCCGAAAAACATGATTTCCGTCAGCAGAAAGAGCCACATGGCAAAGTTGGTGGCGTCGGCCTGCTGGTCGACAGTTTCGAAGTGGTGGCGCTGCCAGGCCGGATGCGCGTGATGCGCGTCGGCCTCCGGTGCGCCGTGAATCACGGCCGGGCTATCCGACACTGGACACCTCCTTGGCCGTCTGCTTCTCCAGCCACTCGTAGTCGTAGGCTTCGTGGTCCATGATCGGGGTCTCGACAAAATTTTCGGTCAGCGGCGGCGACTGGATCTGCCACTCGAGGCCGGTGGCCTGCCAGGGATTGTTGCCTGCGATCGCTCCGTACTTGAGCGACCACACCAGGTAGAGGATGGGCAGCAGGTATCCGACGCCCAGCACCGATGCGCCCGCGGTCGAGAACACATTGAGAATCTGAAACTCCGGCGGATAAGCCGCGTAGCGCCGCGGCATGCCCAGCGTGCCCAGGATGAACTGCGGGAAGAACGTCAGGTTGAAGCCGATGAAGGTGATCAGCGCCGCGAGCTGCGAAATCTTCTCCGGATACATGCGCCCCGTCATCTTGGGCCACCAGAAATGAATGCCCGAGAGGAACGCCATCAGCATGCCGCCCACCATCACGAAGTGGAAATGCGCCACAATGAAGTACGTCTCAGTGAGATGAATGTCGGTGCCCGTGGTGCCGAGAAACACTCCCGTCAGCCCGCCGATGGTGAACAGGCCCATGAAGCCGAACGCGTAGAGCATCGGCGTTTCAAACGTGATGGAGCCTTTGTAGAGCGTGAACGTCCAGTTGAAAATCTTGATGGCCGAGGGCACCGCCACCAGCATGGTGAGCAGCGAAAACACTAGAGTCGAGTAGTTGGACACGCCCATGATGAACATGTGGTGTTCCCATACAAAGAAGCCGAAGACCGCAATGGCCACCGAGGAGAACGCCACCGCCGTGTAGCCGAACACCCGCTTTCGGCTGAACGTGGAGATTACTTCGGAGATGACGCCCATGCCCGGCAAGATCATGATGTAGACGGCGGGGTGCGAGTAAAACCAGAACAGATGCTGGAACAGGAGCGGATCGCCGCCCTTGGTGGGGTCGAAGACGCCGATGCCGATGGTGCGCTCAAGCGCGACCAGCACGATGGCGATGGCCAGCACCGGCGTGCCCAGCACCATGAGGATGCTGGCCGCGTAGTGCGACCAGACAAACAGCGGCATCCGGAACCACGTCATGCCCGGCGCGCGCATCTTGTGAATGGTGACGATGAAGTTGAGGCCCGTGAAGATGGAGCTGAAGCCGGCAATGAAGACCGCAATGCCCGTCGAGAGCACGTTGGTGTTGAGGTAGTGGGTCGATAGCGGCGTCGTAAATGTCCAGCCCGTGTCTACGCCCCCCGACATCATGGTGTAGAGCACCAGGCAACCGCCCGCCACATAGAGATACCAGCTGAGCAGGTTGATCTTGGGCAGGGCCAGGTCCTTGGCGCCCAGCATGATGGGGATGAGGAAGTTGCCGAGGGTGGCCGGGACCGACGGCACCAGGAACAGGAAGATCATGATCACGCCGTGCATGGTGAACACCTTGTTGTAGGTATCGGTGGCCATCAGGTCGGCCTGCGGCGTCAAGAGTTCCAGGCGGATGAGCCCCGCCATGGCGCCGCCGATGAAGAAGAAGAACGTGATCGAGACCAGGTAAAGCATGGCGATGCGCTTGTGATCGCCGGTAAGAAGCCAGCTCAGGATGCCATTCTCCTTGGTCAGGTAATTGACCTTGGGAATGCGCGCCGTTGCCTGGTCGGGTAAAAGCAGTAATGTATCGCTCATGGCTTCACCATTCCTCCGCCGCCGGGCGCTTTGGTGGCGGGCGCTGCCGCAGCCGCGGGCGCTTTCGCCGCGCCGCCCTCGCCCTCCGGCAGCAGATCGGTTGTGTTCAGCGTCTGCTCGACGCGATAGTTGGAGTTGAGATTCTTGATGTATTCAACCAGCGAGATCACTCCGTCTTCGCTGACCTGCCCCTGGTAGGTGGGCATGATGGGCGCATAGCCCTGTGTCACGTGCTGCGAAGGATTGAGGATCGATTCGCGCAGGTAAGCCTCGTCGGCTGTCGCGGTGCCGCCGCCTGCCAATGCCAGCTTCGATCCGTAGACATTCGCCAGGCTGGGACCGCGCGAGTCCGGCCGCCCGTTGTGGCATGCGTTGCAACTCAGGCTGGCAAACAGCCGTTCGCCGTTCTGCGCCAGGGACATGCCGCTGGTCGACTCGGCCAGCCACTTCTTGAAGTCGTCCGGCGTCTGCACAACGATGTCGCCGATCATGGCCGAGTGATTGGTGCCGCAGTATTGCGTGCAGAAGAGGTGATAGGTGCCGACCGTGGTGGCCTCAAACCACACCGTCGTATAGCGGCCCGGGATGGCCTCGCGCTTCACGCGGAAGGCGGGAATGGAAAAGCTGTGAAACACGTCCTGCGAAATAATGGTCAACTGCACCGGGCGGCCCGTGGGAATGTGCAGCGAATTGATCTCATGCTGACCGCCCGGATGCTCCGCCTTCCACATCCATTGCTTGCCCACCACATAAATGTTCATGGCGTTGGCCGGGGGCGTGTAAATGCGGAAGTAAAGCAGCGATCCCCACACAAACATGATCAGGAACAGCCCCAGCGGAATGATGGTCCACGTGGCCTCCAGCAGCGTCGAGCCCTCGATCTGCGTGGCCACCGGGTTGCGCTCGCGGCGATAAAGAATGGAGAAGCTGGTGATGAGCAGAATCACGATCGTGAGCCCGATCATGCTCACCAGCACCATGAAAAAATACAAGGCATCGCTCTGGGGCGCGATCGTCGACGCCTCCGGCGGATAAAGCTGGAAGTTCGTCAACCACTTGATGAGAAACTGCCAGAGTATTGGACTGATGTGGCTCATTCCGTTATCCGTTCACCTTTGTTCCTGTCCCCGTGTTGTGAGTGCCTGGCGGAGGTTGCTGGCGCGCGTCCCTGCGGAACATTACGATCATGAAGCTGCCCAGCGTCATCACCGTGACCAGGCCGCCCAGCTGGACCACCCGCGCCACGATCAGCGAGTGCTTGTTGGTGCTGGGATCGTAGTGGTAGCAATAGGTCAAAATGTTATCCACCGGCGAGCCGATGCGATTGTTCGAAGCCTCGACCAGGCCCAGGCGCAAATCCTTGGGCGAATATTCGACGCCCATGTAGTACTGCGCCAGCCGCCCCTGCGGCGTGACTATTTGAATAGAACTCGCGTGCGCGAACTGGGTCAGCCGCCCGTCCGGGCCGGGAATCTTCACATAGCCAAACCCCACCGCCTGCGTCAGCGCGTCGATGTTGGGCTGCGTGCCGGTCAAAAAATGCCAGCCCGCGGCCGACTCCGGATGCCCATAGCGCCTCACGTAGCTGCGCTTCTTGGCCGCTGCCAGATCCGTGCCCTCGCTGGGATCGATGCTTACGATAATCACGTCGAAGTCGCGGCCGGGGACGAAATTGACCATCTGCAGCGCGCCAGTCAGCCCGTTCAGCTCTTCTGAACAAAGCATGGGGCACTGGTAGTAGACCAGCGCCAGGATGGCCGGCCGCCCGCCGAAGTAGCTCGCCAGTTGCACCTGCTTGCCTTCGTCGTCGGTAAAGGTGAGCCCGAGTGGAAGCTGCCGGTTCAGGTTCTGCGCGATGCCGACCTTGTTGAGCAGCGCGGGCGGCTTGTCGTTGGGAATGCCGATCTGCTTGTCGCCATAGCTGGACACCTGCGCGGAGAGATTCGGCATCACGGACACAAACGCCGCTGCAACGGCAACGATGGCCGCTGTCCGCCACTCCCTCCGGATTATGTCTGCAAACTGCATCGATTCCTCTTCCCTACTCCGTTCCTCAATCGCCGGACCCCTATCGGCGCGCCGCAATTTTATCTTTGCGGCGGGCAGCCCCTGGCACAATCAAACCCCTTAAAATCATCCCTCAGTGGCTAAAGCCGCCCGACTCTTTGGGTCCTACGGCACGACTTAAGTCGTGCCCTTTCAAAACCTGACGCGAAAAGCCAGGACGGGATACCGCAGTCTTCACTGCAGCACATCACTGCGGGCGCTTCGCTTCCTCGCTCTCAGTCTTCGCCTGTTCAAGCTCATACCCGGTGCGCGCAAATCCATCCGTCAACGGCGCCGTGATTCCGGGCTCCTTGTCGGCCGTCATCGGCTTTTCGAGCTGCGCCGTAGGCGCCACCGGCAGCCCCCGCTCGGCAATCAGCTCCATGGCCCGCTCAATCGGAATCCTCACCTTGGTGTGCGCCGCGTCGGCCCAGCTGTAGTTCTCCAGCAGCAGGTCCTCGCGCTGGTGCAGCTCGGCCACATCCTCGTTGCCGTCGTCGATCAGCAGCCGTGGGGTGGGAAAGCTCTCCGTCAGGTCCTGCACCTTTTTCTGCATTGCCGGATTAGCGGGCAGATTGCCCAGCTGGCGAATCTGCTTGTCCTCCGAAACCGTCCACTTGGTGTCCGGCCCGTCCTGGCGGTCGAGATGCGCGTTGATGACCTTGCCGATGCCGTAGCACAACACTGCCGTCACCACCACAAAGATGCCCAGCGAGCTCAGAAACACCACGATGCCCGTGACACGGACGTCGCTCTGCTCATAGCCCTGTGAGGCATCGACCTCTTCCGGTCCGTGCGAGCCCGGCAGGTGGTCGGGATGGTTATGCGTGGGCATGCTCAGGCTCCAGTATCTCCGCCAGGTGCGGATCGTTGGTGGCGACCAGCGGCCGCCGCTTCAGTTGCATACAGAAGTACGCCACCCAGAAGGCCGCCATGGCCGCAGGCACGGCAGCGTATTCCAGAATTCCCCAGCTGAAGTGCAGGTTCCGTGCCGCGTCTTTGAAGTTGGGCTCGATCAGCCAGAACAGGTCGAACGCCTTGGCAAACACCATCCACTGGCACACGCGCACCAGCCGCTTCTTGTTGCGCTTGAGGTCGCGCGAGAGCAGCAGCGTAAACGGAATCAGCCAGTGGAAGATGAAGTCGAGCGTAATAATGATGCCCCAGTGGCCGCGGATGCGATCGAGATACCAGGGAATCTCTTCCGGCAGATTGCCCGACCAGATGATCAGGAACTGCCCGAAGGCGAGATAGATGTTCAGCATCACGAAAGCGAATGCCAGCTTGCCCAGATCGTGCTGCTCGGTCTGGCGCAGGATGGTCTTGAAAGGCTCGGCCCGCGCGAGCGAGATGGCCACGATGATCGAGAACGCCAGCACCGAATAGCCCTGCCCGACCAGGAACAAGAGGCCATAAACCGACGAGTACCAGGTAACATCGAGCGACATGACCCAGTAGATGACCGCCGCCGACATGGTGACCGCGTAGAGCAGGATGCCGGGGCCTG
>Ga0302324_100004263_pt1 | contig 31730 bp, 27 predicted proteins | sample Palsa_T0_1_FD_201949 | JGI IMG/M metagenome (GOLD analysis project Ga0302324, IMG submission 201949) | Peat permafrost microbial communities from Stordalen Mire near Abisko, Sweden - Palsa_T0_1 | ecosystem: Environmental > Terrestrial > Soil > Palsa > Peat permafrost | place: Sweden: Abisko... | reverse complement strand
CAACGGCACCAAGCACGTCATCGACGTCCAACCGGGCATGACAGTCATGGAGGGTGCGGTCAAGAACAACGTGCCCGGCATCGACGCCGAGTGCGGCGGAGCGTGCGCCTGCGCGACCTGTCACGTATACGTGGACCCGAGCTGGAAGGCAAAGACGGGTGAGCAGGGAGATTTGGAAGCATCGATGCTCGACATTGCGAACAATCCGCAACCGAACAGCCGGCTCTCCTGCCAGATCCGGGTGACGGAAGAGCTCGATGGACTCGTAGTAAACCTGCCGGCAAGCCAGCACTCGTAGGCCCCCCACCGTGAGCCAACTGATCAGAGAATGGCTCGACGTGGTCTCATCGGGACCGGCCGAATCGTGGCCCGCTTACGCCACCGACGACGTCGTGATCCGATTGCCGTTTGCGCCGCCGGGCGTGGCCAACGAATTGCGCGGCAGAACTCATGCCATCGAGGCGCTCGGCGGTCTCTGGAAGGCGAAGAAAAGCTTCGCGTGGCTCGATGTGGTGATCCGGGGTACCGACGATCCGCAGCTATACGTCACCACGGCGCGCTCGGAGGCTGTGTTGATGTCCGGACGACACTATGCAAACAGCTACGTGATCCTGACACGCCTGCGAGACGGCAAGGTCGCGGAACACGTGGAGTACTTCAATCCGCTGCCGGTCATCGAGGTCTTTGGACAGCCCGCGTGATGGAGAAACCGCGCGCGGGCCAGCCAGGCGTGGCCCGGCCAGGCGTAGCCCGGCCGATCGGACTTCATCAAATCAGCGTGATGGATCTCGATCCGCTGCAGTTCGTCGACACTGCCGCTTCCGCGGGCTGCGACCGCATCAGTATTTTCACCTTCTCCCCCGTACCGGTGCTGCCCGGCCAGAAGTCACGCTTGCTGTTTCCGACCGTCACCCGTGAGATGCAACACGACATGCAGCAGCGCCTCGCCGCGCGCGGCGTCACCGTGATGGGTGTCGAGTATTTCCCAATCACCGCGGCTGTCGATGTTACGGAATACGTCGCAGGGCTGTCGTTGGGCCGCGCCTTGGGGGCCAGGCGCGCGGTGACGCACATTCACGATACCGACGCAGCACGAGCGGTCGAAAAGCTCGGCGCTCTTTGCGATTTGGCCGCGAAGGAAGATCTCGCGATCGGCCTGGAATTCACGTCACTGACCCGGGGCTGCGGTTCCATTCAGCGCGCCGCCTGGTTCGTCGATCAAATAAAGCGATCCAATTTTGGAATCGGGGTCGACTGCCTGCACCTCGTCCGCAGCGGCGGCACAGTCGAGGATCTCGAGGCGCTCGAACCGCGCTACTTCGGCTACGCGCAGATCTGCGATGGGTTCGGCCTCGAGCCGTCCTCGGACTATATGACCGAGTCGCACGATCGGCAGCTTCCGGGGGACGGAAATTTCCCGCTGCAGGCGATTATCAGCAGCCTGCCGGCCGCGACCGCGCTCGAGGTCGAAGTTCCTTCGGCGGCACGCTTGAAAGCGGGCGTGACCGCACTCGAGCACGCTCGCCGCGCCATGGCCCGGGCGCGCAGTTTGGTGGACAGGGCGACGCCCGCCCGCTGACGGCGCAAATTGCTCATGCCGAGGCGCAAGATGCCAGGACGGTCTTCCAAGGGCGCACTTATACTCTGAGCAAAGAGGGGCCCCAATGCTGAATTCTGCCGTGAAATCAGTCGCCGAACTGGATCTTCCCGTTCTGCCCTTGGAGGATCCCAAGCTCGCGCAGGATCCAACCACCTACTTTGCCGAAGCTCGGCGGCATCATCCCTGGCTCGCGACTTGGAGGTTTGGACCCATCGTGACCCAATATCAGGCCGTTCGAGATTTGATCCGGATGGAGCCGGACAAGATGCGCATGCCCTACGATCAGCTGGTAAAGATCATGGGTGCGGAGGGAACGCCCTGGGGACGGTTTCAAGAAGGGCATATCTTGAGCCGCTCCGGAACCGCGCATAAGCGTATGCGAGAGGTTCTTGCGCCCACCTTCACACCGCGCCAGGCCAATCTGCATCGGCCGCTGATGCGCAGCGTCATCTCCAAATTGCTCGATCAATGGGCACCGAAGGGCGCGTTCGACTTCGAGGAATTCGCTTCCTATTTCCCGATCACCGTCACGTGCAACCTGCTCGGTGCGTCGCCGGACTCGATTCCCACCATCCGATCGTCCATGGAGGCCATGGGCCTGAGCGTCAGCCTCGAGCAGAGATTCATGGAGGCGATTCAGAAGGCCACCGTGGTGCTCGACGAATTCGTCCATGGGCTCATGGCCGATCGCGAACGAGGCCAAAGGCTGAGTGAGGTCCGCGACCTCCTCGATATTTTGCTCGAGGCAAAGACGGACGATAAGTTGACCGAGCGGGAGATGGCCGACCTTTTGATTTTTCTGTTCGTGGCGGGCTTCGACACCTCGAAGAACGTGTTGACCCTGACCATGTACGAAATGCTGGATCATCCCGACATGTATGAGCGGTGCGCCGAGGATGTCGGCTTTTGTCGCAAGGTCATCGAGGAGACGATGCGCTATCACAGCGTGACGACCACCAACCGCCTCGTCACCGCAGATATCGTTTATCGCGACGTCCTGCTGCCCAAGGATACTTCGCTCTGGTTCCCCTGGGCGGTCGCCGCGCGCGATCCGTCCGCGGTCTCAGACGCGGACGACTTCAATCCGGATCGCAGCCAAGTCAATCCGCATTTGGGTTTCGGGCTGGGCGCACACATGTGCCTGGGCCAGTTCATCGCACGGGCGCAGCTCGAGGAGGGATTGCACCTCATCGCACAAAGAATCACCAAGCCGAAATCCCGCGGGCCCCTGGGCTGGCGACCGTTCCCCGGCGTCTGGGGCATTCGCGGCCTGCCGATCGAGTTCGAGCCCGCTGAGGCTCGAGCGTCCGAGACTCAAGGATGATCGCTGCCCGCGTGCAGCATGACTTACCGAGAGAGGACTTATGCAGAGTGCAAATCTGAAGGAAACAGCCGGCGTCGAAAACGCTCCTTGCCGCAACGTGACGCCTGAAGAGGTCGCACATTATCGGGAGTTCGGCTGGGTCAAGCTCAAGGGCTTCGTGCGTGCCGACTTGGTCAAGCTCATACTGAAGAGCGCGCTTCAGCAAATGGGCGAGGATGCCGACAGCAATGCGGTCATCGACATCATCGGACCGGGAGTCGAGAAGAAAATCGCCTACTTCAATGCGGAGTACGGCGGTGGCCTCGAGAATCCGCCGGTCCGATCGTTGATCGAGCATGTCGGCAAGGGTGGACAGGCGCTGATGAGCCGCTTGCGGCCCGAGGGAGTCAAGTACTTCTCGGATTTTTATGCGCCGAAACTGCCTTCCTCGAAACAGGCGAAGCACGGCGGCAACGGCCCCACTAGCTTCCATCAGGACTTCATCAACTTCTCGGTCGATCGTTCCGGCGGAATGACTTTCTGGCTGGCCCTCGAAGACTATGGTCCGGAGTTCGGAACGATGACTTTCGTCAACGGTTCGCACCGCCTCGGCGTGCTTGGTAATTACCGCACCTATCGGAAGGGCGAGGATCTGCTCGATATTTATCCCAATCTGCGCGACGAGCAGGGGATATCCGAGCCGATGTCTTATGCCGCGGGCGATGTGACGGTGCACTCCCACATGACGGTGCACGGCGCCGGAGCGAATCTTACTAATCGCCCGCGTTGGGCGTACCTGATGCTGGTGCAGCCCGCGGACGCCTGCTGGACCGGAGCGCCGGCCGAGGCGTTCGATTCCGCAGGCATGGAGATCAATCAACCGCTTCCGGAGGATCGCTTCCCCACGCTCGTGAAGCCGCAGTGACCGCGGCGATGATCGCGCATGCAGACCGCTTCTTCATCGATGGCGAATGGGCGGCTCCATCCAGCGATGCACAGATCTCGGTGGTCAACCCCGCGACGGAAGACGTCTTCATAAAAGTAGCGGAGGCGCAGAAGACCGATGTCAACCGCGCCGTGAGCGCCGCGCGCGCAGCGTTCGACCGGGGACCCTGGCCCAGGATGAGCCACAAGGAGCGCGCCGGATTTCTGCGAGAGATCGCCAAGCGCTTGACCGCACACACCGATCGGCTGGCCGATCTGTGGACCAGCGAGGTCGGCGTCGTGCGGGGCCTGGCGGGCGCCTTTTTGGCGGCCGCGCCGAGCGCCTTCGAATCGTATGCCTCGCTCGCCGACACCTTTCCATTCAGGGAGCGACGCACGCCGCAGATGGGAGGCAATGTCGGGATTTTGGTGCGGGAACCCGTCGGCGTCGTCGCGGCGATCGTTCCCTGGAATTTCCCGCTGCTGCTGGCGGTGCATAAGATCGCACCCGCCCTGCTCGCCGGCTGCACGATCGTCCTTAAGCTCTCGCCCGAGGCCCCGACCTCAGGCTACGTGATGGGCGAGATCGCCGAAGAAGTGGGGCTTCCCAAGGGTGTGTTCAACGTTCTGACCGCGGAACGCGAGGTTTCGGAATTGCTGGTGCGTCATCCCGGCGTCGACAAGGTAAGCTTCACCGGGTCGGTCGCGGCGGGCAAGAAAATCGGCGCAATCTGCGGCGAGCGAATCGCGCGCTGCACTCTCGAGCTTGGCGGCAAGTCGGCCGCGGTCGTATTGGACGATTACGACATCGATTTGGCCGCCGACACGCTTTCGTCAGTGACGCCGCTGGTGACGGGGCAAGTCTGTGCCGCCCTCACACGGATCGTCGTTTCCAGACACCGGCACGATCAACTCGTCGACGCCTTGGCGGCGCGCTTCGGCTCGGTTAAGGTGGGCGATCCGTTCCAGCAGGAAACCGCCATGGGGCCTCTCGCAATGGCTCGTCAGCGCGATCGAGTCGAGGGCTACATCGCCTCAGGTGTGCGACAAGGCGCGCATATCGCCACCGGCGGCGGCCGCCCTCCCCATCTCGGCCGCGGCTATTACATCCAGCCGACCGTGTTCGCCCATGTAGGCAACGATATGACCATCGCCCGCGAGGAGATCTTCGGCCCGGTGGTAAGCGTGATTCCCGCGAAAGACGAGGCCGAAGCGGTGGCCATCGCAAACGATTCTCCGTTCGGCCTGAATGCTTCCGTATTCACGCACGACGCGGACCGCGCTTACCGTGTCGCCCGCGAACTGCGTTCAGGCACTGTCGCACACAATGCTTTCCGGGCGGATTACTCGATCGGCTTCGGCGGATTCAAGCAGTCGGGAATAGGCCGCGAAGGCGGGGCAGAAGGGCTCATGCCGTATCTTGAATCAAAGACGGTGATCCTCGATGCCGAACCCCGTCAGTCCTCATAGCGAACCCGCACCCGCCGCCGTCCTCGCAGCATTCGAAGCCAGCGCACGGCGCTTCGAGACTCCGTGCGGGAAAGGCTCGGTGGTTTGGCGGTCCTGGGGAAGCGGGCCGCCCGTCCTGCTCGCTCATGGGTCGCACGGCGGCTGGTCGCATTGGATCCGCAATATCGAGGCGCTGGCGCAGGTGCAGACGCTATGGGTTCCCGATCTACCGGGTTACGGCGAATCGGCGTCGGCGCCGAGTCACGACCATGCGGCGATCGCGTCCGCGCTGGCCTCAGGATGGCGCCGGCTGATCCCGTCCGGGCCACCCCTGGATTTCATCGGCTTCTCCTTCGGTGGAGTCGTCGGAGCGTACTTCGCGGATTTTTATCCTGAGCTCGTGCGTCGTTTGATTTTGGTGGGTACGGGCGGCCTGGATACGCCGATGGGGCGCGTCCAAATGCAGCGTTTACGCGGGCTCGAAGGAAGTGAGCGCCGCGCCGGGCACCGCGCAAATCTGCTCGCCCTGATGCTGCATGAGCCCGCGAGCGTGGACGAGCTGGCGCTCTATATGCAGGAGGCCAACGGCGCCCGCGCGAGACTTGATCCCACACCGCTCGTGCTGCCGGACAAGCTTTTGGACGCGTTGCCGCGGCTCACCGTGCAAATCGACGCGATTTGGGGCGAGTTCGACCGCCCTCATCCGAATCCAGCTGTGCAAGAGGCGGTGCTGCGTCGCTTTCAACCGCAACTCGACTTTCGAGTGATCCCCGGGGCCGGACACTGGGCCATGTATGAGCGACCCGAGGATTTCAATCGCGCGGCGATCGACCTTCTCGGCACACCGCTCCGGCAGGCTTGAGGGGCGCCGCATGACGACCCCCGATCTGACATCCTTCGCGAATCTACGCGACCTGGGCGGCCATGTCGGAGCCCAGGGCAGGTCGCTGAGACGAGGCCGCGTATACCGCTCAGCCAATTTGGCCGCTGGCTCCGCGGAAATCATTGCCCAGCTCGCGACGCTTGGTGTCGCAACCATTGTGGATTTACGAGCGAACAAAGAGCGCGAGACGCACCCCACCCCATGGGCCGAGATGGGCTGCAAGGATTATTGGTTTCAAGATCATACGAGCAACGCCGCAAATCTCGTGATCAGCATGCAGGATTGCCTGTCGCAACCGGCCGTCGTGCGCGAGCGGATGGTGACACTTTACCGCGAGTTGCCGTTCACGCAGCGAGAGGGCTATCGAGCGCTCTTCTCGCGCTTGGCCGAGCACCGCACGCCGCTATTGTTTCATTGTTCCGCGGGCAAGGATCGCACGGGCATCGGCGCGGCGCTCTTGCTGTCCGCGTTGGATGTGCCTCTCGAATCCATTCTGCGAGACTACCAAGAAACCAATAACTTCGATTTAAGAAGCAAATTCAAGGGGCACGAGATCCACACTCTTGCCCCGGCAGAGAGCCTCGCCGCAATGTCGGGGGCGCACCCCGAATACCTCGAGGCCGCTTTTGCTGCGATCGTCGCACATTCCGGATCGATCGCGGGCTATCTGCAAACAGTCTTGAGCCTCAGCGCCGCCGAGATCGACCGGGTGCGCGCGCATTTGCTCGAATAAGCAGCTCCGCCGGCGCGTCCGAATCAATCGGCCGCGATCGTCTCGAGCACGCTGACGATGTCGTGCTCGAGCATCGCCGCGCAGACCCGCGAGGCATTTGCCGTATTCGTCGATTCCGTCTGGAACTGCGACTCGGTCGTCATCCAGATGAAGTATCCGTACACCAGAAATATTGCGTACTGGCGCATGGCCTCATCGAATGGCGGCGCGGCGACGCCGCTTCGACCGAGCTCGTCCAAATAGTGCTGCACGAGCGGGCGCTCCCAGCGCGGCCGGTCGGCGACGTCGATGGAGGCGGAAATATGATAGGAGATTTCCAGCATTGCGGGACCCCGGGCCGCCAAAGTATCGAAGAAACCCGGGGTGCCGTCCGGATCGATGTAGAGATTGCCGAGATGAATGTCGCCATGAAGGATTGAGTGGGGTAACCGCGCTGAAAATTGCATCATGCGGTCAAAGGCATCGATCATCCAGTGACGATCGTGAAAGCGCACAGACACTGACGCGCCTCGGGGCGAGGCGACGAACCGGTACCAACGCTCGGGCTCCGTGTACCTGTCGAAAAATGGACGACATACCTTTAGAAAATCGGGAAAGTCGCCCCATCGGCCTCCGGGCTGGAACTGACCCGCATCGGGACTCGCCCAAGTCTGGGCATGGAATTGCGCGAGTGCCGTGAGACGGCGCGCGATCTGGGCATGGGTTTGCGGCTCTAGAGCGCTGCAAAAGCTGACCCCGCGCGCGACCAGGTCTTCCATGATGATGATGCCCTGCTGTCGCTCTGGCTCGTAATCGGCGAAATAGGCCTTCGGAGAGGGCAGCTTCAACACGGATAGCACATCGCGATATCCGCGCACTTCCCGCCGATGCATTTCACCTAAATGGCCCACCTCGCGGCCGTGTTGCTCGAACCCGCCCTTGAGAATGACGAGCTCGGGGATGCCGGCCCGCCGGCCCGCATCGTTCAACTCGAGTCTCACGCGTATTTTGGTGCTCGTGCCGCGAATGATGTCCACGATCTCGAAGTCGCGTACCTCTACGCCCGGCGATTGCGAGCTCAGCGCAGCGGTGAGCCATTCCCGGGTGATTTCCTCGGGCGTGACCGGAAGAGGGCGATGGTTCATGCCTGGCGGGCTCCATCCAATGGCATACGGAAGCTGTTGGTCGCCATGGATAGCATGGTGAACGCGCCGACGACGAACACGACCTCGATCATCTGATCGACGTTGTACGTCCTCGCAAGCATGCCCCAGGCCTCATCGCTCAGGCAGCGGTTGTTGACGAGCTCCTCAGCGGCTTTGATCAGCGTGAGCTCGAACGCGCACAGCGAGGCACCCTGCCCTGCTTTCACCGCCTCCACTTCCGCGACCGACATGCCGAGCGTAGCCGCAATGCGGACGTGATGGTCCTGCTCGTAGGATTCGTCGCATAGGACCAAAGTACGCAGAATGAGAATCTCGCGGTCGCGCGGCGGTAACAGCGACCGGCTCATCAGCTTATCGACGAATGGCACGAATACCCGATAAAAGTCGGGATGATTCACCAGCATGCGCGTCATGTTGTACATGTCGCGGCCGCCGGCGAGCGCTGCCTGATCCGGAGTGTAGGCATCGCGCGAGACCAGGGGAATACGCGGCGCGGACGGATTCGCGGCCGTCACGTCGAGTAGTCCTCGAGGCGGAAGTGCGTGCGCGGCACGGGCTGGCCTGCGACGTCGCTGCGGGCGTGAAACACAGCCGCTTCGCGCGGCGGCGAGACGCCCTTCATGAGTGCATCGATGCCTTCATTGCCGGCTGTGGTGACGTAGAGATCGCGATTGTCCGCGCCGCCAAAGCACAAGCTGCTCGCAACCTTGTGCGGAATCGGCACGTGCCTGTCGACACTACCGTCGGGCCGATACCGGGTAATCTCGCCGGAGGCGAAGTAAGCGATCCATACGCCTCCCTCCGCGTCCACCGTCAGACCGTCGCAATCGTCCTGCGAGGAGAACAAAGCACGATTACTCAAGCCGCCGTCCGCGAGAACGTCATAGACGAACGTGCCGAGCAAGCTTTCATTGTGATATAGGCGCCGCCCGTCCGGACTCAGCCCGATCCCATTCGAGAACTTCACCCCCTCGCGCAGCAGCGTAACGGTGCCGTCGGCCGCGAGCCTGTACAGGGCGGTCAGCGAAGGCGGCTTGCCGTATTCTCCCGCATGACTCAACGTCCCGAAGTACACGCCGCCCTTGCCGTCGGGATACATGTCGTTTGCACCCGAAAAGGATTTGCCGCCAACGCTGCCGAGCAATTTCCCCGATTCGCCGGTCGCAGGCTTCAACCACGAAAGCCCGGACGTACCCCCGCAAATGATCGTGCCATCCTCATTGATCACGACGCCGCCGATGTGCTTGGAATCCTTCAGGAACACGTCGACGTTCCCTCCGGGCGACAGACGGTACAGACCGCCGAGCATAAGATCGGTGAACCACAGAACGTCGCCATCCGAGCGCGGCGCTTCGAGAAAGAGGTAGGGTGAAGCGACTGATTTGAAATTCATCGGACCGACTCCCGCGCGATGCCAGGCTGTTGTTGATCAGATGCGCGTTCAAGCGCGCGCACTTAAGATTTGGCGACTTCGTCGAACACACGCTGCGCGGTCGCGATGGCGGTGTTCGCCGCGGGCCAGCCGGCATAGAAGGCGATGTGAGTGATCGCCTCGATCAGCTCCTCTTTTTTCAAGCCGTTTTGCAGCGCCCTCTTCATGTGATAGGGCATCTCGTTGGTTCGGTACAGCGCGATCAGCGTCGTGACGGTTATCAGGCTTCGGTCCCGGGACGAAAGCTCGGCTCTTTCCCACACGTCCCCGAACAGGACCTCATCGGTAATTTCCGCGAACTTGGGCGCAATGTGGCCGAACGCTTTGCGCGCCGCGTCGGGTTTTTTTTCGGACATGTGAATGCTCCTATTCAGGTGAAAATGGACTACTTGCCGGCTCCGATTCGCGCCGCAACCATGCCCGCCAGCTCGAACAGCTTGATCTTTCCCGTCGTGGTTCGTGGTACATCCTCATGCGTGATGAAGACGATTTCCCTGGGGATCTTGTAGCTCGACAGCACCGCCCGAAGTGCCGTCCTGATCGAGTCGTCGGTCGGTGAGGCACCCTTCGCGGGCACGACCGCCGCGGCGACGCGTTGGCCGAGATCGGGATCGGGCAAGCCGACGACGATCGGCAATTCGACGCCGGGCACGCCGCGCATTGCCGCTTCGACTTCCAGCCGCGAGACGTTCGCAGCCCTGGTCTTGATCATGTCGCCGCGCCGACCGACGAAATAGATGTAGCCGTCGGCATCCAGCCGTGTCAGATCGCCGGTCGGATAGAAGCCATCGCGTGTGAAGACGTCCCGCCGGCTCATCTTGTAAAATCCGGACATCAATCCGCCGCCGCGGACTTGCAGCTCGCCAACCTGGCCAAGCGGCACTTCCTCGCCGCTCTCCGGGTTGACGATGCGCCGCTCGTAGCTATCGACTCCGCGCCCCGAGGAGCCGGCCTTATCCTCGGCCAAGCGCGTGTCGAGCGGCTCCGCGCTATGCGCGGTGAAAGTCTCGCTCATGCCCAGTAAATTCGCCTGAAGATTGGGCGGAATGATCTCACCTGCCTGGTCGCGGAAGGGTCCAAGGCCCACGATCTTGTCGACATCGATGCCGCGGGCGACCGCGCCCTCGCGCAGCTTCATCATGACATCGCCCCAGCTGTTCAGGCGGTTGACTCTGCAGCGCTCGATCGCATCGAGGACGACGTCGATTTCGGGCGAGGCCGGATAGACGAGCGTCGCGCCGATGCTCAGCACCTGCATGGTCATTCCCAGTCCGCCGAGCCAAAACGTCGGCAAGTGCGGCATCATGCGATCGTCCGGCTTGAGCAAAAAATACTTCGCCAGCTCGCGCGGAAAGCGGGTCACGTTCCATTGCGTATGCACCACCGCTTTCGGGAGGGACGTGCTGCCCGACGTGTACACGATGATGGCGTCTTCGCTGGAAGTCACCTCCCTTTCGACCGCTGCGAGCAGTGCGCTGTCGGGAGCTTGCGGTGAATCGGCGTAGCCCAGTAGATCTTCGATTGGCCGCGCCCAGCTTAGGCCGGACGGATCGTCGAGCCAGACCGAGCGCAAGTAGGGAGCGCTTGGAAGTCGCAACGGCTGCGCCGTGGTTCCTTCGGCGAGGCCCGCCAAGGCCGCGGTCAGCGTTTTCCCATAATCGTGGCGCAGGAAGCGGCGCACTCCAAGAAGTATCTGTGCGTCGCCGCTGCGCAACATGTGCGCGAGTTCCGGTGGAGTGCAGAGAGTACTCACGAGCGACACCAGGGCGCCGATCCGAAGTCCCGCCAACAAGGCCGTCAGCCAGAAGACGCCGCCGGGCGCCAACAGCGCGATCCGGGTGCCCTTGCCCGCGCCGAGCGCCAGCAAAGCCCGCGCCATTCGGGACGTGCGCTGCTCCAGTTCCTCGTAGGTGAGCGTCTCTGCGACGGTGGCGACGGCATCGTGCTTGCCTCGAGTGGCGACGAAATTCGCCAACAACTGAGGCACGGTGGTCGCCGGCTCGATCTCTTTGGTCATACCGGCCGTTCTCGCGTTTTACGAGCCACTTTCACAAGTGTCATCTCCGGGGGCATCGGGTCAGGCTATCAGCTCGCTCCCCCCGCGTGCTCAACATCTTGCGCCTCTCTATCTGCAGTCCCCGCCATTCGCGCCCCGCGCGCGTTCCTGGCATTTTTATGGGCATTTAGCGGCAAAATATCGAGGCGCGGGCGTAAACTTAAGCGACGAATCAAGTTAGGAGGCGAGCGAGCCATGCTGACCTTGACCAATGCGAAGATCTTCGACGGCAGCGCCATGCTGCCGGGTAAGCGAAGTGTAACGATCGACGAAGGGCGGATCACGGCGCTTGGATCGCATCCGGCGAGTGCTTCGGACAAAGTCATCGATATCGGCGGCATGACGCTTATGCCGGGCTTGATCACCTCGCATTTGCATCCCGATTTTTACAAATTCACTTTGGCGCAGGGCATGGCCGGGGATCCGCTCGGCAAGGAATTCCCTCCCGGCGTGATGATGGCAATCGGTGTACGCACCTGCCGCGTTCTGTTGGAAAGCGGTTTTACCGGTTATGTGGGCGCCTCGGCCAGCAATGATGTCGATGCTCAGCTCAAGATCGCCATTGCCGAAGGAATCATTCCGGGCCCGCGCATTCGCGCCTGCAGCCGGCACATCGGCACGACCGCGGACCTCAATGACAGCAAGAAGTGGTGGCGGCGCCAACAGGCGCCGGGCACGGATCTGTTCGTCGACGGCCCGGAGGATTTGCGCAAAGTCGTGCGCGAGGAGATCAGGCGGGGAGCCGAGACGATCAAGATATTCGCAAGCCGGGGGCACGGATTCCCGAGCCGTACGGCGCGCAACATGGCAAACGATGAGCTGCAGGCGATCGTCACCGCCGCACACGACCGCGGCGTGCGCGTGCGTGCCCACGTCGCCGATAAGGGCATGATTCTCGAATGCCTTGCCGCGGGCGTGGACGTGCTCGATCACGGCGATGAGATCGACGAGGAGTGCATCGAGATCATGGTGAAAAAGGGCACCTTCTGGGTGCCGAGCCTCACTTATCCTCGTATGCTGCTCGAACTCGGCTGGGGCGATGTAGATGGGCCTGGAGTGATGCAGCGCGCCTACGACCATGTCCGAAAAACGCTGCCGATCGCGCAAAAGGCGGGCGTCAAGATCCTCATCGGGGACGACTACAGCGGTGTATTTCGGGACGTGGTGAAGGACGATCCCCTCGATCACCAGGTCGGCTGCTATGGCCGCGAATTTTCCTTCTACGGCGCAATGGCGGGCCTCGACGCAGCCGATGTGCTCGCCTGGGGCACCAAGAACGCCGGCCAATTGCTGATGGACGAGCCGGGCAAAGTCGGCGTCATCGAGACCGGCGCGCAGGCGGACCTTATCGTCGTCGACGGAGATCCTCTGGCCGACCTCACGCTGCTGGCGAAACCCGGGGAGGCTCTGAAGGCGGTTATTCGCGACGGCGTTTTCGTCATCGATCGCCTGCCCGCCGTAGTAAAACGCCGGACCGAGGTCAATCGAGATTTGGCTTTAAATAACTGACCTAGGCGCGCGGGGACTCGAATGCGATCGGGAGCGTGCGCAACCCCCACGCGCCGAGGAACGGGCGCCACGTCGCCGCGCCCGCCAACCTCGGCTTTATAAGCCGTTGTGCGATCAAGTGCAGGCCCTCCTCGAGCTGCGCCTTGGCAAGATGCTGGCCCAGACAAATGTGCATGCCGCGCCCGAAAGCCAGGTGCCTCGTCGTCCGGGCCCGCTCGGGCTGAAACTCCATCGCATCCGGGAAGACCGACGGATCGCGACCCGTCAGGGGTGTGGCGAAGCACAGCAAGGTTCCTTTGGGAAACAGGATTCCCTCGTATTCGACATCGGCGGTCAGCAGGCGATACGGCGTCGTGATGGCGGAATGCCTCAGAATCTCTTCGACCACTTTGCTGCAATAGGGCTGATCCGCGGCACACCGCTCCCACATATCCGGATGTTGCAACATGGTATGCATCGTGAGGGTGAGCACGTTCTTCGACGTGTCGTATCCGGCGAGCAGCAGAACCATCAACATGAACCGCAATTCCGTCTCATCGAGCTTGCCCGCGTTCTTAAAGGCGATCAGCGTGTCGATCAATGAGCCGTCACCCGCCGCTCCGCGCCTCTCGCGGTCGACCACCAGCTTGTCTGCGAAGCTCCAAAGAACATCGTAGCCTGCCACCAGGCGCGGGAGGAGGTCGCGGTTCAAGGTCATCGCGGCCACTTGCGTCTCGAGCGCTTCGCGAATGGCGCTTATCGGCTCGGCGGAGACGCCGAGCAGTCCGCACATCACGGCGACCGGGAAATAGGATGCGAATTCGGCAAAGTCGAACTCGCCGCGCGGCGCCCACTCGTCGAGCAGTTCGGAGATCACTTTGCCCATCAGCGGTCGAGTCTGATTCGCGCGCCGCGGCGTGAACGCCTCGGCGACGCTCGAGCGCAGACGCGTGTGCTTGGGGCCGGACTGAGTCGGCAGCATGCTTTCCATGAAACGAGCCCAGCCTGTTCCTTGCGCGCCGAAATACTCCACGATGCCGTCGAAATTGACGCGCATCTTGTCGTCCATGTAGAGCAAATCCTTGGTTGCCTGGTAGCCAAATACGACATAGCCGGCGTGGAACATCGCCAGCCACGGGTGCTGGAGCCTTGCGGTATCCACATACGACATGGGGTCTGCCGCGAACTCGGGCTGTTCGACCGGGAGCACCGGCAATTTCATCTCATTGACGACTTGCATTTGCCTCTCGAGCCGTGCCTTACGCGGCGTCTTGCTTCCACAGCGGCGCGCATGTCTCGACCGCGCAGCTCTCATCGACGATCCACTTCACCATGCGCCGTGTGGGCTCGATCGCGTCCTGCGGTAGGCCGGGGTTCGCGGTCATCGCATACCCCAAGGTCACGAATCGCTGCGCGCCGAAAAGCGGCAACTCGTCCCGCAGCGCGAGCTTCAAGGACTCCGGATAGATGCCGATCGTTTGTGTGTAGGCGTTTACGAATCTCGGGGCATCCGCGACGACGTCCTCGATCGGCACGAGATTGGCGACCCGCCCCGACAGCCGCGGATAGAAGTCCACCACTTCGTCCAGCTTCGACAAGATGATTGCGCCCTCATCCTCCCGGCCGCCGATTACCTCGTAGAAATCCGCAGCCGATCGCAGCGCCTGGATGTCGTTACGCAGCTCGGGATCGAAGCGTTTCGGCTTGGTGCTCAAGTTACCCGGAAGCTTGAGCATCGCCTCATAGATCATTTCACCCAATCGGCGCAGCCTCGAGAAGCCCTCCTCATCGGTCCCGCTCTCGACTAAGATCACGCGCGCCGACGAGCAGCCCGTCTGATTCGAGGCGCCCACATCGGTCGCCGCTCTGAGCGCGGCATCGCGCATCGTCGCCTCATCGAGGAAAGTCTGCCGGCCGATGATGGTCGCACTGCGCTTCGGGTCGAGAGAGATCAGCTCGAGGCCCGGCTGAATATACCGGGTGACATGCTTCACGGATGCAAAGCCGCCCCAGGCGATGATCTTCTCCAGATTCTTGGGCTGGTAGAGCTTGTGCTCGAATTCCTCGCTACCGCCCTTCCAGTAAGCGACCGAGAGATGCTTCGTAACGGGGTGGTCCGGAGCCATCTTGATCATGGAGCGCGCCACGGCGAGAGCGGTGAACGGGTCATTCGACGGGGACTTGATGATCGCGTCGCTCCGGGTCAGGGCATTGCGCGCGACGGAGATGATCGATGTGATCGGGCTGTTGCCTGCCACGATATGGAGCGCGCGCGCACCCATGGCGCGAATCGACACCACGCGCCCATCGGACAGCGTCGTCTTCTGCCAACCTTCCACGTAGCGAATGCCGATCGGGACTTCGATATAGTCCCTGACCATGTCGCGGCTGAGAAAGTGATCGATGAGCGAGTACTGCCATTTCAATATCGGGGGCGTGAGATCCGTCACGGCGTAGGAGTGGTCGAGCGCCTCCTGCATGAATTCATTCTTGGAAAGATCCAGAGCTTTGCCGAGCTCGACCAGGTAATCGATGATTTCATCGATCTTGAGCGCGTACAGACTCCGCATGTCTCCGGGATTGCGTAATGGCAGACGACCCACGATCTTCATCGGGTCGGGAGCGAGGAACTGCGTATCCCCTCCTCTCCCGCCGAAGCTCACGAGATCTTCCGCGATCAATTGCCCGCGAATGGCGCTTGGCGCAATCATTTTCGTCATGTTCGCTCCTTATCTCGCAGTGGCAAGGAAATCGATCGCCGCCGCGTGCGCATCGTCGGCCGCCGCGCAGGTGATCTTGTCGTCGGCGCCCGTCTTTTCGCTGAGACGCCGGATGTCGGGGTGGATGTGGACGGTCGTCCGGCCGCAGGCGCACGGCGTCCAGTCGGCGGTCACCTCGTCACCGGTGGCCATACCGCCCCAGTAGGTCTGCGGAACGAGATCGAAAAATGCCGCGCGGCCGGTCTGCACGCCGTCTCGAGGCAGCTGGGTTCCGGTCTCCGGATCGAGCACATAAGGCACCACCCAGGGTGGCACGTGATAATGCCCCTCGCCGCATTTGGAGGTGATCATGGTCACTTCGGTCATACCGTAATACTGACCGATACGCTTGGCGCCGGTGAACTCCAATACCACCTCTTCCCAGTTGTCGGGCAGCTTGCCGCCTTTGCCGCCGCCGCCGCATTGCACGATGCAGCGCGAGCCGAACAGGTTCCGGTGGCCGCGCTCGAGACCGCGTCTGGATAAGTCAGTCAGCGCTCCGGTCATCCCCGCGAGATAGACCTTCTTACCCTCGAGCGCTATCAGCTTGTCGAATATCCGATCCATCGCCTGCGCGGTGCTTTTTTGAATCGTTTCGAATTCCGCCTGGCGCGCCTTCAATTTCGGATCTATCTCGAGACGATCCATCTCGCCACGCGCCTCGGCGCGGCGAATGCGCGCCGCCGTGAACATGACGTCCGAGCTCATGTCCATGTCGTACAGGGGGTAAAGGTGGTCTCTCGACCCGGCGAAATTGTCCACCACCCAGCTGGCCGCCCGCCCCGCATGGCTCCGTCCACCGCGAAACCCGAGATAGAAGCTGTGCCAAGGATCCTTGCGAAGATCGGGGAGAGACTCGATTTCGTTGAAGTCGCGGCTCGTCATGCCGAAGATCTCGCTGACAATCCGGTAGTCGTTGCGGGTACGCGGCAGAAAGGTCATGGTGCCGCTCGTGCCCGACGAATTCACGACCTGGATGCCCGCCGCATCCTCGAGGGCCGCCAGCCAGGAGTCGATGCCGTCACAGTGTCTCACGTCGGCCTTGCTGAGGTCGGTGGTCGTGAGACGGCCCAGCCACTTGGTGAGCTGATCGAAGCGGTTCTTCTCGAGGAGCGACACCGGATAGGATTTATAGATCGAGTCGGGGAAAACCAAATTGGATCCCGCGTCGAGATCCGCGATTTTATCGATCCCCTGCTCGACGGCCGCCGCCTTGAGGACGGGCAGCCGCTCGCGCAAGTCCGCAAAGCGTCGTTGAAATGCCGCAAGCTGCATTTCCTCGACCTGCTCGCGAGGCAGCCGGTGCGCGTTGCGATTGGAGTGATTGAAAAATTTCGGCGGATCGTCCGCCATCTGCATGGTTTCGGCAATCATTTCGCTACCTCCCCCTGGTGGCATTGCGGCCCGAGTAGCTGAGACGCCAGTCGGGTGGGAACAATAGATCGTTGTTCTTCACCGCGCCGGGCAACCCTTTCTCGAACGTGTCGGCTCCGAGCCCGAGCTCACCGTCCGACTTCACCGCCGGCATCATCGACTCGAGCCAGCCGCTCAAAACACTGCCCATGTACTCGCCTTGTCGCTGCTTCAAGACTTCGGCGAACGTCTTCTGCATGAAAATCGCGTCGCTGGAATTCGCGCCCGAGCACGCGTTCGCGTACTTGTTCACTTCCGCCTCCAGATCTGCGCGTGCGACCACGCTGTTCACGAAACTGCAGCCGTGCATCTCTTGCGCCGTGAACGGACGGCCTGTGAACACCATCTCCTGGAACTTGCGAAGTCCCATCATGAGGGCCCACTGCCACATACGCGCGGCCCAGCCGACATAGCGGAAAGAGGGATGGCCGAACAGCGCCTCATCGGATGCAATAACCAGATCCGCATCTCCGGCCAGATAGAAGTGCCAGCCGTAGCAATAGCCCTTGACCTCCACGATGCTGATCTTCTTGAAGTCCTGCAGATCGCGCATGCCCTGGTTGGGTTGTGCGTAGAGCTGGCACACCGACGCGAGATGGCGATACGTGCCCTTCGGCGGATACGCCACAGCGGCGTCCCCGGCGATCCTGAAATCGTGGAGCCAGGAAACGTCGGGCTTGTCCGAAAACAGATCGGCCATTTCCGGAAGCTCGTCGCCCGTGCCGAAGTGATCTCCGACTCCGCGAATGATGAGTACCTTGACGTCGTCGTCGACATTCGCCCGATGCACGAGATCCGAAAAACGGTGCCGGGCCGAGGTGGTCATGGCGTTGTGCTTCTCGGGCCGGTTGATCGTGATGGTCGCGATCTTCGTCGTGACGTTCTTGTCGTAAAGAACGATGTCGGTAGACGGCGGCGACTCGGTGCTGCCGGACATTCAGGCCATTCTCACGAGGCCGCTGTCCATCCGTGCGCCTGCCGCGGGCGCTGCAAGCGCACGGGACCGCGTCGCCAATTTACTAAAACACCTTGTAATTGACCCGCAGCCAGAGCTCCCGGCCGCGGTCTATGAAGCACGACAGCGAATCGACGCCTGCGGGGCCGTGACCGATGGCATTGTTGCCTTGATACTGGCCGCCGAAGAGACCGTTGATGTTGTTGTAGCTGTTGCAGGTGCCGGTGGTAATGGTGTTGGTCAGATTTCTGCCGACGAACGCGACCTGCCAGCGATGCTCCGGCCCATTCAACGCGACGCTCAAATCGGTCTTGGCGAAGGAGCCCTGCCAGAAATCCGAGCGTGTACCGAGGAGCATCAAGTAGCGGGACGAGAATTGGGTATTGCTCGCGAGCGTCACCGACAAGTCGTTCACCGGGATGGTGTAACTCGGGCCGCCATCGAGCTGCCACAAAGGCGCGCGCTGCAACGGAACCCCGGCAAGATTCTCACCGGTGTAGCCGCCTAAACCGTTGTTGGCCGCCGCACTGTAGATGGAGTTGCAGCCTTCCGCTTGCGTCTGTCCACCATAGCAGGGGGCGTCGTTGAAGGATTGGAAGCGTGCCTGGTTGTATTCGGTCGCAGCGCGAAACATCAACCCATTGATAGGCGTCTGCCAGTTTACGTCCAGATCGACACCCTTGATGATGGCGCTCGCCGCGTTGAACGTCTCGACGACCGGGACGCCGCCGGCGGTGTTTTCCGTCGCACCGACTTGCAAGCCGCTGTAGTGGTAGTAGTAAACGGCGGCGTTCACCGACAGTGTGTGATCGAGCCAGAAAGATTTCTCGCCGATTTCCGCCCCGCGAACGGTCTCCGGCCCGTAGGGCGACGCGATGGCGCCCGTCGAGGTGTAGGGACTCGCCGTAATGTCGTAAGAGCCCGACTTGAACCCCTTTTTGACGGTGGCGTAATACGACATCTCCTTGGTCGGCCGGTACGTGAGCGTCGCTTCCGGCGAGAAATTGCGTGTCTCGATGCCGGGCAGATACACCGGAGTTTGGCCCGGATTGCCCGGCGGCTCGGCGGGCGTCGCACCGAAGCCGAGAGTCTGATAGGCGTAGTCGCTGCGCTTCTCATCCGTATACCGGCCGCCCAGATCGAATTGGATTTGCGAGGTGATGTCCCAGCGAACTTGAGCGAAGCCGGACCAGGTTTTTATGTTCATGTGGTTGATGTACCACTCGTTGTAGAGGGGAACAGTCGGCCCCGCGATGGACGGCAGGTCTTGATTGAATATGAGGTCGGTGGAGTCGGCGACCTTCGCGCTTTGATAATCGACACCCGCGGTAAAGTTCAGGGGAAAGCTGAAGTCCGAGTTCGCCCGCAGCTCCTCCGTCCATTGCCGATAGCCGTAGCCGTTGTTGAGACCGATACCGCTACCCGCCGGCCCGTTGCCGAATGGCGAGGCCAGCGTCCCCATGAATGACGAATCGTAGAAGCCCGAGTCGGATGACACCGTAAGGTCAGATCGCGGGCGGTAGGTGAGCTGCAGGGTCGAGGAAGTCTGCACGGTGGTCTGAGTCGGTACGCCGCCCCACCAGAGGTTCGGAAAAGCGGCCGGGTTCAAGTCGGGCTGATAGAGATCGTAGCCTCTTTGGCAGGGTCCGCCGGTCAGGAACGGAATGCCCGCAGGGCCAACCCCATTGCCTCCGGGGCAGGAGATATTGGTCTCCTCGCCGGATTCCCAGGCATGGTCGCGCACGATGGTGCCTTTCCAACGCGCATCGAACTCATCGACCGGCTTGAAGAGCAACGTGCCACGAATGATGTAGCTGCGATCATGCGGACCCGTGCTGTCGGGCGGTGTCATGCCACCCAGGTCGGGATCGCCGTGGCCGACGAGGTTGAGGTAGCCGTCCTGATTCGTAAACTGTCCCGCGAGCCGGCCCTCGAGCGTGTTTCCCCAAATCGGACCAGAGAGAATCAGATCAACCTCGTTCTCATTGGCCTCGAACTCGCGGCCGTAAGTGATGTCGGCCAGGTACTGATCGGTGGGGTCATTGGTGTTGATCGCGATCACGCCGCCTGGACTGTTCTTGCCGTAAAACAGCGCCTGCGGACCCTTCAGCACTTCGACCTGGGATGTGTCGAACATCGCGCTGCTGTACGCCAGACCCTGAGTGATCTGCTGGCCGTCGAGGTAGAGCGCGACGGACTGATCGATACCGGCATCCAAGGTATTGGTACCGACGCCGCGCAGCGTGACTTGGGTGCCGACGCTGTTGGTGGCCGTGGACATCTTTAAACCAGGAACCTGCGAAGACATATCCATCAGATTCTGTACTTGAAAGGTCTGCAGCTGGCTAGCCGTCAGGACGTTCTCCGTGATCGGCACATCCAGCGAGCCCTGGGAGCGTTTTTCCGCGGTCACGATAATTTCTTCGAGCTGGCCGCTGCCCTCATTTTGCTGCGGTGCCTGAGCTTGCTGCTGCGCGAAGGCCGCCGGCGCCAAGACGGTCATGAGTCCCGCTGTCGCCAGTAGCATTGTTTTGAAACGCATGTTTCCCCCACCCCTGTTTGACAAGATCGTTGTTTCTTCATCACGCACCGCGGCCAGCCAATCCGTCGGACAAATACCTCTGCGCAACAAAATATCTATACACCGATGCCGCGGAATCCTCCTGACATTCCGCGTCCCTTTATGAACAAAGCGCGCACCATGGCAGGCGCCGGTCTAAGGCTCGGCACCCGGGCGGAGCCGGGACGCGATCTTCGTGATCTTGTTCGCTCAGGCCGATGTGAACTCGATCGGCAAGCCCTTGAGGCCCCACGTGCCCGGAAATGGGCGCACACCGCTTTTGCCGATCAGTCTCGGATTCTTCAAGCGCTGAGCGATGAGGTGAAAGCCCTCCTCGATCTGAGCGCGCGCAATGTATTGGCCGAGGCACATATGCATTCCGCGCCCAAAGGCCAGATGGCGATTCTGCTGCGGACGCTCCGGATCGAATCTTTCGGGATCGGCGACCGCATCCGGATCGCGCCCCGATATGCTGTTCGGAAGAAACAGCATCGTGTTCTTCGGGAACACCACATCGCGGTACGCGAACTCGTCGTTGACCAGTCGCGCACTGTTGCCCGGATTGCGGTAGCGCAGGCTTTCCTCGACCACCTTGCGGCAGTATTCCTGGTCGACGGCGCACCGGCTGTAAATGTCAGGTCGCGGGATCAGCTGATCCATCATCATGGTGAGAACGTTTTTCGAAGTGTCGTATCCGGCAACGAAGAGAAAGATCAGAAAGCTGTTCATCTCCTGGTCGCTGAGACCGCCCGAATCGCGCGCAGCGATCAACGTATCCAAGAGGTCGGACTCCTCCTTGAGGCGCTTGCCGGCGCGTCTATCGGCAACGAGCCGGTCGAGGTAGGTTTCCATCAAATCCACCGCCTGCTCGAGCTTCGGAAGGAAATTCGGAATCAGATTCATGCTGAGACCCAATGTCTCGAGCGAGGAGCGCATGTCGGGAATGACCTCCGCCGAGGCCCCGATCAGGCTGCACATCACGGTGATCGGAAAATAGGAGGCGAACTCTTCGAAATCGAATGCGCCCTTGGGAGCCCACTCGTCGAGCAAACTCGCGATCACTTGACGCATCAAGCCGCGGCGCTGGTTGGCGGCACGCGGCGTGAACATCGGCGCCAAGACGTCGCGAATGCGCTTGTGGGGCTCGCCCCAAAGCGCGAGCACTGACTCTTCCTGGAAGCGGGCCCAGCGCGATCCTCGCGCGTTCATCAAGTCGAACACCATGTCGTAGGGACCCCGCATCTTGTCGTCCATCAACAAAAGGTCCCTGATCGCCGTGTAGCCGGTGACGACATAGCCGTAGGCGCACTTGGCGAGCCAGGGATGCTGCGTTCGCGCCGCGCTGAATTTGGAGAATGGATCGTCGCCGAACGCGGGATGCTCGATCGGCAATTCCGGCAGAGTCAATTCCTCGATACGTTGCATGGCCAACCCCCCTCCTTCGCGTTGCAAATTCGTGCTACAAAGCCCGCTCGCACGGTGGCTAAAAATATCGCATCTCGGCCGCGGTCACATGCCGCGTTTTGATACAGATGTTTCCCTATCGAGGAACTGCGAATGCAGAATGAGATTAAGACGAGATTCGACTTGAACGCGACGGCCGACGAGGTCATCGCAGGCTTCGATCTGTCCGGCAAACTCGCCGTCGTTACGGGCGGCGCGGCAGGCATAGGCAAGGAGACGGCGCGCGCGCTCGCCTCGCGCGGAGCGCGGGTGATCATCGGCGGCAGGAACAAGGCTGCGCTCGATGCCGCCGCCCAGGAGCTCTCGTCTTTCGGAACGGTGCTCGCGCATGAGCTCGACCTGTTGTCCTTGAAGAGCGTGAGCCGATTTGCTGACTCGGTCATATCGCTCGACCGGCCGCTCGACCTTTTGTTTCTGAACGCGGGAATCATGGCGGCGCCGCTCTCGCGCAGTGCCGAAGGAATCGAGTCGCAGCTCGCGACCAATTTCATCGGTCACGCGGCGCTCACCAGCAAGCTTGTGCCGACGCTGCTCGCGGCCGCAGAGCCGCGAATCATTTCGCTCAGCTCGAGCGCGCACCAGATGTCGCCGATCGTATTCGAGGACATCAACTTCGAGCGCCGCGCATACGACCCTTGGGAGGCTTACGGGCAATCGAAGACGGCCAACGCGCTCTTGTCCGTGCACGTGTGGAATGAGCTTGGCCCGCGCGGCGTGACGGCACATGCGGTGCATCCGGGCGGCGTCTTCACGGGACTTATGAAGCACGTCACCGGCGATGTCGCCGCGGTGCTCTCGCGCCGCTACAAATTCGATACTTCAAAGGTCCAGGTGAAGACGATTCCGCAAGGCGCGGCCACATCGCTTTGGGCGGCCACGGAGCCCGCCTTGCGAGGCCGCCCGGCATCGTATCTACATGACTGCCGAGTCGCAGAGGTGCTGGATGCGCCGGTCTATACTCATGGGGTGATGCGTTATGCGCTGGACCGCGGCAATGCCGCCTCACTTTGGACCGCAGCCGAGAAGATGATCGGCGAGAAGCTGCCGCTCGACACGCGCTGACGGTCGAGTGACGATGCGTCGGCTCAGGACAATCGGCGGACAGGATCCTTACCGTCCCAATCTTTCGCAGCATTTCGGAATTGAGCGAACACCCCGTCCGCCACGGGGTTTGCGTCGATGAGCTCCACGAAGAATCCGAGGGTGCGCACGGTATCTATCCAGCCGACGCGAAACCCCATCATCAAGCCCGAGAATATGACTTCGGAACCGCCTTTCTTGTAGGCATCGACGGTCGCATCGTAGTCGTGGCAGTAAACCGCGGCGTGATGGAAGCCCGACTTGCCGGCGGTCGGTCCCTCCTGCCAGATCGAGGGTTGTTTGTCGTGCACGCACACAAACTCGATCTGTACGTCGCCGGCCTGTGCGATCGCCGCGGTGATCTGGGCGTTGCCTCCCGGCTTGCCGCGATATTGGGGCTTGTCGTAGGCGACGTTATCGAACCGGAAGAAAGGACCCAGCCCGGCGGTGCGAGTCCACGTCGCCATGGCCTCATCCAGATCAGCTACCAGCCAGCAAAACTGCATGAAGTTCCGATCCGCGAATGGTAATGAGATCATCGCACTGCCTCGTTCTGACCGCACACTCGCGAACCTATCAGCCGAACTCCTTCGACGCTCAACATTCTGCGCCACTTCATCTGCATGGCGCGCCCGCATCGGGCAGCTGCGCCCGCAACGCCGGGTCTACGTGGACTTTCAGGCTCTTCTGTTGTCCGGCGCGCAGCGCTTCTAATGTCCCCGGCAACTGCTCGAGCGAAATCACCTCGCTCACCATGAGATCTGGACGAACCCGGCCGGAGTCGAAGGCCCGCGCCGTCTCGGCAATCTCGCCCACGGTGTAGGCATGGGGGAACAGGAGCTGGATTTCCTTGGCCGTGCAGCGCGCCGGCACGAGTCGGTCGTCGTGGCTGCACATACCCAACGACAGCACCGTTCCCTGCCGCCGCACGTGCTGCGTGGCGAGATCCAACATGCCGGTCTTGCCCACGCACTCGGCGACGATATCCGGCGGTCCGCCGAGACGCTGCGCGATCCGCTCCTGATCCTCGGTGCGAAAACTGAGGACCTCGTCGGCGCCCATGGTCATGACGATATCCCGGCGATGCTCCGAGCGTGACAGGACGGCGATCTTGCCGGCGCCGAGTGAGCGCGCCCAGTAAGTCACCGAAAGCGCGATGGAGCCCGCGCCAATTACCAGAACCCGAGCGCCGCGGGACATTCTGGCCAGGCGCACTGCGTGCAGTCCGCACGCCATCGGCTCGATCAGCGCGCCGTCTGCAAAACTCAGGCTTTTCGGCAGAGTCCGGGCCGCAGCCGGAGGAATGACCATATATTCGCCGAACCCGCCGACCAGGAAGGTGCCTTTCAGGCAGTAAAGAGGATTTCCGGTACTACAGCCCTCGCAAGTGCCGCACGCGGCGACGGGCAGCGCGGATATTCGGTCGCCTCGCCGGAAGGTCTCGACCTTGCCGCCCACTTCGACGACTTCGCCCGCGTATTCGTGACCGAACCGGCCCAGAGGCAAGGTGAGCGGCACGTCCCCGGTCATCGAGACGTCGCTCCCGCAAACGCCGCAGCGGCAGACCTTGACCAGCAACTCGTCCGGACCCGGGCGCGGATCCGCGATGCTCTCGATGGTGATCGCCCGGCCTGGACCGTTGAACAATGCGGCGCGCACGATGATCAGGCCTTAAGTGAGGTCGCAGGAGGATCGTCATAGGGCTCGAACACCAACTCGCCCTCTGCGAGCTTCAGCGCACCGCCGAAAGCGCAGGGAAAGTGCGCCGGGATGACGAGCGCGTTTCTGGTGAGACAAGTCTCGATGATGCGACGACGGGTCTGACTCGCGAGCGCAAAGCTCTCGCAGGTCCCGCTGTCGAGATCTGGATGGATCATTTCGATCGGATGATGGAAGGCATCGCCCACGAAATACGCCTCCCTCGATTCGCCGGCAAGATGAAGCATGGAATGGCCGATGGTATGGCCGGGTGCCGGCTCGATCTGAAGACTCGCCGTAATGCTGAACGTGTCCGGCACCAAATCGGCAAGTCCCGCCTCGATGACCGGCAAGACGCTGTTCTCGAATGTTCCGGCATTCGGGGCGAGGGGTACGTGGTCCGGCCGACGGCTGTCCCAGCGGTTGAATTCCCGTTGCACCATCACGTAGCGAGCGTTCGGAAACGTGGGCACATACCTTCCCGCGCGTAACATCGTGTTCCAGCCGCAATGATCCATGTGAAGATGCGTGCAGAACACAAAGTCCACGTCCTCCGGGCGCACGCCTGAGGCCGCGAATCGCTCCAAGTAGGGCGTATCGAGCATGTGCGCCGGCGCAAAATCAGGAAAGCTGCGGCCGTTTCCGGTGCAAGGATCGACCACGACGACCCGGCCGTCGACTATCAGGATCCAGCTCTGCGAGACGATGTCGACTTGGCTCTCCGCGTCGATGAATCTCGGGAACAACCATTTCGGCAGACGCTCGATGAGATCACGGTCGCCGGTCATCGCGGACAGGGGCTTCTTCTGGGTGATTTCCTCCACCTGCCATATGCCGGCTCCCCCGATCTCAGCCTTCTTTGCCATGCCGAGCGGTTACATTCCGGCGTTCAACTGCCGGAGAATCTGTTCATGGGCTGCCATGAGCTCGCCCGCGTGATTCACGGTGTCGCCGGCCGAGATCCCGCCGTCGACCGGTAACAGGACGCCCGTGATTTGCCGCGCGCGGTCGCTTGCGAGAAATAGGGCCGCTTGGGCCACATCCACGGGCAGACCCTGGGTTTTCAGCGGCTTGTACGACATCATCACGCGGTCACTTTCGGCTCGTATGCGCCGAAATGCCTCATCGCTCATCCCGGGCTTGCGATAGTCCGTGGCCGGCGTCTTGATGCTTCCGGGTGCGAGGGCATTCACCCGGATGCCGTATTCCGCCAGGTCGATGGCGGTCGACTTGGTGAAATTGATGATCGCGGCCTTCGAGGCCCGATAGCAGATGAACGCGAAACCCGGCATCACGCCCGCAATGGACGCCGTATTGATGATGGAGCCGCCGCCGTTCTTGGCCATGTGACGGCCGGCACTGTGACTGCCGTACACCGTGCCCAAGTAATTGATCGCCAGAATGCGCTCGTACTCTTGCAAATCGTCGTCCAAAAACCGGGTGACTGGCCGTCCTGGAAAGCCCGCGTTGTTGCACATCACATGCAGGCCGCCGAAGCGTGCGACCGCGAAATCGACAGCCGCCTGCACGTGGTCCTGCTTCGACACATCGGTTCTGCGGAAGGCTGCATTGGCACCAAGTTCCGCGGCAACGGCCGCGCCCTGCTCCTCGTTGATGTCGGCAACGAGCACTTGGGCGCCTTCCGACACGAACAACTCAGCCATCGCACGGCCGATACCGCTCGCCGCGCCCGTTATGATCGCCACCTTCCCCGCAAGATCCTGTGCCATTCCGGTGCTCCCGAGACTTTGCCGTCTATTCAGACTCGACGCGTTACGATCAAGGGCAGCGACTTGATGGAATGGGTCGCGACGGTTTGGAGGTATTCCACGCTCTGCGCAGGAATGGTCAACTTGAAATCGCCGAGCCGCTTCGCGAGCTCGCGGGCAGCGACCTTGATCTCCATCCGCGCGAGGGAAGAGCCGATGCAGCGGTGGACGCCGGCGCCGAAGGCTACATGCTTCGCCAGGTTTTTTCGCTCGGGGTCGAAATCCCGCGGACACGCGAATTCCGTCTCGTCGTCGTTGCCGGACTCGAATACCACCAGAAGCTGCGTGCCTTTGGCCATGAACTTTCCGCCGAGCTCGACATCGCACGTGGTCGTGCGCGACAACGCGCGGCTCGGCGGCGCGAGCCGCAGGAGTTCCTCGACGAACCGGGTCAAGCGCTTGTCGTCGTCCGCACACTCGCGCATCCGCGCGCCGACTTCCGGCCGGGTGGCGAGGAGGAACAGCAGATTGGCGAGCGCCGTCGCCGTCGTCTCGTTGCCGCCGATGATCAAGGCCCGGATGATCGACACGGCCTCCTTGAAGGTGAGCGTGTTGCCGTCGTCAAGCTTGGCGTGCACGATGTCCGAGATCATGTCCTCGCGAGGCTCGGTCTCGCGGGCCTTCATCTCGGCAATGATGAAGTTCTGCAGTTCGCACACCTGCTTCGCATTCGCGATCATCGCCTCTCGGCTTTGCATGCGCGAGATCTGCGCGACGACGGCGAGCGACCAGCGCTGAATCTTCTCTGCCTGGAAATGGCGGATGCCGAGTTGGTCGCAAATCACCCTGATGGTGAACGGGGCGGCAAAATCGCCGACTCCGTCGATCGTCTCGCCCTTTTCGCATCGAGCGGCGATCGTCTCGATGAGATCGAGCGCGATCGCCGTGATCCCAGGCTCGAGCGTCGCGACGCGATGCGCCGTGAACGCCTTCTCGGTCAGCTTGCGCACGCGGGTATGGGCGGGAGGATCCTCCATGATCGCATCCGGGAAGAAGCCCTGGCCGTCGCGCTCGAGAATCTGCTTGAACTCCTCGAAGTGGCCGTGGGCATACGTGTCCTCGTAGCCCTTTCTGAAGGAGAATGTGATCGGGTCTTTCAGCACCGCATAAATGTCCTCATACCTCGAGACGAGATACATCCCCAGCTTCTCGTCGAAGTACACGGGATCCTGCGTGCGCATCTTCCGGTAGAAATTGTGCGGGTGCGCGATATTGCCGGGCTCGGTGAGCGACTCGCCGTCGAGAGGAGATTTCGCGGCTCCTGTCACCGGGCAGCGCTCGGCCGGATTTGAAACACCTGTTGCACTCATTGACGCCTCCCGGCCTGGACACCGAACACACTCGCTGGCAATGAGGGTTCTGTATCACAACTCGAACGAGCCGGTCCAGCTAGAGACTCGCTTGCGCGGCGGCGGGCGCGAAGTATGGACGCGCGGGCGTGATCTATCGGGACACGGGCGGGCGGCCTATGATTGACTCCCCGCGCAGGCGAGGAAACAGATTTCTCATGCGAGCAGAAGCCAGCACGCGACAGGTCGATCGAGATCGCCGCCAATTCATTGTCTCGGTGTCTCTCGCCGCGGGCGGATTGGCGCTCGGGATCGTCTCGATGAAGGCTGCGGCAGGTGTCTCGGCTCGCGGTCCTTGGAGTTCCGATGCGATCGACGCGAGTGAGCTCTCCCCGTGGATTGAAATAGCCAGGGACGACACGGTGACGATGCGTGTGCCCACTCCCGAGGTCGGCAACGGCGCAATGACCCAAGTGGCCATGAACGTGGCCGAGGAGCTCGCCTGCGATTGGTCGCGGGTCAGGGTCGAGTTCTGCTCCATTCAGCGCGACTATCTGGACAAGGGCGTGTACAACTCCGGATTCCTGCCTTTCTTCAGCGGTCACGGCACCGACAAGGTGAGGATGGCTCGTGCGCTTCAGATCGGTGCGAGTGCACGCGAGCGGCTCAAGGTCGCCGCGGCATCCCATTGGAGAGTTTCCGTTGCGGAGATCGAGGCCAGGAACAGCGTCCTCACCCATGTGCCGAGCGGCCGGCGCCTGCGCTACGGCGAGGTCGCCGCCGCGGCCGCGAAAGTAACCTTGCCGGCGGAGCCGGTGCTGAAGCCGCAAAGCGAGTGGAGCTTCTTGGGTAAGGCATCTCCCGGAAAGCTCCACGCCCCGCAAGTCGTCAACGGCAGCGCGATCTTCGGCATCGATGTGCAAGTAGCCGGCATGGTGCATGCGGCGCTGATGCAATCTCCCGTGCATGGCGGCAAGTTGAAGAGTCATCGACCCGAGGCCGTGCTCGCCATGCCGGGCGTGCGCGCCGTGGTGATCGTCGATCCGGCGAAGACCAAAGGCTCGCCGGTGCCGCAAAAATCGACCTGGGGATTCGGCGACAATCAGGCGCAGAGCGGCGTCGCCGTCATCGCGGACCACTACTGGCAGGCCAAGCGGGCACTCGATGCGCTTCCTGTCGAATGGGATATAGGCTCGGGGACCGAGTGGAAGACCACCGAACAAATGTATGCGGGCGCGCGCGCATTGCTCGATACGAGCGGCGGCACCGTGCTGCGCAACTCCGGCGATGTCGCGTCCGTCAACAGCGATAGGGTCGTCGAAGCCGTGTATTCGACGCCGTATTGCGAGAACGCACAGCTCGAGCCCTTGAATGGCACGGCACTCGTGACCGCGGACGGCGCGGAGGTCTGGTGTCCGACGCAGGACCTTCTGCAGGCGTATTGGGTTGCAATCGATGAGACCGGCCTGTCGCCCGAGAAGGTCAAGATCCATGAGACTTATATCGGCGGCGCGTTCGGCCGCAGAACCATGGCGGACGACGTGCGCATGGTGGTCGCGGTGGCCAAGGAGTTTCCGGGCGTCCCCGTCAAGACCATCTGGTCGCGCGAGCAATGCTTTCAGCAAGGGCGCTATCGAACGCCGATCATCACGCGTTTCAAGGCCGCGCTCGGCAGCGACGGCTATCCGCTTGCAGTGACGTCGCGGGCCAGCTTCGTCGGTACCCGTCCTTTGTATCGACTCACATTGGGCTACGACGACATGCCCTACTTCACGAGCGGCATCATTCCGCACGTGCACATCTCGAGCACGAATCTCCCCGTGCACATTCTGAACGGCGCGTATCGGGGTCCGTGCTTCAATTCGCATGCCTTTTTCGTCGAATCGTTCATCGATGAATGTGCGGCGGCAGCCGGCATCGACCCGCTCGAGTACCGCCTGAAGCTGCTATCCCGGTGGGACAAGCCGTGGTCCGACTGCCTGCGCGTCGCCGCGGAAAAAGCAGGGTGGGGACGGCCGCTGCCCAAAGGCCAAGGTAGAGGAATCGCCATCACCAGCTGGCCGCAGGCGGCGATGCACGATGCCGGCACAATCATGTGCGCCGCCGCTCGCGTCAGGGTGAGCCGCGAAGGACAGATCGCCGTCGAGCAAGTCGACGTGGCGTTCGAGTGCGGCCGCGTCGCGAACCGCGGTGCGGTGCGCGCGCAGATCGAAGGCGGCACGATCTTCGGCATGAACATGACGCTCAACGAGCAACTCACCGTCAGAGACGGTACCGTCGCCGAGCGCAATTTCAACCAATATCCGATGCTCCGCATCAACGACCGACTGCCGGTCATCAACGTCCATTTCGATGCTCTTTCCAATCATGATCGCTTCGACATCATCGGCGAAGCGCCTGTCGCCCCCATCGGACCGGCAATCGGCAACGCGATCTTTCAGGCTACGGGTAAACGCCTGCGCAGCACTCCGTTTCGAAGTCACGACCTGAGCTGGAGCTGAGCAGACTTCGCGAGGCGCGAACTTCGCGGGCGCCGGAACGCCGCGCTCAGACGGTCATCTCCAGCATCTTGTCGCCGGTCCGGTTGTTCTCGAAATAGCCGAGACCGTAATCGCCCTTGATGGTCGTTCGCTGCATGCGGCGGGGATACTTCGGATCGTGCCCGCTCACCGAATGAAGAATTCGCCAGTTGTCCCAGATGAGCATATCCGTCGGATTCCACCGATGGAAATAGGGCTTCACTTTATCGAGAATCTCATTGCATGCCGCGGCGAGCAATGCATCACCCTCCGAATTTTCCTCGCCTTCTATGGCGACAGCCATCCACGGGGAGACGTGCAGCACCTTCTCGCCGCTCGTGCGCGTCCAGACGGCCGGATGGATGGCGCGCGGCATCGTCTTTGCAAGTTCTGTCATCTTGTGGTGGCCGGGATGCGGCGTGATCTCGCGGAAGGTGCGCGGCTTGCCGAAACGCATGTTGCAATAGGCGAGGTCGAGCGTGTAGACGATGTTCCGTCCTTCGATCTTCTCGCGGATTTCCGGCGAGACGGCATCATAGAGTGCAATGCAATCGGCGAAGCCCGTCATCCCGCCCTCGGGCGGTATCTCGAGCGCACGCAGCACGCCGGCCCGATTCAACTCATTGTTGTAGCAATGATCGAAGTGCCAGGGAAGCCACTGTGAGAGTCGCTTGTTATCGATCTCCACGACGCCCGCGCTGTTGGGTTCACAGCGCATGTCGATGACGCCCGGCATGTTGTCCTGATCGGCGCGAGGGACCGCCGCAACCGGATGATCCTTGAGGGGACCAAACACGTTGCTGATCGCCACATGCATTTGAGGCGTGGGGTCGACATTCTCGAAGACGATCAGGCCCCGATCCTGAAACACGTCGTTGAGTTGTCGGCGGACGGCCTCGTCCTGCAACGTTTGCCGCGTGACGCCCGCAACCCGGGCTCCGAATGCAATTCCTTCGGCTAGCGGCTTTACCGTGATCGAGCTCATGGCGGTCCAACTCCTCGTCTTGAGTGCGCTGTCAGCACGTGTTACATAGTGACATTCGGTATCGATGGCTAACATGGTAGGGAGCAGCGCTATGACGGTCAAGCGAAGCCGTAGCGGTTCGCGGGTTCTTGCGGTTTTGGAGGCCATAGCGCGCCGTCAGCCGGTCGGTGTCAGCGCTCTGGCCCGCGAGTTGGCCACCGATAAGAGCGCGGTGCAGCGAACGATC
>Ga0302324_100004262_pt1 | contig 31746 bp, 12 predicted proteins | sample Palsa_T0_1_FD_201949 | JGI IMG/M metagenome (GOLD analysis project Ga0302324, IMG submission 201949) | Peat permafrost microbial communities from Stordalen Mire near Abisko, Sweden - Palsa_T0_1 | ecosystem: Environmental > Terrestrial > Soil > Palsa > Peat permafrost | place: Sweden: Abisko... | reverse complement strand
GGCTTTCCCGTCCAGGCGCAGCTTGACCGCAGGCTGCGGCCAGCCAGCCCTGCCGTGGCTGCGGTGATCGGGTGGCGCAGCAGCTAGCACCGCTCGGCTGGCGCATTTCCGGTGCGCCGCCGCCGGTTCCGTGAACGCGGATGGACATCGGGCGGTGCCCTCGTTCATCGTGACTCTCAGGCTGCCTGGGCCAGACGGAGCAGGGGGCACGGCACGCCAGCACCGTCGCTGGGGTCGTGTTTAGGTGCCGCTGACGGTGAACGCGCCGGTCATTCCTTTCTGGGCGTGTCCGGGGACAGGGCACAGGTACCGGTAGGACCCTGGCGTGGTGGCGTTGAAGTTGAGCGTGGCGGCGTGCATGCCCGCCGGGGTGGGGTTGCCGAGGAACCACACCGCGGAGCCGGGGAACGCTGGGCGGGCGGTCATCATCGGCATCGATGAGGACGTGGCGCCGCTGGCGGTGATGACCAGGCCGTGGGCGGTATCAGGGTCGGCGTTGATGACCTCGATGCTGACCTGGGCGCCGGCGGGGACGGTGATGGCCGGGTCGGTCAGGCCGGCGATGCGGAAGGTCTCATCGGGACCGTCGGCCGGGCTGGCCAGGACGGTGAGCCGGACGCTGGCGCCTGTGAAGGTGATCCGGTTCGCGGCGCGGTCGAGCGTGGCGCCGGCCGGACTCTGGCTGCCGAGCTGGGCGGCCTGCGCTGCGCTTACCCGGGGGCCGGGGGCGTTGGCGAACAGCGAGCCCATGACCTGCCCGGGGTCGCTGGAGCTGCCCATCATGAAGCCGGGCAGCGCGCTGCCGCGCATCCAGGCCGGGGCGGCGGTGCCGCCCATCATCCACTGGTAGCCGGTGGCGCCCATCATCCAGCTGTAGGAGCCGCCGCCCATCATCGTCCCGCCGCCGTAAAGGCCTTTCATCATCGTCTGGTAATACGCATACGCGGAGCCGCCGGGCGTGGCCGCCGCCACGGGCGTGGCGGCCGCTGCGGGAGCCTTCGATATGGTCCCGCAGCCGGCCAGGGCGGCCAGTCCGGCCGCGGTGATTGCGATGGTGCCGATCACCGCGGCGAGACGGGTGCTCTTCATGAGATTCCTCCGGTTGGCTGCCCGTGCTTGTCGGGTCAGTGTGTGACGGGTTCCGGCCGGGCGCCGTCCATTACTGGCGCGGTCGGCATTGCCGGGCCTGCCGGGCCTGCCGTCGGCGGAAGGGCTGCGGTAGCGGCCGCCAGGTCCCGCTGTGCGGGAACCACTGCGACCGGGACTGGCTGCTCCTGGACCGGGCGGCCCACCTCGGCGATCTTGTGCCACCAGGAGATCTTCTTCTCAAGGTAGTAGTCCACGCTGTAGCGGTCGGTGCCGGTGTAGGCAGCCAGCGTCAGCAGGCACACGAACACCAGGGCGTAGATGATCGCGGTGCCGATATCGGAGGCACCCGAGGCGTACGGCCCGCCGAAGCCTTCGGCCACCCCCCAGATCACCACGCAGAACACCGCAGAGGCGATATAGCTGACCTTGCGGGCGAACCCGAGGATCACCGCCAGCGCGACGAGCGTCTCAAGGATCGCCACTACGACGGCCCAGAACGTCGGCGCCGGGTGCTGCATGTTGGCCCACAAGTGGAACCACCACTGGAGCCAGCCGGGCTGGCCCATGCCCGCGCCCATGATGCTGGCCATGTAGCCAGAGCGGAATCCCGGCAGCCACTTGAGCACCGCGTCGATCATCCAGATAACCCCGAAGGTAATCCGCAGGGCATATTTCGGCCACGCCGGGACACTCATCCCCGTCATGCGAGTTATGCTTGCCATTACGATCTCTCTCTTTACCGGCGAGAAACGCCATCCGCCTCGCTCCGCTCCACAGTGTTATATCCGTATATATGGGGAGCAGGGCCGTAGGTCCCCTCTTCGCATGTCTTAGAGCACTCCCCGCCAGGGATTTTCCGCAGGAATATTGGGTCATCTGCCCGGCACAGCTCGGGCTCGGAGGAGATGGCTGCGATGATGTTCGGGTACGGAGGAGCAGGCGGCGGCTGGCCCGTCTGGGCAGTTGCCCTCATGTGGATCGGGATGCTCGCGTTTTTGGGTGTGCTGATCTGGGTCGGGTACACCCTGATGACCAGGCAGCACCAGCAGCGCCGCGGCGAGCAGGGCGCCCGGGAGCGCCGCAACGGAGCGGACGCGCGCGGGATACTGGACGAGCGTCTGGCCCGCGGCGAGATCGACGCTGCGGAATACCAGAGGCTGCGGGGCTTGATCGCCGCAGGCGAGGATCAAGCCCCGGCTGGCTCAGCGAGCAGGCGATGACAGCCGAACATCGTCAGCAGCCCGCTGAGTCGGGCCACCATCTGCAGCCTGCCGACGCGGATCGGCTCCGCAGCGCACTCTGCCTGGGGCTACGCCTCTGGCGAGGATGACGACCTAGCCTGGCTGCGCAAGGCCAAGGCGGGGCGCGCCTGCAGACGATAGTGGCAGCTGACAGTTGGTGTCCGGCGCGGTAATCCAGGTCGTCCCCCGGTCGCCCCGGCGCTGGTACTTGCGGTGTTCTCACCCGTCCGGCTGAGCGGAGAAAGCTGCGGCTGTCCAGGCGGCGAAACGCCGGCCCGGGCGAGCCCCGCGCCGATCGCAGCTCGCGGCGAAAGTGAAACCAGGCCAGCACGAACCTAGTAGGAGGACCCGATGGCGACCCAGACGAGCCCGGCAGCAACTGACGTCACCGCCGGTCCGGCCACCGCATTGCTGGCCGCGTCGGGAATCGAGAAGTCCTATCGCCGCGGGATGTGGCCGGCGCGCCGGCGGCGCCCGGTGCTGCGGGGCGTGGACCTGGCCCTGTACCCGGGCGAGATCGTCGGCCTGGTAGGGGAGAACGGGTCCGGGAAGAGCACGCTGATGAAGATCCTGGTCGGCGCCCTTGCCCCGGACGCGGGTGCCGTCAGGGTGACCGGACGGCTGGGGTACTGCCCGCAGGAGCCGCGGGTCTATGAGCGGCTGACGTGCGATGAGCATTTCGAGTTGTTCGGCCACGCGTACGCGCTGAGCAGCGCTGCGCAACTGGCCGGCCGCCGCGGGCTTTATGCGGCGCTCGGGTTCGGGCAGTATGCGGCCACCCGCGCTGACCAGCTGTCCGGCGGCACGCTGGCCAAGCTGAACCTAGGGCTGGCGCTGCTGGCCGACCCGCAGGTGCTGCTGCTGGATGAGCCGTACGCCGGGTTCGACTGGGACACCTACCTGCGGTTCTGGGATCTGGTCGCCGACCGGCGCAAGGCTGGCCGCAGCGTGCTGATCATCAGCCATTTCCTCGCCGACCAAGAACGCTTCGACCGCATCATCGACCTGCGGGACGGGAAAGCGGTGCTCCGGTGACCACGGTTCTGTTTGTCCGCCGGTTCCTGGCCGATTATGCCCGCAATCCAGTCAACTTGCTGCTGATCATCGTGGTACCGGTGGTTTTCGTGGTGGTAGCAGCCGGGCCGATGGGCAGCTTCGCCAAGCTCGGGCTTTTCGGCAGCGGGGGCAGCGGCGCGGCTATCCAGACCGCGACCGCCGGATGGGCGGCCGGCTTCCTGGCCGCGATCGCCATGTACTTCCAGGTCTCGGGCGCCCGCGGCACCGACCGCCGGCTGGTCATCTCCGGGCTGGCCGCCGCCCGGCTGGTCACCGCCCGCCTCGCTGCCGGGCTCGCCCTGGCCGCGCTCGCCAGCGCCGCTGCACTGGCCGCGCTGGCAGCCCGCACCGGCGGGATCGCCGATCCCGGCCGGGTGATAGCAGGAACTCTCATGTTCGCGGTCATCTACCTGGCCATCGGCGCACTAGCAGGCGCGCTGGTACCCAGCCCGCTCAACGGCACCCTGCTGATCCTGTTCGTGTGGATCATCGACGTGTTCCTCGGGCCCGCCTTCGGCACCGCCGGGCAGGCCGCGACCCGGGCGCTGCCCACCCACTACGTAACCCTGTGGATGACCGGGGTGCAGTCTGGCCATGCCGGTCTGCCCGGCAGCCTGGGCTGGGCCCTGGCCTGGACGATAGGAGCCGCTGTGGCAGCATGGGCCGTGGTGACGGCCACCTCCCGAGTTGCCCGCACCCGCCACCGCAGGCGTGCCGGGACGGCTAGCGACCAGCTGATCGCCGCGACCCGGGCCGGGCTGCTGGACTGGGGCCGGAACCGGGCGTTGTGGGCACTGCTGGCCGCGATACCGGCCGTGTTCATCCTGATGACCAAGGTAACCACCCCGGCCAGGCTCGTCGGTATCGCGCTGTCCGAACGGGGCCGCCAGGTGACCACGATGGTCAACCTTGCCGCCATCCACCCGGCGGTGATGGCCCCGATCGCCATCGCCTCTCTTGCCGCGATCGCGGGAATGTTCATCATGCTGGACTCCCGCGCCGGCGATCAGCGTCTCGTGCTGGCAGGCCAGCGGCCTGGTTCGCTGCTGGCCGCCCGCCTGGCCCTGATCGCCCTGGCGGCCATGGTCGCGACCACGATCTCCCTGGCCATTACCGCGGCCGTGGCTGACGTCCGCCAGTGGGGCGTCTACATTGCCGCCAACCTGCTCGTTGCCGCTACCTACGCCCTCATCGGAGTGCTGATTGGCCCGTTGCTCGGCCGCGTCGCCGGGGTCTTCATCGCCTTCCTGATCCCGTTCGTCGACCTGGGCATCAGCCAGAGCCCGATGCTGCGCGCCACACCCGCCGCCTGGGCGCACTTCCTGCCCGGCTACGGCGCCGGGCAGATCGTCATGAACGGCATCCTCGCCCCCTCCTTCGACCAGACCCGCTCACTGCTGATCGCCCTCGCCTGGCTCACCGCGCTCGCCACCGCCGCGGTCCTGCTGTACCACCGCACCACCCGGATCGCCGCCCGACCCGCCGCCTGAATCAGCGGTCCGACACCATAACGGCGCGGCAAGAAGATCCAGGCCGTAGCCTTGGCCGACGCTAAAGGGCAGAGGAAATTGGTGCTCCCGCAGGCCGCTGCCCAGCGCCGGGGAACCGGTACAGGAGAGATGGTTCCCGCCCGTGGCGGGGGAAGCCGCCTGGTGAACTGGCCAGCTCACCCAAAGATCACTGCTTGCTATGCCCGTTGCGGTGCCACGACGGTCCTGCCGGGATGATCCCTGGCACGGCTCAGCAGTACGGCTCGGAGCACCGGTCCCAGCAGTTCACCTGCCATCAGCCTAAATGAGTAGAATCGGTGCTATAGTCCAAATAGTTGCTCCGGACCTCGGCGATCTTAATCTCTAGCTGTAAATGTCGTCGAGACACTCCGGAGTTTTATTCTGTGTGAATTTTACTATAACGGGCTTCGCCCCTCTCGTAATTTCGTCACCGCACGTGATCTCGGCGTCCGGGCGGCGTATATCCATGGTCACCATAGGCGCTGAGCTCGGCTCCTTTCTCTTCTGCGAGACGCCCGCGACCAGCTCCGCGGCCAGAGCTAACCAGGTGACTGAAGCCGGTGTTTTAACTGGCGGGTCAGCATGGAGACTGCCCGGCTATTGCCTGCTCCAGCGTGCCCGGATGAATTCCACAGCAGATCTAGAAAACTCGCACTCGTAACGCTATCTACCCAGGCGTAAAGGTAATTATCTAGCAAGTAGGGACCATGGTCCCTAGCTCGCCTGCGCTTTATCGGACAGCGTAGAAATAACACGAAAAAGGCTGACAGTACTAGTGCACCGTGCCTCGAGCGGCGGTGCCAGCGACGCTGGCAATAAGCTACCGCTCGGCAAATGGAGACGTGACCTAGTGCCAACTGTGCTCTCCGATCCTCGGACTAGCTGCTCTACCCTGGTACATCTGCTGCGCTGGCGCGCCGAACACCAGCCAGGACGCCGGGCCTTCACCTTCCTGCGCGACGGTGAAGGCGACGAAGTCCACATCACCTACGGAGCTCTGGATCGCGGTGCCCGGGCAGTCGCCGCGCGGCTGCAGCGAGAGACACGCGAAGGTGACAGGGCGCTGCTGCTCTACCGGTCCGGGCTGGAGTACATCACGGCGTTTCTCGGTTGCCTATACGCAGCTGTCATCGCAGTGCCGGCTTATCCGCCTCACCCGCGCCTGGAACGCACCCTGGGCCGCCTGCGTACCATCGTGAGTGACGCCGGCCCGGCCGTCGTCCTCACCACCACGTCGATCGTGCCGATCGGTTCCCAGCTCGCCGCCAGCGACCCAGCGTTCGCCGGCATCCGGTGGATAGCGACCGACGCCGCCGGGGAGGCGGAAGCCGCAGCATGGCAGGAGCCTTCCATCGACGGTGCGGCGCTGGCCTTCCTGCAATACACCTCCGGGTCCACCACGACACCGAGAGGCGTCATGGTCAGTCATCGGAACCTGATGCACAACCAGGCGCTCATCCAGCGCGTCGCGTCGCTTGATGAGGATTCCGTCGGCGTGAGCTGGCTTCCCCTCTATCACGACATGGGCCTGATCGGCGCCGTCCTGCAGCCGATCTACACCGGCTTCCGCTGCGTTCTCATGTCGCCCGCGCACTTTCTCCAGGATCCCGGTCGCTGGCTTCGGGCTATCACCCGCTACCGTGGCACTGTCAGCGCTGGCCCCAACTTTGCCTTCGACCTGTGTTGCCGGCAGATCAAGCCGGACGAGCTCGCCGGGCTGGACCTGAGCAGCTGGCGGATCGCCCTCAACGGGGCAGAGCCGGTCTGGCCCGAGACACTCGACAGCTTCACTCGCGCCTTCGGGGCCGTCGGCCTGCGCTGCGAGGTGCTCTCCCCGTGTTACGGGCTCGCCGAGGCGACCCTGCTGGTCAGCGCCGGGCCGGTGGCGGCTCCGCCGCTGGTCGTTCACGCCGACAAGTCCGCGCTGCAGCGCGGCCAGGTGACACTCATGCCCCACCCGGAGACGCGACTTACGCTGGCGCTGGTGAGCAGCGGACAGGTAGCGCCCGGCCAACGCGTTCTCGTCGTTGATCCCGAGACACGCCTGTGCCGGCCGCCCGGCGAGGTTGGTGAGATCTGGGTCGCCGGCGCGAGCGTCGCCCAGGGCTACTGGAACTCGCCGGAGGCGACGGCGGATACCTTCCGCGCGCGCCTGGCCGACAGCGACGAAGGACCCTTTCTGCGGACCGGAGATCTGGGTTTCATCCACGAGGAACAGCTGTTCGTCACCAGCAGGCTGAAGGACCTGATCATCATCCGCGGGTCCAACCACGCTCCGCAGGACATCGAACGTACGGCGGGAGCGAGTCACCCGGCCCTTCGGCCCGGATGCGGGATCGCCTTCACGATCGAAGCGGGCGGAGACCCGCAGCTTGTCATCGTGCACGAGGTGCGGCGCGAGCACTCCTCGGTGGACCGCGAAGAGGTGGCGTCCGCCATCCGGAAGGCGGTCGCCGAAGAGCACGAGCTTGAGGTCCACGCCGTCGTCCTGGTGAGAACCGGGACGGTGCCGAAGACGTCCAGCGGGAAGCTGCAGCGGCGCGCGTGCCGAGACCAGTACCTGGACGGCGCTCTCCGGCAGACCTGGGAGAGCGTTCGCCCGGTACGCGGTCTCACCCGCCCGGGAGACGAGGAGACGGGCGACGCTATCCTGGCCGCCTTGATCGGAGCCGAACAGGCGCAGCGCCTTCCGCTTGTCGTGACCTACCTGCGTCAACGGGCCGCCGCAGCGGCAGGCATGCCCCCCGAGACCGTGAGCGCTGATCAGCCATTCACGGCGCTAGGCCTTGATTCGCTCAGATTGCTCCAGCTGAAGCAGCGTATTGAAACAGAACTAGGTGTGGTTGTGCCGCTAGAACATTTTATCGACTACCAGACTGCGAAGGCACTTGCCGCACCGATGCTGGATGCGGTTGAGCAGAACATCAGTGCCGCCTGGGCAGAAATTGCCGGAATGGCGGATAGCGACGTCGACGCCCGGCTGGCAGAGCTCACCGCTGAGGAGTCATGACATGGTAGCGATTGGCGACCGGGGAAGCGCCGGGACGGCTGGGAAGAAGCGAGACCTTCTGCTGCGCCTGGTGCGCCAGCAGAACAGCCAGCGCGCGCAGGGTGCCGGGACGGCCGCCTTCGCCACCGTCGAGCCTGACCCGGCCCGGCGTGGTGACCCGTTCCCGCTGACCGAGATCCAGCAGGCGTACTGGATCGGGCGCAGCGCCGCCCACGAGATCGGCGATGTCTCCATCCACGCCTACGTCGAGGTCGAGGGCGACGGCATCGACCTGCGGCGCCTGGAACAGGGCTGGCACCGGGTGGTTTCCCGGCACGACATGCTGCGGGCCATCGTCCTGCCCGACGGCAGCCAGCGGATCCTGCCCGCGGTGCCCCGGTATGAGGTGCAGGTCACCGATGCGCGTAACCAGAGTCCGGATCTGCTGGCCGGCACTCTGGCCGCGACGCGCGAGGAACTCTCGCATCAGGTCCTCCCGGCGGAATCCTGGCCGGGATTCGAGATCCGGGCCACGCTCCTGGACGGCGGCCGCACCCGAGTGCACATCAGCATCGACCTGCTGCACATCGATGGCGGCAGCCTGATGATACTGATCGACGAGTGGATGCGGCTGTACCGGGACGACGCTGCTGACCTTCCTGCGCTGGAGCTGTCCTACCGGGACTACGTGCTCGGCGAGATCGCGCAACGCGATAGCGAGGGATACGAGCAGTCTGTTCAGTACTGGCGGGACAGGATTGCCACGCTTCCGCCCGCGCCCGTGCTGCCTGTCGCACGGGCACGCAGCGCCGGAGCGCGCACCCGGTTTCGCCATCGCAGCGCCACGCTGGAACCCGGCGCATGGCAACGGCTGAAGGCGCGGGCTACCCAGTCGGGCCTCACCCCGTCGGCCGTCCTGCTCGCCGCCTATGCCGATGTGCTTGGCTGCTGGAGCAGCAACGACGCCTTCACCCTCAACGTCACCCTGTTCAACCGGCTGCCCCTGCATCCGCAGGTGAACCGTATCCTGGGCGACTTCACCTCGCTGATCCTGGTGGCGGCCACGCCGGCTACGGGCAGGTCGTTCGCGGAGAGCTGCGCCACGATGCAGAGAGAATTGTGGGCCGGCCTGGAACACCGCCACGTCAGCGGCATCCGGGTCCTGCGCGAACTGGCACGCGCGCAGAACTCGACGACCGGGGCGCTCATGCCCGTCGTCTTCACCAGCATGCTCGACCTGGCGGCGCAGGGTTTCCGGCCGCCATTCTCCCCGCTGCGGACCCTCGGCGAGGTCGTCTACAGCGTGACCCAGACACCGCAGGTCTGGCTCGACCACCAGGTGCTGGAGGAAGACGGCGCGCTGATTCTCACCTGGGACTCGGTGGAGGATCTTTTCCCGGCCGGCCTGCTCGATGACATGTTCGACGCCTACGGCCAGCTCCTGCGCAGGCTGGCCGACGACGAGACGGCCTGGCGGGACGGCAACCTTACCCGTGTCCCGCAGGAGCAACTGGATCAGCAGGCCCGCCTGAATGCCACTGATGTCGCGGTCCCGCCGGAGACCCTGCTCACGCTCTTTCTGCGGCAGGCCGCCTCCCGGCCCGGCCATCCGGCCGTCATCACCTCTGGCCGCACGCTGACCTATGCGGACATCCGCCGGCGCGCCAACCGGCTCGGCCGCACGTTGCGTACCCTGGGGGCGAAACCCGGCACCCTGGTCGCTGTGGTCATGGACAAGGGCTGGGAACAAGTGGTGGCGACGCTCGGCATTCACCTCGCGGGCGCGGCCTACCTGCCGATCGACCCGTCCCTGCCCGCGGAGCGCCGCCGCTACCTGCTAGCGGACGGTCAGGTGCGGCTCGTGGTGACTCAGCCATGGCTGGACCGGCAACTGGAGTGGCCGGCTGACGTGGAACTTATCTGCGTAGAGGCGGACGAGGCGCCTGCCGCGGATGACACCGGCCTGATGCCGGTGCAGGGACCGGACGACCTGTCTCACGTGATCTACACATCGGGCTCGGCCGGCGTCCCCAAGGGCGTGATGATCGAGCACCGGAACGTGGTCAACCGGATCATCGACGTCAACCAGCGTCTCGCCGTCGGCCCGCAGGACCGGATGCTGGCGCTGTCCGCACTGCACCACGATCTCTCGGTTTATGACATCTTCGGTGTCCTGGCCGCTGGCGCGACGATCGTCATGCCCGACGCGGATCACACCAGGGACCCGGCGCACTGGGCCGAGCTCATGGCGCGCGAGGGCGTGACGATGTGGAACTCGGTGCCCGCGTTCCTGCAGATGCTGGTCGAATACCTCGAGCAGCGGGCCGACCAGCCGGAACTGATGCCACGCTCGCTGCGGTGCGCCGTGCTGGCCGGCGACTGGATTCCCGTCTCGCTGCCGGGCCGTTTGCGCAGCCTGGTAGACGGAGTGCAGGTGATCGCATCGGGCGGGCCGACCGAGACCACGATCTGGGACATCTGGTACCCCATCGAGCACATCGACCCCGCGTGGCCGAGCATTCCGTACGGAAAGCCGATGAGCAACACGCATTACTACGTGCTGAACAAGGCCCTGGAGCCGTGCCCGGTATGGGTCGCCGGCCAGATCCACATCGGCGGAGCGGGCCTGGCCCGCGGGTACTGGCGGGACGCGGCCAGGACACGCGAGCGGTTCATCACCCACCCGCGGACAGGCGAGCGCATCTACTGCAGCGGGGACATGGGCCGCTACCTGCCGGACGGCAACCTCGAGTTCCTCGGCCGGGAGGACTTGCAGGTCAAGATCCGCGGCCAGCGCGTTGAGCTGGGCGAGATCGAAGCCGCGCTGAAACTGCATCCCGGGCTGGACGGCGCCGCGGTGGCCGCGCTCGGCGAGACGCGGCAGCTGACCCGCCTGGTGGCCTACGTGGTGCCGGCCGGCGCCAGCACCGGGCCCGCCGCCGGGAACGGCAAGGACCCGGCCGCATTCAAGGACGAGTTCCTCACCGGAATCTCCGTACTGGACCCCGCGGCCCGTATCGACTTCAAACTGAACCAGTGGGGCATCCGCCGCGACACCGGCCACGCGGCGCTCGCATTCCCGCACGGCGAACAGGACGAGGCGGTACGCAGAGCCGAGGCGGAGCGGCACTGCGTGCGAGTCTTCTCTCCCGAGCCGCTGCCGTTCGCGGCACTCGGCGAGCTTCTGCGCAGCCTCACCCAGATCGAGACGGGAGATCTGCCGAAGTACCGTTACCCCTCTGGAGGCGGCCTGTACCCGGTCCAGACCTACGTCTACGTCAAGCCGGACCGGGTGGAGGATGTCGCTGGCGGGGTGTATTACCACGACCCGAAGGGTCACCGGCTGCTGCTGATGTCGCCGGGCGCGCTGCTTCACGCCGATACTCAGATGCCGCACAACCGGGCCATCTTCGACCAGGCCGCGTTCGTCATCCTCCTCATCGGCCAGCGGGCAGCAGTAGAACCACTGTACGGAGCGCTGGCCGCCGACTTCTGCCTGCTCGAAGCCGGGTACATGAGCCAGCTGCTGATGAGCGTCGCAGCTAGCCAGCAGATCGGCCTGTGTCCGGTCGGCGCAATGGAGTTCGAGCCGGTCCGGCGCTTTTTCCACCTCGACGACAGCCACGTGCTGGCGCACCTGCTGCTCGGCGGCCTAGCCTACAGCGAACCGGACCCACACTCCGCTGTCTCCCGCGGCGTGGCGCGCCTGCCGACGTCCGCTGCTCAGGACAACGCCAGGCTGGTCGAAGAGTTGCGCGCATTGCTGCGGACGAAGCTGCCCGAGCACATGCAGCCGTCAGCGTATGTGCTGCTGGACAGCCTCCCGGTCACATCCGAGGGCAAGGTCGACCGGCGGCGGCTGCCCGCCCTGGAGGTGGCGCACCCCCCGGCCCAGCCGGAGGCTCCGCCCCGCAACGAGGCCGAGCGGAAGCTGGCGGCGATAGCACAGCGGATCCTGCAGGTCGACGGGGTGGGTATCCACCAGAATTTCTTCGAGCTCGGCGGTGATTCCCTTCACATGATCAAGATCATGAACGAGGTGCGGGAGGCCTTCGGGCGCGAGGTGCCCATCACCGAGATATTCCGTCACCCGACCATCAGTTCGCTGGCCGGCTACCTGAGCGCAGAAGACGCCGCCGAGCCGGCCGGCGCCGACAGCGACCAGCGTGCCAGCCAGCACCGGGCAGCAGTCGCCCGGCGCAACGCGAACCGGCGACGCGAACGGCCGGCGACCGGCCCGGACGGCGCGGTACAGACGTGAGCACCGGGCTACCGGATCCATCCGAACCGGCTGATCTCCTGGACGCGATCGCCATCGTCGGCATCGCCTGCCGCTTCCCCGGCGCGGACAACGCCGAAGAGTTCTGGCGCAATCTCAGCGCGGGCGTGGAGTCAATCCTGCCGGTATCTGTGCAGGAGATGCTGGATGCGGGGGTGGACCCCGCCGAGACCCGCGATCCCCAGCGCGTCGCGGCCGCGTCGGCGGTTGGCGCGGTCGAGGACTTCGACGCCGGATTCTTCGGCTTCAGCCCCAGGCAGGCAGAGCTGACCGATCCGCAGCACCGGCTGTTCCTCGAATGCGCCTGGGAAGCGCTGGAAAGCGCCGGATGTGACCCCGCGGCCGACGGCCGCAAGATCGGCGTGTTCGCCGGGTCCAGCATGAGCACCTACCTGATGTCTCACCTGTATCCGTCGATGGCTCCGGCCAGCCGCAGCAGCGACCTGCAGGTCCTCATCGGCAACGACAAGGACTACCTGGCGACCCAGGCCGCCTACAAGCTCGGCTTGACGGGGCCGGCGCTGAACATCCAGACAGCCTGCTCGACTTCCCTGGTGGCGGTCCATCTGGCCTGCCAGAGCCTGCTGAATCACGAGTGTGACCTCACGCTGGCCGGCGGGGTGACCGTACGGCTCCCGGCCCGGGCTGGCTACCGCTATGAGGTCGGAGGCATCCTGTCGCCCGATGGCCACTGCCGTCCGTTCGACGCCAGCGCGCAGGGCACCGTGTTCGGCAGCGGCGTGGGTATCGTCGTGCTCAAGCGGCTGGCCGACGCGCTGGCCGACGGTGACGTGATCGACGCGGTCATCAAGGGGTCAGCCGTCAACAACGACGGCGCGCTGAAAGCCGGGTTCACCGCGCCCAGCGAGGACGGGCAGGCCGAGGTCGTGGCCGACGCCCTCGCGATCGCCGCCGTGGAGCCGGACACGATCGGCTTCGTCGAGGCGCACGGCACCGGCACGCCGATCGGCGACCCGATCGAGGTGGCCGCGCTCACCAGGGCCTTCCGGTCCCGTGCCGGCATCCGTTCCCTGGCCCCTGGCACCTGCGCGGTCGGCGCCGTCAAGTCCAATATCGGGCACCTGGAATCGGCGGCGGGCGTCGCAGCGCTGATCAAGACGGTCCTGGCTCTCACCCACCAGCAGATCCCGCCCACGCTGCATTTCGCTAAGCTCAACCCGGCCATCGACTTCGCCGGAACCCCGTTCTACGTCAACACCGCCCTGTCGGCGTGGCAGGACGGACCGGCACCGCGGCGGGCCGGTGTCAGTGCTTTCGGGATCGGGGGCACCAATGCGCACCTGGTCGTGGAGGAGGCACCCGCCGGGCCGGCCCGCGGCGGAGAACCTGACAGCCAGCCGGGCGCCCGGGGAACCGGCCGCCCGTACCTGCTGCCGCTGTCGGCGCGCGACCCCGCCGCGCTAGCGGCCCTGGCCCGCCGCTATGAAGGCTTCCTCGGCGCTGACCACCTAGACACCGGCGCGGCTTTGGCCGACGTGTGCTGGAGCGCGAGCCGGCGCCGCCGTCACCACGAGTACCGGATGGCCGTCGTCGGCCGCAACCGCGACGAGCTTCGCGCCCGGCTGGCCAGCGCCGCCGACCATCAGGGCGACCTTCCCGGGGCCGTGCACCGCGCCAGCCGTCCCCGGCTGGTATTCGTTTTCCCCGGGCAGGGTTCGCAGTGGGCCGGGATGAGCAGGCAGCTGCTGGAACACGAGCCGGTCTTCCGGGCGGCGGTGGAGCGGTGCGACCAGCTGATCCGCCAGCACACCGGATGGTCGCTGCTGGCCCAGCTCACCAGCAACGACGACAGGTCCTGGCTCGAGCACACGGACAGGGTTCAGCTGGCGCTGTTCGCCGTCCAGGTCGGGCTGGCGACGTGGTGGCGATCGGCGGGCGTCGAGCCGGACGCCGTGGTCGGGCACAGCATGGGCGAGATCGCCGCGGCTCACGTAGCCGGAGCGCTGAGCCTCGACGACGCAGTAAGCATCCTCTGCCACCGGAACCGGCTGATCGAGGAGGTGCTCGGGCGAGGAAAAATGCTGGCGACCAGCCTCACCCTCGACCAGGCGCGCGCGCTGCTGGCCGGGCGCGAGGCCCAGGCGTCCGTCGCCATCATCAACAGCCCGAGATCTGTCGTGCTGTCCGGGGACCCGGTGGTCCTGGAGTCGATCGCGGCCACGCTCGGCGGGCAGCAAGCTTTCCACCGCTGGATCAACGTCGACTTCGCCGCGCACAGCCCCCAGGTCGGCCCTCTCGTCACGCGCCTGAGGGAATCACTACGGGACATTTCCCCGCAGACGGCGACCATCCCGATCGTCTCGACAGTCACCGGGAAACCGGTCGACGGAGCAGAGCTTGACGCCGCTTACTGGGGGCGCAACCTGCGCGATCCGGTACTGTTCGCCGACGCGACGCGCTGGCTGCGTGAGCACGACCACGACGTGTTCGTCGAGATCAGCGCCCACCCGGTGCTGCTGCCGGCCGTCGAGGACAGCCTGTATCACCTGAGCCAGCCGGGGATCGTCATCCCCTCCCTGCGCCGCGACAGTGACGAACAGCAGTCGCTGCTGGAGGCCCTCGGAGCGCTCTACCAGGCCGGGCAGGCGATTGCGTGGGATCGCCTTTACCCGCAAGGTGGCCGGTACGTGCGCCTACCGGCCTATCCCTGGCAGCGCCAACGCTACTGGGTGGACCCGCCACCAGACGCCCGGCACCCGGCGGCGGCCGACGACGCCGCGCAGATTCATCCGCTGCTGGGCCGCAAGCTGCGGTCTCCGCTCAGCGAGGTGCAATTCGAATCGGACCTCAGCCTGCCTGCCGCGCCTTACCTGGACGACCACCGCGTCTGCGGGCGGGCCGTGTTCCCAGCGGCGGGTTACCTGGAGATGCTCGCGCAGGCGGCCCAGGACGGCCGCCCGCGCCTGCTGACCGATGTCGTCATGAACGACCTGCTGACTCTTAGCGATAGCGAATCCCGCCGCCTGCAAACCGTCGTGACCCCGGGCGGCGACGGCGAAGCCCGGCTTGAGCTGTTCGGCTGGGATCGGAACGCATCAGCGTGGCAGCTCTACGTCACGGCCCAGGCGACCGCCGGGCAACCAGAGGATGACCCGTCCCCGCCCGATCTGGACCAGGTGCGCGACCGCTGTCCCCGGGAGATTTCCCCGGCTGCCTTCTACGAGCACCTGCGTGGGCTCGGCCTGGAATACGGTCCGCAGTTCCGGGGCATCGAGTCGCTCCGGGCAGGTCCTGGAGAAGCGCTGGGGCGGGTGCGGCTGCCCGACACCCTGGCCGCCGATGCCACGCAGTACGGCGTGCATCCGGCGCTGCTCGATGCCTGCCTCCAGCTGACCGGCGCCGCCCTGGCCAACGACCTGGGCGCCGACGGCCGCGGGCGAGATGTCTACCTGCCGGTCAAGGTCGCGTCGTTCCGGGTGGCCATTCCTGGTCAGACCCAGGTCACCGGGCACGCGACCATTCGCGACGAGACGGACGGCGAATCCAGGACGGGCGACGTGTCCCTGTACGACGAGCGAGGGCAGCTCGTGGCCCAGGTGCAGGGCCTTCAGGTCAAGAAGGTAAGCCAGGCCGCCCTGCGGACGGCGCTTAAAGACGATCTGAACGACTGGTTCTATGAACTGCGATGGCAACGGCAGGAGCGAGCCAGCGCCGCAGCAGCTCCGCCCAGGCCGCCGGATGAGCGCGGGAGCCGCTGGCTGATCCTGGCCGACCGCGACGGCGTGGGACAAGCCCTGGCCGGCCAGCTAGAGCAACGCGGGGACGTGGCCAGCCTGGTCTTCCCCGGCACAAGCTACCGCCACGAGACCAGCCGGGCGGCATTCCACCTCGACCCTGCGCGGCCTGAGCACTTCACCCGCATGCTCGCGGCAGAGGGCGGCGGCTACCGCGGGGTGATCTACCTATGGGCGCTCAATGCCACGCCAGCGGAGCTCACCACGGCCGAGTCGCTATCGGCCGATGAGGCGCTGGCCTGCGGCGGGGCCCTGCACCTCGCTCAGGCGCTGGTACGCCAGCCGTGGGCTGGCTCCTCACGCCTGTGGCTGGCTACCCAGGGTGCTCAGCAACCACCGATGTCAGCCGCACCGCCAGCCCCGGCTCAAGCGCCGCTGTGGGGACTGGGACGGACGCTCCGCACCGAGCACCCGGACCTGCCCTGCGTGCTCGTTGATCTGGATATCGCCGCCGCCGCCGACGTGGCGCGGACCCTGCTGGCCGAGGCGGACGCGGTGCGCCTGGGCAGCCAGGAGGACCAGGTCGCGTTCCGGCAAGGGGAACGATTCGCGGCCCGCCTGACCCGGTCGGCCATGCGGTCCGTCCCGGAGCCAACGCTCAGCCTGGCGCCGTCGGGTCAACCGATCCAGCTGGTCGTCCCTCCCGGCGGCACCCTGGACACGCTGACATTCGACCCGGTGGGCCGATCCGCGCCGGCGGCCGGAGAGGTGGAGATACGGGTACGGGCCACAGGGCTGAATTTCCGTGACGTGCTCAACGCACTGGGTGCCTACCCAGGTGATCCCGGCCCATTGGGACTCGAATGCGCTGGCGAGATCTCCGCGACCGGAGAAGGCGTCGAGGAGTTCCGCATCGGTGACGCCGTCGTCGCACTCGCTACAGGCTGCTTCGGCACCTTCGTGACGGCTCCCGCCGTTCTCGTCGCCAGGAAACCGGAATCGCTCAGCTACGCCGAGGCCGCGACCATCCCCATCAGCTTCATGACCGCGTCCTACGCCCTGGGCGAGCTGGCGCGGATCTCTCCCGGCGATACGATCCTGATCCATGCCGCCGCGGGTGGCCTGGGGCTGGCCGCCACGCAACTGGCCCTGCGGGCGGGGGCGGAGGTCTTCGGCACGGCGGGAAACGAAGAGAAACGCACCTACCTGCGATCCCTCGGCCTGCGCCACGTCATGGACTCCCGCACGCTCGACTTCGCCCAGGAGGTGACGGAGCGGACCGGCGGGCGAGGCGTCGACATCGTGCTCAACTCGCTCAACGGTGAGTACATCCCCCGGAACCTGTCCATCCTCGCGACCGGAGGCCGGTTCGCCGAAGCCGGCAAGATCGGCATCTGGGACCGCGAGCGGGTCACAGCGGCCCGCCCGGACGCGTCCTATTTCGTCATCGACCTCGACCAGGAGACCCGGCGTGACCCGGCCAAGATCGGCAGCATGCTCCGGCAGCTGATGCGGGACTTCGACAGCGGAGCACTGCATCCGCTGCCGCGGCACATCTTCGCGCTGCCTGAGGCGACCCAGGCCTTCCGCTTCATGGCGCAGGCCAGGCAGATCGGAAAGATCGTCGTCACCCAGGAGGTCGGCCTGTCGGGCACCGGCGGGGACGGGCTCCGCGAGGATGCCTCGTACCTGATCACCGGCGGGCTGGGCGGCCTGGGCCTGCAGGTGGCCCGCTGGATGGCCGAACGAGGGGCACGGCACCTCGCCCTCGCCGGCCGCAGCGGCCCGTCCCCGGAGGCGGAGGCCGCAGTCGCCGAGCTGACCCAGGCCGGCGTGCACGTACTGGTCCTCAGCGCCGACGTGGCCCAGGCCGGCCAGATAGCAGCCGCTCTGGAGCAGATCGGCATCTCGATGCCGCCACTGCGGGGCGTCGTGCACGCCGCCGGGATCCTTGACGACGGCATCATGCTCCGCCAGGACTGGGACAGCTTCGCCCGCGTCCTGGCGCCCAAGGTTCAGGGCAGCTGGAACCTGCACGCGCAGACCCGCCACCTCCCGCTCGACTTCTTCGTGATGTTCTCCTCGATCGCCGCTCTGTGGGGCAACGCCGGACAGAGCAGCTACGCCGCGGCGAACGCCTTCATGGACGCGCTAGCCCACGCCCGCCGGGTACAGGGGCTGCCAGCGCTGAGCATCAACTGGGCCGCCTGGTCACAGGTAGGCATGGCAGCACGGGGCGCCGTTACCGGCCGGCTGGCCGAGCACGACATGGATTCCATCACCCCCGACGCGGGCGTGTGCGCGCTCGAGCAGGCCATCGGCCAGCAAGCTGCGCAGCTGGCCGTCGTGCCGATCGACTGGGCGGCGTTCCTGGCCCGGTTCCCGGCCGGCCGGATCCCCGTGCTCCTGTCCGAGCTGAGCCGCGAGCCGCGGCACGCGGCCGCGGGTGAGCAGCCGGCGGCAGGGCAGTCCGGCCTGCTGCGGCGCCTCGATGCGGCCAGTCCCGGCAACCGCCGCCGGGTCCTGGCTGCTTACCTGGACGAGCAGGCCAGACTTGCGCTCGGACTTGACCCGCAGATCCCGCTCGACCCCCGACGCCCGCTGAGCGAGCTGGGACTGGACTCGCTGATGGCTATCGAACTACGCAGCAGGCTGAGCAGCGCAGCGGGGCAGGTGCTGCCGGCGACGGTGCTGTTCGACTACCCCACCATCGAGAGCCTGGCGGGCTATCTCGCCGGTGAAGTACTCAACCTGACGCCTGGCAGTGGGACGAACGATCACGACCCGGCCACCGCTGAGCCGTCATCGGCATCAGGCGAAGGCGAACGGGACCCGCGGGAAATAGAGGTCGCGCAGCTGTCCGACGAGGAGGTCGAAGCCGTCCTGGCCGAAGAACTCGCCGCGGTTCAGGCCCTCCTCAGCAAAGACCAGTCATGACCGAAGCCAGGCCAGCCAGCGCCCCGGCCTCGCTGCAAAAAAGCGCCTTGCTCGCGTTGCGGCAGGCCCGCACCCGGATCGAGGCACTCGAACACGCCGGGAGCGAACCGCTGGCCATCATCGGCGTCGCATGCCGCTTCCCCGGTAACGTCACCACCCCTGATGCGTACTGGCAGCTGCTGCGCTCCGGCACCGACGCCATCAGCGAGGTCCCCGCGGACCGCTGGAACATCAACAGCCTCTACGACGCCGACCCCGGGGCCCCCGGCAAGATGATCACCCGGTGGGGAGGCTTCCTGGCCCAGGTCGATCAGTTCGATCCGCAGTTCTTCGGCATCTCACCCCGCGAAGCGCAGAGCGTGGACCCCCAGCAGCGCCTGGTGCTCGAGGTGAGCTGGGAGGCCCTCGAACGAGCGGGCATTGCGGCCGACAACCTGAGCGGAAGCCAGACCGGTGTCTTCCTCGGCGCCGGCAACAGCGACTATTCCCTGCTCGCGGTCAAATCGCCCGACTCGATGCCCGCAGCCGGCCTGCACCGCGTCACGGGCAGCGCCATCAACATCATCGCCGGCCGCGTCTCGTACACACTGGGACTACGCGGGCCCAGCATGGTGGTCGACACGGCCTGCTCGTCGGCGCTGGTCGCCCTCCACCTCGCGGCCCAGAGCCTGCGCTCCGGCGAAAGCGACCTGGCCCTGGCCGGCGGGGTGAGCCTGATGCTCGCCCCCGAATTGTCCGTCATGTTCTCCAAGGCGCACATGCTGGCCCCCGACGGCCGCTGTAAGACCTTCGACGCCGCCGCGGACGGCTTCGCCCGGGGCGAGGGATGCGGCATCATCGTGCTGCGGCGCCTCAGTGACGCGCTGGCCCATGACGACCCGGTCCTGGCGGTGGTCCGCGGCAGCGCCGTGAACCAGGACGGCCGCAGCAGCGGGCTGACCGCCCCTAACGGTCAAGCGCAACAGGCGGTCATCCGCGAAGCCCTCGCCAATGCGCACGTCACCCCGGCCCAGATCGGCTACGTCGAGACACACGGCACCGGCACCGCGCTCGGCGATCCCATCGAGGTCCAGGCCCTGGCCACGGTGCTCAGCCAGGAGCGCGCCGCACAGGACAGCGTGCTCATCGGGGCGGTGAAGACCAATATCGGGCACCTGGAAGCCGCCTCGGGGATCGCCGGGTTGATCAAGACCGTGCTGGCCCTGCAGCATCAGGAGATACCGCCCAACCTTCACTTCCATAACCCCAGTCCGCACATTCCCTGGGACGAGCTGCCCGTCACCGTACCCACCCGGCTCGTGCCGTGGCGCCCCGACCGGCCGCGCCTGGCCGGGGTGAGCTCCTTCGGGTTCAGCGGCACCAACGCGCACGTGATCCTGGGAGAAGCCCCGCCGCGTCCCGCCGTGGTGCCGGGAGCCAGCCGCCCGGTTCACCTGCTGTGCCTCTCCGCCAAGGACGACACCGCGCTGCGCGAGCTGGCCGCCAGCTACCAGCTCCACCTAGCCACAGCGCCGTCCGCTTCGCTGGCCGACATCACGCACACAGCCCATACCGGGCGGGCGCACTTCACCCACCGCGCCGGGCTCACAGCTGGCTCACTCGCCGAGATGCGCGACAAACTGGGCACACTGACCACGTCACCCGCAGCCGGGCACGGCCCGTCCGGGATACGCGCTCCCGGGGCTGGGAGCGCCATATCCCCCGGCGACCCGCCCATCGCTTTCCTGTTTTCCGGCCAGGGGGCGCAGTACCCCGGGATGAGCCGGCAACTCTACGAGACACTGCCGGTCTTCCGCGCGGCGATGCAGCGCTGCGATGAACTGCTGCGCCCGCACCTCGATCGGTCCCTGCTGTCCGTGCTGTATCCCAAGGCGGCCGAGGGGACGCCGCTCGATGACACCACCTATACCCAGCCTGCCCTATTCGCCCTGGAATACGCGCTGGCAGAGGTCTGGCGTTCGTGGGGCATCGCGCCGTCCGCCGTACTGGGTCACAGCGTCGGCGAATACGTCGCGTCGACCGTGGCGGGGGTGCTGAGCCTGGAAGATGCCCTCAGCCTGATCGCCCGACGTGCCCAGCTGATGGGCGACCTGCCGAGAGATGGCGCGATGGCCGCAGTCTTCGCCCCCGAAGCGGAGGTCGCAGTAGCCATCGCACCCCACCCGGAACTCGCGATCGCCGCGGTCAACGGCCCGGACAACACCGTCATCTCCGGCGCGACAGCCGCCGTGGCGCAGATCAGTGCAGCGCTGCGAGCCCGCGGGACCCGGGTGCAAGGGCTGACCGTCTCGCATGCCTTCCACTCGCCGCTGATGGAGCCGGTGCTCGATGCCCTCGAACGCTCCGCAGGCCTCGTGACCTTCGCCGAACCCCGCATCGACCTGGTGACCAACCTGACCGGCGAGCGGCTGCCAGCCGGGCGCACACTCGACCCGCAGTACCTGCGCCGCCACGCCCGCGAAACGGTACGCTTCGGCGACGGCATGGCCACTCTGCACGAACTGGGCTACCGCATCTTCGTCGAAATCGGCCCGCGTCCTGTGCTGCTCGGCATGGGCCGCCGGTGCCTGCCGGACGACGCAGGCGTGTGGCTGCCGTCCTTGCGCACGAACCGCAGCGACTGGCAATCGATGCTCGACAGCTTGGGCGCCCTCTACGCACACGGCGCGACGGCCGACTGGGAAAACTTCGACCGCGGCTTCCCCGGCCGTCGCGTTGTCCTGCCTACCTATCCCTTCCAGCGCCAGCGCTACTGGGCGGTGCAGCAAGCCGAGGCCTCCCATGCCAGCGCGCCTAGGGACCCGCTCCCGCCGGACTCGGCCGCCACTGTAGCGAGTGCCGTCGATCCGCAAGCCCCCGGAAGCTGGCTGTATCAGACACAGTGGCGACCACAGCCCGCCCCCGCCGGGCAACTGCCGCGGAACATGGCGGGGCACTGGATCATCCTCGCCGACAGCGGTGGCGTCGGCCGGCAACTGGCAGCGGCCCTCGAGAAGCAAGAAGCGACCTGCGATCTGATCTTCGCCGACTCCCAGCCCTTCCTAGAAGCCCCGTTGCCCATCCCGCCTGATTGCCGTGGCCTCATCCACCTCTGGGGCCTCGACGCAGCACCCCCGGCGGAAACCACGGCCGCGTCTTTGCAGCAAGACCAGGCACGCCACTGCGCGAGCGTCCTGCGAGCCGTCCAGACCCTCGGGACGACGAGGCTGCCCGTCCCGCCACGGCTGTGGATCGTGACGCGGGGCGCCCAGCCGGTCAGGCCGGCCGGCGAGGACGTCGCCGTCGCACAGTCGCCGCTGTGGGGGCTAGGGAAGGTGATCGCGCTCGAACACCCCGAGGTCTGGGGAGGGCTGATCGACCTGGATCCTGCAGCCGACCCCGCCGCTGACGAGGCGGCAGAGTTGCTGGCGGACTTGGGCACCCAACGGGCGACGTCAGCGGCCCCGGCAGCCGGCTCAGCAGACACGGCGGACGGCGGCCCGCTCCCGCACGAGGACCAGATCGCCTGGCGGGACGGAAAGCGTCATGTCGCCCGGCTCACCCGCGCCGGCAGCGTGCTGGCGCAGACCTCGCCGCTGCGCGCCGACGCGACCTACGCCATCACCGGCGGAACCGGCGGGCTGGGAAGCGCCGTGGCAGCATGGATGACGCAGCAGGGCGCACGAAACATCGCCCTGATCAGCCGCAGCGCCACCGCAGACAGCCCGTCCGCCCGGGCCCTGGCCCAGACAGGCATCCGGGTACTGGCCATCCAGGCCGACGTCACCCAACCCGGCCAGGTCGCCGACGCGCTCCGCCAGATCGAGACGACGATGCCGCCGCTGCGCGGTATCGTCCACGCGGCTGGCGTACTCGACGACGGACTGCTGCTTGGCCAGGACTGGACGCGGTGCCGCCAGGTTCTGTCACCCAAGGTGGAGGGAGCATGGAATCTGCATGCGCTCACACGCGCGCTCCCGCTGGATTTCTTCGTGCTCTTCTCCTCGACCGCCGCACTGCTCGGCTCTCCCGGCCAAGCCAGCTACGCCGCCGCCAACTCCTTCCTCGACGCCCTGGCGCACCACCGCCGATCCCTTGGGTTGCCCGCCATGGCCATCAACTGGGGCCCCTGGGACCTCGGCATGGCCGCCAGCGCAAGCGCGGCCAGCCGGCAGCGGTGGACCAACATGGGCGTCGCCCTGCTCGCGCCCGAGCAGGGCCTGCGGGCGCTGGCGTCACTCCTGGGCGGCCCAGCCGCGCAGGTGGCAGTAGTGCGAGCCGACTGGGCCGCGCTCACCGCACCGATCGCCGACGACACCAGCAGCGGCCTGCGCACTCTGCTGACCGAGCTGCTCGAAGAAGCACGCCGGCAGGAACCAGCCACAGGCAGCCAGCTTGTTCCGCGGCCGCGCCCCATCGAGCAGCTTGCCGCGCTACCGCCAGGGCGGCGACCGGACTTCCTCCGCGATGTCCTGCGCCGGCAGGCCGGCACCATCCTCGGCATGGCCCCGGAGAACGTGCCCGCCGACCGCAATCTTCCCGAGCTGGGCATGGACTCCTTGATGATCATGGACATGGTCACGGCCATCAAGCAGGACTTTCAGCTTGCCCTCTACCCCAGGGAACTGTACGACCATCCGACCGTCGACTCAATGGCTGCCTACCTGGACACAGAGCTTTCGAAGCTCCCCCCGGCGCCCGGCGCCGGGCCGGGTACCTTGACGATAAGGTCTCAGCCGCGGCCGGGGGCTCCCGGGATGCCGGGATCTCAGCCGCGCCGGGGCGCCGGCCAGAGCGCGGCACCTGAACGCCGGCTGGTCACGCCACCACAGTCGTCGGCTGACATCGTTTTCCTGCTGTCCGGCCCGCGCTCCGGCTCCACCCTGCTGCGCGTCATGCTGGCAGGCCATCCCCAGCTGTTCTGCCCGCCGGAGCTGCACCTGCTGCCCTTCGACACGCTCGCCGAGCAGCAGCGGGAACTGGGCCGCAGCTATCTGGCCGAGGGGCTGCAGCGGGCACTGACGGAACTGCGCGGCGGCGACGCGGAAACGGCCAAGGCCCTCCTGGACAGCTGGATCGCCGACGACATCGGAATCCACGAGGTATATACCCGGCTGGGCCAGCTGGCGGCACCGCGGCTGCTCGTGGACAAATCCCCGACCTACGCCGCCAGCATCGACACGCTGCGCCGAGCCGAAGCACTATCCGGCAAGGCCAGGTACCTGTTCCTCGTACGCCACCCCTATGCCGCCATCGAGTCATTCACCCGCACCCGGATGCACAAACTCATCGGCGTGGACCACGATGACCCGTTCGCCGTGGCCGAGCAGGTGTGGACCCAGACGAACCAGAACATGCTCGGGTTCCTGCGGCATATAGATCCCGAACGGCAGCACTTCGTCCGTTTCGAGGACCTGGTCCGCCAGCCTGAGCAAACGGCCGGCGATATCTGCGCCTTCCTGGGCATCCCCGCTGACCCGGCCGTCCTACGGCCCTATGAGGGTGAGCGCATGACCGACGGCGTGCACGGCCAGTCGCTGGCCATCGGTGACCCGAATTTCCTCCACCACGATCGCATCGAACCGGAATTGGCCGATGCGTGGCAAACGATCACGCTGCCGCGCCCGCTCGCACCGGCCGCCCGGGATCTAGCCGCCGCCTTCGGATACACCCTGCCCGGCCTGAGCAGCCCAGTCCATGAACACCCGCTGGACAGCAGCGACGTTGGCGCGAGCGGCCAGGCCAGTGGGGACCGTCCCGGCCCGGCCGCAACCCAGCGCGCGCAGAGTCCGGCGCGCGAGTACTCAGTGACGGCGCACGGCCTGCGGCTGTGCGTAACCGAGTGGGGCCCGGCGGACGGCCCGGCGATCGTCGGCCTGCACGGCATCCTGGATCACTCCATGACCTGGGAAGACGTAGCCATTCCGCTGGCCGCCCAGGGATACCGGTTCATCGCGCCGGACCAGCGCGGCCACGGCTGCTCCGCACATGCCGCAGCCGGCGCCTACCACCTGCTGAACTACGTCGCGGATCTGGATGCGCTGCTGAACAACCCGGCGAGCCACATCGTCTCACCGGCCGAACCTGTCGTGCTGGCAGGACATTCAATGGGTGCCGCGGTGGCCGCCACCTACGCCAGCCTACGACCAGGCCGCGTCAGCTCTCTCGTGCTCATCGAAGGTCTGATGCCAGCCGAGCCGTCCGACGACGAGTTCGCGCGCATGCTGGAATCGCGTCTGCAGTACCTCACGTCCACGCCCCAGCACGCGGTGCTGGCCGACACCACCGCCGCAGGCCAGCGGCTCCAGCAGGCCATGCCCTCGCTCTCACCCGAACGCGCATACCGGATGGCGGAACGCATCACCCACCCCTGCGCGGGCGGCGTGTGCTGGACCTGGGACCCCGCCCTGCTCACACGAGCCGACCTCAGCTACGACACCCTGTCCATTACCCCAGCCCGCTACCGGGCGCTGCTGGCCCGGATCACCATCCCGGTCACGCTCATCTACGCCGACGCAGCCAATCCGCATCTCGCCCAGCTGCGCGCCGCGCTGCCCCAAGCCACCACCGAGGCACTCCCCGGCGGGCACAACCTCCAGCTTGACGCGCCTCAGGCGCTGGCCCGCATCATCGCCCGCAGCGCGGGCCCTGCCAGCATCGCCCCGAGCGCGTGAAAGGACGGGAACAAACCGTGCGGCACACCAGCTCCGGACGCCTCGCCGCTGCGGGCGACATCGCCCTGGCACCGCTGTCATTCGTGTTCTACCGGGTCACCCGCCTCGGCATGCGGCGGCTTGTCCAGCTCCACGACCGTGCGCATCCCGCGCAGGCCACGACGTGGCGAACCCTGGACGGACCGGCGGTAAGCAAGTCATTCAACCTGCTGGCGCTGATGACGTCCGCGCCGCGGTGGAACACCCACGCCCTCATAGCACTCGGCGGGCCGCTGCACGTCCAGCACACCATCAGCATCAGCACCGCCACGGCCGCACAATCGGCGGAGGCCTGGACAATCGTGGTGCACGCCGAGCCCGCGCACAACATCGTCGCGAGTATCGGCTCGCTCGACGCCAGCAGCCAGGAACCGTGGCACGCTATCGACCTTCCGCCGGGCACCTACCGGCTGGCACTGCGCTACTACCGGTGGTCCGAGTCGGCCGAGCTGCCGCCGGTGGAGATCGACGGTGAACCTGTCCTTGGTCCGCTGGCCGTCCCAGCCGGTAACAATGACTTCTACGATGACCTCGCCTGCCGCAGCTCCTTCCTCTATCTGTTCCTGCACTCCTACGTCTGCACCCTGCTGCGATACCGCCGGTGGTTCCCGCGCTCGTTTGTCGAGCGTGAATACCTTCCGGCAGGCAACCCGCAGACGACCTTCTACTACGGATTCCTGCAGGCCGGGACAAGCCTGTTCATCGAGCTAGACGCCGGGCTCCTCCACACGCACGACGTGTATTTCACTGCCTACAACCGCGCCAGCTTTCCTGTGCTGTGGTATCCGCTGACCGAGAGCAGGCACACCACCCCCGCTGTTCTGGCCACCGGCTCCTACCTCATCCGGGTCCATGCGAAGACCTCGGCCCAGGACAACGATAAAGGCGGGACGGCGCGGGTCCGCGTACAGCCCGTACCGCCGCAGATACGCCAGCCCCCAGACCCGCGAGTCGGCGACGCCTGCCCCGTTCCCGCTCGGACCAGCCAGGGGAAATCACCGGCGTGAGCGGGAAGACGCTGCTATGAAATCCCCGCGACACGCTGGCGCGTCACCCGCTGGTTCGCGCGAACCAGCGCATCAGCATCATGCGAGAATCCCCGATCACGGCTCGCCGCGAGCCATCCCCCAGGGACTTCCGCGCAGCGGCATGCACAGATACGGACTTCTCGTCTACCGTTTCCGCTGGCTCACAGTCACCTTCTGGCTCGCGGTAGTCCTGGTCAGCGTTCCGTTCGCGCTGAAATCGCCGTCGGTCTTGCAGGGCGGCGGGTACTTCAACATCAGCGGCCAGGCCGCCGACGCGCAAAGCATCCTCAGCCAGCAGCTCCACCAGCCACTCTCGCAGGTCGTGGTCGTCTTCCAGTCCGCCACCGCGCCTGTTACCGACCCCGCGTACCAGCGCGAGGTCCGCGCCTTCGCCGTCCGCGCGCGTACCTTCCCCTACGTCACCTCCGCCACGCCCGGCGGCCCGGGCAAGAACGGGCGCTCGGCCTACGTCCTCGTCGGCTTCAACCACGATCCCGACTACATGCAGCGCGAGATGCCGGCCTTCCGCGCGCTCCTTCCGCGCTACGACGCTGCCGACCCGGCCCAGGCCTTCCTGACCGGAACCCCGGCTGTCTACGACACCCTGACCCGCGTCACCGTCCAGGACGTGGAACGTGCCGACTCCCTGGCCCTGCCGGTCGCCCTCATCGTGATGCTCGTCGTCTTCGGTGCCGCCGTCGCCGCCATGATGCCCTTGCTGCTAGGACTGTCGGTCGTCCCGACGGCACTCGCGATCATCTACGTGATCGCCCTGCACGAGCCTATGACGTCCTTCATCCTTAGCATCGCCTCGATCATCGGGCTCGGCATCTCCATCGACTACAGCCTGCTCATCACCCGCCGCTTCCGGGAGGAACTTGGCCGGGTCCGGACACCGGACCGCACCGGCCGGGACGCGGCCATCAGCGAAGCGGTAGCCACCACGATCGCGACCGCCGGCCGGGCCATCCTGTTCAGCGGTATTATCGTCATGATCGGCTTCCTCGGGCTGCTAGCCATCGGCATACAGATCACGACGTCGTTCGCGATTGGCGGAGCAGTCGTGGTTGCCATTGCGGTCCTGGCTGCCTTGACCCTGCTTCCGGCCCTGCTCAGCATCCTCGGCACGCGGGTGAACGCCGTTCGCATCCCCTTCCTGGAACGACGGCCAGGCTGGCTCAGCCGGCCTGCCGCGGAGCCCGGCGCAACCGGTAAGCCGTCAGCGGGCGCTGCGGCAGGCGGGCGAGGCTTCTGGCACGCCTGGGCGCTCGCGGTCATGCGGCGGCCCGTGATCACGATCCTGGGCGTCCTGCTGCTCATCGCCCTCCTCGGCTGGCCTGCGCTCGCACTTAAGGTCGGCGTGCCCGGCGCCGACGTCCTCTCGGCCCAGTCCAGTGAACGGCAGGGGCTCACCATCCTCCAGCAGCAGTTTCCCGCCCTGCCGCAAGATCCCGTCGACGTCGTCGTCCAGGCGCGGGACGGCGGCAGCATCCTTGCCCCGGGCAACCTGGAAGAGGTGGACCGGCTCACCGCATGGGTCGCCGCCCAGCAGCACGTCACCAGTGTCACCAGCCTGACCGCAGTCCCGGCCGTACCGGGCACGCCCACGGCCGGCACCGGCCAGTTGATCGCGCTCTACAGCAGCGGGAACTACCGGCACGTCCCCGCCCTGGCTCAATTCGTCTCCTCCGTCGCCGCCGGCGACACGACCGTCATTGTGGCCCAGTCGGACACGACGCTCGAGAGCGACCAGGGCAAGGCGCTCATCGAGCACCTGCGCGCCGATGCGCCAGCGGTCAGCCAAGGCCTCGACGTTCGCATCGGCGGCTTGCAAGCACTGAGCCTTGACCTCGACAGCGCGCTCTACCGGAACTTCCCCCGGACGATCCTCGTCATTCTTGTGACAACATATCTTTTGCTGCTCCTCATGTTCCGATCCGTCCTGCTGCCACTCAAGGCGGTACTCATGAATATCCTGTCGGTGGGGGCCACCTACGGAGCGCTGGTGTACATCTTCCAGGGGGGCAACCTTGGCTTCCCTCGCGTGGCTTTCATCGATGCCATCATTCCCATTCTGCTCTTCTGCGTTCTTTTCGGTCTCTCAATGGACTACGAAGTCTTCCTGCTCAGCCGTATACGCGAGGAATGGCTGCAGTCGAAGGACAATCGCGCTGCGGTGGCAAGCGGATTGGAGAAGACAGCCGGAGTCATTACCAGCGCCGCCTGCCTCTTCGTCATCGTGACCGGGGCCTTCGCATTCGCGAGTCTCGTCACCACGAAGGAAATCGGCGTCGGCATGACAGTAGCCGTCCTGGTGGACGCAACCTTCATACGACTGCTGCTGGTGCCGGCCACGATGCGCCTGCTCGGTCGCTGGAACTGGTGGCTGCCGGGCCGGCCTGTGCCTCCCCGGTGAGGCGGCCGCTCATCGGCCGGAGGACAGGCCGGCGCAGCTGCCGCCGAACGCCGGTACATGTACCCTGGGGGGGTATATTGCGCGACGCTGGCTGAGCGGAGACAGCCAGCATGATCCTGGTCCGGTCGTGAACCGCACGGCCGCGCGACACCTCCCGCGAAGGAGAAGTCATGAGAGGGCTGCATGCTCTGGGTCATGCGCTGGCCATCAGCGGGTCGATGACCTGGGAGATCTTGTGGGCGCTGATCCTCGGCTTCGCCCTGTCCGCCGTGGTGCAGGCCGCGGTGCGGCGCTCAACTATCATCCGGCGGCTGGGGGACGACCGGCCGAAGACGCTGGCGATCGCGACCGGGTTCGGCGCGGCCTCCTCCTCGTGCTCCTACGCCGCCGTGGCGCTGGCCAGGTCGCTGTTCCGCCAGGGCGCCAGCTTCACCTCTGCGATGGCCTTCGAGATTGCCTCCACCAACCTGGTCGTCGAGCTCGGCATCATCCTGGCGCTGCTGATCGGCTGGCAGTTCACCCTGGCCGAGTTCACCGGCGGCCCGGTCATGATCATCTTGCTGGCGCTGCTGTTCCGCCTGTTCCTGCGCCAGCGCCTCCTCGACGCCGCCCGCACCCAGGCCGGCCAGGGGCTGGCCGGGTCGATGGAGGGCCACGCGGCGATGGACATGACCATCGCCTCCGATGGCAGCCTGTGGCACCGGCTCCGGACCCGGCAAGCGTTCACCTCGGTGTCGCACATCTTCGTGATGGAGTGGGCCGCCGTCATCCGCGACATCGCCATCGGCCTGCTGATCGCCGGCGCGGTCGCCGCCTGGGTACCGGACAGTTTCTGGGGCCACCTGTTCCTCACCGGCCACCCGCTGGCCTCCGAACTGACCGGGCCGCTGATCGGCCCGGTCGTCAGCCTGCTGAGCTTCGTCTGCTCGATCGGCAACGTCCCCCTCGCCGCGGTCCTGTGGAACGCCGGCATCAGCTTCGGCGGGGTCGTCGCGTTCATCTTCGCCGACCTGATCATCGTGCCGATCCTGGTGATCTACCGGAAGTACTACGGCACCAAGATGATGCTGTTCATCCTGGCCACCTTCTACGTCACTATGGCCGCCGCCGGGTACCTCACTGAGCTGATCTTCGGCGGGCTCGGCCTCATCCCGGCCGGACGGCACGCCAAGGTACTCCAGGCATCCATCCAGTGGAACTACACCACCGTCCTGAACATCATCTTCCTGATCCTCGCCGCGACCCTGTGCTACCGGTTCGCCCGCACCGGCGGCATCCCCATGCTCAAGATGATGGGCGGCGCACCCGACGCCGAACACGAACATCACGCCCACGCCGGGCACTGAGAAATGGCGCCCGGATCTGGACAAGCTGCGGGCGGCCACAGATCCCCCCAGCCGGGTAGCCCGGCGGGCTAGGGAGGGCTCGGGCGGTCCGGGGAACGGGTGTCCTCGTGGGGCGCGGATGGTGTTGTGGTCGCGCTGAAATGCGGCTGAAAGATGTCCGCAGCATTACAGCCAGCCTGGTCAGCGTCCGGTTTTGGGATGGCCACGTCCCGGGAGATGGTGAGGGTTATTCAGGGCTTCCCTCGCCGTGGTGACGGCGGCCCTTTGCCGGATGCACCCAGTAAGAGCTGCCGGGCGCCCCGGACCTTCTTAATTTTGAGCCGGTTACCTCAGAAACGCGCGTGGGTATCGGCGTGCTGTAACACAAGCTCAGTAGCTGGCCTTCGACGTACCCGGGATGGCCGGGGATGCCTTCCGGGAGCGCACTATAGCCGCCTTAGTCTCTGAGGGATCACTGATTCCGGTTCAGCTTGATCCGCAGGGGTGGCTGGAGGGTGCAAAGTGTCCGTTTAAGCGTATGCTGAAAACAGGTTGCGATGGCTTTGGCTTGGCACCGCAGCTTTGCTGCATAGGCGTTGCTCCGGACCCCGGTGGCGTTCCGTACCGACACGGACGTTTACTCACCGGGAGGTCGCGTTGGCATATTCAGTTGCCCTATCGCCGGTCCCGGGACGGGTTGCCGTCTGATTGCGGGCATTTGATCAATGGTCTCCTACGGGAGTACCGGCACGCGACGACAAGGAAGTCACCTAATGAAGGCTCTGGTGTACCACGGACCGGGTCAGAAGACGTGGGAACACGTACCCGACCCGAAGATCATCAACCCGACTGACGCGATCGTCCAGGTGGACATCACCACGATCTGCGGCACCGACCTGCACATCCTGAAGGGGGACGTCCCGGCGGTGACCGACGGGCGGATTCTGGGGCACGAAGGTGTCGGGACGATCACCGAAGTCGGCCCGGCGGTGAGCAAGCTCGCCGTGGGGGATCGCGTGATCATCTCCTGCGTCACCTCGTGCGGCTCATGCTCCTACTGCCACCAGCAGCTGCCCTCGCACTGCCTGGACGATGAGGGCACCTCCGGCATCGGCTGGATCTTCGGCCACCTCATCGACGGCACCCAGGCGGAGTACGTGCGCGTACCCTTCGCCGAGAACTCCCTGCACAAGATGCCGGCGGGGGTTAGCGACGAGGCCGCGGTCATGCTCTCCGACATCTTGCCCACGGGCTTCGAGATCGGGGTGCGCAACGGCCGCGTCGAGCCCGGCGACGTCGTCGCCGTCATCGGCGCCGGACCGGTGGGCCTGTCGGCGATGATGACCGCCGGGCTCTACGGCGCCTCTCGCATCATCGCCATAGACCTCGACCAGAACCGGATTCAGCAGGCCAAGTTCTTCGGCGCCACCGACGGCGTCAACAGCGGCGATGCGGACTGGAAGGAGGAGGTGCTGGCCATGACCGACG